>JGI12270J11330_10001118_pt1 | contig 20174 bp, 15 predicted proteins | sample PeaSoiMetSII2010_FD_11330 | JGI IMG/M metagenome (IMG submission 11330)
CCGCCAAGAGCCAGCAACTGTTCAGCTTTTGCGGCAAGCAGATGGCTTTGACCATCTGTGAGGATGCCTGGAACGACAAGCGCTTCTGGAACCGGCGGTTGTATGGTATTGATCCGGTCGAAGAACTGGTCCGCGCCGGCGGGAACTTCGTGCTCAACATCTCCGCGTCGCCGTTTTGGCTGGGCAAGCGCGAACTGCGCCGGGACATGCTGGCGGCCATCGCGCGAAATCAGAAAGTGCCGGTCGCGATGGTGAACCAGGTCGGGGGCAACGACAGTCTGGTCTTCGACGGATCGAGCTTGGTGATTGCTCCGGACGGACAGGTGATAGCGCAAGCGAAGTCGTTCGAGGAAGACCTGATTTATTTCGATTCCCAGAAGCTCACCGGAGACATGCATGCAGAGGTCGTGGGTGAAGAAGCGAGCGCGTATGAAGCGCTGGTTCTGGGCACGCGAGACTACGTCCACAAATGCGGCTTCCAGCGGGCAATCATCGGACTCAGCGGAGGCATCGATTCTGCGCTCACCGCGTCGATCGCGGCCGATGCGCTCGGCCCGGAGAACGTCATCGGCGTCGGCATGCCCGGGCCGTACTCGTCGCGAGGGTCGATTGACGACGCGCGGGAACTAGCCAATAACCTCAAAATTCGCTTCGAACTGCTCTCGATTAACGAAATCTACGAGGTCGCATGCCAGACGCTTGCGCCAGTGTTTGCCGGGATACCGCAAGACGTCACCGAAGAAAACATTCAGTCCCGCGCCCGCGGATTGCTGCTGATGGCCATGTCGAACAAGTTCGGAGCGCTGGTGCTTTCGACCGGCAACAAGAGCGAATTGGCCGTCGGCTATTGCACTCTTTACGGCGATATGGTGGGCGGACTGGCGGTAATCTCGGATGTGCCGAAGGCGTTGGTGTATCGCCTGAGCGCTTACGTGAATTCGCGGCGCAAAGTAATTCCCCAAGCGACGATCGAGAAGCCGCCGTCTGCGGAATTGCGTCCCGATCAGAAAGATTCGGACTCACTCCCGCCCTACGAGGTGCTCGATGCGATTCTCGAAGACTACGTGGAGGAATCGTGCTCGGCTGAACAGATTGCTCGCGCTCACAATTTCGATGCAGATCTGGTGCGTGGGGTCATCCGGATGGTCGAGCGCAGCGAGTACAAGCGGCAACAAGCAGCGCCGGGAATCAAGATCTCCACCAAGGCGTTCGGCTATGGGCGGAGATTCCCCATCGCCGCCAAGTCGGAGCTCTAGCTCTCCGTAGGGACAGTCGCCCTCGGTTGTCCGGCGGGCGAAGCGCGCCAGTTTCTCGCTCCTTCGCTCATTCGGAAATGACAACTTCTCCGGTTTTTGTAACAATCGAGTTCCAATCTATGACACACATGCGTCGCACACTGCTCGCTGCGCTTCTGTTATCCGGCGTCGCCATCGCTCAAACCCAACCCGCTCGCCCTAAATCGACAGCTACACCAGCGGCGCCCCCACCCTTCGCGGAAAGAACAACGGTTCTGCCCACCGAGGACACGGTCAACTCCTTCCTGTTCCAGATGTTCGGCTACGATCCCACCATCACGTGGAAGGTGAATCAGATTCGTCCCTCCGAGGTGCCGGGACTGGCGGAGGTCTCCGTTGTTCTCACCAACGAGAAGGGCTCGAACCCGAATCGGTTGCTGGTTAGCGCTGACGGCAAGCATGCAATTACGGGCGACATCCTGCCCTTCGGTGCCAAGCCATTTGACGATGCCCGCGCCAAGCTGGAAAAAGGCGTGACCGGCCCTGCGAAGGGACCGGCGAAGGCTCCGGTGACGATTGTCGAGTTCAGCGATATGCAGTGCCCGCACTGTTCGAAGGTTGCACCCGCAATTGATCAGCTACTTGCGCAGGAGCCCGAGGCCCACTTTGTCTTCCAAAATTTCCCCCTACCCGCGCACAACTGGGCGGAGAAAGCGGCCGGCTATGTCGATTGCGTGGGGCGCGCTTCGAATGATGCAGTGTGGAAATTTATCCAGAAGACGTTTGACGAGCAGGCAAATATCACTGAGGCCAACGTCGATGAAAAGCTGAAAGCCATCGCCACCGCATCGGGCGCGAATGGCGATGAGATCGCCGCCTGTGCTGTCAAACCGGATACTAAGGCCAGAGTCGAGGCCTCCGTTGCGCTTGGAAAGTCGGTGGGCGTGAATGCCACGCCGATGCTGTTCATTAATGGACGTAACGTGCCCGGCGGGGCGCCCGTCGATCTGTTGAAGAAGATTGTGGACTTCCAGGCGAGCCAGGAAAAAGGCGACAAGTAGATCGGGTCATCGGGTGATCGGGTCATCGGGCGATCTAAGACCTGAAACACAAGAGCTCTTGACTTTAGATGACCCGATGGCCCGATCACCCGATTTCTTATTTTCCCATCCAGATTTCCGGGGCTTCGGTGCGCTCCAGGCCACGGACCACGTAGGGCGTGATCAGGATTAGGAGTTCGTCGTCCTCTTCTTGTTTGGAACTCTGTGACGTAAGGACGCGGAGGCCAGGGATGGTGGAGAACGCAGGCAGGCCGCTCAAGCTCTTCTCATCGGTCTCGGTGATCATTCCCGCCACCACCGCCGGTTCCCCTTCTTTGAGCAAGATTCCCCCTTTGTACTCGCGATTCAAAATGTCGGGAATGCCATTTGTGTTGGTGGTTCCCAAAGTGCGGAATTGTATCTCCAGTTCGAGGGCTACATCTGAATTGTTGTGAACCAGCGGCTTCGCCTTGAGCGTGAGTCCGATGTCCTCATAATTGACTGAGGGAAAGGCCGCGGTGAACGACTGATTCCCGATGACCTGCGCGATGGCCGGATTGTTATAGATCGGTGCAAAGCTGGCGTTGAGGATGGGGTAGCGCGATCCCAGTTTGAAAGTGGCGTCCTTCTCCTGGGAAGCGCGCAGGTGGACGTGATCGAGCGACCGGACAGAACTCTCATTCATGGAAAGCACGGCGGAAAACTGGTCGAGGCTAAGGCCCATCAGCGTGAGCCCGCCGCCAAAGGTCGCGACCGGTTGACTAAAGATCGAGTTCTGCTGGCCTTGCAATTGTGCGAGAAGGGCGGCGATGGTCTGATTGCCGGCTTGGTTGATTCCGCCAGAGGCAATCAGTTGGTTGATCAACGACTGGATGTTTTGTCCGCCGAGAGCCGCGAGGGCGGACGCCGGAATGTTGAAAAGCTTGAATTGGTCCGGGATATGCAGCCCGATGTTCCGCGCGTAGCTGTGGCTCACTTGGAAGACTTTCAGATCGAGCATCACTTCCGGCCGGGGGCTATTCAACTGTCCGAGAAACTGGGTTGAGGCTTCCAGTGCCGCCTGCGGCCCGCGCACCGTGATCGTGCTCGACGCGGGGTTGACGTTCGCGAACTTGAACTCAAATAGCGCCCGCAGCGAGTTCATCAGCTCGGCCAAATCCTGGGTACTGCCGCCAGAGATGTAAAACGAGCGCATGCCCATGCGGTCGTAGAGGCGGTGGTTGTCGGGGGTGTCCGCGCAAGAAAAAAGAACTGTGTCTTCCAGTGCCACGCTAAAGCTCTTCGTGACCTCGGAGGCCGCTCGCATGGCGGTTGCGAAATCGGCGTTGTCCAGATCGAATCGCACACGGCGGCTGGGAAAGGTATCGTCGAAGGCTACCGTCAGCCCATAGCTCGCGGCGACCGCGGTGAGCAGGCCCCGCGAATCGCCTCGGTAGTGGATGTCATGGTGCCCGTCGGTCGGTTTGGCGGTGAGCACGTCGGCGCTGGCGACCATCTGCGGCGGGCTTGCGCTGTGCACCGGCGCGGGCCCCAGGGCGTCGAGTATGCGCTGCTCAGCGAATTCGTTCTGCGGATCGAGGTTCAGCGCGGTTCGGAACTCCGCCAGCGCCTCCACTTGCCGGTCATCGAGCAGGTCTTTGTTTCCGCGTTCCAGATGCAGCCCGGCGAGATGCTGTCGCGTCATCTCCCGCGCGGTCAAGTACTCCACGTTTTGCGGGACCAGGCGAGCCGCTTCCTCGAATTCGTAAAAAGCCTGGTCCAGGTTCCGCGATTTCTCTAGTTTGAGACCGCGCGCAAAAGCCTGGCGGGCGGCCTTCAGTTCTTTGACAGGACCGTGGCAGGCGGGTGCGCCCGCGGAATTGGAGCAGAGCGATGGCGCAGCGGCCGGGGGCGTGTCTGCGGCCAAACACACTCCGGCAAGCAACACAGTCATTCCTGCTGGCATCCAGCGCATATTACTTACTATAGAATGCCCGGCTGCTGCTGTCATGCAAGCGAAATCCTGCGTTGGGAACTACGGTCGTAACGCGAGAGTCGCCACGGAGGTCGTAAAGGGAGGAAGACAGGTTTACCGCAGCATCAGCCGTTCCATCCGTGTGGCGCGGCCGGTCTGGTCATCGCAGTCGACGAGCACGGCGCACAGGCGGACGTCGCCGTTGGCCGCTTCGAAGCGCGCCGGCATGCCGCTGAGAAACTTCTCGATCACCTGTTCTTTCTTAACGCCNATCACGCTGTCGTACGGACCGGTCATGCCAACGTCCGTGATGTAGGCAGTGCCCTTCGGCAGAACGGTCTCATCCGCGGTGGGAATGTGCGTGTGTGTGCCCACGACGGCGGTGACGCGGCCTTCAAGATACCAACCGAAGGCGATTTTTTCGGAACTGGCCTCGGCATGGAAATCCACAAACACTATCTTCGATTTGATCTGTTCCAGAAGTCGATCAGCGAAGCGAAAGGGATCATCGCTCGAACCCATGAACACACGCCCCTGAAGATTCACGACGGCATAATCGACGCCGTTCTTCTGGCCTTCGTACACTCCCCAACCGGGCAAGCCCTGCGAAAAATTTGCCGGCCGCAACAACCGGCGTGCCGGACTGTGCGGGTTGCCGTCCGCCATCTGGAAGTATTCAATGATCTCGCGTTTGTCCCAGACGTGATTTCCGGTGGTCATCACGTCGATGCCCAGATCGAAAAGTTCTTCCGCCAGCGGAGGCGTGATTCCGAACCCAGCCGCCGCATTTTCGCAGTTGGCGATGACCAGATCCACGGCGTGCTGCTGGCGCAGTCCAGGCAGGCGCTCTTTTACGATCGTCCGCCCAGGGCGCCCAAAAATGTCACCGATGAAGAGAATGTTCAAGATCAGGTCTCAGACGTCAGGTCTCAGGTGTTAGGGTCCATGCTGCTCATGATAAAGCGAACGCCCAACTTTCGATGTTACCACGCTGAAAATCGCGCCGGTTTCAGGCTCGGACGCAGTTCGCCGCCAACTTCAAGCACTGGGTATTGGCAACTGGCTACTGGCCACTCATCTCTGCTGTTTTCAGAAAGTCGTAATTTCCCGACGGATTCAGCGTAATGTTCTGCACACGGTGCGTGTGCACGAGCACGTTATCGAAGTACCACAGGTTTATATACGGGACATCTTGCGCCAGTACTTCCTGAACTTCGGCGTACAGCCGCTTGCGGGCAGTCTGATCGGTCTCGCGGCGCGCCTGGTCGATCAGACTATCGATACGCGGATTGGAATAGAAGCCACGGTTTGCACCTTTGGGCGGGAATCGGTTGGAGTGAAAGGAGTACTCAAAAATATCCGGGTCTTCGTTCCCGCCGATCCAGCGCAACGAATAGAGCTGGAAAGCGCCGCTGGTGACGTCAGCAAAAAATGTAGCGAACTCGAAGGTGCGAATGTCGAGCGCAATCCCTACATCGCGCAATTGCTGCTGCAGCACCGCCGCCAACAGGCGCGTGGACTCCTCGGTGGACGTCTTCATCGTGAGGTGAAAGCGAACCCCGTCGCGAGCCCGGTAGCCAGCGGCATCGAGCATCTGGCGAGCTTTCTTTGGATCGTGTGGGTAGGCCGCCACGTCCTGGTCATACGCCCAGCTTTGCGGTGGAAGCACGCTCAGAGCCGGTTGCGCGAAGCCGCGCCAGATGTATTGCAGAAGAGGACCGCGGTCGATGGCATAGGCGATCGCCTGGCGAACCCGCACATCCTGCAAGGTCGGATCGCGCAGGTTAAACGCGAGATAGGAAAGCACCGTGCCCGGCGCTCGCTCCACCTGCAAATTCGGCTCGCGTTCCAGCGCCACGATGGTGTCGGAAGTAAGTGCATTGATCGCGACATCGGCGCTGCCCTTGCGCAATTCGAGCGCCCGCGTCGTTGCGTCCGGCACGACTGTGAAGCGCACCCTGGCCAGGCGCGCCTTTGCCCCCCAGTAGTTGTCGTTGCGCTCGACGACGACCTCCTTGTCCTGCTCTGCGCTGACAAACTTGAATGGCCCCGACCCGATCGGCTTGCGCGTGATCTCGTCGAGCGACCCATAGGGCACAATTCCAATCGCGCCCTCCGAGAGATTCCACAACAAGGTGGCAAACGGTTCCTTAAGATGAAATACCACGGTGAAATCGTCGGGCGCCTCGATGTGATCCACGAAACGGTACGCCGCCGACTTTGTACTGCGAATCCTCCCCTCGAGCAGGGAATCGAACGTCCACTTAACGTCGCGGGAAGTAAGCGGCCGCCCATCGTGAAAAGTTACGCCGCGATGCAGTTGGAAGGCGTAGGTCAACGGATCCGGGATCTCCCAATGTTCCGCCAGCCCGGGCTGAACATTCAAGTGCTCGTCTCGCGTCAGCAGCGCATCGAAGAGGAGTTCGCCAATGCGCTCCGATTGCGCATCAATTCCCACCCGCGGGTCGAGATTGGTTGGGCTGCTTTCAATAATCATCACCAGCGTGTTGGGGTTGGGAGCTTGCGAGCAGGAAAGTAGTGGCAGAACGCAGCCGCCGACCAACAACAAAAAACTTGTCATCCTGAAAAGAATTTTCACCAAAACAAAATTGTCATCCTGACCCTGAGCAAGCCGAAGGGGAAGGACCTGCTTCTCCCTCGCGCCCGGACTAGGCCCCTCACGCATACGAGATCTTTCCCAGGATCGCCGCCCGAGTCGCTCCCGTAGCCGGCGGCACATTGCTTGGCCGCCGATGCCACGTCTCATGGGCAAGCAGGGCAAAGGCCACAGCCTCCTTCGCTTCCGCCGGAAGGCCGAACTCATCCGAGAAATGCAGTTCGATCCCCAAGGCTGCGATTTCATGGCGCAACATGGCCATCAGCGTCGGGTTCTTCGCGCCTCCGCCCGAGACAATCATCTCGTGATCGCGTCGCTGCTGCGACCCGAATCGCGGCAACACGAATCGCCCGACCGCGTCCGCGATCGACCGCGCCGTCAACGCCGTTGCCGTCGCCACCACATCGAGCTTACTGGCGCTGTGGCAGATCCGAAGAAATCGGCCCACGTATTCCCGGCCAAATTCCTCGCGCCCCGCCGTCCGCGGAGGTTTCTGCCGAAAAAAGCGCGCGCGCACCAGCCGTCCAATCACCTCATGTAGGACGCGTCCCGAAGCCGCGACTTTGCCATCGCGGTCATAGCGCCGTCCGAAAAGTTCTTCCATCACCGCATCAATCACCATGTTGCCGGGGCCGGTGTCAAAAGCAAGCACTTGGCGAAGCGACGCGCCCGCAGGAATCGCCGTCAGATTCGCGATTCCACCAATGTTCTGCGCAATACGCCCCACCCCCCGATTGCGATGACGTTCGCGCCCCCGATCGCGATAGAGAAGATAGTCGAGGAACGGCACCAGCGGCGCACCTTTCCCCCCGGCCGCTATGTCTGCGGGACGAAAATCAGAGACCACCGGCACGCCCAGCCGCGCGGCGATCACCGCGCCTTCACCCGTTTGCCAGGTCACCGCCAATTTTCGCCCGAGAAATCGCTCCGCCACTCCCTGGTGATACAGCGTCTGTCCATGACAGCCCACCAGGTCGAGTTTCACGCGATGCTTGCGCGCCGTCTTCGCCACCGCCTCCGCATACAGCTCGCCCAGCAGAAAGTTTAGCCGGGCCAGATCCGCAACGTGGGCCAATTCCGCGTTCATCATTCCCAAGATTGCGCGTCGAACCGGGGCAGGGAACGGGTACTCCTCGTGAGCAAGCAGTGTATGGCGCGGAAACTCCTGTCCGCCTTCCGAAAGCCGCACCAGCGCCACATTGATGCCGTCCGCCGAGGTGCCGCTCATTACGCCGGCAACGATCATGCGCGTTCCTCGCGATCGAGCGTATCCATCCGGACTTCTTCCCCGAATTCCCAGAGCTGTCGTGTCAGCTTCTCAACTCGCGCGGAAGTGGGAGCCGGAGTGCGGCGCCTCGCCAACGCTTTCTTCTTGAACGCCAGTACGCGTCGCGCTGATTCTCGTACGCGCTGGGCAAATCTGCTGTCGCGCTCCGCCTCGCGGACCACTGCTTCATGCGCGCGCAGAATGAAATCCTCCTGATGGCAGATCAGGCCAAGATCGCCCCCGGCGCGGATGTGCCCGATCATCGCCTGTTCGATCGGAGCGGCCGTGAGTACGCCGCCCATCTCCAGATCGTCGGAACAGATCAGGCCGCGGTAGCCAATCTTCCGTCGCAGAATGTCGGTGATCCACTTCTTCGAGAGCGATGCCGGAGTCTCGTCCTTCGTGACGGTCGGAAACGCCGCGTGCGAAACCATGATCATCGGCAATTCGCGCCGCAGTGAGCGATAGGGAACCAGATCCTGCTCCCACAATTTGCGCAGCGGCTTTTCCACGCTGGGAAGTTCGTGATGCGTATCGAGCGTGGCCTCGCCCAGTCCGGGGTAATGTTTGCCGCAGCCGAGCACGCCGGCATCGCCCAGCCCGCGCAGAAACTCGCGCGCGTAGGCAACCACCTGCTTCGGATCGTCCGAAACCGCGCGCGAACTCATCACCGAACGCGACGCCTCGTAGGCTAAGTCGAGCACCGGGGCAAAATCCACGTTGAAGCCAAGCGCGCGGCAGTTTTCGCCGATCACACGCCCATGCTTGCGAAAGAGCGCGCGGCTGCCAGTGGCAAAGACCTCTGCCGGAGAAGGCGCCGAACCTACCACGTTGCGGAAACGGTCCACCGTGCCGCCTTCAAGGTCCACGCAAGTGAAAAGCGGCGCGGCAACGCACCGCTGGCACTCGCTCAGGAGGGTATGCGTCTGCTCAGCTCCGGGGATGTTGCGGGTAAACAGAATCACGCCCGCCGGCCGAATCTTCGTGAGCAGGGAAGAGATGCGCGAGGACATCTTGGTCCCGTCGAAGCCGATGATGAGGAGTTGGCCGATAGCCAGTGTCAAGTCACGCATTTTATTTCTGACTGAGTGTTAAGGCCCTGATCCGCCTGGCTTTCTCGGCGTACTCCGCGTATCGGCGGTTAGATTTCCTTCTTCAACTCCGCCAGCAAGTTTAGCGCCTCCAGCGGCGTCAACCGGTTCAAATCTACTTCGCGCAGCTTTTCCAGCACTGGCTGCGACAGCGGCGTGAAGATGGTCAACTGCGTGGGACGCTCTGGCTCTGCACCCGGTGTCAGATGCCCGGAAAGCCGGTGCTCGGACGATTCATGCTCGGCCAGCACCTCACGCGCACGCACCACGACTTCGTTCGGCAATCCCGCCAGCTTCGCGACTTCGATTCCGTAGCTGCGGTCGGCCGCGCCCGGTTCGACCCGGCGCAGAAAAACTACGCTTCCGCCGGTCTCTTTGACGGAGACGTGATAGTTCTTCACGCCACTCAACTGTTCCGCCAATTCGGTTAGCTCGAAATAGTGCGTGGCAAACAAAGTTTTGGCTCGCACTCGCGCATGCAGATACTCGATGGCGGCCCATGCGATCGCTAGTCCATCATAGGTGGAAGTGCCGCGCCCGACTTCATCGAGCAGGATCAAGGATCGAGCCGTCGCCGTGTGCAGAATCGCCGCCGTCTCCGTCATCTCGACCATAAACGTCGAGCGCCCCCGGGCCAGGTTGTCGCTCGCGCCAATGCGCGTGAACACGCGGTCCACAATGCCCAGCCGTGCGGCGCGCGCGGGAACAAACGATCCCATCTGCGCCATAATCACGATCAGCGCCGCTTGGCGCAGATAGGTGCTCTTGCCGCCCATGTTCGGCCCCGTCAGCACCACGATGTTGTGTGCCGAGGAATCCAGGAACAGATCGTTCGGAACGAAGCGCTCGCTCGCGGCCGTCATTTCCTGCAGTTCGATCACCGGATGACGTCCTTCGACAATTTCCAGATCAAGGACGTCCTCGGTCTTTTCAGCTTCATCGAATCGCGGCCGGCAGTAATTCCGCAGCGCCGCAATGTGTGCCAGGCAGCTCAGTACATCGACCTCCGCCAATGCCAGCGCGGTTTGCCGGATGCGCTTGGCCTCAGCGGCAATGGCAGAACGCAACTCGGCAAACAGATGTCGCTCAATTTCGACAATCTTTTCCTGCGCGTCCAGAATCTTGGACTCATACTCTTTCAGTTCCGGAGTCGTGAAGCGCTCGGCATTCACCAGCGTCTGCTTGCGTTCGTAGTCGGCGGGCGAGAGGTGCAGGTTCGCCTTTGAAATCTCAATGTAGTAACCAAAGATGGAGTTGAACTTTACCTTGAGCGATCCAATCCCCGTCCGTTCCCGTTCGCGCGTCTCTACTCGTGCCAGGTACTGCTTCGAGTTGCGGCTCAGGTCGCGCAGTTCGTCCAAATCTTTGTCGACGCCCGCAGCGATCACCCCGCCATCGCTAAGCGTGAGCGGCGGCTCTGGAACCAGCGTGCCGTCGATCTTCTCCCGCAGATCGCCTAGCTCGTCGATCGCGATATGCAGCACGCCCAGTCGCGACGCAGACAGCCCGGCCAATACCGTTTGCACCTTGGGAATCCGTCCGAGCGATGCTGCCAGTGCCAGCACGTCCCGTGGATTCGCGGTCTCCAGCGTGACCCGGCTCAGCAGACGTTCGAGATCGAGAATTCCGTCGAGCGACCGCCGCAATTCTTCGCGCCGCACAGTATCCTTGACCTGCACCTCAACGGAATCCAGCCTGCCATTGATCTCGGCAGGATCCAAAGACGGGCGCAGCATCCACGTACGCAGCAACCGCTTACCCATCGGCGTCACGGTTGCATCCAGGCAGCGGAACAGAGTCACCCCGGCATCCGTTCCCGCGAACGATGTCGTGAACAGGGGCTCGATCAACTCCAGGTTGCGCACCGTCACCGCATCGAGCACCAGGCAATTCTGCCGCTCGTAGAAGCCGATCCGGTCCACATGATCGAGCGTGCCGCGCTGTGTTGACCGGATGTAATAGAGGATCGCCCCCGCCGCCGAAGCCGCCGCCCGTTTCCCAGCCAACCCAAAGCCTTCCAGCGAGAGCACGCCGAAGTGATTCTCCAGGAGCGGAATGGCGTGGTCGGGAGCAAAGATCCAGTCATCCAAAGGAGTCTCGGCCACACCGCTTGTTGACCGAGTGGGCGTGCTCGCCGCTAAGGGTTCGGCTGCGGGACGGGCGAGGGCGCCCGTCGCTCCACTGGTTCTCTTCTCAAATAGCGGAGCGGAAGATCCATACAGCATTTCTCTTGGCCGTAATTGTTCAAGTTCTTCTTGAATGCGACGCCCGGCCAGCTCGCCCACGAACTCCGTCGCTCGAAACTCGCCGGTCGAAAGATCGAGCGCCGCAAAACCCACCCGATCCCCGACCGTCGCCACCGCCGCCAGAAAGTTGTTCTCCTCCGCGCTCAGCAACGAATCCGCCGCTGTGCCCGGCGTGACGACGCGCGTTACCTCGCGCCGCACCAACTTCTTCGCCAGGCGCGGGTCTTCGACCTGTTCGCAGACCGCGACCTTGAACCCGCGCCGGATCAGCTTTGCGATGTAGCCCTCGGCGGCGTGGTAAGGGACGCCACACATCGGGATGTCAACGCCCTTTTCTTTATTGCGCGAGGTCAGCGTGATCTGTAACTCGCGCGCGGCCAGCACTGCGTCCTCGAAGAAGAGTTCGTAGAAATCCCCCAGCCGGAAGAACAGCAGAGCGTTGGGGTGCTCTTTCTTGATGCCGGCGTACTGCCGCATCAGCGGCGTCGAGAGCTCAGACATAGGGAAATTTGTAATTTGTAATTGGTAATTTTGTAATCTTTAATCAGGTAATTTGCAATTTGTGTTCAGTCCAACGCCATCATCAAGCGGGGTTACCGGTCCCACTACTTTAGCCTGCTGCAAGGTTTTCAGACTACAAATTACAAGTCTCCAATTGGAAATTACAAATTCGATTTGACTCGGCTCGGCGCTTTTGTTCTCCTTACGCCATGGAACTCCGTAAAGATCCCATCACCCGTTCCTGGGTGATCACCGGTGACGATGTCATCGAGCCCACTCCACGCACCCAAGCCTGCCGGTTTTGCGGTCTGTCCGCCGAGCCCGCCCAAGTCATCGCCAACCTGCCCGGCTTGGATGGCATCGCATGGTCGGCGCGCTCCGTCGTCCATCCCCATGCGCTCTACCATATTGAAGGCGAGGCGACCCGCCACGGCGACGGCCTCTACGACCGCATGGGATCGGTCGGCGCTCACGAAGTCCTGCTCGAAAATCCCCGCCACGACGGCCATCTCTGGGATGCGAGCGACTTCGAAGTCGAACAGTTCTTGCGTCTGGCCGCGCAGCGGATTCAGGATTTGAAGCGCGACAGCCGGTTCAAGTACATCAGCATTTTCAAGAATCACGGCGAGAAAGCCGGACAGGAATTCGAACACCCCACTTCCCAGTTGACCGCGACCACTTTCGTGCCGCGCCGCGTCCTCTACGAACTCCGCGCCGGACGCGACTATTTCGAAAGCAAGGAGCGCTGCGTCTTCTGCGACATTCTGGCGCAGGAGGAGCGTCAGAACCTGCGCATCGTCGAAATTCGCGGAGACTACGTGGCCTTCTGCCCCTATGCTCCGCGCGTCCCCTACGAAACCTGGATTATGCCGCGCAGCCATGAGTCTTCCTTTGAGCGCACCGGTTCAACGCGCGTGGGCAACCTGACCGATCTCGCCGCGCTCCTGCGGCGCACCCTGCAACGTATTCGCACCGTCACCGAGGCCTTTCACCTCGTGCTTCATACCTCGCCCAACAGCCAGCATCCTTCGAAAACCCTCGGATATTGGAAAACACTCGATGAGGATTACCACTGGCACGTCGAAATTTTGCCCATTCTTGAGGCGAAGGCCAAGTCCTACACTTTCAAAGAGATTTATTATTCTCCCGTCACCTCCGAGACTGCAGTGAAACGCCTGCGGGAGGCAAAGATCTAGGAGCAGTCGTCGGTCGTTCGTCGTTAGTCGCTCGGGGAGGCTCTCAGCTGTCAGCTCCCAGCTTTTAATCAGGGCGCTTTCGACGGCGGATGGCTGAGTGCTGACAGCTTTTCTGGCAAGCTAACGACCATCGACCAATGACGGCCTCATGACCATCCGTCGCCTCAAAACCTACACCGGATCGCAAGGCTACGTTTACCAGTACTACTTCGTCGGGAAACGTCTCGCCCCAACATCCGACGCCAATGAGTACGTCTTCGACGTCACCTCCGACCGTAAGCTGACCTACGCGGTCAGTATTTTCCTCCCCCACCAGGTCGTCGCCGCCTGGGCCGAATCCCACGGGCGCGCCCTCGCCGATTCCGAGCAGTACGCCGCCGTCAAGATGCGTCTCTTCCGCGCCTTCGACGAACTGGAAAAAATGCAGGCGCAAGGCCGGCAATTGCTTATCGATCTGCAGTCTCTGGAAGAATCGCTGGCGTCGTTGGGCGTGGAATAGATTCGGCAGGTGCCTCGCTGTCGGCCTCCGCGATCGCTGGCAAGAACGTCTGATTACAGCGGGCCAAATCGATTGCACGACAGTCGAATCCCTGCCCTGGTAATCAGATGGGTGAGTGAACGAATTCCCACGGCACAAACTCAAGAGAGGTGCTATGCTCCGCTCTGTTCTACAGCGCTGCCTGGGGCCGCAGCGCGGAACTGAGGGACTTTGGCGACTGTTGCTCCGGGATCTGGTTTGGAGGGTCATTGCCACGGCGTGTTTCCTGCCGTCGTTTGTGATTGCGTGGGCCTTGCGAGCCAGCGGGCGGCAAAGGGTCGGACTGCGGCATGACCAGCCACTCCCGTGACATTCGGCAGCTTTGGGAGCGCGCCAGCTCCGCACGGAGCCCCTGCTTGCCCCTGTGACCCACGTCACATGCCCCTGTGACAGCGTCCGTTTCCCCCACACACCACCGCCCGGCAAACTATAATCACCCAGGCGGGGTGGGGAGGTATCAAACCCGCCTGCGGAAGCACCCAAGAATGATGACCCTGATCTGGCTGCGCGTCGCGCTGGTTTGTTATGCTGCGGGGTTGCTCTATGCGCTGGTTGCGCTCACTCGTACCTCGGAAATCCTCGGCAAAGTCGCGCTCCATGCCTCCTACCTCGGCATGGTGTTTCATCTTGTTTCGCTGACCGAAGCCGTCGTGCAAACCGGCCAGCTCGCTTCAGCCTCGGCTCACAACTCGGAATCGCTGCTGGCTTTCCTGATCATGGTCGGCTTTATGCTGGCCTATCTGGTGTATAAGACGACCACTCCGGGCATCGTGATTTTTCCCCTGGTTTTTCTGCTGACCTTCGTGGCCGCCACCGGTCAGCAACCCCTCGTCTTCGCCTCGGTTGCCGTCAAGCACGGTTGGCTGGCGGTGCATATCCTGATGATCTTCACCGGATACGCGGCGCTGTTCCTCAGCTTTGGCGCCAGCATTCTGTACCTCATGCAAGAACGCGCTCTGAAGTCCAAGAGTTCGAGCGGAATGTTCTCGCGACTGCCCGCTCTCCAGGTCATTGACGATATCGGTTATCGCTCCCTTATGCTCGGATTTCCCTTCATGACTCTGGGCCTGATCGCGGGCTCCGTGGTCGCCGAATCCACCTACGGCCGCATTGATTTTCTCGATCCCAAGATTCTGCTTTCCGTCCTGATGTGGGCCGTATATCTGTTGATGGTGTTTACGCGCCTGAATGCCGGGTGGCGCGGACGCCGCGCCGCCATGCTCGCCAGNGTTGCCTTCGTGGCGGCGATCGTGGCCTGGATCGCCAACTACTTCAGCGCAATGCACAGGTTTATCACGTCATGAGATTCCAGCTCATCGGCGTCAATCACGAGACCGCGCCGGTGGAGGTGCGCGAGCGGCTGGCCATTCCGGAATCGCGCTTGGCGGAGGCCTGCAAGAAACTGGCCGAGCATCCCGCCGTTTCCGAGGGCATGATCGTCTCCACCTGCAACCGCGTCGAATTTATCGCCAACATGAAGAACGGCGCCGGCGACCTGCGCGAATTCCTGCGCGAGTATTTCGCTACCGATCTCAGCCAGTTTGAAAGCCATCTCTACGAATTTCGCGAAGATGAGGCCATACGCCACGTCTTTCGCGTCGCCGCCAGCCTCGACTCCATGGTCGTCGGTGAGCCCCAGATTCTGGGACAAGTAAAGGAAGCCTATGCCACAGCCCGCGCTGTGGGAGCGGTGCGCGCGCAACTGGATCAGTTACTCACCCGGGCGTTTGCCGTGGCCAAGCGCGTCCGTACCGAAACCGCCGTCGGATCTTCGTCGGTTTCGATTGCTTCGGTGGCCGTCGAACTGGCAGAGAAAATCTTCGGAAGCCTGCACGGCAAGAGCGTCTACCTGGTGGGCGCGGGGAAGATGAGCGAGTTAGCGGCCCGCCATCTGCTCGCGCACGGCGCCGCGTCTTTGTTTGTCGCTAACCGTACCTACGACCGTGCCATCCGGCTGGCGCAAAAGTTTGACGGACAGGCGATTGAATTTAGCCGTCTTTATGACACCTGCGAGCGTGCCGATATCGTGATTACCTCGACCGGTTCGCCCCACTTCATCTTCCGCCCCGAACACGGCGAAAAGCTCATGGCGCTGCGCAAAAACAAGCCCATGTTCTTCATCGATATCGCCGTTCCCCGCGACGTCGATCCCGCGATGAACAAGATCGATGGCATTTTCGTCTACGACATCGACGATCTGCAGCAGGCGGTCACGTCGCACGTCGCCGATCGCAAGAAGGAAGCGGAAAAGGCCGAGGCGATCGTCAATGGCGAGGTCGACAAATTCCACGCTCGCCTGCAGACTCTCGACGTGGTTCCCACCATCGTCAGCCTGCAGGACCACCTCGAAACCATTCGTCAAGCCGAGATTGATCGCGTTCGTGGCCGCCTCGGTTCCATGACCACCGACCAGGAACTGGCCGTCGAAGCACTGACTCGTGGGATCGTCAACAAAATCATGCATACCCCCATCAGCACCCTGAAGACGGCGGCGCGTGATCCCGAATCCACCACCGTCATTGACCTTGTGCGTCGCCTCTTCAACCTGCATAACGAAGACGAAGAAAAGAAAACCGCCGCCGCGAAGTCCGCCCGTGGCCCCGGAGCACAAAACTGATGGCCCGCCTGCGCATCGGTTCCCGCGGCTCGCAACTCGCTCTGTGGCAGGCCCATCACATTTCCGATCTACTTCGCGCTCAGGGCCATACCGTGGAACTCGAGATCATCAAGACCACCGGCGATAAGATCACCGACGTTGCGCTCGCGAAGGTCGGCACCAAGGGCATGTTCACCAAGGAAATCGAAGAAGCCCTCGTCGAAAACCGGGTTGACCTCGCCGTGCATAGTTTGAAAGATTTGCCAACGGAGTTGGCCGCCGATTTCGAAATTGCCGCCATCACCACCCGCGAAAATCCGCGCGACGTTTTTTGTTCGGTGAAGTTCGCCAGGATCGAAGCGCTGCCGCAGCAAGCCAACATTGGCACCAGCAGCCTGCGCCGTCAGGCCCAGTTGAAGGCTCTTCGTCCGGATCTTCATATTCACCCGCTCCGCGGCAATGTGGATACGCGCCTGCGCAAGCTCGAATCTGGCGATTACGATGCCATCATTCTGGCCGTCGCCGGCCTGAACCGTCTGGGCAAAACACAACTGGTCCGTCAGGTTATCCCTGCGGAAGTGATGACTCCCGCCGCTGGACAAGGTGCCCTGGGAATCGAAATTCGCAACGGCGACAACGCCACGCGAGCGCTCCTCGCATTTCTCGATGACGCTGCCGCCCGCGCCGCTACCACCTGCGAGCGTGCCCTTCTCAACAGACTCGGTGGCGGCTGCCAGGTCCCCATCGGAGCCTTCGCCGAAGTAAAGGCAGGCCGCATTCGCCTGAGCGGGCTTGTAGCCCATCCCGATGGAACCAAAGTTCTGCGCGAGACCCGCGAGGGCGATGATCCCGTGCGCTTGGGCGAGGAAGTCGGCGAGACCCTTCTGCGCCGAGGCGGCGATGTTATTCTCAAAGAAGTCTACGGCAAAGGCTTCGCGCTCGCGCAGCAACCATAAGGCAGGTCTCAGGTGTCAGGTCTCAGGTCTCAGGAACCTCTTGCTTAGCCCCTGAGACCTGACACCTGAGACCTGACACCTGGCCCATGAAGCCCAACGAAAACCATCCCCTCACCGGAACCCGGATTCTTGTTGGACGCGCCCGCCACCAGGCTGGCAGCCTTTCCGCCAGCCTGCGCAGTTTGGGCGCGGCGGTAATCGAAATCCCCTTCATTGAGATCCGCAAGCCTCAGTCGTACCGGCCACTCGACGATGCTCTGAAGAATATCAAGTCGTACAACTGGCTCATTCTCACCAGCGCCAACGGCGTCGAAGCGATGTGGGAGCGCGTCCGGAAACTTCGTATCCCGCGCCGGAAACTCAAGCATCTCCAGATCGCTGCCATCGGGCCTGCCACCAAGAAGGCGATTATGAAGCGTGGCCTGAAGGTCAAGATGGTTCCGGAGGAGTACGTCGCCGAGTCTGTAGTGAAGGGGCTGCGCGATAAGGTCAACGGCAAGCGTGTCGTGCTCATCCGAGCCAAAGTCGCGCGCGATGTGATTCCAGAGGAGCTGCGGGCGGCCGGAGCGCTAGTCGATGTGGTCGAAGCTTACGAAACCGTGGTGCCCGAGAAATCACGTGCGCGCCTGCGCGCGCTGATGAAAAGTGCGGGTCGCCGCCCGCACATCGTGACCTTCACCAGTTCCTCCAGCGTGAAGAACTTTGCCGAACTGCTCGGCAAGTTCAAGGCAGGCGCGCTCAGCCGTGTCCAGTTTGCTTCGATTGGTCCGGTGACTTCGGCGACGCTGCGCGAATTGCAGATGCCGGTCGCAATCGAGGCCCGTGAATTCACGATGGGTGGGCTGATTCGCGCGATTGTGCTCGCCCGCTACGCAGAAACGTCCGCATAGTTCAAAGAATTCTACTTCGTTTTTGGAGCTGAGATTCCCATCTGCGGGTCAATCGCGTCCAGGTAGGCCTGCATGCGTGCCTTGGTGTCGGCGGGCATACCGGTGAACTCGATTCCATTGCCCACGCCCGGATCGCACGTCCGGACCACCGCCGTGATATTGAGGTGCTCCGCGTCCAGCCAGAAATCCACCCGCAGCACAGTTCCGAGCGGCAAAGGCATCATGCTCTCGACGTAGCATCCATTGCCGCTCACGTCGGTGGCATTGATGCGGAGCGGCGCGTTGACGCGCTCGTCGCGAAGTTCAATGGGAAGGGAAATCTTATGCCGGTGCCAGCGCCGCCGGTTGGAGTCGGCAATCGTCACCGTCGCGCCGTCGAGCGGCAGATAGGTTTTCCACGGGCACTCCTGATCGGCGACCAACTTCACTCCCACTTGATTTTTCTTGACCGGGCCGGTGTTCATCACCCAGACTACCGTGCAGCGGGTTTTTTTCTCCTCGCACTGCACCCCGATCATGTCGCCCACTTTCAGTTCGTTGTCGACGCCCGAGATCAGTGCACCCTCCGAACTGATGTTCTGAGCGCGAGCATGTTGGGAAAAAGGGCGTCCGTCGGCACTCATTCCCCATATCCGCACCGGCAGGTCCACACTCAGGCGAGGTTCGCTTTGATGGTCAGCCATGCCTAATCCTCTGTATACGGCTCATGCGATAATACCGCCCTCTGACGCGCCGCGACATTACAAAGTTAGCCGGCGCAGTAACCAGGGAAGCACGACTTTCGGCACCTGCCAATCATCATCAGGGGCGGTTTTCCGCGAACTTTTCTGCGAACTCTTGATAACTGATGACTCGAATCTTTTGCTCCTCCAGAAACTGTCGCAGCTCCGTCGAAGTCAGCAGACGCCGCTCCTCTTCGCGAGAATCGAGCAATCGCGTGTCCGCTGCGCGCAAGTCGGCGTCGTTGTACCCCGGATGGCAGACCAATTCCCATGTTCCCTCCGGCAGGCTCGCGAGCGTCTGGCGCAGCAGGGAACTATAGCCGGAACTCTCGACCGAGCCGGTCTCGATCACTCCCACTACACCGTCGGGCGTAAGCAGTCCGGCGCGCTTGGTCCGCTGGAGGAATTGCCCGGAGAAGGTGTGCAGCATGCGCATCTGACCATAACGCTTCCAGAGATTTCGCTTGCCTTTGAATAGCCGCGCGGGCATCGCTTTCACGGGAACGAACGGATTGCGAATCGCGCGAACGCCGCAAATCCGCGCGGCTCGCAGCAGCGCTGCAAGAATCTCGGGAAAGATGTGCGCGTGTTTGTGTGTATCGAGGTGAGTCACCTGGAGGCCAGTGGATTGAATTTTCCTGATTTGCGCAGTGACTTCCACGACCAGTTGATCGCGATCGAAGCCTCCCAACATGGCGCGCGCGGCGAAGGCCGAAAGGCTGGAGTAGAACTTGCCCGGCTCAGCCGAGCGAATCGCTAGCAACGTATCCATGGAGCCCGCTGGCGACACCGGCGTTCCGTCCACCAATACGACGTGGCATCCCACGGAGAGATTCGGCGCCGACCGGGCCGCAGTCACGGCGTCCTCGAAGGCGGCGCCGTTGGCCATCAATGTCGCCGATGATACGACTCCACCGATGTGGGCTTCCACAATGGCTCGATTCACCCCAGCGGTCAGACCTAAATCATCGGCATTGACGATTAGCTTTCGCACCCAGAAAGTGTAGCAGCCGCGCGGTCGAGTTCGGTACCGTTTGCATCTCGGGCGCAGTTCGCCCGCCCAGCACACCGTCCATTCGCGTAAAACCGGGGGAAACACATGGGGGTAAACCGCTTGCCGCACGCACTGGATCGACGGTACGCGTTTGACCGGCAAGGGAAGGGTCCAGTATTCTCAGCATAAGTTTTGCAGAAGGTCTTTCGCGATCAGCGGGGATGAAACCCGCCGTGATCGCATCGGCGCGGAGCGGGCGGTTAGCTCAGCTGGTTAGAGCGCCTGCCTTACAAGCAGGAGGTCGCAGGTTCGAGCCCTGCACTGCCCACCA
>JGI12270J11330_10001119_pt1 | contig 20167 bp, 19 predicted proteins | sample PeaSoiMetSII2010_FD_11330 | JGI IMG/M metagenome (IMG submission 11330)
GCCGTGGCTGAGACAAAAGGCAACGCCGGCCGCCGCCGCCGCCCGGGCCGCGGCGATCTCGCCTTCCGGCCAGAAAAGGCCCGATAATCCGGTCGGGCCGATCATCACGGGAAGCGCCAGGCGCCGGCCGAACAATTCTACCGACAAGTCGCGCTCGGTCACGTCCTTGAGCGGTTTGGGAAGCAGTTCAACTTCGCTGAAGGCATCCTCATTGCGCCGGAGCGTGTGTTCGTTCTCGGCGCCGCCGTCGGCGAAGTCGAACACCGGGAGCGGCAACGCCCGGCGCGCCATGGCCCGGATCGCGGCAAGGCTGTAAGCGGATCGATGCCAGGGGGGAGACGCGCCAGCCATCAGGTATGGGCGGACTCGAAGCGGAAGCCGGCAAGGATGGCGATCCGCGTCATGCCTTGTTCCCCCTCACGTTCCAGTACCGCTTGGCAATCTCGTCCAGATGACGGCGCATGGCCGCTCCGGCCGCGGCAGGATCGCGCGCCTCGATCGCCTCGAAAATCTCGCGATGGGATTCCAAGGCAAGCGGTCGGTGCCGGGTCGGCGCAGCGATACGCTGCGCTGGTCTTCCAGCCATTCGTCGCTCTCCTCTGATGCCGGCATCACATAGGATTTTTTACAGAAGGCGCATTTCGCCAAGAGTGTGACAGCCTGCATACTGGCACGGCAAGGGATTGTGGCCGCGCCCGAGACTTCGCCTAAGAGGCGAAAGGTAAAGAGAGCCGAGACTTTTGATTCACAGCCTCGCCAGCTCTGCTGGATTCCTCCGCTGGCGCCCATCTTCTCTTCCTGCCGCCCTATAGCCCAGACCTCAAGCCCATCGAACAGCTCTTGGCCAAACTCAAAACGCTCCTGCGAAAAGCCGCAGAACACGCCGAAACTGCCCTCTGGCAGCGAACCGGTCAGCTCCTCGAAGCCTTCGCCCCAGCCGAATGCGCAAACTACTTCAGGAATGCAAGATATCCCTCAGCCTAAGGAAATCACGCTCGAGCATCGCCTTCTGTGATGCTCCAGAGCCTAATGCCTACGGCGACCCGCCGCCCATTGGCAATTTTAGGCTCTGATAGAGAACGGAGAGATTGAGACTCACGAGGCTGCGCGTCAAAGCCCACCCGCCGTCGCTCGTGGCGGCGACCAGACCGGCCCGTTGCATTAGCGCCAAATGCTCTTCGGCTATGGCCGGGCTGGTGCCGATACGAGAACTGAGTTCGCAAGTGGAAACCGTACCGCCTTGTCTCCTGTTCTCGGCCAGGGCCACAAGCAACCCGAAGGCAAGCTCTGCTCGAATGGACGGTTGCGTGCTTCGGCGCGGGCTTTCCACCATCCAGCGTGGCGCCGACGCGGCCGCGATTTCCGCGCCAAATAGCACGACGAGCCAGAAGATATACATCCAGAGCAAAAAGATGGGGATTCCTGCCAGGACCCCATAGATCAGGCTATAGGACGAGATCTGGGATATGTAGAAGGCGAAGGCCCACTTCAACACCTCCATCAGGATGGCGGCACATAGGGCGCCGGCTATGCCATCGCGCCAGCGCACCCGGCAATTAGGAATCACACAATAGAGAAAGGCGAGAGACACAAACTCCAAAACGAAGGGAAGGAAATTGGCTACGCGCGCCCCCCATTCCTGGACCATTTGCTGGCCGACAATATCGTGGGGGCCCTCGACGCTGGCGAAATGGCCGATGTAAGCGGACGCTGACAAGGCGCCGCCTATGAGGAGCGGTCCTAGCGTCAAGACAATCCAATAGCCAATGATGCGCTGACCCCAGGTTCTTTGAGTCGTCACGTCCCATATGGCGTCCAATTGATCTTCGATGGTCGCCAAAAGCATGGCCGAGGTGAAGACGAAAGCGATTGCGCCAAAGGCAGTGGTTTTTGCGGCGTTGGTGGCAACGTATTGGAACCACTGTGTGGCATTGTCACCGACCTCAGGGGCGAAATTGCCCAGAAGAATAAGAATAAAGCGGCTTCGCGCGTCAGCGAATATCGGAAAGTTCGAAAAGACGACGAGCACAATAGCTGTCAACGGCAGGAAGGACAGGATCGTGGAATAGCTGAGCGCGCTGGCGCCGATCAGACAACGATGGCTGAAAAAGCCGCTGCCAACGCGTTGGGCTATGCTGACCAGACGATCGAACAGCACCCTGGGGCCCGTCTTCTGAGTTGGGCCTTCTGGCCCGGCAGGTTGGAGAACGGGCGTCATCGGTCAAAAGCCCATTGCAAGCGCGAATAGTTGTCCGCCGTCAGACTATTGGAGACAGCGAGCAGCGCGACCCTAGGGAGGATCTGGTGCATCTGTTGAACGATGCTATGTAGCTCGGGCACGGTGTATCGAGCCTCGGTTTTGGACGGTCTGTCGATTGGGTGACAGAGCAAATACCAATCTTGCATCGGCAGGAAGTAGGTTACATCCACCGGTAGATCTAATTGAGCATAAGCAGTGCAGTTTGAGAGGCAGAAGGAAACCCAACATACCGGCAACGGGAGTAGAAGCGAACGGCAACCTTACCTGGACCCGACTTTCGCAAGGGCGTATCCTCTCTTAACTCAAGCGTGAGGGCAGTTGTCCCCTGCCCGATGTCAGGAAATTAGGAGCGTCGGCACAACCCTTGGAAACAATGGCGGTCGTCCTCGTTGCAATCGCGGTGCTCTATATCGCCCGTGACGTCGTCATGCCCCTTGCTCTCGCTCTCCTGCTCAGTTTCGCTTTAGGACCGCTCGTGCTGGCGCTGCGGCGTTGGCATTTTGGCCGCGTCCCTTCGGTTGTCGCTGCCGTAGTACTCGCCTTCTCCCTGATCGCTGGCATTGGCGCTCTTATCGGCAGCCAGCTGGCTGCATTGGCACAAAATTTGCCTCTGTATAGCTACAATATGACGGAGAAAGTCCAATCGCTTCGGCAAGCGGCATTGGGGAGCAGTATTATTGGCCCCCGGGTTAAGCTTACAGCGAAGCCGGAGGCCACGGCTTTGCCCACGGGTCAAGAGCGACAAGCAATTCCTGTGGAGATCCGCCAATCCCCCTCGACGCCGCTCGAGGTAATTGAGGCCATACTCGGTCCGCTGATCCGCCCTTTGGCGACAGCTGGCATTGTCATTGTCTTTGTCATCTTCTTTCTGCTGCAACGGGAAGATCTGCGAGATCGGTTCATTCGGCTCGCCGGCCCTCGGGATCTAAACCGCACGACCCAAGCGCTCGATGACGGAGCGCGTCGCCTCAGCCACTATCTGTTGACGCAGTTGGGGATCAACGGCTGTTTCGGCCTGCTTATTGGCATGAGCCTTTGGTTCATCGGCGTGCCCAACCCAGTATTGTGGGGCATTCTCGCAATGCTGCTGCGCTTCGTGCCCTATATCGGCCCCGTCATTGCGGCTGCCTTCCCGGCGGCCGTTAGTTTCGCCGTCGATCCTGGTTGGTCGATGTTATTTTGGACGCTAGGCATATTCTTGGTAGCTGAGCTCATTGTCGGTCAGGTCGTTGAGCCCATCCTCTACGGCAAAAGCACGGGCCTTTCCCCCGTTGCCATTATCCTAGCCGCTGCCTTCTGGACCTGGATTTGGGGTCCTGTCGGCTTGCTCGTTTCGACGCCGCTGACCCTGTGTCTGGTNGTCCTNGGCCACCATGTCGAGCGATTGAGATTCCTAAGCGTCGTGCTGGGTGACCAACCTGCTCTAACTGCGGGGGAGAGTTTCTATCAGCGCGTGCTCGCGGACGATTCCGATGAAGCGTTGCTCCAGGCGGAGCAGTTCCTCAAAACCGCGCCGCTGGTAAACTACTACGACCAGGTAGCGATCAAAGGGCTTGCGCTCGCCCAATTGGACGTCAACCGCGGCACCCTTTCGCACGAACGAAGGCTGCAACTCAAGGAAGCAATTGACGAGATCATTGACGATCTTTCCGACCGCAATGACATTCTGCCGCCTGGAAAGCAAGATGGCGAAGCGACTCCTGCGCAACAGCCGACGTCTGCTCCGGACGATATCGCAGTCACTTGGCGGGAAAGTGCAGTGATGTGCATCGCCGGCCGAGGTTCGCTGGACGAAGCTGTGGCAGCAATGCTGGCGCAACTTCTGAAGAACCAAGGGATTGGCGCTTTCGTGGTGCCTAGTAGCGCGGTCTCGGTAGGCAAAATATCGCAACTCGATGTGACGGGCGTGCAGATGGCCTGTCTTTCCTACTTGGAGGCCGGCGGCTTGACCAGCGCGCGCTACCTTGTGCGACGGCTGCGTCGCAAACTGCCGCATGGAGCAATACTTGTGGGCTTTTGGACGCTGAGTGACGAACAGATCAAAGCTCGGGATGCCTTGCAGCAGACAGGTGCCGATCTCATAGTCGCCTCTCTGCGCCAAGCCATTGAGCAGGTCAGCGAGAGGGGGAGGAAGGCGCGGCCCACCGAATCGCTGAAGTCCCCGCCTACCCCGAACGCTCGTCCAGCCGCCCAGTAGCTGCGCAATGCGGCTCTAGTGAGTTCGATCCCCTCGCGTCTTGTGGACGCTCGAGTGGGAAGGTCTTAACGGGCCAGCGGTCTGGCGGCGCAGCCAATCGGCAATAGAGAAGCTGAGGCAACAAATTCAGCTCCTGATGCTGTGTACGACGCCACTGATCACCCGGCGATCACCAATGCGTGGCTTGCCCCGCGTGTCGGTCGGAAGGTGCGGTTCAAGCCGCCCGAACTGCTCGTTGATCAGCAAGAAATACCCCGATCCATCAGGAATATTCCTTTGGAAATCTTGAATCCAGTTTCGCCGGCATTGGGAATGCTGTTTATGAGTCTCAACCCTACCAAGGAGCTTGGGCATCGGACGACTATTTACTTGCCATTCTCGGGCCGAGCCAACGCAAGGCGCTCAAGGTGGTGACTGAAGAAATGCCGTGCGTCGCCACTGTGGTTTGCAGTACGAAATCGATCGGCGTGCCGTCCTCGACGCTGCGGAACATAATCGGGACTCCCCGATTGTCCAGCCACACTTCTTGCCGCTTATCGCCCATCACGATGAAGTGTCGGACGGACATTGAGGCGCCATTCACGGAAACCGCTTCGTACTCGCCGCCAGAAATCACTAGGTTGACGATCCTGCCCGTGTCCGGGTAAATCGCGGTCGCTTCACCAGCGTGTGTTAGGACCCAAGGGTCCGAGGGAAAAATGGCCGCCGGCCCGGTGAATGAACCCGCCGTCGCATTCACCACGAATTGATCACCGCGAGCTTCGCCGTGCACTTCGAAGTGCCGGCCGTCCTTGTTACCGACACTCTGTAGTGAGACCAGCCGATTGCCGCGCATGATCTCGGTGATGTCGGTTTCTTGGCGATAGACGACGATCCCCAGTAACCCCACCGCAATGCGCAGACGCGCGTCGATCCGCATCCCTTCCGGATCATGATTGATCGCATTCGTCAGCGTGCCAATCTGGCCATATATGGGATGCATGATAGAGTAAGTATACATTTGTTGCTCTGCCAGCGCCGGTGCGGCTCCGACCAAGACGCTCAAAGCCACTGCCAGGCCAACTGCACTGGCTCGCGTCATGGTACACATCCGCCCATGGATGAGGTGAGCGCCTTAGTCATCGCGCTAGTTCGCGCTGTTTTGGAGCGACTGACCCGTGTCTTTGATGTCGTGGCCGAGCCCCGCCATTGTGTGACAGGCACTCAAGAGCGGCGCGACCCCCAGAAACGCGAGCAGGGCCAGCGCCAACATCGTCATTCTCTTGCACATTGCGGTTACCTCTCGTTGAGCGATTTCAAGACTCCTCGCAGAAAAGGGAAAGCAAGCGCGCCTCTTTCGTATTTCAGCTGAGGTGCGGGCATCTGCCGAATTTGTCGTCGGATCTTATCGTCGACGCCGATCGATTTTCCGTTCGCGATGCCCAGTCTGCATCTTTGCCGGAGCGTCACCGGCGGTCATTAGGGAAGGATGCACGCCCATATGTTTACGATCGAAATTCAGCCGTGAATGTTCAAACGAGCACACGCAGTTCCGATTCTAGAAGAAACTTTCATGTGAATCGCCGTGCCATATTATACGTTGCGGTCAATAATAACTTAAGCGGGGCGGTATTTTGCATGATATCTAGATTTATTGTCTTGTAATTACCTGGACGCGGCACCATCCAATTAGAGTGACATATCGTCTTTGCCTCGCCGAGGTGTGCCGCCTGTCTTCCAGCGTTGCTGATTTTGCAAGGCCACGTTGTCTACCCAGGCTCATGCCCCGGACCAGCTGACGGATCTCGAGCGGCACCTTCGGTCTCTCGCCGCGCCGTCCGGATTTCCAGCGCCAGGACGATCGAAATCCGCCACGGTGCGAACGAATCACCGTTTCGGGTCGGACGATCGCCAGCGCCTNTACAATGCCCGGAGTGAGGCGATAAAGCCCATCGAACATCGACCGGTCGAAATTGCCGAGAGCAGTTCTCTTCGGGGATTTGCGCCACAGCACGTCGGCGCGCGTCTCCAGGTAATAGCGCTTGCGGATGCCCCGCTTCCCGATCCCCCGGCCGATGGCGAAGCCGTGCTCCGGGCGTATGAAGGCCACGTCGTCGACGATAAAAGCATTGGGTTCGCGAATCGAGGCGAGTTCGGCCGCCGCCGCCTCGGGGCTCGCCATACGGTAGCTCCGGCCAGAAGGTCCAGGCGCTGCAGAAGGAGCAGTCCCGGGGCAACCCCAGGTGAGCTCGATCGACGCGCGGGGGTCGAGCTCGCCGATGAAATATCGCCGGCGCCGACGAAGGAGGCGCTGTGCCCGCCCACGAACACGAAACGGCCGCGATCCTGCCCCTTGATCCGTTCGGCGAGATCGACCACTTCCGGCAGGTTGGCAAGGTAGTTCAGCGAGAAGCCGACGGCACGCGGCCCGAATGTTGCGAGCTCGCGGGACAGCTCGGCATGGGTAGAAGCCTGCAGGTCGAGGATGCGCACTTCATGGCGCGATTGGCTCGCCGCCTCGGCAACACGCTCCAAGCCCAGCGGCTCGAGGCGCAGATAGATCTCGCTGTACATGAGGGGGCTGGGATGCACGAAGAGAAGATCCATGCGAACCTCCCATCGGCGGCGGGCGCCATCGCGGCGCCACTCGGGCACCGTGAGGCCCAAATCTTAGACAGGCACCGCCCCTGGCAGCCTGTGGCAAAAGCATATGCAGGACGGCGGGCAAAGGCTCCGGGGCTCGCCCCCAAATCGGGCACTAAAGTTTCACGCCCCATATGCAGCTCGCGGCTGTCGAATGCCAGCGGTGAGGTCCGCAGAGGGGTGGGCACCGTCGGGATGCGACTTCCGCCGCGGGTGGCGGAGCCAGTCTGCAGCGAACCCGTCTCTGTATCGAATTCCCCGATAAGCAGGGAATTCTCGCGAGATAGGGCTTGCTAACCCAGCTTTGCTTCAAGCAAACCGCGGCTATCACTACGCTTTATGCGTCAATTTCCCATTCGACGGCAGAGGGAATTTTTCGGAGGATCAGGGAGTGGAAGCGAGGGAACAGGGAATCTGCAGAGAAGATCAGGGACAGGTGCTCGCATCGATCGATCGGCCAAAGGGCTCCCTGCGCGTCGATCCCCAAGGCGCCGGGGGCCAGACTGGCAAAGTAGTCGCAGTGCCTGTGCTGGGAGGGTTACATCAGGTCTGCCAGTTAGCGACAGAATCTACAGGATTCGATTTTGCACCCTACGGGCCTTCAACTATCACAATCCGGCGGCTAGGTAGCCGCCGTCGACCCGGAGCGTTTCTCCGGTGACGAAGCTGGCGCCCCGCGAAGCCAGATAGAGGGCTGCGTTCACCAGCTCCTCGAGCTCGCCGAACCGGCCGAGAGGCGTTCGACGAAGCGCGTTTGCCTTACGGTCGGGCGCCATCTTTTCCCGATTGAGCGGCGTCATGAAGAATCCCGGGGCGATCGCGTTGACGCGAACACCGCGCGAAGCCCACTCGGCGGCAAGGGTACGGGTCAGGCCAAGCACCGCATGCTTGCTGGCGGTATAGACGGCACTGCGCTGGAAACCCAGGAACGAAGCGATCGAGGCTATATTGATGATGCTGCCCTGGCCTCTCGCCAGCATGTGCTTGCCGACTTCCGTGCAAGCGAAGAACACGCTTCGCAGATTGGTCGCCATGATCGAGTCGAACTCCTCGGCCGTGAACTCCTCGGCAGACTTCAGCAGCGTCGTCCCTTGGGAATTCACTAGAATATCGATACGGCCATGGCGGGCCATCACGCCGCGGACCAGCTCCTGCAACGCGGAGAGGTCGGCCACGTCCACGGCATACCCCTCCGCATCGGCCTTGCTTGCCTCAAGGCGAGCGGCGACTTCGGTTACNTTCTCCGGCTTGCGGCCGACCGGGATCGCCGTNGCGCCCGCCTCCCCAAAGCCCAATGCGATCTGCCGTCCTATCCCGCTCGATCCGCCGATCACCAGGGCTACCGATCCGGCCAACGAAAATCGCGAAGAGAAGTCCATGGGTGCCCCCGGCTCGCCCATCGTTGCCACCGCACTCAATTGACCGAGAAGCGCTTTACGGCATCCCAGTTCACTTCGATGCCAAGGCCAGGCTTGCCGGAGGGTTCGATGACGCCCTCGACCATGGTGAGCCCATCCGTCACCAATTCCCTTCGCAGCACGTCCTCGCACAGCTCCGCCGGCAAAAACTCAATGAAGGGACAGTGTGGCGTGACAAATGCGAGATGCGCGGTCGCCGCGATCGAGATGCCGGTCTTCCAGCAATGCGGCACGATGAGACGCCCCCGCTCGGCTGCCATGGCGCAGACCTTGAGCGCTTCGCCGAGTCCGCCCACCCGCCCGACGTCCGGCTGGGCGACGTCCACCCGACCCCGGTCCATCAGCTCGGCGAACTCGAAATGCGTAGCCTGCCATTCCCCGCAGGCGATGCGCATGGGCGCCTCCGCCTGCAGACGCGCATATTCGTCCAGATTGTCCACCCAGATAGGCGTTTCCAGGAAGAACAAGTCGAACTCGGCCCAATCCCGCACCGTCCGCAGCGCCGTCTCGGCGTCGTTCCACATGTACTGGACGTCGACCATCAGGGCGATATCCGGGCCAAGAGCACGTCGAACCGCGGCAACGACTTCAGTGTGCCGGTCGTAGGGCTCCTTGAGTCCGGCATGGGCGTAGGGGCCGTTCATGGTCACCTCGGCCTTGACCGCTTTGAAGCCGAGTTCGCGGGCTCTGCTGGCCCACTCCACTAGGCTATCGCGGTAAGCCTCGAAGCTGTGACCATTGGGCTGCAAGGAGGCGTAGGGCGTGATCCTCTGCCGGGCAACGCCGCCGAGAATCTCGAAGATGGGTCGCGACAGGGCCTTGCCCTTCAGATCCCACAGGGCGATTTCGACCGCGCCAAGCGCGTGGATCAAAGCGCCGCGCCGGCCATGCATGCAGGTTCCGACATAGACCTTCTGCCACAAGCGTTCGATATCGAGGGGATTCTCGCCGAGCAGCAGGTCCTTGAGGCACAGGCTCATCGTGTGCGTGCCGCGGGCCTCGACGCAGGCTCGTGCGATCCAGGGATTGACATCGCTCTCCCCGATGCCCGACAGCCCCTCGTCGGTCCGCACGACGACGAGAAAGGAATCCTGCGCCGACGACGTGTAGGCCGGGCTGTAGTTAGGCGCCAGCAAGACATGACACTCTATGTCGGTGATCTTCATTCAACCCTCGATAGGTTCCACGGTTGGCGCGACTCGGTCGCACCGAGACGGCTCGTCGTTAAGGCACTTCTCGGTGCCTCGCAGGATTCTTGCTCGCGTCCAGTGCGCGGCGCCCCCTGATTGTTCTGTTCCGCGGGTCCATCAGATCGCTTCCCCGTCGATCGCCTTGCTACGACGACGGAGGCGCATGACATGTCGAACGATCTCCCGGTCGAGCCGGGCAAGATCGCCTTTGCCTATCAGCTGCAAGATCTGCCTGTGCTGCTGCGCCAGGCGCGGCCCATCGCGCTCCGTCCGCACTTCCCGGCCGAAGATGATCAATATGTGCCGGGCGAGGGCCTCCCACAATGTGATCACGATCTCATTGCCCGAGGCCAGGCAGATCTGTCGATGAAATTCGAGATCGGCCTTACTCGTCTGCACCCAGTCGTGATGGGCCGCCTCGCGGCCCATCTTCGTGATTAGAGCTTCAAGAGCCTTCAGCTTCTCGGGATGGGCTCGCAAATTCCTGAGTGCATCGGGCATGGCCAGGCGCTCGAGGGCGACCCGCGCCTCGCAGATACGGTCGATCTTCAGGTTATCGAAGTCCACCACATGCGCGCCGCGGTGTGGCGCCACGTCCAGGATCCCTTGCGCCTCGAGCATCTTGAGCGCCTCTCGGATCGGCACGCGGCTGACTTCGAGTCGCTCTGATAGTTCGGTTTCGACGAGCCTCTGACCAAATTCGATCGTACCAGCCGCGATGGCATCGACGATGAAGTCGGCAACCTGCGCAGCCAAACTCTGCGTCCTGGGCAGAGCAGATTGTCGGTGAGGAGAAGCCTTGGCCGGCGTTCGGCCGGCTGGGGAATTCGCGTTCGGGGCGAGCTGCTTTTTCATTGCCAGACTATGTACATCAGCCCACGCGGCGCCGGAAGCTCTTGGCTGCTTGCACGCGCCGCCAAGGCCCCGTGTCGCCGTCGATCACCTTCGACACTGCTGTCCAGGCCGGAGAAGCCCACGGCTAACTCACCTTGCCAGGGCCCAGTGGATCGTCGGACGCGGGAATGAGCTCCCGCAGGAACCGTTTTGTTCGCTCGACTTGCGGCGCATCGAAAAATTCCCTCGGCGACGCCTCTTCGACGATTTGGCCTTCCGCCAACAGGATAACGCGGTCCGCGACATTTTTTGCGAACCAGAGCTCGTGCGTGACTACCAACATGGTCATGCCTTCGATGGCGAGTTGGCGCATGACTCCGAGCACTTCGAACACCAGCTCGCGATCCAAGGCCGAAGTGACCTCATCGAACAACATGACCTTGGGGTCCATGGCCAGGGAGCGGGCGATCGCGAGCCTCTGCTGCTGTCCGCCGGAGAGCTGGGCCGGTCTCGCGTGCGCCTTCTCGGCAAGGCCCATTTTTTCGAGCAGGTTTCGAGCCCGCTCCTCGGCCGCCTTTCGGCCGATCTTGCGAACGAGGCGCGGGGCCAAGGTTATGTTGTCCAACGCCGTCAGATGCGGGAAGAGATTGAACTGCTGAAAAACCATGCCGATCTGTCCCGGCAAGCCGCCGGACCTGTCCATGCGCCGACCGCCGACGAGGATCTGCCCCTCGTCGGGAATTTCGAGGTGGCACAAACAGCGCAGAAGAGTGCTCTTGCCGCCGCCGCTCGGCCCGACGATCACGAGCACCTCGCCCGGGCGGACGTTGAGCGAAACATTTCGCAGGACTTCGAGCATGCCGAAGCGCTTTGTGACGCCCTGCACTTCGACCATGTAGTTAGCAATTTCGTTCATGGGGTATGCCCTCAGACGAGCGGCCGGCTAGCGACCGACCAGCCTGGCACTATGCCAGAATCCGGCCGGTCGCCTTTCACCCGCGGTTCGAAGCCGCTCGATCGCCACGCCTGCGACACGGTGTCTTGCTCAGTCCGGATACCCGCCCCGTTGCAGCAGCAGGACGTTAAGCGCCGGCTCCCAGCCGATATCCTGCATGTACAGCCGTTCGTAGGTGCCGTTGTTGATCTGCTCCTGCAGCCAGGTGTCAACCCAGCGTGCGAAGAGCAGGCTTCCCTTTGGCAAGGCCGGCCCGGACGGAAAGGCTTGCAGGAATGGCTTGTCGACGCCCGTCCAGGCAATCTTCACCGCACCCGGATGCTCTTGCAGATAGGCCTGCGCCGAGACGTTATCGGTCAGGAAGGCGTCCGACCGATGGGTCATCACCTGCAGAAACCCGTCATTGTGGCCCTTGTTGGCCATCTCCTGCGCCTTGGGGAACACCGCCTTCTTGACGTCCTGATCGACCGAGCCGATTTCCGTCGAAATCGTCCTATTCGGCTGATTCAGGCACTCGACGGTATCGCAGGTCGAATCCGGCGGCAGGACCGCGGCCAAACCGACTGCTTCCCATGGTTTGGCGAAATCGACGGCCAGCGCGCGTTTTGACGTGATTGCCATTTGAGCGAGCACGATATCGAACTTGCCTGCCTCCAGCCCCGGGATAAGTCCATCCCAGTCGCTGTCGACGAACTGGACCTGGACGCCCAAATCGCTTGCCATTTTGCGCGCCAGATCGACCCAGAAGCCCTTGATGTCCCCGGTCTGAAGATCCTTCCACATCTCCGGCTTGTACTGCAGCCAAGTTCCTACCCGTAACGTGCCGCTCTTCTTGATCGATTCGATCGTGACCCCGCCCGAATCTTGGGCTTTCGCGGTTGCGGCGCCGAAGAACGACAACAGTCCGATGCATGCAGCGGCCAGAAGCGAACGTTCAAGTCTCATTTGCAGCCTCCCTTGTCATGCGGTTTGCACGGCCTCTACCGCCATTCCCTCACCGGCGAGCGTCGCGCCGTGCTGCGAACGCCTTGGAACCTTGATGCCGCCGGCATCCTTCTCGCGCGAAGCCCGTGAAAATATCGAGACCCCGATCGGGCAGGATCATCCGGGGAACCCCCCATGCATATCCGATTGGGCCTGCGGAGCCGCGCGCATCGCCATCATGGCCTTGCCATGTTGACCTTCTGACTAACTGTATACATATTTGCAGTGCGGGTTTCAATCTTCCGCTTTGACGCTTCCCCAACTGGCGAGGGCTGGCTTGTTCGCTTTCATCAACGTCATGCCGACACGGCAAGCAGCCGGACGCCGCCCGGCCGCTATGCGGTCGCTGCGACCTGCAGCCCCGTGGGGTGGCAACACTGCGGATCCGAGGAGACAGTCATGAAGGATATGGAGATCGACCGCATCGCCGTGTACGTCGTGGGTCCCGACACGGAGCGCCATGCGTGGTCCTCGGACATGCACGCCCAGTTCATGACCAACACGCTTCTCAGAGCCACGACGCGCGGCGGCCTCGAGGCCGTCGCCGGCGTCTCATCCTACACCGAGTTCGACTTTGATCGCTCGATCGCAGAGACCCTCCGTCCGCTTCTGCCACACGCCATCAACGCCACGCCGGATGGGCGCGAGGCCCTCTGGCACAAGCTCTACAATCGCGGCATCCCTATCGCGCCGCAGGCGCAATCGGCCATCGACATATTGCTGTGGGACCTGGCGGCGAAAGCCGCAGGCAAGCCGCTTTATAAGTACCTGGGCGGCGCCCGCGACCGCGTCCCCGCCTATGCCAGCACACCGCTGTATAAGGATCCGGAGGCCTACGTCGAGAATGTCCACCGCTTCGTCGAAGAGGGTTACCGCGCCATCAAGTTTCATTGTTGGTGCGAAATCGAGCGCGACATGCAGATGGTCAGGGCCGTCGAAAAAGCCTTCGGTTCACGCTCGCTCGACCTGATGCTCGACGTCGAGCAGCGTTACGATCGCGGCACGGCACTGCGCGCGGCGAAGGAACTGGAACAGCTGGACTACACCTGGTTCGAGGCTCCCTTCCCCGACTATGATCTCGCCGGCTACAGGGAACTGCGCCGCTACGTCTCCCTGCCGATCATCCCGGCGGGCAATTCTGTCCTCAGCCCTCATCTGATCGAGCTCGCGATCGACATGGGCTGCTGGACCAAACTGCGCGTCGACGTTACCGTCGCAGGCGGAATCACGCCGACCCTCAAGATCATGGGCCTGGCCGAGGCACGGGGCATGACCGTAGAGCTGCAATGCTGGGGCTATACGAGTACCCAGGCCGCGAATTTGCATCTGATGCTTGCCCGGCCGAATTGCGAGTATTTCGAACAGCCAGTTCCCTATCCCGCGTTCGAGTATGGCTTCTCCAATCCGATCCGGACCGGCCGCGACGGCTGCGTGCAGGCATCGGAGCTGCCAGGACTTGGCCTTGACATCGATTGGCAGGCGATCGAGGCGGCGACACTTCTGCGCTACGAAGTGACCGGGCGCTCGTAAGGCACATCGAAGATCCTGAAGCCCGTAGCGGAGCCCGCATATGTACCACTTCGACTGGTCAGTCCCTTTCACCTACTTCCCGGCGCTGATGACGGGGCTCCTCGTCACCTTGAAAGTGTCGGCCATCTCCGAGCTTGTGGGCATCGCCCTTGGCCTCATCGTTGCGCTCTGCCGCATGTCACCCCTTGGGCTTCTCCGCTATCCGGCGGTCGCCTATATCGACTTTCTGCGCGGGATACCCATCCTGGTGATGCTGCTCTGGGTCTATTACGGCTTCTCAATTCTGTTCGGCGTGAATTTCAGCCAAATGCAGGCGGCAGTCCTCGGGCTGGGATGCTCCTATTCGGCCTACATTGCGGAGATATTCCGCTCCGGCATCCAGGCGGTTCCCGTGGGCCAGCGGGAGGCCGGGCGTACCCTGGGTCTCGCGGGCTGGCAGGTGATGGTCTACGTCGTGTTGCCCCAGGCTGTCAGAATCATCATCCCCCCGATGGGCAACACCGTCATCAGCATGCTGAAAGACTCCTCGCTGGTCGCGATCATTGCGGTGTCCGACCTCATGCGCCAGACCATGGTCGCCGCCTCGGAAACCTTCCGTCCATTCGAGCTCTATGCGGCGGCCGCAGTGATTTATTACCTGCTGACCTTCCTCACCGCCCGGATTATCACCTTGATCGAACGCCGCCTTGCCCGCTTGCCTGCGACGAAAATCTAGCCTGCGCCCGCGCGGCGGCAATCAGCCGCCGTGATCCTCCCCGCGCGCAGGCGTTGCCTGATCCGGCCGTTTCGCAGCACCCGCATAGATGATTTCCATCTGCGTTTCGAAAGCCTTGGCGTGAAACGCCACGGCGTCGGGATGAAAATCCGAAATCGGCGCAGGCTCGTGGACGAAATGCCCGAAGGCATCGCGGCCACGAACCAGGGTAGCGCTGTCGGGTGTACCGCTCAGCTGTCGGACATATGTCGGAACGTAGCGAATCGCGAAGCCGATGCGCCGGTGCGAGGAATGGTTCGGCTCCGAGCCGTGCACCAGGCGAACGTGGTGCAACGACATCTGGCCCCGACCCAGGATCACGTCGACCGCCTGGCGCTCGTCCACGCTCACAGCGATTTCCTGGCCGCGGCTAAGGAGATTGTCGACCCCGAACGTGTCATGGTGCGGAAGCTGGTCCTTCAGATGGGTCCCGGGAACGACGCGCATGCAGCCGCTTTCCACAGTGCTCGCCGTGAAGGCAACCCAGGCGGTCACGACATCCGGGCTGGACAGTCCCCAGTAGGTCGAATCCTGATGCCAGGTCACACGGCCTTTGTCGTTGGGGTTCTTGATGAAGAAGTCCGTTGCCCAGCAAAAAATGTCCGGCCCGATGAGGTCCTCGACCGGGTCCAGGACACGAGGGTCGCGGATCAGCTCATTGAGCCAGCGCAAGAGCAGATGCGGCTTGTGGTTGGTCCGACGCGATATCTTTCCGCCTTCGGATCTCTCCAATCCCTCGAGGTGTTGCAGAAGCCGGCGCGCATCCGCCTCGCCGACCGCCGCGATGGGAAAGAGAATTCCCCGAGCCTTGTATTCGGATATCTGCTGCTGGGACAGGACCTTGCCCAAGATGCTCCTCCGATCGATTGTGCCGCTGGCCCCAAGGGGGTGCGCCCAACGGCATTGCGCTGCCTAGAGTGTGCCGGCGACCTCGCCGATCGCTTCGTCCAGCGCGTCGACGATGATGTCCACCTCCGCCTGGGAGATGACATAAGGCGGCGTGATCTGGATGTGGTCGCCGCCTTTTCCGTAGTTCGCATTCTTGATGCCCGGGATGATCATGACGCCCCGCTGCCGCGCTCCCGCCACGACGCGTTCGGTCACGCGGGCGCCGACTGGCAGCGGTTCGCGCGTCTTCCGGTCGGCGACGAACTCGACGCCGGCCAGGAGCCCCCGCCCGCGCGTTTCCCCGATGATGTCGTGCTTGGAAGCGAGGCCAGCGAGGCGCTCATGCAGATAGGCGCCGACCTGGGCCGGGCGAGCGAAGAGATTATGTTTCTGCATGTAGTTGAAGACCTGCAAGCCGACGAAGCAGCACAGCGCGTTGCCGCTGTGGGTCGACCCATGGGTGAACTCGCCGGAAGAGCTTCGCAGGAAAGCGTCGACCACCCGATCCGAAGCCAAAGTCGCCGAAAGCGGCGCGTAGCCGCTGGAAATGGCCTTACCCATGGTGATGATGTCCGGCGCCACGCCCCATGCATCGATGGCGAAGGCATGACCGGTGCGACCGTAACCGCACAGCACTTCGTCGGCGATGAACAATACGTCGTAACGGTCGCAGATATCCCGGATCTTCCTGTAATACTCGGGCACCGGCACGACCCCCGTGACCGAAGTGCCGATGACCGGCTCCGCGATAAAGGCGGCAACCGTTTCCGCACCCTCATGCAGAATGAAACGCTCCAGCTCGTCCGCGCATGCAACGCCGCAGTCCGGGTAGGTCTTGCCGAACGGGCAGCGATAGCAGTACGGCGGCGAGATATGCGGCACCGCCATGAGGTATGGGTCGAAGGGTTCCCGCCAGGAAGGCCGGCCCGATAGCGACAGCGTTCCGAGGGTCGTACCGTGGAATCCCTGCCACCGCGCGATGATCTTGTGCTTCGAGGTCTTGCCGCGATGCAGATGATATTGCCGCGCCATCTTCACCGCCGTCTCGTTCGCTTCCGAACCGCTGGAGGTGAAGTACACCTTCCGCATGGCGGATGGCGCAACCGACAAGATCGCCTGGGCCAGTTCCTCCTGCCAGCGGGTAGTAAAGCTGCCGCTGTAGGCGTAAACGATCTGTTCAGCCTGCCGGCCGACGGCCTCGTAAATCTCCTTCACCCCGTGACCGATGGAAACCACCGAAGTACCACCGACGGCATCGAGATACCGCCGGCCACCGCGATCATAGAGGTAGACGCCCTCGCCCCGAACGATGGTCTCCAGAGGACTGCGCACGTGGCGATAGAAGACCGCGGATTCCAACTTCAATGCTCCCTTTGAAGACAGGGGTCCGTCACGTACAGGCCATATCGTATAATTGTATACGGTTGCCTCGGCTCGTTCAAGCATGGCCTGCCGATCTGCTGATCCCGCACCTTGAGGTACGCGAGAAGACCGCATGTTTCATCGGTCCCGGGAAGCAGCGCCACGAGAGCTTCATACCGTCGAGGCTCCTGGCAAGGGCTGACGAGCAGGTTCAATTGGCCGTCATCAACTCAGACGACATGGCGCATTCGATCGCGATACCCGGCTTCAGCCTCAACATCGCGGCCGTGCCCGGCGAGATGTGGCCTTATTGGGATCACTCGAATCTGCGACCACACCACTATGAATGCTGCGTGCCAAACTGAGCTGTCAGCGGAATCGCTCTGTTTGGCTTTGATGGCCGCTGTCTCGATGCATCTAGTTCAATGTGGTTGATTCTGCTTGCGTGCGCAACTGCCGCCATGCGGCCGAGAAGCGAACATCCAAGCCATCGAATTTGTTGGTGGGCCCGGCAGAATTCGAACCTGCGACAACACCGTTATGAGCGGTCCGCGGACAACCGGACAACGGCGGAAATTCTTGGGTTTTCGATGAGTCTGGCTCAATCTGGCTTCAAACGGTTTCAATGGCCTAAGTCTGGTTGCGTGCCCATCGCGTGCCCAAACTCTCGTTCTGCAGCAAGCTGCCCCCTGTCGTGGGTTCAAATCGGGGGAGCGAAGCCACCGACGATTGACTCTTCCACCGGTTCCGGTTTGAGGCTTGGCAAGGCTCCAGTCCGCGGCCCGCAACCGTCTTGATTTGCTCCTTTCGACCGGACGCCAACCAACCACTTCCTAGGCAGCCAAGTTCGTATTCTGGGTTCCATACTCCTTTGGCTGATCATGGTCACCGCCCTTTCACGGCGGTAACACGGGCTCGAATCCCGTCGGGGACGCCATATGTTGCGGGCGTTCTCGTGGCTGGAAACCGAATGTCCCCAATTATTCCCCGATAAAGGGCGCGCAGGGCCGCCGCGTCGGATCGGTGTGCCATTTGCCCGACGCGGCGAACTTAACGAACAATGAGATTGACACGCCCCTAGGCGTTGGCTGCTCGCCCCATTTGGTCCCAGCTTCGGACTTCGCGAACTAATTCGGCGGACTCGATGCGATCGCCGTTGGCGCATTGGATCCAGATTTCGAAGGGGTGCAGCAAGAGCAATGGGCCGGTATCCACGATCGCGGCTTCACTCGTCGCGTAAGGCTCCGAGCTGTGTACTCTGGGACACTGCTCGCTCAGTCGCCACTTGATCTGATTGAACATAGAGACAATCCTTTCAGGGCCGACGCCCGTTCCACGCGGTTTGCTGGACCCGGACCCTCGCTCGATCTCAGACGTTGGACTCTGAACAGATGGTGCATTGATTCCCCGACACCACTGCCACCCTAAAGATAACACAAAAGCGCTATGCAGCCATTCGGTTGCAGATTCTAGTAATGGTTCGTCGATCTACCTTATCGGCGGCATATTTTCGGAAGGATGACGCTGATGCGCTTCTAGCCCAAGGCGTCGCGCCGGTATTGCCTAAGTTCCAAATTGATGCCCCGTAGGCAGAATGTGCAAACTTGAACACTCCCGCTTCCCCTGAAGAGGTACGAGTCAGCTGAACAGAGTAGTCTGAGGAAGCGTCATGGTCGATGTCAGCCACGCGGATTTCCAACAACTCACCAAAGCCGTCGAAGAACTAAGCGTACAGGTCATTGCCGTAACGGCGCTCATAGGCGCGATGGTTACGACTGCCAGCGTCGATTTTGAGCGCCTTGAAGACTGCGTGCAATTTGCCGCAAACCGATTGCGCCCCGGCCGGCGCCCCTTGCTTTTCCCAAAGGCAGCCCTGGTCCTGGCGGATTTTGAGGTTATGGAAAAGACACTCCGAATTGAGACCCGGAAGATTCGGAATCGCAGAAAGTCTCCCTCCAAGCACTAGCTGCTTATGCATACTTCAACAAGACGCTATCATCCGCTCTACCCCAGGATCATTTGGGGAATGTCGGGTGAATTGAAAAAAATAGAACTCACCCGCAAAAAAAATGTCCTCTGTCGCCGGTCGTACTTGCGGTGTAGCTGCCGGGATGCGTTGCATCCTGTATTGAGACGGCTTGCGTTTAGAACCTCACGTACTGCGGAAGCTTGCCCTTGCTGAAGCCATAGAGCGGAAGTGAACTTCTCGGGGTCTGGCAGCCCAATCGCGAAAAGATGAGGACGTCGCAAATGAGCCAAAAGAAGAAAACCATTCCGGCAACTTCCAAAACGCTGCCGAAAACACCGACTGGAATCCAGGGGTTGGACGAAATTACGGGGGGAGGTTTGCCAACCGGGCGTCCCACTCTAGTCAGTGGAGGCGCCGGTTCTGGAAAGACACTCTTCGGAGTGGAGTTCCTAGTTCGGGGCGCCACACAATATGACGAACCCGGCGTGTTCATGTCGTTCGAGGAAACGATCCCGGACCTAACTCAAAACGCCGCTTCACTGGGTTTCGACCTGGGTCGCCTGGTGGCCGAGAAGAAGATATTCCTGGACCACGTGCACATCTCGCGAAGCGAGATTGCGGAAACCGGGGAGTATGATCTCGATGGCCTGTTCATTCGAATTGCCGACGCTGTCCAGAGGGTTGGGGCGCGGCGGATTGTCCTGGACACCATTGAAGCGCTCTTCGGCGAGATGTCGAGCCCAGGTATTCTGCGCGCCGAAATCCGCCGCCTGTTCGACTGGCTCAAGCAAAAAGGATTGACCACGATTGTTACCGCCGAGCGGGACAGACTAGACAAGCTGACCCGGCACGGCATCGAGGAGTTCGTCTCGGACTGTGTGATCGTCCTGGACCATCGTATCCGGGAGGAGATCTCGACCCGGCGCCTGCGCATCGTTAAGTACCGGGGATCCACTCACGGTACGAACGAGTATCCGTTCCTCATCGATGAGCACGGCATTTCAGTTCTGCCAATCTCCTCGCTGGGCCTGGACCATGCCGCGTCCGCCGCACGAGTCTCGACTGGCATTGACCGGTTGGATGGCATGATGGGCGCCAAGGGCTTTTATCGGGGCAGCAGCATCTTGCTCTCTGGCACCTCCGGAACCGGTAAAACCAGCGTGGCAGCACATTTCGTGGATGCGGCTTGTCGTCGTGGCGAGCG
>JGI12270J11330_10001126_pt1 | contig 20116 bp, 16 predicted proteins | sample PeaSoiMetSII2010_FD_11330 | JGI IMG/M metagenome (IMG submission 11330)
CTGCTCGGGGGATAAAGGAAGAGGCGGTTTGGAACGAGGCATGGCCCATTGTGGGGCAGGCCAGATTATATGTCAAGTTATTTGCTGGACACTACACTAGCACATAGTCGCAAATTAGATCGTTTGTTTTCTAAATTTTGCAGGCAACAGGGTGAGGGGGTGCCCGGTACTAAACACTAAACTCGCGTCCCATTCTGGGAAAAAATGGCAGCCGCAAAACCATGCCTGCTCCACTGGTTCATCGTCCTCCGTACCGTAGGAACTGCACATCCTCAAGCGCAGAATAGAGCCTCAGAGCTGAAGGCAACCGGATCAGCATTCTCCTCCAATCGCCGCCGGCGCAGCCTGCAAGGTCCTCAATGGCGGAAAGCGACCCACAAATTCGGGAAGAACCAGTCTGCACCCTCTGGCAGCGCATGCTCGAAACTGTGCTGGGAGTGTGCTTGCTAGCAGGCGTGATTCTGATGGTCCGCTATTACCCCGCTGCGCGGCCCATCGATCTGCCGAGGAAGAACGATCTCCAGAAGCAAGTGCAGCAACTCTCGCGCGAAGTGCAGCAACTCCAACAAGAGCAAGCTATGCCCGCGCTGGTCCTGCACCGCTACCGCAATTCCATCTGCTACATCTTTGGTATCTACCAGGTTGGATTCCCAGGCCACCAACCCGAATTCCGCGCGCGCATTTCTGGCACCGGCTTCGTCGTCTCCGACGGGCTGCTCGCGACCAATCGTCATGTCGCCCAGCCCTGGTACGAAGATCCCCAGTCGACCCTGTTGATCCGCAAAGGTGCAACGCCGCGGCTGGAAAAGCTGTTGGCCTTCTTTCCCGGCCTGCCCACGCCGGTGAACATCACCCCAGCGGTGCTGTCGGCGCAGGGAGACTTGGCCGTCCTCCGCATCGAGGACACGCAGGCCGTGCATCAGCTTCGGCCGCTACCTCTGGCTGCCGATATCCCAAATCCCGGAGAGTTGGTCGCCGTGGTTGGATATCCCATGGGGGTGCTGGGCATGGTGGCGAAATCACCCCCCGCCGTCTACGACCGGCTGGCCTACCGCCGCGACGACCAAGGCGCCGCCAACGAACTGGCCGCGCTCTCGCTGATCCGCCCCTCCTCGACCTGCGGGCATTTGGGAGATATAGTCGGCGACAAACTCATCTACGACGCGCCCACCGCCCACGGCGGCAGCGGCGGCCCGGTGTTCAACTCGCAAGGCGAGGTAATCGGTGTCAACGCGGCGTACATCGACGGCTTCTCCGGCGGTACCCTGGGCGTCTCTGTCCGTGCCCTAAAACCATTGATCATTGCAGCAAAAACTAAAACCACGCCAGCAGCCTCTCAAGACTAAGAATCACAGGTGACTAACACATCCGTGTCCGCAGATCACAGACGCCAGAGGTTTCCGTAAACAAAATCTCTTAACCGACGTCATCCTGAACACGGCTTCAGCCGGGTGAAGGATCTCGCGCGTAGTGGCCATACTGTATGCGAACGCCAAAACACTTCTACGTCTACGTAATGACGAACAATCCCCGATCCCATCTGCTGTACACGGGAATCACCGGCGACCTTCCCCGCCGCGTATTCGAGCACAAAAACACTGACGCTGCGATTCAACGCGAGAAGCAAATCAAAGGCTGGTGTCGAAGCAAGAAGATCAAGCTGATCGAGAGTATGAATCCTCACTGGCACGACTTGGCGTCCGATTGGGAAGATCTATACAAGCCTGTCGATCGCACCCCTGCCAACCCGCGCCAGATCCTTCGCGGCCTGACGGCCACTCAGGATGACGTCAAGTGAAGGGGAGCATGCTTTCCCACTAGAACCGTTTGATCCAACCAGGCTCCCTCACGTGCTCCTCGTCCAGACGGCGCAAACGAGCCGCCATGATCCCAGGCCTGCCCAGATAACCAACCACTCTTCGAGGATCCTTCCGGTCCACGACTGGCAGACGGCCGATGTTATTGCGCAGCATCTTCGAGGAAGCATCGTGCAACGTCTCGTCCGGATATGTAACCACAACCTCGCGTGTGCCGGCGTCGAACACGCTCGAGGCCCCACTCGGATCCGCCTCCAGGGCCCGCATGACATCGCCGCGGGTGATCACGCCCGCCAGCTTGCCATCGGAGTCCAGGATAAACATTCCCTGGTGCCGGCAAGCCTCGGGATCGCGCCGGGCGATGAGGTCCGAGAATTCGCTGACTTTCATGTCGGCGGGAAGCGCCGGCACGTCGGGATCCATGGTCTCGGAAACTCTGACCTGCTGCAGTACATCAGCTTCGTAGTCCTGATGGATGTGCAGCCCGCGCCGCGCCAGCTTCTCCGTCATGATCGAAGCCCTCGGCATGAGCCACATGGCAACGCCATCGGCAATCACGCTGACCAGCATCAGCGGCAACACCGAGTTGTAATCGCGGGTGATTTCGAAAGCAAAAATAATGAACGAAAACGTAGCCCGAGACGCCGCGCCGAAAACCGCTCCCATCGCGACCAATGCGAAAGCTCCTGCCGACAGATTCGCCGTGGGAAAGATTCGATCCACGCCCATTGCAAAAACACCGCCCATCGCCGCGCTCGACATGAACATGGGCGCCAGTAGTCCGCCCGATGTCCCTGATCCCAGCGAGATAACCAGCGCCGCCGCTTTCGCCACCATGATCACCAGCAGCAGTTTCCACGCCAGATTCGCATTCAGGATGTCACCGATCGTGTCGTAGCCCACGCCCAGAATTCGGGGCACGAAGTAGCCGATGATCCCCAGGCCCAGCGCCCCGATCGCCGGCCACCAGAGTTCATCCACCGGCAATTTCTCGAACTGATCTTCAGTCCAGTAGAGCAACTTGCTGAACCCCACCGCGGCCAATCCGCAGACCAGTCCCAGCAGCAAATAAAACGGCAGCGCATGCGGGATGCCGAAGTCCATGGCCGTGACCTTGAACATCGGACCCGCTCCCAGCAACTGCATGTGGACCGCGGTGGCCAGCGTGCTCGCGATCACCAGCGGAATAAACGATCGTGCCTTGAATTCGAACAGCAGCAGTTCGATGGCCAGGATCACGCCCGCGATAGGTGTATTGAAAGTCGCCGACATGCCAGCCGCCGCGCCGCATGCCAGCAGCACCTTGCGTTCTGATGCAGTAGTGTGAAACGCCTGTCCGACCAGCGAACCAACCGCGCCCCCGGTTTGAATAATCGGCCCTTCCGCGCCGAAAGGGCCGCCGGTACCGATGGCGATGGCCGCGGAAATCGGTTTCAGGATCGCAACCCGAGGCTCAATGCGGCTGCGGTTCACCATGACCGCTTCCATGGCCTCGGGGATGCCGTGTCCTTTAATCTTCGACGTCCCGTATTTCGCCATGAAGCCGACGATGATTCCGCCAATCACCGGGATCGGAATCACCCACAACCCGAGCTGGTTGTGGCGCGCGCTGAGGAACTCGGCGACGAAGCGGTGGTAAAAGAAAATATTGGTGAACAGGCCGATCAACTTATACAACACGAACGCGATCAGGCCCGCCAGCAGCCCAATCCCTGCCGCAAGGAATGACATCAGCACCATGCGAAACTGCGCCGGTTCGGCTATCCTGATGTCTCCAACTTGTCCGCCCGTCGCCGCAATTGTCGCCGGAGGCGAACCTCCGTTCTTGGTGCCGCTTTCTGACATCTATTTCTTTCTGCCGGTGGTCGCCGAAGTTTTGACTGGGATTCGCTTGGAATCTCTTCCGGTTTGCATGGCCTGCTTGAGAGCAGCGACCAGCGCCGGTCCTCGCATCCGAAGCTCGTCCTTGTGATGCAGCGACAACTCGCGCAATACCTTTTCGCCTTTTGCGGTCAGCGAGAGCAGGACCTCGCGCCGGTCCTCGCCACCACGATGCCGCCGGACGTAGCCGCCCGCAGCCAGCCGATTTACCAGTTCGACCGCACTGTGATGCTGAATCTGCAGCCGCTCCGCCAGTTCTCCAATCCGCGGGTGAGTTCCCGTGGGCAGGCCCTTCAAGCTCAGCATCAACTGGTGCTGCCGCGGTTCCAGACCGGCTTCGCGCGCAGCCCGCTCGCTGAAGTGGAGAAAACGGCGAATTTGATAGCGCAACTCCGCCAGGGACTCATAGTCGGCCAACGTCAATGACTTTTCCATGGACGCAGATTATATCGTATCAAGAGGCATACTCAATATTGATATATCGTAGCACGATATATACGAGAAAAAAAGAACCCCCGAGACCGACCAAGTTCGCGTGCCGATCCGCCTCGTGCCGATGCGTGATTTCCCACCGAGGCTCCCCACCGTTTAAAATCCCTAGTCCTTACTATTCTGACTGGAAACGAACAATGGAGGCCGGGCGTCCCGCCCGGCCGGACGGGCGGGACGCCCGTCCTCCATCAAAACTGAAAGGTGACGCCGTGATCTCACGCTATACCCGCCCTGACATGGGCCGCATCTGGAGCGACGAAAACCGCTTCCGCACCTGGCTGACCGTGGAAGTGGCCGCCACCGAGACCCTGGCCCAGGCGGGCATGGTCCCCAAAGATGCCGCCAAGGCCATCCGCAAGCGCGCCGACATCGACCTGCGGCGCATCCACGAAATCGAAGCCGAGGTGCAGCACGACGTGATCGCCTTCACCACCGCCGTCGCCGAGATCGTTGGTCCCGAGGCCCGCTGGTTTCACTATGGCCTGACTTCCAACGATGTGGTGGACACGGCCCAGGCCCTGCTCATCGGCCAGGCGTCTGCCATCATCGCCGCCGATCTCGAGCGCCTTTCCGAGATCCTCGAGCGCCGGGCCTGGGAGTTTAAGGACACGCCCATGGTCGGCCGCACTCACGGCATTCACGCCGAGCCGATTACGTTTGGCTTCAAGCTGGCCAACTGGTATTCCGAAACGCAGCGAAATATCGAACGCTTCCAGGGAGCCTCCGAGGACATGCGAGTGGGAAAGTTTTCCGGCGCCGTGGGAACCCTGGCCCACCTTAGCCCGGAGTTGGAAGAAAAAATCTGCGCCCGGTTAGGATTGAAGGCCGCCGCCGTATCGTCGCAGGTCATCCAACGCGATCGCCACGCCTACTACCTGGCCACGCTGGCGGTGATCGCGTGCACCCTGGACAAGATCGCCACAGAAATCCGCCATCTGCAACGCACCGAAGTCCGCGAAGCCGAAGAGTTTTTCAGCGAGAAGCAGAAGGGATCCTCCGCCATGCCGCACAAACGCAATCCGGTAACGTGCGAGCAGATCAGCGGCCTGGCGCGCGTGGTACGCTCCAACGCGCAAGCTGGCTTTGAGAACGTGGCCCTCTGGCACGAGCGCGACATCTCGCATTCCTCAGTCGAGCGCGTCATCATTCCTGACTCCACCACCCTGGTGGATTACATGCTGCAGAAAACGTCCAACCTTATTGACACAATGTTCATCTATCCGGAGCGCATGAGGCGCAACCTCGAGAGCACGGGCGGCCTGGTTTTCAGTGGACAACTCCTGCTCGACCTGGTAGAGCACGGCGTCTCGCGGGAAGATGCTTATCGAATGGTGCAACATCACGCCATGCGTGCCTGGAAAGAAGACCTGAATTTCCATGACCTGGTATTGCAGGACAAAGAGATCACGCGCCGAGTACCACGCCAGCAGGTCGAGCATGCCTTCGATCTAAAGCGCCAGTTACGCAATATCGACAAAATTTTTGCGCGAGTCTTCAACCAGAGGCGCACACCCGCAAGGCCAGGCCGAAAGCGGAATCACTAAGCCCTTACAGAATCGGTTGACGAAGACTATGTTCAAAGACTCAGGACTTTTCCCGCGCCGCTTCCAACAGCCGAATCAGTGATTGCAGCCGCTCTTCGCCCAAGCGACCCAAGACTTGGCGATGAAACTCCGCGACTTTGCGGTTCAGGCTCTTCAGCAGGTCCAGCCCTGCCGGCGTGATGCGAGCTTTGATCACCCGGCGGTCCGTCTGCTCCCGGCTGCGCTGGATCAGTCCCCGGCGCTCTAACCGGGCCAGCAAGCGGGTGATGTCGGGATCGCGGTTGATCATCCGCTCTCCGACTTCGCTGCACGCCAGCCCTTCCGCCCCCGCGCCCCGCAAGATCCGTAGCGCGTTGTACTGTGTGGGCGAAAGCCCGTGCGGCTTGAACATCTCGGCGGCGCGCCACTCCAATTGGTCGGCGGTACGCAATAAGGCGACGAACGCCTGTTCTCCCAGGCGACTCAAGCCTTTGTTCCGCAGAATCTCCGCCTGACTGCCCTCCGGCATCACGTTTGCACTATATTCGTTACCAAGACTAGCTTCAAGCCGCTGCAAATCTTTACATTCTGGCGCGCCTGCGTTGCATCTCATCATTTAACTAACCGGTTAGTAAAGCAGGTGAGAGGACAAAAAAATGACAACTTTTCGTCGGACTCTGGGTTCATTCCTTGCAGGGGATCGGAGGGTCCAGTTTATGAAAGCTTTTCTTCGAAGTTTCGGTTGGTTTGTTGGAGTGAGCGTCTTAAGCGCAAGCATGGTCGCGCAAACGACTAGCGCGAGCCGCTACGATGCCACCATCCAAGCCAAAGTCTCACAACAACTCGCAACCAAAAGTCAATTCCACAACGTCCAAGCCGCGGTTGAGGATGGCATCGTCACTCTAACCGGCAGCGTCGAGATTTATCAACAGAAGCTGGATGCGGCCAGGAAGATCCGCAAGACGCAAAACGTCCAGGGAGTACGGAACCTGATCGCGGTGAATGGCAAAAACGTTTCCGACGTCGAACTCGCGGCGCAACTCGACCGCAAGCTCTACTACGACCGCCTGGGATACGACAATGCGTTTAACTTCGTCACCGCCTCGGTCAACAATGGCGTGGCCACCATCAACGGCGAAACCCGTACGGAGGTCGACCGCGACTCCGCTCTAGCGCTGGCCAACAACACTCCCGGCGTAAAGGACGTGGTGAACAACATGAAAGTCGCCCCCGTATCGAACTTCGACGATGACATCAGAATTCGTGCCCTGCGGGCAATCTATCGCGATCCCGTGCTGAGCCGATACGCAATCGACCCAGCCAAGCCGATCCGAATCGTCGTCGACCGCGGCACCCTAAGCCTCTACGGCGTGGTCGGCAGCACGATGGACAAGCAGATCGCGGGCATTCGGGCGAACCAAATATTCGGCGCCTTCACCGTGCACAACAACCTGGAAGTGGCCAACAAGTCGTAACCAAAAATGGAGGACGGGCATCCCGCCCGTCCTGCCAGCGGAAGCATGTGTGGGGACAGCTTGTGTGGGGACGGGTCTCTGACCCGTCCAGGCCGAGCAAAGCTCGGCAGCCGCTCACCACCGATTGATCAGCGACGCCAACATCGTGAAGATCTGCAACCTCGTTGCTCATATCTCTCAGGCCGACCGTGCTAGGATACCTCCCGGGAGAGCCCCTATGCCCTTTATTGACACTCGCGACCTCCCTGTCATTGAGCGCTTGCCAGGCTGGCATGGACGCTATTTCCACTCGCCGAGCATGACATTCGCGCACTACGACTTCACGCGCAGCTCATCCATTCACGAGCACTTCCATCCTCAGGAAGAAGTCTACGAGGTGATCGAGGGCGAGCTCGAGGTGACCATCGACGGCGTGGCCCAGATCGTCCGCGCGGGCATAGTCGCGATCGTGCCGGCCAATGTTCGCCATTCGGTCAAGGCCCTCACCGATGGCCGCGCCATTATCGTCGACTATCCGCTGCGGCGCGATTTCGCCTAGGTGCGATGGCAACCAACCTGTGTAGGAAGGGGTCGGTGTGGGGACGGGTCTCTGACCCGTTTAGGCCGAGCAATGCTCGGCAGCCTCTCACAACCGATTGATCAGCGAAGCCACGTAGCCCGCCCCGAATCCATTATCAATATTTACCACACTCACATTCGACGCACAGGAATTCATCATCCCCAACAACGCCGCCACGCCCTTAAAAGCCGCGCCGTAACCCACGCTGGTAGGAACCGCGATCACCGGAACGCCGACCAACCCGCCAACTACGCTCGGCAGCGCACCTTCCATCCCCGCACAAACGATCACCACACGCGCCCGCGTCAACGTCCCACGATTCGCCAGCAAGCGATGAATGCCGGCTACGCCGACGTCGTAAAGATGCTCAACATCGTTGCCCATGATTTCGGCCGTGACCACGGCTTCCTCCGCCACCGGGATGTCGCTGGTCCCCGCCGAAACCACTGCAATGATTCCCTTGCCATATTTCTTCCTGTCGCGTTGCAACACAATGGCTTGAGCAAGTTCGTGGTATTCCGCCCGCCGCACTTTCTTTTTCACCGCGATGAACTGCTGCCTGCTGGCGCGCGTAGCCAGAACATTGCCGTCATGCCGCGCCAGTCGCGAGAAAATCTGCCCGGTCTGCGCAGGCGTCTTCCCCTGCCCAAAAATCACCTCAGGAATGCCAACGCGCAGCAAGCGATGGTGATCGATCTTGGCAAACCCCAGATCCTCAAACGGCAAATGCCGCAGCCTTTGGACGGCTTCGTCGGGAGAAAGCCTTCCCCCGAGGACCTGCTCGAAAAGTTTGCGAATGGATTCAGAGTTCATGTAGGCGCAGGCGCTCCGCCCGTGCATCCTCCTGAAATTCACACTTAATCAGAGTTTCACTAGAGTAACACCGGCTGCCGAAGGCGCAGCCAAGGCAGCGTGATCCCGACTTCGGGTTGCTACAATGCAACTAACCATGCCCACGGACTTTTTCGCAACCCCATCCGAATTGCGCACCTGGCTTGCGCAGCATCACGACAAAACCAAGGAGTTGTGGGTCGGGTTCTACAAGAAGGGCTCAGGGAAACCAACCATCACCTGGCCCGAAGCAGTAGACGCAGCGCTCTGCTTCGGCTGGATTGATGGCGTGAGAAAAACTATCGACGAGATCAGCTACACCATCAGACTTACGCCCCGAAAACCGCGCAGCACTTGGAGCGCAGTTAATATCAGGAAGGTGCAAGAGCTAATCAAACTGGGGCTCATGCACCCAGCAGGCCTCGAAGCATTTCAGACACGCGCGAAAGAAAGATCGGGAATCTATTCCTATGAACAGAGACGTAACCTAAAGCTTGACCGCCGGTACGAGAACAAGCTGCGCGCAAGCAAGAAAGCTTACGAGTTTTTCCAGACCCAAGCTCCGTGGTACCAGAGAACTTCCATCTTCTGGGTGATGAGTGCGAAGAAAGAAGAAACCCGATTAAAGCGGCTGGCCACACTGATTGCATGCTCACAAGATGGCCGATCCATCAAACCCCTCACCCGTCCTGACCGCGGTGGTCCCGCGTTGAAGAAACGGCCCAAAGGATAACATTTGTTGCCTCTCACCATTGCAACCCAGATCGGTCCGGCGCCGGATCGCAGCTTGATTGGCATTGGTCAGGAAGCCGAAGCACAGGGCTTCTTGCGGCTGGCGCGAACCTTCCGGGCGACTTCAAAGCATATTCTTCGTGCCTCGCCCGGCTCCTCGATTCTCGCCAGGAACAGATGCCGCAGCACGCTCCGGCTCACACCTCCCCGAAGATAAGCATCATAGAGCTGGCTGCCCAAAGTGTAGCCCAACTTCTGGGCGATGGAGTCGAACTTGTCTCGATCGCCACGCAGCGCATCATGCATGAGCCGTTCACACCCCGCACGCGAAAACTCGCAAGCCTCTTCTTCGCTGATGGTAGGCCGAGCGGGATACAATACGCGTGACCCAAAGTAAGCCAACGCGTGTTCGAGCGTCCGCCCATAGAACCGCTCCGTCGGCTCGCCTGTGGCCGGGGCATGGCCATTCCGGCGCAGCGGCAAACCGCGGCAGGCGTGATGCAAAAAGCGGGAAGCCTCTTCGGCAGCGCAGGTCATTTGAAATTCGCGCACATAGAAGGCATTGATGGCAGGCAGATAAACCGTTCCCCGCGTCTCGACCTTTTGCAGCATGTCTTCGACCCGCTCCGCTTCGCTGCTCACGCGGGAAAGCAGTCGCCGCAAGCGTGCTTCGGACGAGCCGCAATGCACCTCCGGCAACAAGTCGACCAGGAACTTCGGCTGGGTGCCGTTGTGTGACGAGTAGCGGTTCACGTCCAGGAAGCGCAACAAGCTATCAATGAGGTTGTAGATGGTGGGTCCGATGTCGGGCTGCTGCTCGTCCTCCTGGTTCCAGCGCGAGAGACAGAGGCGGTAGCTTTCGTATTTCTCTAGCGGCGTGGAGTTGAAAACGCAGACCACGTCATCGCTCACCCGAACTGCTTCCACACGCTCTTGTTGTACCTCCGTCGCCTGCCAGTACAAAGCATCCACGTTCTGCAACACGGTAAGCACGCGTTGCCCCGGCAATCGCCCCCGCAGCACGCGAGGCAAATGCTGGGGCGCGAGATGCGATTCGCCAAACAACACCAGGATCACAGCGTTGGGATGCCGCTGACGGATCTCAGCGATCTTGTCGCCAGCATGCCGATCGCGGGCAGCGATCTTGCGCAGGTCTTCCCGGGGCATGCAGTCCAGAGCGTAGATGGCGTCGGCGTGTTCGCGGGCGGTTACCAGCAATTCGTAAAAGGGGGGCCACTCATAGCTCCAGTCCAGGTCGAAACGAATGCGCTGGCGTAACTCTTCTTCGTCGATCTCGCGCCGCCACCACTCCTCGAGGATGTGTTGATGGCGGGAGAAAATCGTCTCCACTCCCAGCACGACCGGGCGGTCTCCCGGCTGCGCCCGCTGTTCGATCAGGGTCGCGGCAAAACGCTGCGTGGAGGGCAGAGCATGATAGTCGCCGATCAGGATCACGTCCGCCGCTCTAACCATGGCAGTCAACTGTTGCGAGTCGAGGATGGACTCGTACGAACGAAAGGCCTGACTGAAGTCGCGTAAGTACTTGCGGCCGCCGCTGGAATCGTTCGCCCGAACTTCGCGTTCGACGCAAGCCAGCGCGTGCCGCTGCGCCGCGTTGCGGCGGAATCCCAGATTGGTTGGTGTCGCCATAAAAGCGTCGTTCGTCTTTGGTCGTTGGTCGTTGGCAAAAGTTGGTCGTGAAAGGCTCGGCTAACGACCAACGCCAATGACCAACGACCGGCTCCTTGACTTGCCCGGCGCCTGCTCCCTATGCTCAGGACTCAACCTGCATTCTGGCTGTAGAGACGTAGCTAGCTACGTCTCTACAAAAAGATCCGAGGAGCCCTTGCCCAACCTTCCGCCCCAGAACCTGACCATCGCCACGACCGGAGCCAGCGGCTCGATATTTTGCAAACACCTGCTGGCCACAATCGAACGCGATCCGCGCGTCCGCACCGTGAACTTCATCGCCTCCGACGGCGCCCTGCGCGTCATGGCCGAGGAACTCAGCCTCCGCGGACGCAGCAACCTCGTTCGCCAGATTCTGGGCAAAGCCTCCCGCAAAATTCATCAGCAGTCAAACGCCGACATCGGAGCCAACATCGCCAGCGGCTCCTATCCCGCCGACGCCATGGTCGTAATCCCATGCAGCGTAGGCACCCTAGCCCGCATCGCCAACGGCATCGCCTCCCACCTGATCGAGCGCGCCGCCGACGTCTGCCTCAAAGAGCAGCGTCCGCTGGTGCTCTGTGCGCGAAACCCCGCTTAACAAAATCCACATCCGCAACCTGTACCGTGCCGCCGACGCCGGCGCCACCGTCTTCCCCTTAATCCCCACCTTCTACAACCGCCCCGCCACCTTGGATGCCATGGCCCGCGAGTTCGTCAACCGCGTCCTAGCCCACATCGGCCTACCCCAGTCCAACGCCTACCGCTGGAAGGGCTAAACGACCCTAAACTCAAGAGATCGGATACAGCAGGGGAGACTTCAAGTGTAGAAACACAAAGGTGCCGGGACGAGATTCCCATAGGACATGTCCCGCAGAGCGGAAAGCGAAGCGGCTGTCCAGTGTAGGGCGGACACTCCTGTCCGCCGCTCTTGACCTCAGTTTCTCAAACTGGGTGCCCCAGGTCTCGCGCCTTTCGAGACCTGGGCTCTAACCATCTCCGGGACGTAGGCCGCGGTCCCCGGATTCCCCGTCCGCGGAGCTTTGGCGAGCAGCTTGGCACTGGGTTTACAGGATCAAAGAACATTAGGGACGGGACGAGCGTGGTGTATCAGTTCCTACTTGCCGTAGCTCAGCAGTTTCTGCACCAGGCCTTTTAGCAAGGCTTCGCTGGTCGGCTTCTTTTCGACTTTCAAGCTCCACTTTCCATCCGTGCCGCGCTCAAAGTGGACGTGTGTCTGCAAAACCATCAGCACAGCCGCGGTGAGCGCGATGCTGGCTCCGAGGTCGAACTTCTGCAGACTTTGCGGCTGGTCTGCCATGGTTTCGATTGCGTTGCGTGTGTCCGGGTCCTCTGCCAGAACGAGCAATGCTTGCCGGGCGAGTTCTCCCTCGGAGACCGGGGTCGCCGCCGGGCCGGCATCAAATTCAGAGGCAAGAGCCAGGCGAAGGTCCGCAGTCCAATCGACCTTCCCGGCAACCATCGATGTGCGGGAGCGGGCGATCACGCTAAGAATGCTTTGAGCCATAACGTCGTCAAGCTTTTGGATTATGTCTGGCATAGCTCACCCTCAAAGACAGCCCTATGCAGCCTCCGAAGGAAACTCGCCCAGGCCCGCTTCCCCCCACATCGCTTTGAGCTTGCTCTGCTCGGCAGGTGGGACATTGTTGCAGACGACGGCGAAATTCTTGGCGACCGTGTTGGCCAGATGACTGTCATTCACACCAAGAAATGCCCGAACACTCTTAATCATCCAGCGACCACTTTCAAAGAAGTCTCCCTGTTCCGCAGCCAATTTTCCCAGTTGGCTGTAGCTGATGGCGGCTCCGTGCTCGTTGCCCTGCTTCTCTTCAATCGCCAGGGACTTGCGATACCACTGTTCGGCGGCTGCGAGGTCGCCTCGTTGCTCCGCGACCGTTCCAAGCTGGTGGTAAGTGTTGGCGGCGCCGTGCTCGTTAGCGTGTTTCTCCTTTATGGCGAGGGATTTGAGATACCATCCCTCGGCAGCGGCTAAATCGCCCTGCTTCTGGGTGACCATCCCCAGCTGGTGGTAGGAGAGGGAAGCTCCCATATCGTTGCCCTGTTCCTCATCAATCGCGAGGGACCTACGATACCACTGCCCCGCAGTGGCAAGATCGGCCCGTTCCTCGGCAAGCCTTCCCAGATGAAAGCAGGTGCTGGCCGCAGCGTGATCCCCACGCTTCTCCTTTATGGCGAGGGACTTGCGATACCATTGCTCAGCAGAGGCGAAGTCGCGCTGCTCCTCCGCGATGATTCCCAGTTGGTGGTAGGTGTTGGCAGCTCCGCGCTCGTCGCCCTGTTTCTCCTTTATGGCGAGGGACTTGCGATACCACTGCTCGGCGGCAGCGAAATCGCGCTGTTCCTGTGCGATGCTCCCCAGTTGGTGACAGGTGGCGGCGGCACCACCCTCCCACCCGTGTCCCTCGCTTATGGCGAGGGACTTGCGATACGACTGCTCAGCAGAGGCGAAGTCGCGCTGCTCCTCCGCGATCGCCCCCAGTTGATGGTAGGCGGCAGCTTCGCTTCTCGTGTCTCCGGACGATTTGCTTTCGTTCGCCCGCCGCTCGAACAGACGAGTCGCCTCGGCAAAGTTGCGAGCGCTTTGCGCAAATACGGCTAGGGACTGGATGAGTGCGGCCGTATCAGTTTCCATGCTAAGCCGTTCCGCCTCCCCCAGGGCATAGTGGAAATTTTGGCCATGCAGATAGAAATAAACCCTCTGCTCGTGCGGTTCCTTCCGCGCCAAATTGTCGGCCACAAAGCACATCACGTCCACAAACGCTTTCGCCCACAAATCGCGCATTGACTGCGGTGTTTCAGCGAGGCTCTTGGAACGCAAATATCCCGTCAGCACTGGGTGCATTTCGTAGATAGCCTGCCCAACGTCGCGCAGCAAACCCGCCGAAACCAAGGCTTGCATCAGCCTGTCTATCATACCGCGCGTCCTAGCCGATTCCGCCTCCTTGGCCATCGCTTCCAGATAATCGGCGTCTAGATAACCCTCGTGCATAGCGACGGGAATAAGCAATGTCTGAAGCTCTGGCGGCAACGATTGCCCGACAAATCCCAGCGTGGCATAAAGCTTTGCCAAGTCCTCATTCCCCTCCATCTTCAAACTCGCGAGGTTCGACCGCAGCGCTTCGGCCACTTGGCCAGCGCTCATCTTTTCCAAACGAGGCAAAATGGCGCGCATGGCTAGCGGATGGCCGCCCAGCAGGTCCATCAGCCCCACCAGTTTTTCATCGTTGCGATCAATGCTTAACCCGAGGTCACGCAGAATGACTTCGCAATATTCCCAACGCTCCTCGCGATCCAGCCCTCCAAGAGGCAGGAGGAATCGCCGTTGTGGGCCAAGCCAATCCTCAGAAGACCGGCTGGTGATAATGACCTTGCTTGCCCCGCCCCTCAGCTTGTCCAGAAAGTCAGCAAGAAGCTTTCGGTCGGGTTCCGGGAGATTCGCCGTGATCGCCGTTCCCGCAATACCAGCGGCGGATTCGAAGTTGTCCCAGACGATGATGAAACGATGCTCGTTGAACGCGGTTGCCAGGGCTTCGATCTTCTTATCCATGGGCGCGGTGGCAAATTGCCCGCCAAACAGCGGTTCCCCGAGGCGATTGAACACGTACTCCGCGCTCCTTATTTCCTGAAACCCCAGCCAGAAGCAGCCCTCGCCCAAGCCTCCGGTGGAATCGAGCCACTGCAAGAATCCGCGAGCCAATGTAGTTTTGCCGACTCCGCCCAATCCTTGAACGAGAATTCCGGCGGGCGGACGCCGCATTGCGCGTTCCATGGCGAGTATGGCGCTGTCGCGGCCGACGAAGCCATAAGGATTCTTCTCCCGTCTCAAATCCTCGGGGAGCTTGGAAGCTTGCGGCGCAAAAGTCTTGCGAGCCTCGGCCGCAAAAGAAAAATTCAGCGGGTCCTGCTGATAGAGCACCGGCAACAGCCAGTCCTGCAGCGGAAACTTCCCGCGCACGCAAACCCGTTTGTCCTGTCTGAACATCTGTTGACGGCCCGCTCGCAGGGCGCCGGCCATGCTGCCTTCTTCAAAGAGACGACGGTAAAACGGCGGCAGGAACTCCTGTGCTCCGCTGACGTAAAGCGAATACGCCATGGCCACGACACTGCGCATTCCGGAACGCAACAGGGCCGCAGCCACGGAAGAGAAAGGATTATCCGCGCTCCCACCGACCATGGCCGACTGACAGGCGTTCAGCACCACGCTGGGCACAGCGTGTTCTTTCAGCAACACGCTGAGCTTTTCGGCGGTAATCGGGTCCGGCTGGCCGTCTTCGGCTTCAAAAACCAGCTTGCCCTCGGGCCCTTGATACGTGTGGAGTGCCGGCGCAGATGCCTCCGCAGAGTATGCTCCGTGCCCATCGAAATGAAGGATGTGGTAGAAGCCGGGCCGCTCGCGGAGATGCTCGCGAAGCTGGTCAAAAGTGGGCGGGCGGAGCAATTCGACGTTGGCTGGCAGCTTCTCTTTTTCGATCAATTCGACCAGCGGACGGGCAATGGAACGGAACCCAATGTCACGATCGCCGTAAGGGCGCGCGACCACCAGCAGGATGTTGACTTGATCGTTGGGAAGCGATGCTGACAGCGGCTGCGGATCTCGAATCTTGTTCAATCGCCGCTCGATCTGGCAAGTATGAGCGAGGACGCCAACTTCTGGATCGCGCAACCCTTCCCAGGGCCAGGCTAACACTCTCGCGTCATCGCTCGAAATCTGGAGAAGCAATTCGGAATAGTCATCCGCCGTCGCGGCCTCGAACATCCGTCCGGCGGAGCGATTGCCAAATAACGCTTCAAAGGTTTGCTCTCCCCAATCCTTCAGCGCCTTCAACACACGGTCGGCGTGGTCGGTCTCCGGCGGGAAAGGATAGTCGAGGAAGGTCTCCAAATACCATTGGAGTTCACGCACCAGATCGCTGTTCGGCCTGCCCTCGACGGGAAAGCCATGCGGAGACGGCGGCGACACGGGCTCGGCGGTCTTCCCGTCGCGCAGACGCACAACCTGGAAAGATGCCGGATCGCTGTCCGGGATGTGCCGGATCACGAGGGTCGTGTCGGTAGTGGAAACGCGCCCAGACATGCAAAAAGAGACAAAGTACAGGGGCCCGGGGCTAAATTGAGAATTGAGTTTACTACTTTCAATGATCGTGCGCGAGCTTGTTTCTTGGGGAAGGGTCTGGCCACCTATTCTCCGCACGCCCTTTTAGACCGTTTTCAGAGTTTCTATAAAGCATAGTCGCAATGCCCAAACCAAGCGCAAGCGTGGTGCGGAGTAGGGTTCAAAGGCCTCAGGTCCGAACCGTGCTTTATCGTTGACGGCATGACCCAAATCCGATAATCTTCTACAAGATACATTATCTACAAGATAACATTTGATCTTTGACAATCCGACCCAAGCGAGGGTGTGGCTTTGACCTGGCCCCACAGGCCGAACCCATCTCCGTTCCAAAATGGGACGAAAGATTCATTCGCGCCCGCCCTAACTCCCATGTTCTCTAGATTTTGCGTATAAGTCCTGTAAACTCAAAGATCTAGCACATATAGACAAACTGTAGGTCCTGTGTTTTCAAGATTTTACAGGCAAAAGGGGAGGGGGGGGTACCCGGTACTAAACAGTAAACTCCGTCCCAATCTGGGAAGGCGGCGGATCGAGCGGCGGGGACTATCGCCCTCTGCGGCCGACGAACACGGCAGACAAAACGCCGCTTTACTTGCCGGGAGGCACTGAGGCTGGGCGCGGCACAGGCTCCGGGTTGGTCGCGCTGTCGAGCCAGGCGGTGTACCAAAGATCCAGGAGCATCTGAGAGCCGGCCGCCAGTCTGTGGGTGGTGAAGTCAAAAGCTTCAGGGGAACCCTTGCCGGTGAAGCCACCCGCCTTCTCGATCGCATAAACCTTTTCCACCTGCCGATTCGATTCCCGGAGGTAATCGACGTAACCCGCAAACGGGTCGGCCAGACGCTCGGGAGCATGCACGAGCCTCGCAAAATCTTTGGCGGTTATGTTCTGCGCCACATAAGTGCTCTCGAACTTGGCGTGAATTCCGTGCTCGGCGGTGTAGCCCTTCGGGTTGGGCCCGACCCAGCCGTTGTAGTGAATTGTGGTGTGCAGTGGCTGGGATCCATCCGCCACACAGTGTCCAAGCCAGCCCGCGTAAAAGACCGCAGCGTGCTCCACAGCAGCGGTGGGCTGGTGCGCTTCCCGCCGATGCCGGTACTCCCGGAAAGCCGCCTTCAGCCGCCCGAAAATTTCCGCCGTGATGTAAGGCTGAAGCCCGACGCGCTCCGGAAGGTAATCGTCGGGATGGTCCGCAGTAGCAGCCCGCTTCTCGTAAAGTTTGCGGTAAAACTCGTACCGGCCCTGCGGCAGCGGATCGAGCCAGGCGACTCTCTCGAGATCAATGTAGTGGTCCGGCTCCTGGGCATTTTTGAGCGCGTACTCCGAGGGACTTCGCCAGCGGTCGGGCTCGGGGCCAAGGTAGGTAAGCTCCGCAACCGCATGCCGCAAGAATCGAGGCATCTCTGCCGGGATTCTCTCGGCAGCTACGCGGTTTATATATTCGTGGCCTTCATTGCCCCAGCCAAACGCTCCCATGCTCTGAAACAAGCACAGTGCGACGAGAGCGATGTTGATCAGCTTGCTTTTCAAAGGTGGCCTGCTTTCATTCCGCCGAGATCCTGGCAAACCGCTGCCTGAAATCCCGGTTAGGCTCAAAACTCCAGATGCAGCGCCATCTGGATGAAGCGCGGGCTGCCGATGGTGTGCTGAAGGACGCCTAGGTTTCCGGACGGCGGAAATGAGTATCCAAACGGCGGATTCCCAGTACAGTTGCCGGGCTGCGGCGGATAACAGAAGCTGGGATTGAAACTAACGCTGTTGCTGGGAATGTCAAAGCTGGGGTGGTTGAAAACGTTGAATGCGTTCACGTCGTAGCGCAAGGCAAAACGCTCGGTGACTTTGAAATTCTTAAAAACTCCGAAGTCGAAGCGCTCCTGGAAAGGACCGCGGAAGATATTGCGGCCACCGCTCGCGTAACCGTTCTCGAAGTTATCGCAAACTTTGACCCCGCTGCTTGAATCGCAGGCCGGCACACCGTTTGTCCCGGGCGTGTAGGGGGCGGGTATACCGAACGCCGCGGCATTCAATACGGGCTTATTTCCATTCACCCCCGTCGTGCCCTGGAGAATCGGGTTGCTGGCGGTGGCGCCAAATCCACCCACCGGCACGATCGGATTGGTAATGAAGTCCTGTCCGTCTCCCCAGTAGATGCTGGCAGCGCCTCCACTGTAATCAATTACGCTGAAAGGCTGGCCGCTCTGGAGAACGGTCACGCCGTTGATGCCCCATCCATTCACTAACTGTTTCACCCATCCGTTGGCGTGGGCCGCAGTCGGAAAGTCGTAGTGATAACTCGCGGTGAAAACATGGGTGCGATCGAAGTCGGAGCTTCCGTAGGCGGTCCGGGGGTTGTTGGGGTCGTTGCCATTGTAGAAAAGCCCCAGACCGCTCTGCTCATCCAGCGTGTGGGAATAGGTGTACGAGCCAGTGATTTGAAGACCGCGGCTCAAGCGCTTGTTCACGCCGACCTGCAGCGCATGGTAATTGGACATGCCGATGGCGCGATTGAAATCGGAATTTGGATCGTACCCAATGTAGGGAGTGCGCAGATCTACGTTGCCCGCGCAAAAGCCGACGGCAAGCGTGCAGACGCTCTCTGCGGCGACACCAGGAACCTGGGTGCCATAAGAGTAGACTTGCGCGTTCGCGCCGCCAGCCAGAGACGGGTTTTGCGCAGTCGCAATTCTGGCTTGATTGAACGGCACAGGAATGGTCTCATGGACACCGTGGTTCCCCACGTAACCGAGAGTCAGGACCAAACTGTTAACCGGCTGCCATTGCAGGTCCACAGTCCAGTTCTCCGAATAAGGCAATTTGTTTCTCGGGTCGTACCCCCCAAAGAAGAGCGGGCTACAGAAGCCTTCGCCGAGCGAGTTGCAGTAGGGGGTTTGTTGGTTCATGAGTTGGTTGGCATTCGGAACCAGAGCTTGGACCGACGACAAATTCGCCGGAGGCGGAGGAGGGGGTGTTGTGCCGAAGGGCACGCCGAACGTGGCGTTAGATACAGCGTAGAACGGCACCACGAAGGGCTCTTCAACGGTCACCCCAAAGGGTCCACTGATGCCTCCGCCGGCAGGCGGGGAAAGTTCCGTGAAATACTCGCCGCGATCGTAGTACATTCCCATGCCGGCGCGAATGACCACGTTCCTCAGGAAGGACGGACTGTATGCAACACCAATGCGGGGAGCGAAGCCCCACTGCCGTCCCGTCAGAGTGGAATTACTTACCCCCTTGGTCCCGAATGCTTTGTTGTTCCCCGCCACCACCAGGCCGATATTGTTGATCGTATCGGTTGCGACGTTGTAGGAGTAGTCTTGCGGGTAGAAGTTGGTCAACATTCCGTTCTTTTCGTAGAGCGGACCATCCCAGTCCCAGCGAACCCCGATATCAACGGTCAAGTTTGATTTGATGCGGATGTCGTCTTGCGCATACGCGCCCACTTGCTTGGCTCGGTAGTAGCGATTGGTCGCTCCGTTCAAGACCTCGGAGACATCCTGATTGCCACAGAAAACGGTATTGGGGCCCGTGTTGGGGGTGCAAATCAGGCCTTGCACAAACCCGGGGAAGTCCTCGAATGTAATGCGGGCCACATCGTTGTTCTTGTTGATCACGTTGAGCTGGGTGTAGTCGTAGTTGAATCCGGTGGATATGCTGTGCCGCCCATGAACCCATTTCAGGTTGCTCACCAATTCAAAGTTGTTCTGGAAGACGCCGGCGTTGGCGAAGTTGTCAGTCGGGCCAATCGATAACGAGTCGGTGGCATTCGGGTTATTGTCCGCGTTGCGGATAGCTATGGTGGGAAAGAGCTTCTGCCCTAGCAGGCTCATACCCACCGCCGAAGGCCCAAGGAACTGGCTGGTGGTGGAGAAGGCGCGCTGGCGGACAAATCCAAATCGCTGCTCCCATGTCAGGTTGGGTGTCAGTGCGGTAGTGTTATCAAGAGAAACCGTCTGGCTCCCGGCGTTCATGGTCTGAGGAAATCCCAA
>JGI12270J11330_10001127_pt1 | contig 20114 bp, 19 predicted proteins | sample PeaSoiMetSII2010_FD_11330 | JGI IMG/M metagenome (IMG submission 11330)
CGAACGCCGTCATCATTATCGTCGGCCCAATCATTGGCCCACCACTTTGCTGGCCAATTGCGTGAAGGGGGCGAGCGCCGCTTGCACCGCCGGATCAATCGCGCTGAGCCACACCAGGGGCGCAACGCCCATCACCAAGGCAGCAACCGCAATCGGCCAAAGTGCAGCCTTCTCACGCAGGTTCAGATCGGGCAGCGCGTTATTGACTTCGTGCTTCACCTTGCCGAAAAAAACGCGCTGATACATCCACAGCAGATAGCAGGCGCTCCAGATCACACCGGTCGCGGCCAGGATTCCATAGATCGGTCGCGCCTGGAATGCTCCGCTCAGCACCAGGAACTCGCCGATGAAACCGTTCAGCAGCGGCAGTCCGACCGAGGCCAGCACGGTGAATAGAAAGAAGGTGGCGTACTTGGGCATCGGTGTCGCGAGTCCGCCAAACTCGGTGATCTCGTAGGTGTGGCGGCGTTCGTAGAGAATGCCCGCCAGCATGAAGAGCCCGCCGGTGGCGACGCCGTGCGCCAGCATGACGAACACGGCTCCATTCAACCCGGCCGTGGTGAAACTGAAGATTCCGAGGACGACGAAGCCGAGGTGGCTGACCGAGGAGTAGGCGATCAGCTTTTTCATATTCGGCTGCACCAGCGAAACCAGCGCGCCATAGATGATGCCGATCAGCGCCAAAAACATAATCCATGGGGCGTTGCGGCGCGCCTGCTCGGGAAAGAGGCCAACATCGAAACGCAGCAGGCCGTAGGTGCCCATCTTCAGCAGCACGGCGGCCAGCAGCACCGATCCAGCGGTGGGCGCCTCCACGTGCGCGTCGGGCAGCCAGGTGTGGAGAGGGAAGAGTGGGACCTTCACCGCAAAGGCGATGAAGAAGCCGAGGAAGAGCCAAAGGGAGGCCGTTTCAAAACCCGGCGCACTCCCGCTGCGAATCGCGTTCTGAATGACGACAAAATCGAAACTGCCCGTCTTGGCATAGAGCCACACAATCGCTGCCAGCATGAACATCGAGCCGATCATGGTGAACAGAAAAAACTTCACTGCGGCGTAGACCTTGCGTCCGTGGCCGTACATACCGATCAGCAGCGCCATCGGGATCAGCGTCGCTTCCCAGAAGAAGTAGAAAAGGAACAAGTCGAGCGAGGTGAAAACGCCGATCAGAGCTGTCTCCAGGATCAGCAGCAGGATGAAGAATTCCTTCACCCTCTCGTGAATCGAAGTCCACGAAATCAGTACGCACAGGGGCGTGAGGAACGTGGTCAGCACGATCAGCCAGACGGAAATTCCGTCAATGCCCATGTGGTAATGAATGTTGGGGGTCGTGATCCAGACTTTGTCGATCTCGAACTTGAACAGGTTGTGATCGCGGTGCAGGTGTACCGGCAAATGCAGCGAGGCCACAAATGCCAGCAAAGAGATGACCAAGGCAAATACTTTGATATCGCGATCGCGGCGCGGAATCAGCAGAATCAGCAGCCCGCCGACGGCGGGAATGAAGGTCACCAGCGAAAGAATGATGGGACTGAGGCTTTCCATATTCATCGCACTCCCATCCAGACCATGTAGGCGATCACAACCGCCCCTCCCGCCGCCACCCAGCCGGCATACGAACGCAGATTGCCCGACTGCATGTGGCGCACGGTGTCAGACACATGGCGCGCGGCGTCGGCTGAGTCGTTGACCGCGGCGTCGATCACTCCTTGGTCGACGCCATGCCAGAGAATCGTGGTCGAGCCGTCAACCACCGGTTTGACGAACAGGACAGCGTAAAGCTCGTCGATGTAGTACTTGTTGGCGACTGCCCGGTAGAGCCCGCCCAAGCTGGCGGCGACGCGCGCCGGCAATTCCGGGCGGCGGCTGTAGAGCAGATATGCCAGCAGCCATCCGAGCCCAGCCACGCTAATGGAAACACTCATGAGCAGATACTCGAGCGTGCGGTCGGCGGCTTCGTGGGAAGCTCCTTGCGCGACCTCGGTCGAGGCCACCTGAAACGCGGGAGCCAGAAAATGTTCGAACCGATTTCCGTATCCTACGAATCCCCCAACGACGGACAGTACGGCAAGGATCACCAGCGGACCCAGCATCACCCACGGGCTCTCATGCGGCTCTCCGTGACCATGACCTTGTCCATGACCATGATCGTCGTGACCGTGCGCTTCCTGCACTGCGGCGCCCCGGTACTCGCCGCCGAACGTCATGTACATCAACCGGAACATATAGAAGGAGGTGATGAAAGCAGTAACCACGCCAATCAGCCAATACACCCAGCTCGCGCCAAAGGCTTTCCAAAGAATCTCGTCTTTGGACCAGAAGCCAGCGAACGGCGGGATGCCCGCGATGGCGAGCGTAGCAATCCCCATCGTCGCAAACGTCCAGGGCATGTACACGCGCAGCCCGCCCATTTTTCGCATGTCCTGCTCGCCGCCGATGCCGTGAATTACCGAACCGGCCGCGAGAAACAACAGGCCCTTGAAGAACGCGTGCGTCATCAGGTGGAAGATGCCCGCCGAGAACGCCCCCACCCCACAAGCCATGAACATATAGCCGAGCTGCGAGATGGTGGAGTAGGCCAGCACTTTCTTGATGTCGGTCTGGGCAATGCCGATGGTCGCCGCAAACAGCGCGGTGAGCGTTCCAATGATCGCGACCACCATCAGCGCCATCGGTGCGCGCTCGAAGATCATGGACGAGCGCGCCACCATGTAAACGCCCGCCGTAACCATGGTTGCCGCATGGATCAACGCGGAGACTGGAGTCGGGCCTTCCATGGCGTCCGGCAACCAGACATAAAGAGGAATCTGGGCCGATTTGCCGGCCGCGCCGACCATCAACAGCAAGCCGATCGCCGTGAGCAGCCCGGCGCCGGCAGTCTCCGTTGGCAGCGACTGAACGGCAGTAAAGACGCGCATGAAGTCGAGCGACCCAAAATGCTTGATCATCAGGAAGAGCGCAATCAGGAATCCACAGTCGCCGATCCGGTTGACGATGAATGCTTTCTTGCCGGCCGCCGCCGCTGAGTCTTTTCTGAACCAGTAGCCGATCAGCAGGTACGACGCCAGGCCCACGCCCTCCCAGCCGATGAACATGACCAGGTAGTCCTTCGCCAGTACCAGCGTCAACATGAAGAACATGAACAGGTTCATGTAGGACATGAAGCGGTAGTAGCCGTCGTCGTCCCACATATAGCCGACCGAGTAAATGTGAATGAGGAAGCCGACGCCGGTGACCACGAGCAGCATGACGAGCGACAACTGATCGAGATAGAAACTGAAGTCGACCTGAAAGCTTCCGGAGCGGATCCAGTGTGCGAGGTCAAAGTAGTAGGGCGCAGCTGCGGAGGAGAAGCGGGCTGCAATCACGACCGCGAGGAAAAACGCCAAGCCACAAAAGACGAGCGCAACCGCCGTGATCGCTTTCTTCGACGACCGCCGGCCAAAGAAGCCATTGATCGCCGCCCCGGCCAGAGGAAGGATCGGGACGAGCCAGAGATAAGGATTCGGCGTCATAACTTGAGCAGGTTCACCCGGTCCACATTCAAAGTTTCACGCGTGCGATAGACGGCAATGATGATCGCCAGGCCCACCGCGGCCTCAGCGGCGGCCACCACCATCACGAAGAAGACGAAGACCTGTCCGCTGAGCGCGTGCCAGTGCGCGGCGAAGGCCACGAACGAAAGGTTCACGCCGTTCAGCATCAGCTCGATCGACATGAAAATCGTGATGATGTTGCGCTTGATCAGGAACCCGAGCACGCCGCACACGAACAGGATTCCGCTCAACAGCAGATAGTAGGAAAGAGGGACCATCAGCCGTCCTTTCTCGGGCCGCGGGCCACGGCTTCGGGCCGGCTGGCGAGCACGACTGCGCCCATGATGGCGATCAGGATCAGCACAGACGTGACTTCAAAGGGCAGCAGAAAGTCGTGGAATAGAAGCCGGGCAATATCGCTGGGATCGCCCTTTAACGCGCCGATGGGAACCGCCTCCGCGTTGGAGCGATGGAGAAGCGTCCAGGCGACGAGCACTCCGCCGATCACCACTCCCGGAACGCCGATCAGGATCGCCACCCGGCTGCCTTTGCTGCGCTCTTCTTTGCCCGCGTTCAGCAGCATGATGGTAATCACAAACAGCACCATGATCGCGCCGGCGTAGACGATCACTTGCACGGCAGCCACAAATTCCGCGCCCAACAGAAGATACTCGGCTGCGAGCGAAGCCATCACCGCTATCAGCGACAGCGCGCTGTTGATGGGATGGCTCTGCACCAGCAGGTTCACCGCCCCTGCCACGCAGATGACGCCGAAAAACAGAAATAGAATTAGATGAAACATCTTTGTGCAGCTCTCAGCTGTCAGCTCTCAGTAACCCCAAATCAAAACTGGCAACTGAGAACTGGCAACAGCCGTTAAGCTCTCCACGCTACAATCAGCGCCGTAACCACAATGTTCGCAACCGCCAGGGGCAGCAGCACCTTCCACCCGAACGCCATGAGCTGGTCATAGCGAAAGCGGGGTAAGGTCCAGCGCACCCAGACGTACAGAAACATGAAAAAGAAAACTTTCAGGCAGAACCAGAACACCGGCATCAGATCTTGCAGGATCGGCGGGCCAAAGATTGGCCCGTGCCATCCGCCCAGGAACAGCAGCGTGGCCAGGCAGGCGACCGTCACCATGTTGGCGTACTCGGCCATGAAAAACATCGCGAATTTCATCGCGCTGTATTCGGTGTGATATCCGGCCACCAGTTCCGACTCGGCTTCCGGCAGATCAAAGGGCGTGCGGTTCGTCTCCGCATACGCGGAAATCAGGTAGATGAAAAACGCCACCGTCTGCCCGTGAAAGATGTTCCAGCGCGGAATGAAACCCCAAAACGTTCCGCCCTGCGCATCCACGATCTCGCGCAGGCTGAGGCTTCCCGCCATGATCAGCACTCCCACCAGCGACAGGCCCAGCGAAACTTCATAGCTGATCATCTGGGCGCTGGCGCGCAGACCGCCGAGCAGCGAGTACTTGTTGTTCGAGGACCATCCGGCAAGCGCCACACCGTACACGCCCATCGACGTGATGCCGAGAACCACCAGCAGCCCGATGTTCAAGTCGGTGATCTGCAGGTACGTGCCCCAGGGGCCGATGTTGACCCAGTTGCCAAACGGGATCACCGAAATGGCCGTAATGGCAAAGACCAGCGAGATGATCGGCGCCGCGATGTAGAGCGGCTTGTAGACATGCGGCTGGGTCAAATCTTCTTTGAAGATGAACTTGGCGCCGTCGGCGAGCGGCTGCAGCAGGCCGAAAGGTCCAACCCGCGTGGGGCCCCAGCGGTTCTGAATGCGCGCCGACACCTTGCGCTCCAGCCAGACGCTGTAGGCCACCGCCGTCAGCAGAACAGCGACCACGACAAACGACTTGATGATCGAAATGATGACGAACGTCGTTATGCTCATCTCGTGTGGCGCGGGCACTCTTGCCTGCGTGCTCTTGATCTTTAGCTCTTGATCTAGCAGGGAAAATCAGAACCTTTCCCTGTGCTCCTCTGTGTCCCCTGTGGTGAAGATTGGGAATTTTTGCTAGTTAATCCCTAGTCCGCCGCAACTTCCGGGACGGCTGACATGTTTTCGTAAACCGAATTCAGAGTCTTCGAATATTTCCCAAGCGTTCCTGAACTGAACAAATCATCGTTCGCCGGCACAATGAGTTCCGGATTCTGAAACGAACTCGCGCCGCTCGCGGCAATCTCGAGATGCTGATCGTTGCCGGCCAGCAGATTGACCCGCGAAACATCGTACCCGGCAACCACGCGCTGGACTTCGTCCAGAATCGCCATGGGGTCAAACGGCGTCATTTTCGGTTCCAGGTTGCGCGCTTCGAGCCACACCGCATGACGATCCGCTTCGCCCGATTGCGCGCCGCGGGTTTGGCCCATGTCGGAGTGCGTCCCGCTCCCGAAGGGCACCAGACCGCGCACGTCGAATCCCATGGCGTCTGCGATGCGGACGATCATCTCGAAGTCCGGCTTGGTGTTCGAGACTTCGCCTGCCTTCTTCACCAGTTGCAGGTCGCCGCAGGTGTTCGTATAAGTTCCCGTTTTCTCGTACGCGTTCGCTGCGGGCAAAACAACGTCGGCGATGGTCGCGGTTTCGGTCAGGAACATGTCCTGAACCACCACAAAACTTTTCGAGAGCACAAAGGGATCAATGCCCAAACGGCCGACCGGATTGGAGCCCACCACGTAAAGCGCTTTCAGTTTGCCAGCCTTCGCCGCCTCCATCATCTCCGGCAGGCTCAGGCCTTTTTCGGTCGGCAGCCTACCCCATTCCTGTTGAAACTTTTCTGCACTGGTGATCGGCTCATATCCCGGCAGAAGATCGGGATAAAGACCCATTTCGCTGGCTCCGCGGGAATTCGCGTAATCGCCCAGACAGATCAGCTTTGCTCCGGTCAAGGTCGAAGCGAAATTCACCAGTTTCTCGACGTCATGGCCGCGCAGTTCAGAACCGAAGGCGATGACCATGTTCTGTTCGGCGCGGATTTTCTCGCGCAGCGCGATCCAGGCGTCGCGCGTCATACTCTCATCGACCTTGGAATCGACAAGCGAATCAAGCAGGGAATCGTCGCCGGCGAGAAATGCGACTGCTTTCGCTTCCGCGTCCGCTGGCACCATTGCGAATCCCGCCGCCTGCCGCCGCAACTTGATCGGCAGGGAATTGATCACATAGAGCCGCGCCCGGCGCAACCGGACGTTCGTCCGGATCTGCCACGCCAACAGCGGATGTTGATTCGTAGGGTCGTTGCCGATCAGCAAAATCGAAGGCGCGGTGAGCACGTCGCGCATGGAAGCCGTTTTCCCGGGCTTGCCGTGCAGCGCCGCCGCCAGGGCAGGGTAGTCTGCCGTGCGGTGATGATCGACGTTATTCGTCTTGAGTACGGCCCGGGCAAATTTCGAAAGAAGATAATTTTCCTCGTTGGTCGTGCGATTGGACCCGACGACGCCGATCGCGCTTCCGCCGTCGTTAACTTCGTCGTTAACTTCATCGCGAACTTCTCGAAACCGTTTGCCGATCAGTTCAAAAGCTTCTTCCCAGGTCGCAGGCGTCAGCTTGCCGTTCTTGCGAACCAGGGGCTGCGTGAGGCGCTCTTTGTGGTGCGCAAAGTCGAAAGCGTAGCGCCCCTTGATGCAAAGGAAATCGTTATTGATCCCGCTCTTGTCGCGGTTGTCGCCGCGGACAATCTCCGCGCCGGTGTCGCAGCGGCGCACGCCCAGCGTCGTCTTGCACCCGTCCCCGCAGTGGGTGCAGATCGTGCCCACGTGGTTCATCTCCCACGGCCGCGTCTTGTAGCGGTAAGCGCCGGAAGTGAGCGCGCCGACCGGGCAGATGTCGATACACATCCCGCACTCTTCGCAGTCGAGATGATCGCCCTCGTTGGGCGCAATGATCGAATTCACGCCGCGGTTCTGCACGCCCAGCGCCCAAACGTCCATGCCTTCGCCGCAGACGCGCACGCAGCGGTAGCACAGGATGCAGCGCGGGCGGTCGAAATACACCACCGGAGACCACTGCTGTTCTTCCTTGTGGTTCTTGGCCTCCATGAATTTCGATTCAGCGGCGCCGTAGGAGAACGCCATGTCCTGCAGTTCGCATTCGCCGCCGGCGTCGCACACCGGGCAATCCAGCGGATGGTTGCCGAGCAGCAACTCGACCATCGCCTTCCGGGCCTGACGCACCTCATCGCTATCAGTCGCGACGATCATGCCCTCGGTCACCACGGTCGTGCAGGCAGTCTGAAGCTTGGGCATCTTCTCGATCTTCACGACACACATGCGGCAAGCGCCCTGCAACGAGAGCCCGGGGTAGTAGCAAAAAGAGGGCACTTCAATGCCCACGCTCTTGCAAGCCTCGATCAGCAGCGACCCAGCGGGCGCCGTGATCTTCTTGCCATCGACGGTGAGGTTGACGTCAGCCATGAGGGATTTTGTAATTTTGTAATCTGGTAATTTTGCAATTTAACTTCTATCGATTCGAACGCGCCGTAAATTGCGACGCCGTGAAAATTGCGCTCAATTCGTGTGCTTCCGCCAACAGCGATTCCAACTTCTTTGGCTGGACGATGCCACAGTCCGACAGCATTTCCAGCCAAAAGACTGTCTCGTCGGCTTCCTCGACAACAGTGCCAATCTTGGCAACCCATTCAGCCTTCGAGCGGGAACGGCAAGCCGCCCGGTAGTTTGCTGCGACTGACGTCCCGGACCGCATCAGTTGTTTGCCCAGGACCTGCGCATCCGCCTTAAACGGTGACGCGCGAAAAACCCGCACAACCCTAACCGCGAATGCCTTGGTCCGATCTCGAAGCTCTTCTTGCTGCGACAGCATCAGGTTCACATAATTTGGTAATTTTGTAATCGGGTAATTTGGTAATTTAAAAAAACCCAAGAATCGCGCGCTTTTAGATTACAAAATTACCCAATTACCAAATTACAAAATGGCCAACGCCGGTTCCGCCGCGCCTGCCTTCTCGAATGGGCACGGCTTGCCATCCAAATGATCTTCAAATTCTTTTCTGAACTTCTTCACGAACGCCATGGTGGGCATTGCCGCTGCGTCTCCGAGCGGACAGAACGTTTTCCCCAACATGTTCTCGGCGAGATAGTAGATATTATCGATGTCTTTTTTTACGCCAGCGCCCGCATGGAAGCGCGTCAATGTTTTCTCCAGCCAGTCCGTGCCTTCGCGGCAGGGGATACACCAGCCGCAGCTCTCGTGCCGGTAGAACTTCATCGTGCGCAGTGCGAACTTCACGATGCAGGTCGTGTCGTCGAGCACCACCACGCCACCGGATCCCAGCATCGAACCCGCTTTGGCGACCGAGTCGAAGTCCATGGCGACGTCGATTTCCTCCGGCAGCAGCACTGGCGTCGATGATCCGCCCGGAACCACAGCTTTCAAACTGCGCCCGTTGGAAATTCCGCCGCCTACCTCATAGATCATCTTCTTGAGGTTATAGCCCATCGGAAGTTCATAGACGCCCGGTTTGTTGAGATTTCCGGCGAGGCAAAACAGTCGCGTTCCGCCATTCTTCGGCGTGCCAAGCTTCGCGTACCAATCCGCGCCGCCCAAAATGATGTGCGGCACGGCGGCCAGCGTCTCCGCATTATTAATGACCGTTGGGCCGCCCCACAGGCCGACAATGGCTGGAAACGGTGGACGGATGCGCGGAATGCCGCGCTTGCCTTCGAGCGACTCCATCAGCGCCGATTCTTCGCCAACTTCGTAGGCGCCCGCGCCACCGTGCCAATAAATGTCCAGATCGTATCCGCTGCCGAAGATGTTTTTGCCGAGGAAACCCTTGGCATAGGCATCTTTAATGGCCTTCTGCATGATGATCGACAGGTAGCGATACTCGCCGCGGATGTAGATGTATCCGGTATGAGAACCGACCGCGAGCGCGGCAATCATGACACCTTCAATCACCGCGTGCGGATCGTGTTCGAAAATCAGGCGGTCTTTGCAGGTGCCGGGCTCGCTCTCGTCCCCGTTGCAGAGCACATATTTCGGTTTGGCCGATTGCTTCGGCACAAACGACCACTTCATTCCCGCACTGAACCCGGCGCCGCCCCGTCCGCGCAGGCCGGAGTTCTTCACCTCATTGATGAGGGCGTCCGGTTGCATGGCGAGCGCCTTCTGCACGGCCTTGTAGCCGTCCAGTTGGAGATAGCGATCGATATCCGTAGCGCCCTGTCCAAAGCGCTTCGAGATCACGCGTACCTCGTCGGGATGGGAAACTAAAGAAGCCATTTGGTAATTTTGTAATCGGGTAATCTGGTAATCTGAAAACCTAAATCCGCGCGATTCTAGATTACAAAATTACCCGATTACCAAATTACAAAATTCCTATTGCGTTCCCTTCTTCTTATACTCGTCCAGAATCTCGTCCATCTTCGCGTTCGTCAGGTTCTCATGAAAGTCGTAATTCACCTGTGCTGCCGGAGCCCAACTGCACGCGCCAATGCATTCCACTTCTTCCAGCGAGAACAATCCATCTTGGGTTGTGCCTTTGTGGCCGATGCCAAGCTTCTTCTTGCAGTGGTCAAGCAGTTCCTCGCCACCGCGGAGCATGCACGCGATATTGGTGCACACCTGCACGGTGTACTTCCCGCGCGGTTTCGTGGTCAGCATCGAGTAGTAACTGATCACGTTGCGGACTTCCAGTTCGGTGAGGTCCAGTCGCTGAGCCAGTTCCGCGATCACCTCATCGCTCAGATTGCCGACCTCATCTTGCGCGTAGAGCAGCGTAGGCACCAGCGCCGACCGTCGGGTCGGATAGTGCGTCAGCATCTCGGCAAACCGAGTTTCGAATTCCTCGGAAAACTTCATAAAGCCATTTGGTAATTTTGTAATCGGGTAATTTGGTAATTTGAAACCCTAAATCCGCGAGGTTCTTAGATTACAAAATTGCCCGATTGCCAAATTACAAAATCCCTACCGGTCTATGTCTCCCAGCACCACATCAATACTTCCAATGGCCGCGACCACGTCGGCAATAAGCCCTCCCTCGCACATCTTGGCCAGCGCCTGTAGATTCGCGTAGGACGGTCCGCGCATGTGCACGCGATACGGCTTAGCCGTTCCGTCGCTGACGATGTAGTACCCCATCTCGCCGCGCGGCGATTCTATCGCTTGGTAAACCTCGCCCGCCGGAACCGCGAAGCCCTCGGTGATGATCTTGAAGTGGTAGATGAGGGCTTCCATCTGGGTCTTCATCTTTTCGCGGTCGGGCAACACGACCTTGGGCGCATCGGCTTTTATGGGTCCTTCCGGCATTCCCGCCAGCGCCTGCTGCACCATACCAATCGATTCCCGCAACTCCTGCACGCGGCAAACGTATCGCGCAAACACGTCCCCTTCGGTGCGGACCGGCACGTTGAACTTGAAATTCTCGTAGCCCGTGTAAGGAGCATCGCGGCGGAGGTCAATGTCGACACCGCTGCCGCGCAGCGTTGGACCGCATGCGCCCAGAGCAATCGCGTCTTCCGCGCTCAGGCGGGCGACGCCCTTGGTGCGCATCATGAAAATCGGATTGCCGGTCAGCAAGCCTTCATATTCATCCACGTTGCCGGGGAAGCGGTCGGCGAACTTCTTGACCTTCTCGAAAAAGCCCAGCGGTGGCTCGAGCGCCAACCCGCCAATGCGGAAATAAGACGTCATCATCCGCTGCCCGCTGACCATCTCGAAGAAGCGCAGAACGTCTTCGCGCTCGCGGAAGCAATAGAGAAAGACCGTCATTGCGCCGAGATCCATGGCGTGCGTTCCCAGCCAGACCAAGTGCGAATTGATGCGGGTCAACTCGTTCATCAGAACCCGCATCCACTGTGCCTTCGGAGGAATCTCCAGCCCCAGCAACTTCTCCACTGCCAGGCAGTAGGCGAGATTGTTGGTCATGGGACAGAGGTAATCGATGCGATCCGTTAGCGGCACAACTTGCTGGTAGAACTTGGCTTCGCAGGTTTTCTCGATGCCAGTGTGCAGGAAGCCGACCTCCGGCTTGACCCGCACCACAGTTTCCCCGTCAATTTCCAGCACCAACCGCAGCACCCCGTGCGTCGAGGGGTGTTGCGGCCCCATGTTCAGGACCAGGGTGCGATCATCTGACGTCCGATTCTGGCCGGGCTGAGCGACAGTGGCGGGAAATTGCTTCATATCTTACTTTTACCGGTAACCTTCCACCGGGTAGTCCTTCCGCAGCGGATGGCCTTCCCAGTCATCAGGCATCATGATGCGTTGCAGGTTGGGATGTCCGGTGAAGCGCACTCCAAACAGATCGAACACCTCACGCTCATAGAAATTGGCTGCGGGCCAAACCGACGTGACCGATTCGATGGCCGGACTGGAGCCGTCCAAGCGAACTTTCAAGCGCACCCGCTCTTTTTTCGGAATCGAGAGAAGATGGTAAACCACCTCAAACCGCGGCTCTGAGGGATACCAGTCCACACAGGTGAGGTCGCATAAATAATTGAATGGGCAATCTGTAGAGTCGCGCAAAATGGCGCAAGTTTCGCGGATTGCGTCCTTCTGGATCCAGATCGTAAGCTCGTCGCGATCGAATTTCACCGCCTGCACCACAGAGGCGTTCCACTCCACCAGGCGGGCTAAGGCGGGATGCGGCTTCAACTGCTCGATATCGGTGATTGGGGGAGCCAGCGGCATCAGACATTTCTCCGCCTGGCGGCCGTCAGACCCCAGTCGAGCACGCCTTTTTTCCATACATAGAAGAGGCCGACCAGTATGATCGCGATGTACACCATCATCTCCCAGAAGCCAAACATCTTCAGTTCGCGCAGGATGACCGCCCAGGGGTAAAGGAAAACGGCTTCCACGTCGAACAATATAAAGAGCATGGCAACCAGGTAGAACTTGACGGAGAATCGTCCCTGAGCGTCGCCGATGGGCTGAACCCCGCACTCGTAAGGCGACATCTTTGCCCGACCCGCTTTATGCTGGCCAATCAGCCACGAAAGGATCACAATCGCGCTCGCCAGGGCCGTGGCGATGCCGAAATGCATCAGGAGGGGCAGGTAGCGAGCGAAATAATTGTCCGGCATAGGAGGAGCTATATATAATTTGCGCCAAGCGCAACAGTAAACGTTCCAGCTTAGTTTTGGCTGGCGGAAGTGTCAAGCTAAGTGCGCGTTTTAACAGTAGTTTCATCCGGCGGAGCCTGTCTTGACAGGACCGGGGAAAGCCTGAACCGCATGATCTTTGGTTTTAATACCGACATTCGGCACGAAGACACCGTCTACCACGTGCAGAGCGAAGCGCGCGAAGGCGAGCAGTTGCTGCAGACGCAAGTCTTCGTTCAGGGCCGCTGCATCGGCAAGCGCGCGCTCCCCTATGGCTCCAGCGCGACGGAAGGAAGAGCCAGCTCTCAGGACAACGATCAGGATAGGGAGAAGATGCTGCGCGAGCTGCATCGCGAGGTGCTCGACGCCATCCGCGACGGCAGGCTCGATTCCATCTTCGACAAGCGGGATACACCGGAAACACTGGCGGCGGTGAAAGAGCTTGATCTCGAGTGGATCAATGCCGGGTCCGTGCATTCTAGGGGCGCTTTAACGATGCACATCCGAGTCACCGACGGAGGCGCCACGGTCGAAGGCGCTCGCCTCACACTCCGCTTTGCCCGGCCCGACGCCGCGCCCTACTACGCGCAGGTTCTCACCGACGCCAAGGGCAAAGCCGAGATGAACGTTCAGGTGGATGAAAAGTCGCTCTCTGATTCCTCCGTGCTCGTGCAAGCGAGTTTCGCCGGGCGAACCGCCACCCGCAAGTTCCAACTGCGCCCCGCCAGTTAGAGGGAAGGGCACGGCCTTACAGGCTGCAAAAGAACTCCGACTTTGACTTTATTTTGAAGGGGCGCGGGTTCAGCCGCGCCGACCAGAGCCAATGAAGAAGTGGGCTTTAGCCCCCGAGGGTCCCGGCGGCCGTAGGATGCGAGAAAGGATCTGATGAACCTCACGATCAATGGCGAGAACCAGGTCTCCTCCGCCGAAACTTTGGGCGCGCTCGTCGAGGGGCTCGGCATGAAGCCGGACCGCGTAGCGATCGAACTGAACCGCGAGATCGTGCCCCGCGACCAATGGCCGCAGACTCCATTGCACGATGGAGACCGGCTGGAGATCGTCCACTTCGTCGGAGGCGGATCGGCGCACGCGTGACATATTTTATGAATTGTCATCCCGAGTTATGGATTGTCATCCCGAGCGGACCGGGGTCCCCAGCGCGCCCGCTTTTGGAGCGATGGGGTGGGGGAGCGAGAGATCTGCATTTCGCGGCGGACTTCAGACGTAGCGCGGGGTTTGGCAACCCGTTTCGCAACCTGCTAACCTGATTCCGCGCGGCCCCGTCGTTCAACGGATAGGACTTCAGTTTCCTAAACTGACTATGCAGGTTCGATTCCTGCCGGGGCTACCAGAGACTGTGTCACAACTCGGTGCCTCTCCTCCTCGCCTAAGACGGAAGTCAGTCCGACCGATGCCATGCCTCAGCGAAGCCACTTCGAAAGCTACGCCCCGTTGCCGTATAATTAAAAACACTGTGCTTAAGTACTCAATCGTAGTCCCTCTCCACAACGAACAGGAGAACGTCACCGACCTGTACGCGCGGCTTAAGTCCGTCATGGAAGCGAGCGGCGAGACCTTCGAGATGGTGCTGGTCGATGACGGCTCCATCGACGGTACATTCCCCTTGCTGCGTGAGATTGCCGCTGTCGACAGCCGCGTGACCGTCGTGAAGCTGCGCCGTAATTTTGGTCAGACTGCCGGCCTCGCTGCCGGGTTTGACCACGCCCGCGGCGAATACATCATCGCCATGGATGGCGACTTGCAGCACGATCCTGCCGACATTCCTTTGTTCCTCGAAAAAATTGCCGAGGGCTACGATATCGTCAGCGGCTGGCGCAAGAATCGCGTCGACAATTTCTGGCTGCGCCGCATGCCTTCGCGGTGCGCCAACTGGCTCATGGCCAAGTTGAGCGGGGTCGACATCCACGACTTCGGAACTACTTTTAAAGCCTACCGCCGCGAAATCCTGGGGCAGGTTCCGCTCTACGGAGAGCTTCACCGCTTCATCCCTGCACTGGCGTCGTGGTACGGAGCGTCGATCGTCGAGGTTCCCATCAAGAACGTGAACCGCGAGCGCGGGGCTTCGCATTACGGAATCTCTCGCACCTTCCGCGTCTTCTTCGACCTCATCACCATCCGCTTCCTGCTCAAGTATCTTTCCCGCCCCTTGCACTTCTTCGGCACGGTGGGGATGTTCAGCATTTTTGCGGGCAGCGCCGTTTCCTTCTGGCTCGTCCTGCAGAAAATCTTGCACCACACCGACATCATGTACCAGCACGGCCCTCTGATGCTGTTCTCAGCCGTCCTGTTGCTGGCGGGCCTGAACATGCTCGCAGTCGGCCTGCTCGGAGAAATGCAGGTGCGCCATTACCACGAGCCCGCCCAGCGCGCTCCGTATTCCGTCGATCGCGTCCTGCGGGCGCAGAGCGAAGAGAGCACCATCTCAGAATAAAGTTTTCCCCTGTGAACCGCTGTTCCCCCTGTTGTTAAGCTTTAAAGCCTGCTACCACAGAGAACACAGGGGTCCACAGAGGTTTTCTCATCATCAAAGCGCTATAATTCTTCCGCCACCATGCCAACCACAACTCAACTCGAATTGCGTCTTGCCGGTCGGATGTCGAGGCTCGGCACCGAAACCGCCTTTGAAGTCCTGAACCGCGCCCGCGCGCTCGAAAAACAGGGCAAAGAGATCATTCATCTGGAAATTGGCGAACCCGACTTCGATACGCCCGCCAATGTCATCCAGGCCGGCGTCGACGCGCTCCACATGGGATGGACCCACTACGGCCCCGCCGCCGGTCTGCCGGATCTCCGCCAGACCATTGCCGAGTATGTCAGCCGCACCCGCAATGTCCCGGTTTCGAGCGAGGAAGTTGTTGTTGTTCCGGGGGGCAAGCCAATTATTTTCTTTACTATCCTGGCATTAGTTGATGAGGGAGACGAAGTCATTTATCCCAATCCCGGCTTCCCCATCTACGAGTCCATGATCAACTATGTCGGCGGACGGGCAATCCCAATTCCGCTGCGCGAAGAGCGCGACTTTTCCGTCGACGTCAAAGAACTGGCCTCGCTGATTACCGATCGCACCAAGTTGATCATTCTGAACTCGCCGCACAACCCGACCGGCGGCGTGCTTACCAAAAAAGACATTCTCGAAATCGCCGACGCCATCGGCGACCGCAACATCATGATTCTTTCGGACGAAATCTACAGCCGCCTCATCTACGAAGGCGAAGATTTCTCCATCATGAGCGTCCCCGGCTTCAAGGATCGCACGATTGTCCTCGACGGCTTCTCGAAAACTTACGCCATGACCGGATGGCGCATGGGCTACGGCGTAATGCGTCCCGACCTGGCCACGCACATCGCACGGCTCAATACGAACTCGATTTCCTGCACCGCCAGCTTCACGCAGGTTGCCGGAATTGCAGCGCTGCGCGGCGATCAGTCCTCCGTCGACAAAATGAACGCCGAGTTCAAGCACCGCCGCGACGTCTTCGTAGCCGGATTGAACAAGATTAAGGGCTTCTCCTGCCGCATGCCCAAAGGCGCGTTCTACACCTTCCCCAACATTACGAAGACCGGCTGGCCTTCCAAGAAACTGGCCGACGCCCTGCTCGAACAAGCCGGCGTAGCCTGCCTCTCCGGCACCGCCTTCGGCGAATACGGAGAAGGCTATCTCCGCTTCAGCGTCGCCAACTCGCTGGAGAACCTGGTCACCGCGCTGCTGCGGATCGAAGACTGGGTGGGGAAGAACCTGCGCTAATCCAAGCCCGTGAAGCTGGAAGACGTGAAGGCCACCAAGAGGAAACCGGAGAGTTAATCCCGCCGCAGAAGCAGGTGCCTAATTGAACGCTTTTGCAGCGCACTTTGTGCAGGCTAAGGCCGATTGTTGCGCCAGACGTTCAATGTATCCGCTATTATCCGAGCCCAAATCACAGATTCTACGGTTTAGCCCCTGGGTTTCTTTTAGATAGTAAAGCCATCGTTTCCAATGTTCTTTCTGGGATTGCACCGTCTCGGACAAGGTTATGCCGGGAGAGTTGAATAATCGACTTCCCGCTAGTTCACACGCAGCCTCCACCTGATCCCGAGCTAAGGGATTGTGGTCACTACGAATCGCCCAGTTTCCTTGAAAAAACTCGGCGAACACATCAGAATTTTCCAATTCGGTAAACTCTCGTTTGCTTTCACCCCACTCCCCGATCCAATCCCTTTTGGTGACATTGGTCGATCTCTGAGGCATCGGCTTGCTAGCATCGCTAGTCCCGTAAAGCAGTTCATCCAAAACCTCATTCATCGTTGGAGCAATCTCAAACGTCCTTTCTGCGGTTCCTGGCTTTAGGGCGTCTCGTTGGGTCACGAGTCCCTCCGCAGCGCAGCTTTGATAGGTGCTCATCGCTTGCTCATGGTTCATNCCGGCGGGAAGAAGCGGATCATACATCCCAAAAATTAGCGTTCTATGTGTTTTCAGATGGCGAAGGGCAATTACGGCGTTCGGCCCAAGCTTTTGCAGTGCTTTTTGGGCGGTTTCATAGTGGTGCTGTTGTGCGCTGGTGCGTTGTGGTTTCTCGGCCAATGCGTGCTGTTCCTGGCTAACTACCGGGTTACCGATATTAGACAAAGAAATGCTGATGGGCTGTGTCGCTGGCGGAGGTGACACCGACGCATACTTCTTACGCTCTCGCCTCCAGTGAATCGCCGCGAGTATCGCAGCCAGCACGTAAAGGAGAACGGAGACCGCAAACAAATAAGGCACCATCCAGCCATAGCTGCTGAAGACGCGACCACTCGCCATCCAAAGAGCGAGAGTGAGCAATGATGTCGCTATTGGCCAAAATCACTGAGATTAAAGGCGTCATCCGCGCTGCACGCAAACTGACTCCTGCGTCAATATTCGCTTGGAGCCGGCCGGCGGCCTTCTGAATTATTGAACCAGAACGAGAACTCATTCAAGTACCGCTGGAGGTGCTTCAACGAAAACCTCGCGATCTCCGCACTTCGATGCTTTGTGCTTTCATGTCCCGTTGACAACCCACCGCACAGAATTGGTGTAAACTCTTGCCGCTATGACAAACATCGATCAGCATCCCGCCGGCTCCTTCTGCTGGATTGAACTCCACACCACCGACCAAACTGCCGCCAAGAGTTTCTACGGCACTCTGTTCGGCTGGGCGCCTCAAGACATGCCAATGGGGCCCAATGACTTTTACACCATATTCAACCTCCAGGGCCGCGAAGCCGCCGCCGGATGCACGCTGCGCCCCGAGGAGCGATCGCAAGGCGTTCCTCCGCACTGGATGATTTACATTGCGGTCGATAATGTCGACGCCGCCGTCACCAAAGCGCAGCAGTTGGGCGGCACGATTCTTGCCCCAGCTTTCGACGTCATGGATGCCGGCCGCATGGCGGTCATCCAGGATCCCACCGGCGCGGTTTTCTGCGTCTGGCGGGCAAACAAGAACACCGGGATCGGAATCGCGCACGTGGCCGGCACGCTCTGCTGGGCCGATCTGAGCACGCCCGACGCAAAACGCGCCTCCGACTTTTACTCCGGCCTTTTCGGATGGCAGGTGACCGCCGACCCTAAAGATCCTTCCGGCTACCTGCATATCAAGAACGGCGAGCATTTCATCGGAGGCGTTCCCCCGGCAGCCCATCGCCAGCCCGGGGTGCCGCCGCACTGGTTAGCCTACTTCCTGGTCGATGACGTGGATGCCCTTGCATCAAAGGCTAAACAGATGGGCGCCAATCTCTATCTCGCGCCCATGACGATGGAAGGAGTCGGCCGCATGTCGGTCGTCGCCGATCCGCAAGGCGCGGTGTTCGCGATCTTCAAATCGGCGCGGTAAGTCCGAGGGAGCGTGAATCATGCCAGTGAAGCAAGGAGAACTCCAACTCTTGCAGCACCCAGCCTCGAGGGAATTATTGCAGTCAAGAATTCCGGCGCGTTTGGCCTACGTCTGGACCGACGGCACCCCCCGGGTCGTACCAATCTGGTTCCATTGGAATGAGCGGGAGTTTGTGCTGGCGACTCCACCGAAGGCACCCAAGCTGAAGGCGCTCGCGAAGAATCCCAAGGTGGCCCTTACGATTGACGACAACACCTTCCCCCACAAGGTGCTGCTGGTGCGCGGTACGGCGCGGCTTGAAACCGTGAAAGGCATTGTTCCCGAATATGCCGTAGCTGCCGAGCGCTATTTCGGAAGCGAACAGGGAAAGGCATGGGTCAAGCAAATGGGTTCCATGATTCAAGAGATGGTGCGGATCACAATTACTCCGGAATGGGTCGGTCTCCTCGACTTCCAAGCCCGCTTTCCGAGCGCCCTGCCGCTGTGACTTTCTCCCGACTTCGAGCGCGAAGCATCCCCGCCCGGCGTGAAGGCGTTTGTACCCGGCGTCACCCCCAGCTGTGATCCTCCTCACTGATCGCTGCGACAGCGCCAGCTACGCTCATTTTGTAAGCCTATGCGCCGTTTCCTGCCCTGCCTAATGCGCGGCGTCCGCGAAGGAGCAACCCCATGTCTATTCAGAATTCGACCACCGGCGAAGTCCTGCGTTCCTACAGCATTGACGAGTTGAAACAACAGGCCAACCTGATGCGCGGCTACGACCTCGCCGCCTTGTGCGCAGCCACGTCCGGGCACGCTGGCGGCACGCTCTCGATCATGGACATCACTGCCGCGCTCTACCTTCGCGTCGCCGACCACGATCCCAAAAATCCCAACTGGCCCGATCGCGATCGCATCATCTGGTCGACTGGACATAAGGCGCCCAGCCTTTACCTCGGCCTCGCCTTCGCCGGCTTCTGCCCGAAAGAAGACGTCGCGCTCCTGCGCAAGCTCTATTCGCCCTATCAGGGGCATCCGCACTGGCTCAAGCTGCCCGGCGTTGAAGTCTCCACCGGATCGCTCGGCCAGGGCCTGAGCATTGCCGTCGGCGTCGCGCTCGCCGCCAAGTTAGACAAGAAAAATCACCGCGTCTTCTGCATCATGGGAGACGGCGAGCAGCAGGAAGGCCAGATCTGGGAGGCCGCGATGGAAGCGGGCCACTTCAAGCTCGATAACCTGATCGGCATCGTCGACCGCAACCGCCTGCAGATCGACGGCTGGGTGAAAGACGTCATGAACGTCGAGCCCCTCGAAGAAAAATATCGCGCCTTCGGATGGGAAGTCCTCACCATCGACGGACACGACATGAAGCGGGTCGTCGAAGCGCTGGAGAATGCCAAAGCGAAAGCCGGCTCCGGCAAGCCCACCGTCATCATCGCCGACACCGTCAAAGGCAGAGGCGTCAGCTTCATGGAAAATGTTGCCGGATGGCACGGCAAAGCGCCCAACCTCGAAGAGTTAAACAAAGCCTTGAAGGAACTCGGCCTTGAAGGCCAGATCCCCGTCGAGCAACTCTTCGCCCACGCCAAGCAATATCAAGCCGAAGTCGAGCGCAAACTCGACGCCAAGATGCCCAAGTTCCACCGCAATTACTGGTGGAACGCAGC
>JGI12270J11330_10001128_pt1 | contig 20108 bp, 16 predicted proteins | sample PeaSoiMetSII2010_FD_11330 | JGI IMG/M metagenome (IMG submission 11330)
GGACCGGTGACACCGTGCAGTACGCGAACATGATCCTTGAGTCGGCATAGGTCTGGAGTTGACTGATGTCCTTGAAAAGGATGCCCCCTTTACAGGTGTATAACGCAAGAGCGAGGAGACGGCTTCGGTCCCGGAAAGGGCCTCAAAGATGAACAACCCCATTGGAGAGATTCCCTATCGCATGGCCCTTGCTGGAGGATGGATTGATCAGCCGTTCGTGTCCAAGCTCAACCCTGACCCGCCGGGTTCCATGGTAGTCGTAGGAGTGGAGCCCACCTTCCGCTTCATGGACCGTTCCGGGATGGCCACCAGCACGCGAAAAATCGCCGAGAATCTATGGAACGGTGCCTTGCCTGACAAAGATCCAATGGCCTTGGTGCGGGAATTATATGAGGCGGAAAACACGGGGAAGGCCAATCCGTCCGGTTCTCAGGACATGGCCGGCCTCATACTGCCCGGTATCAGCCGGCTTGACTATCATTATGAGTTCGCCGGCGGGTTGTTTCCCGCCCACATCGAATCCTGCAATGATCCCGACGTCGCACGCTGGCTGCAGGAAGTGATTCATCTTCTGCCCATCGCGCAGCGTCCCGATGGCTACAGTCCGCTTGACGAACAACACTTGAACGCCGAGTGGGTGCGTCGCCTCGGCCAATCCGGGAAGGCATGCTTCGCTGCAATCCTGGCGAAAGATACTGCCAAGCTGGGTGCCTCCCTGAACGAATGCATGGTCTGCTGGAAAGCGCTTCTTCCCAACACCGTAGCGCATCCCCTCATCACGGTGGACTTGCTTGGCTTGCTGGCCTATTACCAGCAACGCTACGCGGGCGCCATGTATTCGGGTTGTGGCGGCGGGTACCTTTATATAGTCTCCGAAGAACCGGTGCCCGGCGCAATCAAGGTAAAGCTCAGGCTTGCAGCGAAGCACGAATACATTGGCCAGGCCGCGGACAGGACTCCGGAGTCCGCACGGACGCGCTGACTTTACGGTTTCTACCGTTCACCTACTCCTCCGTATCCAATCCTGGCGTACTCTGTGAATCAGCAACGAATTTGAAGAGGCGCCCAGAAGTACCCGGAACGTCCTTGGGGGAATCCTAGGAGATGACGCCATGAGCAAGCTTCCCACCTCGCGCCGTCAATTCTTGAAGCTGGCCGGAGTGGCGAGCGCCGGACTTCTCCGGCCGCGCACTGCCATCCTCGGAGCTGCATTCGTTGGGGGTGCTGAGTCGCAAGCTCCTGAGCCGCCAGCGGACTACACTTTGCACATCGCGAACACTCCCATTGAGTTGGCGCCCAACCGCATCGTGTCTGCAATTACCTACAACGGTCAATTCCCCGGCCCCTTGCTGCGTTTCAAGGAAGGACAACCGGCGGTGCTGGATATTTACAACGATACGGATGCGCCGGAGCAACTGCATTGGCACGGCCAGTTTCTCCCCACCGATGTAGATGGCTCGGCGGAAGAAGGCACGCCCTTCATTCCTGCGCATGGCAAACGCCGCATTGCGTTCACGCCGCGGCCCGCCGGCTTCCGTTTCTACCACACGCACAATCGCGCAGGCGCCGATCTTCACGCGGGGCAATACAGCGGCCAGGTTGGGCCCGTCTACATTGAGCCCAAACGCGAGCCGGGAAATTACGACCGCGAGGTCTTTCTCGTTCTTAAGGAGTTTGAGCCTTCATTTAGCCGGGGCGGCGACATGGCCATGGATTTTCTCGCTCCAGCCACGAAGGTGAAAGAACTGGAAACTTCCGGCGAGTCCGCGATGAAAGCCTCGCTGGCGAAAGGCATGCCGCATGGCTACGAAGTCGGCTACCGGTATTTCACCATCAATGGACGAATGTCAGGGCACGGCGAGCCAATTCGTGTGAAACACGGCGAGCGCGTGCTCTTCCACGTTTTGAATGGCAGCGCCACGGAGATCCGCAGCCTGGCGCTGCCCGGACACACCTTTCGGGTGGTGGCGCTCGATGGCAACCCCGTGCCCACGCCTGCCGACGTTCCGGTCCTCTGGCTCGGAACTGCGGAGAGAATCTCTGCGATCGTCGAAATGGATCATCCGGGCGTGTGGCTGATGGGTGATCTTGCGGACGATGACCGCGCTCACGGCATGGGGATTGTGGTCGAATACGCCGGGCAAAAAGCTAAACCAGTCTGGACGCTTCCGAAGCCTTTTCATTGGAACTATGCGCATTTCGCCAGGCAAAACGCTGGCACCTCTGAACCGCATGAACTGATTGATATGACTTTTGCGAAGCAAAACGCCGCGGAGCACGGTTTCAACCTGTGGTCCATTAACGGCCAGGTCTTCTCCAGCGAGACGACGGCCGCCGCCTATCATCTCCGCCAGGGCCAGCGCTATCGCATCCGGATGCGCAACGCCAGCGACGATATTCATCCCATCCATCTTCATCGTCACTCCTTCGAACTCACCAAGATTGCCGGGAGGCCTCTGGCGGGGGTAATGAAGGACGTTGTGATGGTCGGCGGATACCAGGAAGTGGAAATCAGCTTTCTAGCGGATAATCCCGGCCTCACGCTTTTTCATTGCCACCAGCAACTCCACATGGACTTCGGATTCATGACCCTATTCGATTACCTGTGAACTGGTAACAGAGCGGGCAGTTACGGTGCCAGCTTTGGCATGCGGGGCGCGAATAGGCTCAGCCCCGCTAGCTCCCCCTCCGAATAGGAGTTCTCTTGTGGCTTCCCTCAAATTGCAAGTGTGGCGATTCCTGAAGAAGTTCTGGAAGAATTGAAGTTGCAAAAGTGCCCGTGTGGTCCGCTTCCCGCCAGTGTAGCCGCTCAATCCTCAGTGCGTTTGGTTGCTATTCTCGGCGTGCGGCAGATCCCGCGCGTCAAAATCGATGCCCCAGAAGTGCGGCGCGGGCGTCAGAAATTCCACTCCCACCCTCTGGCCGCGCTCCCCGCTCTCTCCCAGAAACACAATCCGGCATTCCTGCTCTTCCTGGGTCAGAGGGTTGACCAGCACGAGCATCTCGCTGCTGTTCACCTCGTGCCGCAGCATCAGCAGGCCTCCATGGGCATTCACCACCAGGGTTTCGCAGATTTCGCGGAATTTCCGCCCATCGTGGCTGCGGCCCTGCGCCTGCAGCTTCAGCTTGTGGAAGACGCGCTGGCTGCGCCGCGACGTTGCATAGAGCGCTTCATTCATGCGCTCATCATGGGGTCCAACCCCCAAATTCGTCAATTGTCCTTCCGGACGGGTGTTTCCCAAGTGCCAATTCGCTTTCTGGGGACTGGCTTGTACCCCGTTGCGGCAGGCCTTAGAATAAAACTAGCGGCTCCGGCATCTTGTCCCGCTCCTCGCTTGCATCCCGCTGCCGCGCTTTTCTTGGAAATCTTTGAATTTCATCGAGGCAAGCGAATTTTTGTGTCTGGGGGATTCATGAATCTTACTGAATTTATCGAAGGTCGCCGCGAGCAGCATCTCGCGGAACTCCTGGAATTTCTCCGCATTCCCTCCATCAGCGCCAAATCCGAACACAAGCCCGATATCGAGCGCGCCGCCCATTGGGTTGCCGATCACTTGCGTACCGCCGGCTTCAAATCCGTCGAAATCGTGCCTACCAGTCTTCATCCCCTGGTTTACGCGGAATCCCTCGAAGCTCCCGGAAAACCCACCGTCCTCTTCTACGGCCACTATGACGTGCAGCCCGCCGAGCCCCTCGAACTTTGGTCCTCGCCCGCGTTTGAGCCACAATCGCGCAATGGCATGCTCTATGGCCGTGGCACGGCCGACGACAAAGGCCAGGTGCACATCCATCTGAAAGCCCTGGAATCGCTCCACCAGTTGCACGGAAAATTCCCCGTCAACATCAAGGTGCTCATCGAAGGCGAAGAGGAAGTCGGCAGCGTCAGCCTTTGGGATTACGTCCAGAACAACAAGGAAAAGCTGCGGGCCGATGCGCTGATCGTTTCCGATACCGCCATGCTCGGCATCGGCGTCCCTTCTATCACCTATGGTCTCCGCGGGCTCAACTACCATCAGATCGAGCTGACCGGCCCGGTGCGCGATCTGCACTCCGGCGTCTACGGAGGTGCCGTCCCCAATCCGCTGACCGTTCTTGCGGAGCTCTTTGCCAAACTCCACGACAAGAATTTCCGCGTCACCGTGCCAGGCTTTTACGACGATGTGGCCAAGGTTCCTGCCGAAGAGCGCAGCGCCCTAAACAAATTGCCGTGGAAGAAAAAGGACTTCGAGCGCGCCGTGGGAGCGCCCGCCTATTTCGGCGAAAAAGGCTTCACCACCATCGAGCGCTTGTGGATTCGACCCACGCTGGAACTCAACGGCATCTGGGGCGGCTATCAGGGCGAAGGCGCCAAGACCGTCATCCCCTCGAAAGCCTGCGCCAAGTTTTCCACTCGGCTCGTTCCCGACCAAAATCCCAAGAAGATCGCCAAGCTCGTCGAAGCCCACATTCGCAAACTCCTGCCCAAGACGGTGCACTGCAAATTCGAGGTCCTCAGCACCGGCAAACCCTGGGTTGCGGCTTATCAAGCGCCGATTTTCCAGGTTGCTCAAGAGGCCCTGCAAAAGGGCTTCGGCAAGAGGGCCGCGTTCATCCGCGAGGGCGGCTCCATCCCCTTCGTCACGCAGATGCACGACACCTTCAAAATTCCCTGTGTCCTGATTGGTTTCGGCTTGCCCGATGAAAACGCCCACGCCCCCGACGAACACATTCACTTGGAGAACTACTTCGGCGGCATCAAGGCTGTCGCTCACTTTTACGAGGATTTGGCGTCCTTGTAAAGGGCGCCTCCCGCCGTTTCACAGAGTGGAAAGCTGTTCCCGGCGCCCCTTCGCGTAGTCCCGCAACGCCGCGTTTGCGCTCTCGATTGTCTTCAGCGCCTCCGCGACCTTCGCCACGTCTTTTCCGCGCAGCACCACGTANAGCTCATCCTCGCCCAACCCCGTGTACACGCGGTTTCCGATNCATCCCAAGCTGGTCATCGCCCCGTGCTGTATCGAAGCCGGCAGCGCCATGCACGTCGGACGCCCCAGCGCCGGTGCGCCGCTGCCCACCCCCGCCCTGTTCGCGGCCTCCTGCAAAAGCATCGCCCCCGCCGGCTTGCATGCAAATAACACCACATCCGGGGTTATCGTCGCCTCGCCCAGCGGCGAATAGACCACCGCCTTGGGACCTTTCGCCAGCCGGGGGATTAGGGGCACTTCCTCCGGCCGGACATATCCCAGCTCAAACATCATTTTCAGGGTCTGCTCCGTCTCTTTCTCGCGCTCCGGCGAGAGCGGGATATTGTGGGTATATGCGCCCACTGCGCAGTTAAAGTGATTCTCTGGAACGGTATAGAAGGCGCTTCCCTCCGCCGCCAACCGCCAGAAACTGCAACCCGACGGTTCTGAACCCTCGAACTTCTTGACGCCCGCGGGTTCCGCGTCCCAAAAAGTGACCGCCACGGGCCGCCGCCCCGGCTTCACCACCGCCGCAATCTCGCGTTCGAGTTCCTGCCACTTTGGGCCATCGCTCATCAGCGTTTCTCCTTTATTCACGAAACCAGCGCGCAAGGATAACACAGCTCAGCACTACGCATTACCGCACGAAAACTGGGCGTTTTGCACATGCCTGCAAAGAAATATGCGTTTTTCCAGCGATTTTTGCTGTTTTCCCCTTGCGTTCCCCTATTGCCTTCGCTATAGTCCCTTTCGGCCCGAGTTTTTCCTTGATAAACAGGGGTTTTTCGCTCGCGGCTGGCCTCGATATGTTCGGGGTGGATAGACAAATCAGGAGGATAAGCAGAAGAAATGGCAGCCAAGCCACTGAGCAAAACAAAGATTGTCGCGCACATTGCCGAAAAAGTCGGCACCGCCAAGAAGACCGTTGCCGCTTTTTTCGAGGAGCTTCACAAGCTCGCCGTGAAAGAGGCCAAGGGTAGCGCGGGCAAGTTCGTCATCCCAGGGATCGGCCGCGTTGTCAAGGCTCACCGTAAGGCGCGCATGGGCCGCAACCCCCAGACCGGCGAACAGATCAAGATCAAGGCTAAGACCGTTGTCCGTCTGCGCCCGGCGAAGATGCTGAAGGACGCTGTCCTCAAGTAGATTCTTTCTCCCGCTCGGGAGATTGTGAAATCGAAAACCCCCGGAAGCCTGCGCTCGCAGGCCACCGGGGGTTTTTACTTCGCTTGCGAATTCTGGCGAGACTATAACGGTTCCTTTCCCCGCGCTCGCCTACAGCGTCTTCACGTATGCAATCACATCCTTGATCTGCTGCGCTTCCAGCCCCTCCTTGAATCCCGGCATCAACTGGTCGCCGTTTTCAATCCACGCCTTCAAAGTCTCGTCCGTGATTTTATTGCCGTTTACGCTGAAGGTGCCGCGCTTGGAGATACCCTTCAGGCCAGGCCCGATTTTCTTCTGATCGCTCGTGTCGTAATGGCATACCGTACACTTTTGCTGAAAAATGGTCTTGCCCCGCGCCACGGCTGCGGCATTGTTCCCCGGCTTTCTGCCGGATTCCTGCCCCGGCAGTGCGCTCCCGGCCACCAGCGCCACGCATCCTGCCAAAACTGCCAGGCTCAATGAAAACTTCCTCACGTTTCCCCCTTTTCGCTCGATCTAAGACTCCCCCATTTTCCATGTTCCCACCGCCAATTTCCACCCGCCGCCCGTCAAAAAGGACAGTTTGCGCTTATGCACAGCTAGCACCTTCGTACCTTTGACGTCCGTCCAAATCTCTGTTCACAATGGCTCTATGAGTCAGGAGACTTTGACCCGGGCGTGGGAGGTCCTCCAGGACGCCTACCAGGCCCAGATGGAAGGCGACTACGACCGCGCCGCGGAGCTATACCTTTCTTCGCTGGAGCTCCATCCCACGGCCGAAGCGCACACCTTCCTCGGCTGGACCTACCATTTCCAGGGCCGCCTTATGGAAGCTATTTCCGAATGCAAACGCGCTATCGAACTGGATCCCGATTTCGGCAATCCCTATAACGACATCGGCGCTTACCTGATCGAGTTGGGGCAGTTCGACGAAGCCATTCCCTGGCTGCAGCAAGCGGTTGAAGCGCGCCGCTACGAACCGCGCCACTTTCCCCACTACAATATGGGCCGCGCGTATCTCGGCAAGGAAATGTACGGTCAGGCCATGCACTGCTTCCAGGAAGCCATCAACGTCGAGCCTCGCTACACCCTCGCGCGCCAGGCGCTCGAATCCCTCCGCCGCATGGTCAATTAGTTCTCAGTCGTAGGTTTTAGTCCTCAGTCAAAGTAGCCCCTGGGTCATAGTGTGCTGTGCCTGCCCGCCCTCGCCCAGCGCCGGAGGCGCGCCAGAAGTTAGCCCGACCCGTAAGGGCTGCAAACCAAAAGCAAGAGAATCGCTTGCGCCGTTGGCGCGGCACATTTCGTCTCCAGGCATTGGACTTCAGCCCCGGAGGAAGCCGCTTCTCCTATGCTGGCTCTCTCCCCGGTTTCACCACATGATCGTAAATCCACAGCAGCGCCGTCGTCGCCAATCCAATCCCTACCAGGGACCACAGGAATCGTTCCGGCCGGTGCTGCAGTTCGCCGAAATGATGCAATAATGCACCGCCTATCGGTCCGCCCAGAAACGACCCGATTCCCAGCGGCAAGAACGCAAATCCCATGTACGTACCTTGCTGCCCCGGCGGGGCCAGCCGCGAGATGTAATCGTAATATCTCGGCGACTGAATCAATTCCCCCACCGCGATCACTGCCAGCGTCGCGTAGACGGCCCCGATACTCGGATGCAACGCCAGAATTGCAAACGCCGCCATCGCAATCAGCGTTCCCAGGATCACCGCGCGAAACGCCGAAATCTTCTGCGTCAGCACGCTGAACAGCACCGTGAACGCGATCACCACCAGCGGGCCCGTCGCGAGCATTCTTTCCGTGTCCGCCTTTCCGTCGACGTATTCGTGCACGTAAATCGGCAGCGTGATGAATTCCTGCCAATATACGATCCAGTAGCCCGTGAAAATCAAGAGAAAGAGCATGAACTTCGGGTTCGTCAACACTCTCCAGAAGTTTTGTATCGTTACCGCCAGGCTTTCCGTCCGCACTTCGCCGGATTTCTGGGGCTCGCGAAAGAATACCAATACGCCGATGAACATCAGCAGCACGCTCAACGCTGAAGCCCGAAACACGTTTTCCGGGCTCAAGTGCTGCTTCACCCGCGATGCCATGAGCGGTCCAAAGAAGCCTCCGATATTTACCAGCGTGTAGTAGATTGAATAGCCCAGTGAGCGCACATTGTCGCTCGATGCCCGCGCCGTCGTTCCGACCACACACGGCTTTACCATTGCCACGCCCAGCGCTGGAAGCATCAGAACGAAAGTCACGAGTCCGAACAGCGGCACTACGTTCCGCACCGGCGCCAGCCAACTCGCTCCCAACGATCCCATAAGGAAATACGCCGAGGCCAATATCAGGTACGCCAGCGAGAGCGCGCGCCGGAATCCCAGCCGGTCCGCGATCGCTCCCCCGAAAATCGCCAGGAACCATACCAGCCCGTTGAACAATCCGGAAAGACCCGTGGCTCGCTCCGTCGGAAAATTCAGCGACTCGTGCAGGTACCTGGCCAGCACGGCGAACGCGGCGTAATAGGAAAGCCGCTCAAACAGCTCGCTGATGTTTGCTACCCAGAACGGCCGCTCAAACCCCGTTCGTACCTCCTCTAGCCGCTGCACAAAGCCCATGCCTCCTCCGCTGTCCGCAAGTCGGGAATGATAGCAGATAGCGGCCGGTGACACTTGTTTCCGCCACTCTTCCGCGAGAGGCCGAAGGAAACACCCGCAGGCACATTTCCGNGTTGGAATTCAAATGGAACCCGAGGAAAAGGCGCTGTGAATTGCGTTCGGCNTCAGCCAGCGAACGACATCTTCAGCGCATCGAGCGTAGACGGGTCAAGAGTGCCGCGAGTTGCGGGCCATCCTGCTGATGGACTGCGGTAAACCGCATCCCGAGTCCCTTGCCCGGATCCATATGTCGCACCGCTGCTTCCACGCGAATCTGTCCTTCATCCACAAGAAAGTGAAGCTTGGCTAGTAGTCCCTTGGAAAACCGGTGCCGTGTTTCCAGAAACAATCCACCCATGCCCACATTGCGCACGCGCGACACGTCGTGGCGGTGGCTGCACTCCCAGTACACCCACACATCCGTTGGGGCTTCCACGCGGCTCGTCAGCCTGCGCGAAGGGGAAGAACCCATCCGGAAGAATTGCTCTCGCAGAGATTCGTCGGCCACCGTAAATCCCCCCTGGCGGGGGAAGTATACTTGCAAAAGATATTCGCCGTGTCAATACCTTGTTGCATGAATTTGACGGATCGCCTTCCCTGATATTAAGCCGCAAAACCATAAGAGCGCCTTATGCACTCTTTCATCAATTCAAAAGCTGTTTAGGAAAATCCCGGCAACTGGCGAGGGGCGCTATCTCTTGTGTGTGTTGGTGGAGATGACCGTGCGTGCTTCCGGATGCCTTGGCGACCAGTCTTCAGGGGGAAAGGCGACGCGCCAGAAAGTGGGGCAGGGAGAGGAAAACTCCAATCCAATTTCTGCTTTGCCGGAACGTACCGGGCCGAGAAACACCACCTGACATTCCTGTTCCTGCTTGGTGCCGTTGTGCTGCATATGCACGCTGCTGCCGCTCGTGATACGCGCCTGCAGCAAAATCAATGCCCCGTGCGCATTAATGGCCAGTGTGGATGTTTCCTCTTCAAAGGAGGCGCCCTCCGCGTTTTCGCCACGGATGCGCACAGCGACCTGCATCAAGACCCGCTGGCTACGGCGGCGCGGACTTGCATGACTTGGAGCGTTCTGCGATTGGCCCATCATTCCTCGCTGCTTTTAATATACCCCGCGGGTGGAGAAAGTCGAGTGCCCCGGCAAAAGGCGTATGCAAAAGGCTACGCTGTATAGACAACACGATCACATGACGGTGGATGAGGATAATGTTCTTGCGTGAGTTTGACACAGGGCAGGATCAATTCTCCATGGGTTCCGGCCCTGCTGGCGCGCGGCGGAAAGCCTCAATTACCGGCTACCGAAGCAGGATGATTAAAGTAAGGAGGCTTGGCTGAGATTGGCCTGCCGCTTCAGGTGCGCTGATCGATGGACACGTATGGCCGGGTGTCGTGGCCCAGATAGATCTGCCGGGGCCGCGCGATCTTCTGTTCGGGGTCCAGCAGCATCTCTTCCCATTGCGCCAGCCAACCCGACATGCGCGGAATGGCGAAGAGCACCGGGAACATCGTCATGGGAAAACCCATGGACTGGTAAATAAGCCCCGTATAAAAGTCCACGTTGGGATAGAGCTTGCGCTTGACGAAGTAGTCGTCCTCGAGGGCAATGCGCTCGCACTCCAAGGCAATCTCCAGCAGCGGATTCTTGCCCATCAAATCGAAAACTTCGTAAGCGACCTTCTTGATGATGCGCGCGCGCGGATCGTAGTTCTTATACACGCGATGGCCGAAGCCCATCAGGCGCGTCTCGCCGGACTTCACCCGCTTGATGAACTCCGGAACTCTTTCGATGGTTCCAATCTCGTTGAGCATCCGCAGAACTTCTTCGTTGGCGCCGCCGTGCAGCGGCCCGTAAAGGGCGGCAATCGCGGCCGCGGCAGCGCAGTACGGATCCACGTGCGAACTGCCAACACCCCGGATCGTGTTCGTGGAGCAGTTCTGTTCGTGATCCGCGTGCAGGATGAACAGAATATCCAGTGCGTGCTCCAGCGTCGGATTCGGCCGGTACCGCGTCTCGCTCGTCCGGAACAGCATGTTCAGGAAATTCCCGGGATAGCTGAGCTCGTTGTCCGGGTACACAAACGGCATCCCCAGCGTGTGACGATACGAAAACGCCGCAATCGTGGGCATCTTGCCGATCAGCCGGAAGGTCTGCTTCTTTCGGGATTCGGCGTTAAACACATTCTTCGCGTCGTGATAGAAGGTCGATAGCGCAGCTATCGCGGAGACCAGCATCCCCATCGGGTGCGCATCGTAGTGAAACCCGTCCAAAAACTTCTTGATGCTTTCGTGTATGAACGTGTGCTGCGTGATGTCATGGTGCCAATCTCGCAATTGCGCCGCCGTGGGAAGCTCCCCGTGAAGCAGCAGATAGGCGGTCTCGAGGTAGGTGGATTTCTCCGCCAGTTCTTCGATGGGATAACCGCGATAGCGCAGAATGCCGGCGTCGCCGTCGATGTACGTGATCCGGCTGATGCACGAAGCCGTGTTGTTGTACGCCGGGTCGTAGCTGATCATGCCGAAGTCCGCGGGATCCACGCGAAGCTGCCGCAGGTCCATGGCGCGAATCGTGCCGTGGGTGACCGGCACTTCGTAGGTCTTACCGGTACGATTATCGGTGATGGATAGAGTTTCGCGGCGCGTGGAGGAGGCGGCGTCCTCGGCGTTCGCATGCGTTGCCGGAAGTGCAGAATCCATGAACTTACACCTCAACGATGGCGGGGAGCGGCCGCATAGGAATATCACTCTACACCAAAGCGCGCGCGGGTGGAAATGCAGCGCGAAAAGGGCCCTAAACAGGCCGAAGTGTATGGGAATAAAGGTATTTAATGAGTTGTGCGGACTACCCTATGGACAATAGTCGTTATAACGTATATAATCTCCCCGTCATTGCCAGGAGGCCACCATGATTTACATTCGCAAGAGCGGCGATCGCGGCCATGCCAACCACGGCTGGCTCGATTCGCGCTTTACCTTTTCTTTCGCCGATTATTTCGACCCCGCGCACATCCATTTCCGCACCCTGCGCGTCATGAACGACGACCGCATCGCCGGCGGCGGGGGCTTTCCCACGCATCCGCACCGCGACATGGAAATCGTCACCTACGTCCTGGAAGGCGCGCTGCAGCACCGCGACAGCTTGGGCAACGGCTCGGTGATCCGCCCCGGCGACGTGCAATATATGAGCGCGGGAACAGGTGTGACGCACAGCGAGTTCAATGCGTCCGAGACGGAAACGGTGCACCTTTACCAGATCTGGATGTTCCCGGACCGCAAGGGCCACAAGCCCGCGTACGGCCAGAAAAACTTTGCGGAAGCGGACAAGCGCGGCAAGCTGCGCCTGGTGGTTTCGCCGGATGGCCGCGAAGGCTCGGTGCAAATCCGCCAGGACAACGAACTCTACGCGGCCATGCTTGCTCCGGGCGAAACGGTCAAGCACGAGCTGAAACCCCAGCGCCACGCGTATGTGCAAGTCGCGCGCGGCAGCGTCACGCTGAACGGCCAGCCGCTGGAAACCGGCGACGGCGCGGCCATTTCCGACGAGCAATCCATCAAGCTAACCGGTGCGCAAGACGCCGAAGTGCTCCTCTTCGATCTGGCGTAATCCACGCTTCGGGAGTGCCGGCACCCGAAAGTCGAAAAGCGAAACACGAAAAGCGAGACTCGCCCAGTGGGCGGGCGCAATCCCGCCCTCTTCGCTTTTGTAGTGGCCGGTCTTTCGCGGTGTGTGCGTCCCGGTTCCTCACCGGGAAGACCGGTCTCTTGGGTTTTCTCGCCTCTGTAGAGCCCGTCCTTGGTGGGCAGCTCTTCTTGAAAGGTCGCCGCTATGCCGCCGCGCTCTTCGTAGATCCGCGCGAGCCCAACGCGAGCGAAAACAAAACGCCCAGCAGCATGGAAACCGCCAGCACAATCAGCGAAGCGCCCAGCGACGGTTTCACGGTCATCAGATACACAATCCCCGCCGCCAGCATCACGCGCACACGAATCAGCGTGGGCAGCGCAGCGCTCTGTAGTTGCAGCAGCGCCTCCGGTGACAGCGGCAAGTTCCCTTCGGGCAGCGCCGCGCGGATCGCCCGCACACGTGGCAGGATCAGCGCGAATCCAATCAACAACGCCACCACGATGCCCGCAACGGAAACGATCAGCCAGGCATGGTACATGCCGCCGGTCAGCGCCGCCAGCCAGCCGCCCGAAAGAATCAGCACCGCCAGCGACACTCCGGTCACAGGCGGCGACACGCGGTACACGCGCAGCCACGCGCGCGCCTGATCCGCGGTGCTGGAGTGGCGCAACAACGCGCTCACGGTCCACTCCAGGCCGTAGCCGAGGAACAGCGTCAGAGCGCTGAGAATGTGCACAAACAGAACATTGGAGTAGAGGGTCATCGTTCCTCCGTTCAGCCACCGGGAATGCAATGCGCGCGGACGAAAATCCGTGCGCCGGGATCACGCGCGGGTGCGCTGGAATTCGCGCATGAAACCCGTCAGGGCTTCGACGGCGTCGAGCCCCACGGCATTGTACAGCGAGATGCGCATGCCGCCCACGGAGCGATGCCCCGGCGTGCCGATCAGGTTCGCAGCGGTGGCTTCCTTGGCAAATTGTTTTTCGACCGCCTCATCGCCGCCGGCCACGCGGAACACCACGTTCATCAGCGAGCGCGAAGCCTTCTCCACCGGGCAGCGGTAGAAGCTGCTGCTATTCTCGATGGTGTCATACAAAAGTTTGGCCTTGGCTTCGTTGCGCTTCTGCATCCCGGGCAGCCCGCCCTCGGCCGCGATCCATTCCGTCACCAGGCCCAGGACGTACACCGCAAACGTCGGCGGCGTGTGGTACAGCGACTTTTCCTTGATGTGCGTGCGGTATTGCAGCAGCGAAGGCAGATTCTTGTCCGCGCGCTCCGCCAGGTCCTTGCGCACTATCACCACGGTCACGCCGCTGGGCCCAAGATTCTTCTGCGCCCCGGCAAAGATCAGTCCAAACCTGGAAACGTCCATGGGCCGCGAAGCGATGTCGCTGGACATGTCCGCCACCAGCGGCGCCGCCGAAGCGGGCAGCTCCGTGTACTGCGTGCCCTCGATGGTGTTGTTGCTGCAAATGTACGTGTAGGAAGCACTGGGCGAGAGCCTGATCTCCTCGCGCCGCGGCAACCGCGCAAACTTTTCCGCTTCCGTGGACGCGGCGATGTTGTGCAGCACGCCCTTTTTCAATTCGCCGATGGCCTTCGCGGTCCACGCGCCGGTGTGCAGCACATCCACCGGCTTGCCCGGCAGGCACAAGTTCATCGGCACCATGGTGAACTGCATGCTCCCCCCGCCTTGCACGAAGATCACCGCGTACTCTTCGGGGATGGCCAGGAGCTGGCGCAGGTTTTGCTCAGCGGCGTTGTTGATGGCCTCGAATTCCGCGGAGCGGTGCGAGAGTTCCATCACAGACATGCCGGTGCCGCGATAATCCAGCAACTCTTCGCGGATGCGCTCCAGCACAGGCAGCGGCAAGGCGGCGGGTCCAGCGTTGAAATTAAAGGCGCGCTTCACGGCGCGCAGGGGTGCAGTTGTGCTCATGGTTGGAATGGCCTTTTCATGAAAAATTTGCGGTGCTTCCGTGGGTGCGACCCTTCGCAGGACGCGCTCGGGGCAAGGGAGTGGACCGCCACATAGCATAACAGACTCGAAGCGCGAAACTCGAAAAACCAAATTGGAAAAGGGCTCAGGTGCGCGACGGTAGAGCTTATGTGGGGCCCATCCTTCCGTGCTGAGTCCGCTCGGCGAGGACCTTTGCTCCACCGCATGTCGTTTGTGCGATGAACCTCTCTTTCTCTATGCCCCAAGCGCCGGAGGCGCGTCACAAGTTAGCCCAGTCCGTAAGGGCTGGGATCAGGATCACGCAGAACCCCAAGCGCCGTAGGTGCGGCTTTTCCAAACAATGCTGGCCTGAGAGACATGGGTTGTGGATCGCTTGAGGCGATGTCGGCGGAGAAACAAAATTGTCGGCGCGCCGACAGTATTAACAATATATATAATCAACCAGTATTCGAATATGACCAATTTTATCCCGATGTGGGAATGGCACGCGGAATCAGAGAGTTAGCGTGGGCATTTTCGAATGAAATGAGGCGAATTCACGTGAGAGAAGTGCCGGATTTCGAAATTAGCGCCGACCGTCATGTAAAAGTTCCGCGTCGGCACATCCTTGGCCAGGATAACGCCTTCGCAATTCCCGCGAAGCATAGCAACGCGGAGGGTGCCCCATCCTCGGTTTGTGAGGGTGGGTCTTGGGGTTTCTGATTTTGCAGAACTGGGGAAGATACTGCTCTTCGCTCTCCCCCACAATGAAATACGCGCAATCCTGATGCTGAAACCCCAGCGACAACCGCCGTCACCACTCCAGCGTGATCAGCGAAACCCCTTGCCTCGGCAAATCAAAATTGATGGCCACGCTCCCCGATTCGTTCCACAACCAATTCGGCGAGTCCAGCAATTGCAGTTGGCCTGCCGCCTCCAATTGCCTCTGTTGCTCCGGCGTCGGCTTCTGCGGAGATCCCATGCCCTTCCACACGGAGTAAGCATCGCTATGATTCGCATCAATCCGGTAATGCCTCATCAAAACGCGCCGCGCACCGGCCGGCAGGCCTTGCACCGAAAGAGCGATTGCAGCGTCCGGCCCGGCAACGTCGTCATCATGGTAGTTCCACACCAGTAGGTGAATGCCGCGCTCGTCGCGCGTGGCCATCACGTCCACGTCCGGATTTTCGCGGACCCCTTTGGCAAGCATCGTATCCAGCGGAATCGCGCCGCTGCTTGCAGCCTCAACGCGATCTCCTCGCATGAGCCCGGCCATGCGGAACACGTTCAGGATCGGCTTGTCCACGCCGTTCGTCGCCAGCGTCCGGAAGCCATCGAAATAGCCTTGCCCCTCGAACTCGAACGCCCACGTCAGCATCCCTTCGATATCGCCTTGGTCCCTGGCGCTTAGGTCCATGATGCCCTTCATCGCCGCCGCCGTGTACGCCGCATAAAGCGGTCCATTGCGATACGCATTTTGCGGGTAGATGCGCGCCGAGCAAGCCGCGCATCCTTCCGGGTCGGATTCGCTCAAGATCACCGGGAGATTGCGGAATTTTGCATAGCTGGAAACAATCTTTAATCCGGCATCCACATCCTGAAGGCTCCGCGCGATGCCCATGCGCACGTGGCCTTCGACCATTTGGGGACTGCCCTTCGCATGATAAGTAACGAAGTCGAGCGGCGCGCCCGTGCCTCCTGTCGCGTAGTTCTTTCCTTCCGCACAATGCGTAAGAAAAGCCTTCAGGAATCCCGCCGCCTGTTCACTCGCAGGTCCCGTGGTGGCCGGCCCTCCCACGCGTGCTTTCGGAAGAGCGCGTTTCACCCCCGCCACGGCGTAGTCGTACAGCTCGTTGTACTCTTCCGGCGTCCCGTGCCAGTAAAAGATGTCTGGCTCGTTCCAGACTTCCCAATACCACGATTCGGCTTCTTCCTTGCCGTATTTCTCCGCGCAGTGCCGCGCCCACCGGTACACCAGCTCGCCCCATTTGCGGTAATCCTTCGGCGGATACGACCACCCGATGGAATAGTCATTGTTCGCCGCGCCCGGAATCCACGTGGGACGATACGGCTCCGGCTTTGCCGACAGCGCCTCGGGCATAAATCCGATTTCGACGAAAGGTCTTGCGTGCGCTTCCAGGTAGGTATCGAAAATGCGGTCCACGATCGTCCAGTCGTACACCGCGCCGCCGGAGGCATCTTCGCTATAGGCGTTAGTGGATCCCCATTTCAAACTCGCCGTCCCGTCCCCGGTGGCCAGCAGAAAATGCGTCCGAATATTGACAGGTGCGTCGCTTAACGCCGCCAGCTCGCCGATGAGCTTCTTGCCGTTCTTTGTGTAGGTGTAGTTCGGCTCGTCGTATCCGAAATAACCATAGATGGGTTTAAACGGCCCCTTCTTTTGCGCCGCGTTGACTCGAACAGTAACCTGTTCCTGCGCCAGCAAAAAAGTCTGACCCGCTATCGCCAGCAGGAGCGCCGCCAGTCCAAGAGATCTCACTCGCATCTGACTAAGATATCGTGTTCGCAATTCACCGCGAAGTAGAGAGACGCGGAGGCAGCGCCCGGAGTCCGAGCACCGAGGCGCTACTACTACTCCTCGCTCTCCCCCACACTGAAATACGCACAATCCGGATGCTGAAACACCAGCGCGCTGACGCTCGCTTCGGGGTCCATCATGAATCCTTCCGTCAACTGCACGCCAATCTCCTCCGGCCGCAGCAAACTCCAAATCCCCGCCTGGTATTCCAACTCCGGGCATGCCGGATAACCAAAGCTGTAGCGTTTCCCGCGATAGCGCGACGTAAATCGCTGCGCCATGCTCATCTCCGCCGGATCGGGAAATCCCCAATCTTCGCGAATCCGCCGGTGCAGCCACTCCGCGCAGCCCTCCGCCGTCTCAATCGCCAGCGCTTGCAATCCATGCGACTTGAAATAATATCCGTCGTGCTTGGCCTTCTCCCCGCGCTCCCGCACGCCCTCGCCCGCCGTCACCACAAACACGGCCACGTGATCCCGCTGCCCCTCTCGAGCAGGCAGAACGTAATCGCTCAAGCACAATTGGTCCCCAATCTTCTGTCGGCGGAACTTCCACGTATGCACTGGCTTCGCGCCGCCTGGCGCAAACAGGTGCAGCGCCTCGCCCTCCGCTTCCGCCTCAAAAAATTGCCACACCGCGCGCACCTTCATGAATGTTGCGGCCTCGCGCTTCACCTCTTCCATCTCGTTAAACAACTCCGCAGCCTTCGCTTCCCGCGCCGCCAAATGCTTCTCGAAGTCCCCGCGATACCCCATGTGCCTTCCATACAGCATGTAGGGATTGATGTAGCTCCACACCTCGCGCAAATCCGGCACTAGCCGAACCTTGCGCTCCAGGTAACCCACCTTTGGAATCGGCAGATCGGTGCGCACCTTGGGCGAACGAGTCACCTGCGGCTCCTCCGCGATCTTCACCGTGGCCGTCACGCTCACGCCGTTTCCGGAAATGGCGTGCTCGCTCAACACCCGTTCTCGCGTCGCCGGGTCCATCAGCTCATTCATCAGCCGCAACCCGGTCATCGCGTCCTTCGCGTAGCAGACCGTTCCACCATAACTCGGCGCAATCTTTTGCTGCGTGTACTTGGCGCTCAGCGCCGCTCCGCCCACCAGCAGCGGCACGCCAATCCCCGCGTCCTTCAAATCGTTCGCGGTAATCACCATCTGCTGCGCGCTCTTCACCAGCAAACCCGAAAGTCCGATCGCGTCCGGCTTGTGCTCCTGAAATGCTTCGATCAATTTCTCCGGCGGCACCTTGATCCCCAGGTTCACCACGTCGAACCCGTTATTCTTCAAAATAATTTCCACCAGATTTTTTCCGATGTCGTGTACATCGCCCTTCACCGTCGCCAGCACGATTTTCCCGCGCTTGGCGGTGTCCGCCTTCTCCATGAATTGTTCCAGGTGGCTCACCGCCGCCTTCATCGCTTCTGCCGACTGCAGCACTTCCGCCACAATCAATTCATTCGCGTTGAACAGCCGCCCCACTTCGGACATTCCTTCCATCAGCGGCCCGTTGATAATATCCAGCGGCGGCGTGCCCTCCGCGCGTTTCCGCTCCAGGTCTGCCACCAATCCATCGCGCGTCCCTTCGATGATGTAGTTTGCCAGCCGCGTGTCCAGCGGCACGTCCTCCGCCTTCAACTTCTCTTTCTTTTTCGTCGTACGGAAATGCTCCGTGATTGCCGCGATGTGAAACTGGTTCAGCGCCGCTTTCTGCTCCTTGCTCTGCTCCCGCCAGTCCGCCGGCGCGTTCCGCAGCAATTCGCTCTGCGGATGCCCCGCGGGCACTTCTTTCGCCGCGTGCTGGAACAGCAAATCCTCCGCCAGCCGCCGTTCGTGCTCCGGAATCGAAGCAAACCGCTCCAGCCTCTCCGTATTCACGATCGCCAGATCCAGCCCGGCCTTCGTGCAGTAGTACAGAAATACCGAATTCACCACCTCGCGCGCGCCCGCCGGCAGCCCGAACGACACGTTGGAAATTCCCAGAATCGTCCGCGTATCCGGCAACGCCTGCTTGATCAGCCGGATTCCCTCCATCGTTTCCACGGCGCCGCCAATGTAGTTCTCGTCGCCCGTCGCGCACGGAAACACCAGCGGGTCGAACACGATATCTTCTGGCGCCATCCCGTACTTCTTCGTCAGCAATTCGTACGACCGCTGCGCAATCGCGAGCTTGCGTTCCCGCGTGAACGCCTGCGCCTGCTTCGCATCCTCGTCTATGCACCCCACCACAATCGCCGCGCCAAAATCGTGCGCGATGGGCACCACCTTCTCAAACTTCTCCTCGCCATCTTCCAGGTTGATCGAATTGATGATCGCCTTGCCCTGGCAGTACGTCAGCGCCAGCTCCACCGCCGTCGGGTCCGTCGTGTCAATCATGATCGGGGTCTTGATCTTGCGGATCAGCTTCTCGTAGAAGAACGGAATATCCTTCTTCTCATCCCGCTCCGTGCTTTGCAGGCACACGTCCACGATGTGCGCGCCGCCCTTCACCTGTCGCCGCCCGATTTCCGTCGCTTCTTCCCACTTTTCTTCCGCCACCAGGTTCTTGAACAGCCGCGACCCGATCACATTCGTGCGCTCGCCCACCAGCAGGGGCCGCGTCTGCTCATCCGCCTCAATCGTTTCGATCCCCGAATAGATCGCGCGATGGGAATCGGCCGGCCGCACCCGCGGCTTCTTTCCCTCCACCATCTGCGCCAGCGCGCGGGTGTGCTTCTCCGTGGTGCCGCAGCAGCCGCCCACCAGGTTCAGCCAACCGTGGTCCACGAACTTTTCGAGTTGCGCCGCCAGCGACGCCGGCGTCTCGCCATATTTCCCCTCTTCATCTGGCAGCCCCGCGTTCGGATAGCAGGACACGAACTCGTTCGTCAGCGCGCTCAGCGTCCGGATATGGTCGGTCATGAAGTCCGGCCCCGTCGCGCAGTTCATCCCAAACGCCAGCGGGTGCGCGTGCCGCAGCGACGCCCACATCGCTTCCACGGTTTGCCCTGCCAGCATGGTTCCCATCGGCTCAATCGTCACCGAAACGATAAAGGGAATTGCCGCCCCAATTTTCCGTGACAATTTCTGAATCGCCAAAATCGCCGCTTTGATATTCCGCGTATCCTGGCACGTTTCCACCAGCAGCAAATCTGCGCCGCCTTCGACCAATCCTTTCGCTTGCACGTAATACGAATCCAGCAGCCCCTCGAACGTCACGCCGCCCGTCACCGTGATCGCCTTCGTCGTTGGCCCCATCGATCCGGCCACAAACCGCGGCTTCCCTG
>JGI12270J11330_10001130_pt1 | contig 20091 bp, 14 predicted proteins | sample PeaSoiMetSII2010_FD_11330 | JGI IMG/M metagenome (IMG submission 11330)
TACAGACGGACGACTTCCACTCCATAAAGCACAGGAATCGGCGTAGCATATAGCTCAACGGGGAGTGGCCGCGATGAAGCGGAGAATCTCGCGGTGGGACTAGCGGGGTTCATTTTTGCGGGTTGTTGGGTGCTTCTTGGCTTGGCAATTTCCAATATTAACGCAACCTATTTTGTGGGACCTCGCTCGATTGACTTGTCCGATTGTGCCTGTTGGCTTCCATTTTCACTTCGGTGTCAAGTGGTATTGGATGCTTCTTGCGAACGTTCCCGCGTATACGCTAATCGGTCTGATGACGGAAGTCTGCGACAATCGCGATATCGGTTACAAGTGCTCGGGCGATAGCTGTCGTAACATCGCGATATCAGTAATGGTTCGGCGCATGCACTCAAGGAAACAATGAACTGGAAATCTCTTGGCCGAGCGCTCAGATGGCTCGGGCCGATCTCAGTGTTGTTGGCAGGTCTGTGGCTGCTGGCGCCGGTTCGAGCCCAGTCCGGTTCTGCAGCACCGTCGACACAACGCAAGACCAGCACCCCTTACACTGGCGATCTCTCCATTTTCGATGCCCCGGGGCGCGATGAGCGCCTACAGATCAACCGCGTCATGGATATGCTTGGCATTGAGCCCGGCAAAAACGTTGCCGACATCGGTGCCGGATCGGGCTGGTTCACGGTGCGCGCCGCTCGCCGCGTCACGGGCTCGGGCACGGTTTATGCTGTGGATATCAACCCGGAGGCCATTCATTACATTGACCAGCGCGCGAAAAAAGAGCACCTTCAGAACATAAAGACGATCCTCAGCGAGCCCGACGATCCGCAGCTCCCGGCCGCCAGCATCGACGCCGTGCTGCTGCTCAAGACCTACCACGAGGTAGCCCATCCGGTTGTGCTACTCAGGAACCTTCGCTCATCGCTTAAACCAGGAGCCAAGATCGGCATCATTGATCGCAGTGGCAACGGAGCAAATCATGGCGTGAGTAAAGACGTGGTCGTTCGCGAAGCCGCCCAAGCCGGATACGAACTGCGCGACTCACAGGATTTCGTGAAAGCCGACGGGATGGATTATTTTCTGGTCTTCACTGGGAAGCCGGATTAGGGGCACGCCTCATTCTGGCTAGGACCTCGGCGGAAGAGATCAATATTCCCGAGCCGGAGCAGCCCACTTTGCCTCGGCTTAGCTTTTGTAGAGATTGCCACTGAAACGGCTGTTGTTGCAAAATCCCCCATTTCACGGTAAGCGTCAGACTAACACACGGTTGACGGGTTGAGTCCATACCAGCGTTAACACTCCGAGTTGGTCTAAGGGACCCGCGCCTGGTTTTCGTCGGTAGACAGTAAGCAACGAGGAAGGACTCTTCTCTGCCACGGCTAGTTATTGCAGCTTGGCGTACTCCGCTTTGGCTTCCTTCAGGATGGGAATGTCTGAGTCAGCGTCCTTCCAGAGCGCGAGAAAATCCCGATAGGCGGTGAGTGCCCGGGCGCGGGCGGCATCGGCATCGCTCCCTTGTGAAGTTCTCGCCTGCAAAGCATTGGCACGAGCTACTCCCAGATGGGCCAGCGCTCCCGTCCAGCAGTTCCAGACGATGCCGCTATGGTCGAGAACCTTCTGAAACTCGGCGGCAGCGCTCCCCTGTCCAGCTGCCAAGTATGCCTCCCCTCGTATGTATACAGGATAGAGGCAGGAAATATTGTTGACGAACAGAATGTTCCCCAACTCGATCGGTGAAGCAGTTTGCAGGGCATTCAGGCCGGCAGTCGGGTTCTTTCTGTCCAGCGCCAACTGTGCCTGAATCGCTGGCAGCCAGAGCGACTGCATTTGCGTGTCCAGCGGGAAGCGTTTTCCTAAGTCTTGTGCCAAGGACTCGGCTCTTCCCGTGTCGCCCGCCATGGCAAACGCAAGTGCCGCTTCGCTCTCCACGCCCTGACTAGCGGGAGCAAGCCTGAGAGCCGCCGCCGCCATCTGCCGGGCTTCCGCAGCGTTGCCGTAAGCAGCTTGTTCGAGAGCGGCATTCGCCTGCCATATCGCCCCAGTTTCCTGGCTGTCGGCGCGGATGGCCAAGTCCACAGCCCGTTTGGTCAGTTCCCGCGATTTGCCAAGATGACCGGCATAGGCCTCGGTGTCGGATGCGAGCGCCAGTCCAAAGTTCTCTTCGAGCTTACCCGCAAACCACTGTTGCTGTTCCGCCATGGCGGCGGAGTCCGCCCCGAGAAAGGCAAGAGCATAAAGAGCATTATGCAATACCTGATCATCGAGCTTTCGCGCCTGCGCCTCGTGGATGACCTGCCGCGTTTCGTCGAAGTGTTGCAAGGCAATGGTGTAGTTGGCAAGATTCATGTACAAAATCGCTAGATCCGGTGCAAGCCGCAGGGCTTGCTTTGTGATCTCCGTGGCCTTCTCATACTGCCCCTGCGCGCCGTACACCAGGTCCAATGCGATGTATGCACCAATGTCTCGCGGGTAACTCTCAATCCACTCCTGACTTATCTGGACTGCTTTATCCAGTTCCCCGGTTGCATTGCGATAGTAGGAGGCGGTGATCTCCAGCTTTTCCCGTTCGCTGGCATGTTCCCGCAACTGGAATGCCTTGGTGAAGTACTCGTGGGCCCGCCCTATTTCGCTGAGATTGGTGTAGTCGTAGCCCAACCACAGGTAACCCATGGCAAAATTCGGATCAAGCTCGATGGCCCGTTGATCGTGAGGCAGGGACGCGGCGGGGCCCTTAGCATTAAAGGCCTTCATGCCAAGGCTGTACGCCTGCAGAGCTTCCAGCGACGATGTGGTGGCCTGTGCCAGCGGAACATCAAACTTTCGCACCGTAGCCAACGATTCACCCAACTCCGTTCTCAGCTTCGACGCCTCATGTCCCAGCGTGTCCAGCACCTTCTCCTTGGACGCGGCCGTCGCCTGTTCCTCAGCCACCGTGTCTCCGTTCTGGCAATTCACGGCCTTTAAGCCCAGCACATACTGGCTGCCCAGACTGCCAATTGATCCTTCAATGTAAGCCTTCTTGCCCGTACGCTGGCAAAGCTCGCGGGTCACTTGCGGCGTTAGTTTCGTGCTGGCAGAAAGGGTCATCTGTCCCAGGGTCTTCGTCACTTCGCTGTCGGAGAGCACATTCAGGAAAGGTGATTGCCGTAGGGAAATGTTGAGCGCGGTCTTCAGCGTGTCGTCGAACACCGCATCGCCTGTGGTATTGGAAAAATCGGCGAGAACGACGGTGTCCTTCCCGGTCAGGCGGTTGCTTTGATGCGAACGATAGTAAATCCCGCCCGCCATGAGCATGGCGACCGAAACGACGCCAACCGCAATCTTCCAGGGCTTCGGAATCCCAACTGTGGGAGCTCCTGGCAGTGCCGCCCTGCCTGAGCCTGCTTTCTCCTCCGTGATGACACTGGTCCGGATCGTACGCTGCTGAAAAATCATCCCGCCAGGGCTGTTGCTGGCAGCGGTTGCTGCATCCGGGACGATATCTAAGCTCTCTGGGGAGAGTACCTGCACCGGAACAACAAACTGATACCCACGCCCCGGCAAGGTGACGATGTAGCTGTTGTCGCTGGGCTTTTCCCCAAGTGCCCGCCGTAACGCGGACACGCTCTGCGCCAGGCTGTTCTCGTCCACGAACGTATCCGCCCAGACGCTCTTCAACAGTTCGTCTCTGGTTATGACCTTTCCCGGGTTCCCCACCAGGTATAAGAGCACATCGAAAGCCCGGCGGTTGAGCGTGACAATCTCTTCTTGCCGCCGAAGGGTGCGCGCCAGGGCATCGACCCGAAACTCCCCGAACTGAAATATCCCCCCTGTTTTCATTGCGGTGGTGGCAATTCACAACTTGTCAGAGCTTGTCAGAAGCCGTCACTGGCCTTCTGAAGCGATTGCTGGAAGAATCCCGCCAGTTCGATGACGGGGTCGCATGAACCGACTTTACCAGTGGCTGACCGAGCGGGCAAGCTTCTTCCGTTCTGACAGGTCCGATCAAGGCATGAGCCGCACCGTTCGCACGGAGGTGACGGTGCAGCAGGAACGTATGACCCTGATGGTGGATGGCGCGGCCGCGGGCTTCGACATCTGCCCACTTTGCGGAAACAAGCTCGCTCCAGCGCAAACGGAAAAGGCAATCGCTCGTCTTCAACAGGGCTCGCTTTCGCAGGAACTTTCTCGGCCCGGAGAATCGGGTGGGGGTGGTGTTTGAGAGCAAGATCAAGACATGCAGGGCGCGTTGTCAGCGAGAATCAAAATGAAAACGACAATTGAGGTTCGAAGGAGAGTCGAGATGCGTAAAATCACAAGTTTGTCTGCAGTGTTTCTGGTCGGCATCCTAAGTGTGCTGTCTGCCCGGCCCGGCTGGGCCGCAAACCCGCTGCAGTACCATGGCGGACCTTTCCTGCAAAACTTCGAGATTTACCCCCTGTATTACGGAAATTGGGGCGCATCGGAGATCACTGCGCAGCAAGCCTATGTAGTAAATCTGGCGGCGTATATGTCAGGGACCGGTGCACCGGCGGGGCAGCAGCCCATGATGCAACAATACGGCGTAGACCAAGTCACGGTGGCAGCGCCGGCTACAGCGAGCCCCGCCGCCAAACCCGTAGCCTTGACTCGAGCCGCTGTCCTCAAGATTATTCACGCCAACCAGACCAGCGGAAAGCTTCCGGCTTTTGCGGCAAACCGGCTGCTCATCGTGTTTCCAGCGCACGGTTTCTACGTCACCGGCTGCGATGGATGCGGTGGGTTCCACGCTTCGCAATCAATCTCCGCCTTCTGGGCGGTCGTACCGGCCGATCAGGAGCAGGTAGTGATTGCCCACGAAATCTTCGAATCCTCTGCCGATCCGGCAGTTAACAATTTTGTGGGGTGGGACGAGGCGGTAGACCAGTGCGACAGCGCAAGCTACATCAACTTATCCTTCGGACCGATCCCTCCCGCCACCGACAACACCGACGCCGGCGCCTGTTCGACCACCGGATACACCACCCTCAACGAAATCCAGGTCTACGGCTGGACTTATGCCAATTACAAGACCAAGTACAACAGCCTGTTCCCAAAGGGCTGGCGCCTGTACAGTCTCCAATCCTACGTGTTATCCAGCGGGGAAGTGCTTTATAACGCCGTGTGGCGTCCCATGGGAAACACTGGTGAACAGCAGCTTTACGGAGTAACCTACACGGACTTTAAAAGCACCTACGATACGTTGTATCCAGAAGGCTGGCGCCTATCCATTCTTCAATCATACGTAATGCCTAACGGCGACGTCCTTTACAACGCGGTGTTTCGCCCGGGAAATCTGGGTGAGCACCAACTCTATGGCGTTACTTACTCGGATTTCCTGAGCTATTACAATACGGTATATCCGAAAGGCTGGCGTCTTTTCATTCTTCAGTCGTACGTAATGCCCAACGGCGACGTCCTTTACAACGCGGTGTTTCACCCGGGGGATTCGGGCGAAACTCAGGTCTACGGGTGGACGCTCTCCGATTTCCAGACCGAGTACAACACGTTATGGACAGAAGGGTGGCGCCTGTACATTCTCGATTCGTACGTAATCTCTGACGGAACAGTGCGCTACAACGCAGTTTGGCGGCCAGCGACTCACGCCGAAACCCAGATCTACGACTGGACATATTCAACGTTCAGCACCGAGTACAACACGCTGTGGACTGAGGGTTGGCGGCTTTACATTCTCAATACATATGTATTGCCGGGCGACGTAGTACGTTACGACGCAGTCTGGCAGGAGGGCACAGTCGATCGTCCCCTTTAACCTTCACGGCTTCAACCGGAAAATATGTTTCTGCCGGCGCGGGAGCGGTCTGGCCTCACGCCAGCCCTCCCGAGGCAGACGGGTTGCCACTGGTGGTCGCCTACGCCAGGGCTATGCGGCGAATTTGGAGATTGGGAGGATCCTATGAACAGAGCGAGGGCGATCAGAATGAAAACGAGCAAGCACGATTCGACAGTTAACCACAGTTTTAATTCACTCACACACACTTCAATTCTGCGCCGTATCGGGCGCGCTCTAACTCTGATGGCCGCTCTTCCGTGCTTTCTCATGCTGCCAGCATCGGCCAAAACCCTGGTTGCGGGACCTCCGCTGGTTCAGATCGCGGCCGGCAATTCCCAAGTGTGGGGCCTCGACGGAGCTGGAAACCTCTATCAATACTCCGGCGGAACGTTCAATCTAATCGGGGCCACCTACAGCCAAGTTGCGGTTGGCGAGGGTACCGACGTCTGGGCCCTCGGGACAAACGGCCATCCCTATCAATGGAACTCCACAACCAAGACCCTAAACGAGATCAGCTCGAGCCTCGAGTTCACACAGATTGCAACTGGGAGTGGTGGAACGTGGGCGATCACTTCCGGCGGAGACATTTACTCCTACAATGTACCGTTAAAGAAGTTCGAGAAGTTCACTAAAGGCCCGCCGCCGAAGGCGGAGAACATCTTTGTGGGAGGCGCTCCCGAAGCCGTGTGGATTCTGGACGACCTCGCGAACCAACCCCATCTTTACAACACCAAAAGCGGCCTCTTTAACCTGGTCCCGGGCGTGGGACTTTTTCAGGTCGCCGTCGGCTACACCACCGTGTGGGGACTTGATCTCTCGGGCCAGGTACGCTTGTACCATCCAACCAAGCCCTTCGAGTTCAATGTCGTCGCAGGCCCGCCCACTGGCGCAGCTCTGCTCACCGTCACCACCAATTCAGAGTTCTGGGCAATCTCATTGGCGGACCACGCCGTCTACCATTACAACACCGCCACGAAACTTTTCGACCTGGTAGATGACTCGGAGACCTACGAACAGATTTCCGCGGGCAACTCCACCATCGGCGTTTGGGCCCTCACCAACAAGCACAAGATCTACAAGTTTTAGTTGGGGACACTGTGGCAGCCGGCGGATTCGCAACCCGGATCCGCCCACTCGCCACAGTCGACGAATACTAACCGGCCTCGCTCGGGAACCCACGAGCAGGCGCATCTTTATCATGCAGGCACCGACCACTCAACAACGCGTCCTTTCAAGAGCAGGAAACCGATCAAGTCTCACCGCGATCACCGCTCGTTTCTTCCCATTCTTTCCCCCTCTCTCCGCCAGTTTGAGTCCCCACCGTCGTAGATCGCTGTCGGCTCCAAACGGTCCCAGAATATGGTGCGCCCCTTGGACCAGTAACGTTCGCAGATACGCATCCCCCTCCTTACTAATGTGCAATTGCGGTTCGCTCTGCCCCGAGTTCCTCCGTCCCGGTTGTAACCCGACATAGCAGCCCACATCCCGGCTCTTGCCAAAACGATGCGCATCTTCCAGCGTCAGCACATAGGTCAACGCGATCAGCGTCCCCACTCCCTTCACCTGCTTCAGCCGCCCCACCTCCGGGTAACTCCGCTTCGCGATCTCCTCGATGCGCTCGCTGTTCTAGCGGCATCCGTCCCGGCAATGGACTTCAACGTAGGCGGGAGTTGTTGAAGAATTGTTCGACATCCGTCTTTCTGAACTCTCGGATCAGGTGAATGCAAAACACCCGAGGCAACGTACTCGCCCAAAAAATCGCATTCGACGCGAGACCTGTGGATAAAAGGCGGCTACCAAGTTCCGTCAATCCGACGCCCACACAAAGATTCTGAACGCGCCCGTGCAGCTAGCATTGCTTTAATTCCACTAAGCGAGCCTTCAGCTTTCGACCCCCCGGCGTTCTGAGTGTGAGACTCTTGCCCTTGAGCACAAACTCGACATCTTTGTCCTTCGCGGAAAAGAGATCGTCAATCTCCTCGATAACAGGTGTTTCGTACTCGCTACAGTACGTTCGGTCGGATGCTCGAACCGCAAAATAAAGCAGGTAGTAGTGGATTCGTGGATAGCGACTGAAGAAGTACGGATTACGCAGGGCCTTTCGTACGCTGAGAATTTTGCCGATCTGCTGGGCTTCACTTGACGAAGCAGGCGGAGGTTCTGAGCTCTGTGCGGAACCGATCGCCACGAGGAAAACACCTGTGACAAGCACAACAGCTAAGACCCCCTGCCACAACTCCTGATGAAATGCCATGCTCAATATCTCCTGACATTGCCGACAATTCCGTAAGAATTCGACAGCATCCTCTACCAAGTGTCTTTCTAGATCTGATCTCGATGCTGCTCTAAAACGATGCGCACCAATTGACTGCGCGTCCGGACGCCGGTCTTCGAGAAGAGTTGCTGAAGTGTGGCTTTGACCGAGCTCTCCGACACTCCGATGCGCGCCCCAATTTCTTTGTTTGCAAGACCCTCGAATACATACGAAAGCACTTGCTGTTCTCGTTCCGTGAATCGTCTGCTTCGGGTTTCCCCCGGTACTGCTACCTCGCTAATGAGGGCGGTCTGCAGCTGCTCCTGGTCCAGCCACACCTTGCCAGCCATTACGTCGCGAATTGCTTGTGCTAACAACGCGGCGGAATCGTGTTTTCGAAAAACTCCAGAAATCCCAGAGCGGATCAGCTCCGCAGCAACGCTTGCATCCACACCTGCCGTCACAACGAGAACCTTCCCCTGGAATCCCTGTTCCTTTGCCAATCGGAGAAACTGCCGGCCATCGCTCTCGCCAAGATCGAAATCAAGGAGCACGACGTCGATCGCCTTTCGCCGCAGAATCTGCAGAGCCTCTCCAATTGTGCCGCAGTGAGCAGCGGCCTCGAACCCGGGCTCCGCAGCGAGGAGCCGACTTGCACTCTCTCGAAACAAGGTGTGATCGTCCAACAACAAAATGTGAACTGCGATCGCCGCAGTTTCAGGCATTTACCACCTCCTCTGCTGCGGTACGCAACGGCAAGATCACAGTGAAGCAGCAGCCCTCCGAACTGGGCTCGTAAGAAAGGTCGCCGCCAAAACTGCGCATGATCGCGCGGGAAACGTACAGCCCGAGACCGCTGGACTCGGCGCCACGTTGGAACGGTCGGAAGAGGTTTTCCGGCGAAGCGATGCCCGTTCCTGTATCCTCGAATCGAATTACGACAGTCCCGTTCTCCTCTCGTGCCGCAATTCGAAGTTGCTTCGTCCCGGTAGAGCCCATGGCCCGGCGACTATTTTTGGCCAGGTTCAAGAAAACCTGAATGAGCCCGTACCGGTCAGCCCAAACCAATGGCAACGATTCCTGAACGTCCCACTGTACCTCGATATCGGACTCGTGATAGGCGGTTTCGATCAGGATTCGCAATTCATCGAGCACGGAGGTGAGTTCAACCACCTCCCCATTCTGGGCTGAACTGGAACCCAGTTCCAGCGCTGATACCCTTTCCAGGCTCTGGATCAAGTTCCCCAGGGCGTTAAAGTCCTCGTTCGATTCCAGCTCCTTAACTCGCGAGAGGTTCTTATGCACGATAAGCACCGCACCGCAGAGGTTCCGAATTTCATGGGCTACGGCACCCATCAGAATTCTCGTGTTCTTCAATAGATAGTCTAGACTGAGATCCTCGCGATTCCGCAGGTCCTCAGAAAGGTCCACAATGATGGCCGCCAAGCGCGGGCCCGATATGGTGCTGTAGGTAGAAAACCAAACACCGGCCAGAAAGACTTCTCCGTCGCTCCTTTGACCCGTGCATTGCAGAGTGGTCCGAAATACTCGTGGCTGTTGAGTCCTGAGGATCGTTTGCAAAGCTGGGAGATAAGAATTGATTTCCTGGCCTTGCAAGCCTCTCCCTTCGGGAGCGAGCAAGTGTTGAGCTGCTTCATTTGCTAATAGAATGTTGCCGCCCGAATCAATTGTAACGATCGCAGCCGGGCTGCTTTCCACGAGGGAACGCAACTGCTCCTCGGCATCCTCGCGCAGCTTGATCTGCCCTTCGAGCTCCTCGACGTGCGTCATCGCAATTCGGCGATTGCGGATCAACTCCGAAATAAACAGTCCCGTACCGACAAATCCTGCTGAGCTGAACAGCAAGCGGACCACAGCTTCATTTTCAGGCAGATTGCTGAACGCTTCCTGCAGAACTGCACAAACCAGCGCAACCAGTAAAATCTGAGTCCTCGACAGGAACCCCCCGAGAATCATGATGGGAAATAGGTAAAGGAATCCCACCGAGATGTAGGGCTTCGTCGCCCAGTCGACCACCGCGATGGCTGATATCAAGAGACCGGCAACAACGATCAGTCTGGTTCGGTTGGCCGGTGCGTAGATGGACAGTGGGTCTTTCATGGCTACTCTAATGGTGCGCTATCTTCGCGTGCCCGGAAACTGCCTTGTCAAGAACTAGCCAAAAGATAGGGTACCGGCTCACCGAAAGATAGTGTTGAAGCCTCAAAGATAGGGTTCCCCTTCGCGCTCAGTGGCTTGCACAATACTCACAGGCGCATCCAGTACAGCATGTTTACAGGCCTGAGAGGGTTGTCGGGTCGCGCAATCGACTCCGCAGGGACTACAACCCCTACCCAGAAGAAGTCCGGGCCGCCGGGGCGTTGCACTCACGTTCTGGTCGTGTGCGGAATCTAGCGAAAAGGTCTGGGGTGGAAGCACGAGAGTGTAGCCTTCCCCGTCACTCCAGACTTCTTTGTCAGCGTTGCTGAAAGACTAAATGACCTTTCACGATCCAACATCCTCGGTAGCGCCAGGGATATTCCTGACTGCTAAGCCTTATTCATCCCCGTCCTTAGGCAAGAGACGCGGGTGGCGAGATCGGCCACGGTGGTAAGGATGGCTCCCGCAAAGCTGGCCCGCTTGCGACCGGTCAAGCTCTTTTTCCTGTTCTTAGCGTTGATCGCAGGCTCTCTCGTAGAGAGCGCACACGCACAGCAGCAGAGCTTCACGTGGCAGCAGATTCGAGACAAGTTCGAAACCGCGAATCCGACGCTGCTGGCAGGCAAGCTGAACATTGACGAATCCAAGGCCCAGGAGATCACGGCCTTTCTTCGTCCCAACCCAGGCTTGTCGCTGACTGTCGATCAGATCAATCCGTTCAACAGTGGCCCGCCTCACAGTACGTTCGGATCTCTGCTGACGGTGGCATCCGCCAGCTATTTGCATGAGCGCCAGCATAAGCGGGAATTACGACTGGAAAGCGCGCAAAAGGGGACGGCTATCGCTGTATCCAGTCAGGATGACCTGGAAAGGAATCTTCTGTTCAGCCTGCGCGGCGCATTCGTGCAGACTCTGCAGGCAAAGGCAGTTCTAAACGTGGCCAAGGAAAACCTGGCCTATTACGACCATGTGCTCGACATCAGCCGAGACCGGTTCCAGGCAGGCGATATTGCGCAAGTCGATCTGGATCGTCTGGAATTGCAGCGCGTCCAGTACGAATCGGACTTGCAAACCGCCGAGGTCAACCTCCGAACCGCAAAGATTCAGCTGCTGATGCTTCTGAACGACCGGACACCCGTCGAGCGTTTCGACGTAACTGGGCCATTCGACTTCAGTAACCAGATCGCACCGTTGGACGACTTCCGCAAGATTGCGGTGGACACGCGGCCTGACCTGAGGGCAGCGGTTCAGGCCGTCGATAAGGCCAAGACCGACCACAAACTTGCCGTCGCCAATGGCTCGACCGATCCGACCTTCGGTTTTGACGTAGGTCGTAACCCTCCCATCGACCAATACATTGGTTTCAATGTGAGCATTCCGCTGCGACTCTTCGATAGGAACCAGGGGGAGAAGCTCCGCACGCAATTGGACATCGATCGGAACCAGAGGCTACTCGATGCCGCCCAGGCGCGAGTATTCAGCGATGTCGATTCTGCCTACGCGACGCTGAACAGCAATGTGATCTTGCTGCGGCCCTATAAAGCGAAATATCTGCAACAGGCGGTGCGCGTCCGTGAAACGGTCACTTTCGCATACCAGCATGGAGGCGCATCTTTGTTGGACTTTCTGAGCGCGGAGAACGACTACCGCAGCGTTGAACTCAATTACGTGAACTTGGTTGGCTCTTACTTGATATCCGCGAGTCAGCTGAATCTCGCCGTGGGGAGGGAGGTAATCCAATGACAACCGTACTCGTTCGCCGGCGTCTGGCGGTTTACTTGGTGTTCTTGATAGAGGCCATGCTGTGTCTTGCGTTAACTGATGTGCTCGCCGGCTGCGGCGAAAGTAAAGCAGACCCGAAGGCCGAGGTGCCACCTCCGGCGACCGTCGAGCCGGACCTGGATGCCAACAACTTCAAGGTGGACCACCCGGAACAGTTTCCATTGGTGACTGCGATTGAGCATAAGGCTGCACCTGCGCTGAATGTGACCGGCGTGGTGCAGCCCGATATCACTCGCGCTGTGCCAGTGATCTCGCTCGCCGCAGGACGAGTTGTAGAAATTAAGGCCAGGCTAGGCGACGTCGTGAAGAAGGGCCAGTTGTTGCTGAGAGTTCAGAGCAACGATGTCTCCGGAGCTTACCAACTGTATCGGAAGGCCGTGAACGATGAGCTATTAGCGCGGCAGCAGCTCCAGAGGGCGCAGATTCTTTACGACAAGGGCGCGATCGCCAAGAGTGCGCTCGAACAAGCTGAAGACACCGCACAGAACGCCAAGGTCGATCTGGATGCCGCAACTGAACAGTTGCGGCTTCTCGGCGTGGACAAGGATCATCCATCGGGGATCGTCGACATCTTCGCTCCAATATCGGGCGTGATCACCGACCAGCAAGTTACAAACGCGTCGGGCGTACAAGGATTGGGTTCTCCCAATCCTTTCACCATCTCTGATCTTTCCTATGTCTGGATCATCTGCGACGTTTACGAAAATGATCTCGACGCCGTGCACGTCGGTGAGTACGCGGATATCCGCTTGAACGCCTACCCTAACAAGGTCTTAAAAGGCCGGATCGATAACATCCTGCCGGTTCTCGATCCCAACATCCGCACTGCGAAGGTTCGTCTCGAAGTCCCCAACCCCGGAATTATGCGGGTTGGAATGTTCGTTACTGCGACCTTCTACGGGAAGCAACCGGAAACGCGGGCTGCAGTTCCCGCCACCGCCATTCTGCACTTGCATGATCGCGAGTGGGTTTACACGCCCGTGAGCGCCGGACACTTCAAGCGCCTTGAAGTAGTCACAGGAAACATGCTTCCCGGCAACATGCAGGAGGTCATCTCAGGTATCAAACCCGGAGATCAAGTGGTTTCGAAGGCTCTGGTGCTGCAAAACACCTTGGAGCAATAAATGATTCGTCGAGTCGTTGATTTTGCTCTTAACAACCGCCTGCTCGTTTTGGGTTTTGCAGTGCTGCTTTTTGCCGGGGGAATCGTTGCGTTCCATGACCTTCCCATAGAGGCCTATCCCGACGTAGCCGACAACTACGTCGAGATCATTACGCAATGGCCGGGGATTTCGGCAGAACAAATCGAACAGCAGGTCACGATTCCGCTTGAAATCGTCATGAACGGCGTCCCTCATGTCGTGCATCTGCGTTCGTTCTCGCTTTTCGGACTCTCCGACGTGAAGCTGATCTTCGACGACGAATCGGATAACGACTGGAACCGGGAGCGGGTTCTGGAGCGGCTCAGCCAAGTCACCCTGCCGCCGGGTGTAGCGCCACAAATGGGCACGGACTGGAGTCCAGTCGGTCAGATCTATTTCTTCACGCTGCGCAGCACCAATCCGGCCTACGATCCGATGGAACTGAAGTCCATTGAAGACTGGGTCATCGAAAAGAGTTTCAAAGCTGTTCCCAACATTGTCGACGTGGCCAGCTTTGGCGGGCCCACTCGCGAATACCAGGTTCGCGTTGACCCAAACAAACTGGTCGCTTACGGCCTGAGCCTGGCCCAGATCGAGCAGCAACTCACCAACAACAACGTCAACGCAGGCGGGAGCTTCATACAAGAAGGTCTGCAGCAGATCAACGTGCGCTCCGTCGGGTTAGTCGACCGTGCCCAGGACATCGAACGCACGGTCATCATGACCAAGAATGGCACGCCGCTGCGGGTGAAAGATATCGCGGTCGTTTCGCAAGGTCCAAAGATTCGGCTCGGCCAGTTTGCCAGAGCCATTCACCACGAGGACGGAACGATTGTCGATAACGACGATGTCGTGTCAGGTATCGTGCTGTTGCGGAAGGGCGCAGCAGCAGACACGGCCCTGCAAGGCATTCACGAGAAAGTGAAGGAACTGAACGACCATATCCTGCCTCCGGGCGTGAAGATTGTTCCCTTCATCGATCGCAGTGATCTTGTTCATTTCACCAGTCACACCGTGCTTCACAACCTCACGGAAGGAATGATCCTGGTATCGATCATCCTGTTCTTATTTCTGGGCAATGTCCGGGGCGCGCTCATCGTTGCATCAACGATTCCGTTTTCGCTGTTGTTTGCCTCCATTTGTTTGGACTTGAGGCACATTCCCGCAAACCTCCTGTCTCTCGGTGCGTTGGATTTTGGCATGGTGGTCGATGGCGCGGTGGTGATGGTCGAAAACATCGTGCGCCACTTGGGCCGCGAAAACGGGATCAAAACAGCACGCGAACGAATCAGTGAGGCCTCGCACGAAGTCCAGCGTCCGGTGTTCTATGCGATCGCCATCATCATTACCGCTTACTTGCCTATCTTCACGCTACAGCGTGTTGAGGGTCGGCTTTTTCATCCCATGGCCTGGACCGTAGCCTTTGCGCTGCTTGGGGCATTGCTCTTCTCGATTTTGATCGCGCCCGTGCTGGCAAGTTTCGCCTTCCAGAAGGGAGCGCACGAATGGCGCAACCCAGTCATGCACTTCCTGACTGAGCGGTATCGCACCGCAGTTCGGTGGGCCATTGGTCATCGTGCGATCACAATCGGTGTGTGCCTGCTCCTGGCGGCCGTGGGGAATTATCTCGCCTTCAGCGGCACTATCGGTTCCGAATTTCTGCCCCACCTAGATGAAGGCGCTCTCTGGGTACGTGGCACGCTTGCGCCCAGCACCGGGCCGGACGAGGGTATCCGGGTCGCGAACCAAGCCCGAGTCGTGCTTTGCTCCTTCCCCGAGGTCCCGCAATGTACAAGCCAAGTGGGCCGCCCGGATGACGGGACGGACACGACGGGGTTTTTTAATACCGAGTTCTTCGTTGACCTCAAGCCGAAAGAACAGTGGCGACCTGTTTTCCACCAGGACAAAGACGAATTAATCGCCGCCATGAATCGCGAACTCGACAAAATCCCCGGTGTGGTCTGGGGTTATTCTCAGCCTATCGAAGACAATATGGAAGAGGCCGTGAGCGGCGTTAAAGGCGCGCTGGCCACTAAGATCTACGGCGACGATTTGAGAGTTCTTGAGCAGAAGAGCGATGAGATCGTCAGCATCATGCGCCGGATCAATGGCGTTGAGGATCTTGGAGTTTTTCGTGTGCTCGGCCAGCCCAACCTCAACGTGACTGTCGACCGCGATCAAGCCGCTCGTCACCAGATCAACGTCGCGGATGTGCAGGATGCGGTTCAGACCGCGGTTGGGGGGAACGCACTCACCGAGGTCCTCAAGGGCGAAGCGCGATACGACCTTACGATGCGCTACCTCCCGCAATACCGGGATACGAAGGAAGCGATCGAGAGCATTCGCCTACTATCGCCCTCTGGGGAACGGGTATCGCTCGCACAGCTCTGCAAGATCAGCGTGACGGATGGTGCTTCGGAAATCTATCGCGAGGGCAATCGGCGCTATGTTGCCATCAAGTATAGTGTCCGCGGCCGCGATCTCGGCAGCACGGTGGAAGAGGCGATCAAGAAGGTGAACGAACAGGTCAAACTGCCCACCGGATACAGCGTCGACTGGGAGGGGGAATACGAGAGCCAGAAGAGAGCCAACGAACGGCTGCTTATCGTGCTTCCAATCACAATCCTCCTAATCTTCATCATCCTTTACACGATGTTCAAATCCTTCAAATGGGCGGTGTTGATTATGGCGAACATTGCCATCGCACCCATTGGCGGTCTGCTGGCTCTTTGGCTCACCGGCACCAATTTCAGTGTTTCCTCCGGCGTAGGCTTTCTGGCGCTTTTCGGTGTGTCGGTGCAAACCGGGGTCATCATGCTGGAGTACATCAATCAGCTTCGAGCACGGCGCTATTCCATCGAGGACGCCGCAGTTGAGGGGGCCGTGCTCCGGCTGCGGCCCATCATGATGACAATGCTGGTGGCAACTCTAGGACTGCTACCGGCCGCTCTCTCGCATGCTATCGGTTCTGACTCTCAGCGCCCCTTCGCGATCGTTATCGTCGGAGGCCTCATCGCTGCCCTGGTGATGAGCATCTTCTTGCTGCCAACTCTATACGTCTGGATGGCTGGCGAGCGAGATGTGCTCCCAGCTGCGGACGGGAAGTTCGAAGAGGGAGAGCATGTCGATTGACTTAAGAGCGGGTATTGGCTTCGCGAGGGTCTTCTGAGCCGGCCTCTTTCAAACACTTGGCCGAAAGATAGCCTGAGACAGTCGAAAGATATTGCCTGAGCCTGAAAGATAGGGTTCTCGTCTCCGGCGCTCCGGGTTACACAAATGGAGTGTCTGGAGATCAATCTCGCTTCCTCATCACGGCAGCATTTTCCTTTCCCTGGGACCGCTTCTTTGATCGAGGAGAGCAGGTCTTCGAGGCTGTTCTACTTGTGTTGTGGCTTGCGTTCGTAGCATTCCTTGCGTTCACGGCGATACGTTTTATCCGCGAAAACGCCAAAAAGAGCGCCAAGAGCAGGAGGAAACGGCGTGATCGTCCAGCACCCGTAGCGGGCGGTTGGCGATAGGTGGCGGGGTTGTCTACCTAGACTCCTTCAATCGGCCACTCCTTATAGTCAGGCTCTCCGTCCAGCTTCCCACTCTGCGTCGGCTTCAGTGCAAATGAGCAATTGGCTATCATTACGGTTTCGTGATGCGTTGGTAGGCATAATTAGCTTGGCTCTGATTGGGTTCGCTGTGCTGCTGTTCCCCCTAGCAGCATCGCTCGGTGCGGTAGAACTGTCCATTAGAAGGGTGTTTTCTATCCTCTTTTTCTTTTTTCCGCCTGCGATCCTCGGTGCTCTTTACTCCTTGTTCTTCGAAAAATCAAAGTTGTACGGATGTCTGAGTATTTTCCTCGCAAGCATTGTTCTTTTGGTCCAACCACTTGTTCGGCACTGGCTTAGCCTCTATTTGCCAGTAGGCATAGCTTTCACAGTCTTCTGTGCTCTTGTATGGGCCTTAGAACGGCGACTGAAGCCCTGATGGACGCCGTATTCGATTCGGGACAGAGCCATGCGCACAGGCGACGTAGTGACAACTTGATACGGAAATAAACATCGTCACTCGTCGCTGAAACGGTTTGCCCAGGCGCGGTTATGGAGCTTCTAAAGCTTCGGAAGTACAATGAGCATCGACAGGAAACGGGAGAAACACTCGCCCCTACGGGTCTCCCCGGCTGGTGGAACATGGCGGTGACACCCGCGTTTCGCTGTGGAATAGGCATCCTCTTCGCGCGTTTGTGGAGTCCACTGATCTGGATTTTCGCTGTGCCCCTGGTCAGTTCACACCTGGCACCTGCGCAAGCTCACAATCCTTTCGACACAATCACGAAGGGGCAGCCAACAAGGCAGCTATCGTCAACGGTACCCAGTACCTCCGGCGCCGAAGCTAATCGAGAGAGGGGCGTCGCCAAGCACGAAGTAGAGCTGACGGGCCAGCGGCGCAGGAGGCGCGGTATCGATTTGTATTCCCTTGAGAAGGAACGCGAACTCGGTCGTCAGCTAGCGCGAGATGTCGAGGCGCAATCACAACTGATCGGTGATTCCATGATCGATGAATATGTAAACCGCTTGGGCCAAAGAATCGTCCTCAATTCCGACGCACAGGTGCCCTTTACGATCAAGGTGATTGAGTCCAACAACATCAACGCTTTTGCCTTGCCAGGTGGGTATCTCTACGTGGATAGCGGGTTGATCCTGGCGGCCGACAACGAAGCAGAACTCGCAGCTCTGATGGCGCACGAGGTCGCACACGTAGCCGCAAGGCACGCCGCACAAATTGCAAGGCGCAACCGGATCTGGAAACTTGACACAATAGCGACAGAAATCGACACTTTGGAGAATTCTGTCGATTCTGTCGATTCTGTCGCTGGAGGTAAGCTGTGGCGTATATAGCTTCCAAACCAGGCAATGCCGGCTGCGGGCGGAGGTGCAAAGTCGGGAGCAGAAAACTGTTCCGCGGTCCTTGGGGACGCAGATGTAGAGCGCAATGTCTCGCGTGATACACGTTTCACATGGAACAGTCTCACGTGAGACAAGAGGAAGTGGAGAGGCTCGACTACGAGCGGCGGCGCATTGAAGCGTTGGACGCAATTGAACCTTTGGCGAATCAAGTACGGGAATTCGAGCGCAACGTGATCTGTCAAGTCATCGAGCTCTTGTCCAGTGTGCGGTTATCGGGACGGCCCGCAAGTTCGCTGTGCATACGCGAAAGGCGGAGGAGGCAGAATCTGCGGTCTGATGCGTGGTCACCTAGGACCGCATCGGCCGCTGACTGTCGGAGCTGGCGGACGGATCTTCGCGCCATGGGAGATGCCTTTAGGTGATGCCGCAACGGTTTCTTATGGCAGCACTGAGTTTTGGCGGATCGAAGGGAAACTCATTGCACTGGGTGGCATGAAGCTTATCGATGCGTCCTGACCGGTTAGTGCAGGATATGAATTCGCTACCGTTGTGATGTCAGTGATGCTCAGTACCTTGGGTGCCTGGGCTGAGTCGTTTATGGCTTGTACGGCGTCTTGCAGAGCGGTCTGGAGGTGCGTTCTTTTCTCGGCTGGAAGGTTGTCGCATATACATAGCCTGTAGGCGTCGCCGTTTTCGATGCATTTTCGCGCGTATGGCTTGTTGACTTCGTTGGTAACGTCTGCAGGCCCGCAACCCCGCCTGGTCTGCGGCCTTGAATTGCCACACGCTGGGCGTTTCGAAGTAGCCGAATTTATCATCCGAAATGCCGCGCCCGACTCTTGTATCCACTCCGCCATCCGCGATATCGGTGCGCAAGGTCGTGGACACCTCAGATTGGGGAACACCATGAGCCCAGCACGTGGTCCTGATCACCTCGTTGCAAAAGCGCACAAACTCCTTGCCGCCCGGTTGGCGGAATAACTGAACAAGTTCCAATTCATCCAGTTTCATGGTTCACGCTCGTGGGACAGAGGAAAAAGACCACGTGTAATACTCTTGACCCGCTCGACCGGAACCCTTATCTACCAATCTCGGCTAATAGGCCAGATTCCAGGCTGGTGGTCGGCAGCAGTCCGCAGCTCCTCCGGTTTTCGGTTTCGCGTCCGCGCTGAGCAAGTAGTTCACCCCGATAGCTTTGGCCCTACCAGAGAGCAGCGGCAGCGGTTCCTGATGGGGTTAGAGATCGCCCAGTCGCGTGTATGCTGCGTTAACGGCTCGGATGTTTTCCCATTCGACAACTGTGAGCTTTTCGTCTAGGTCTCCGAACACCCAGTCGGGTGACATGATCGACAGCGCTGACCCGAGGGCGGCCTTATGTCGGAGCCGTTTCTTGAGAAGGTAAGGTTCGTCTGGGATCTTCGCGACAAGCTCGCGACTCTTCTCGACAATAGTTTTATCGTGGTCGCTTACTGCTAGCAGCGAGTCCGCGAGAAAAACTTCGAGGCACCCTTCGAGAGTCGGCGGCAGCACGATCGGCAGAGTGTTGACTGCGTGTGCTTCCGGGGGAGTTTTGCTCAGGTCGATTGTGCCGTTGGTCCAATTGTCCAGGATCACCTCTCCCGCCAATTGCAATCCGGCGTCCGCGAGCCAGCCAGCGATCAGTTTTTTGCAATCCTCGACCGTCCGCGTGTCTCGGTCTATCAGCACCACGAGTCGATCAAACCTATTGCCGGATTGACGTTCATCTCTGGTTCGCTCGATGACAGCGTTAAGCTTCCTTCCCACTTCAGTTATCCCTCCCGCTCCCCAGACCGCAAGCTCGGATCCCTTCCTGTCGTCGCGCGTGAACCAGCTAAGGACCTCGTTTTGCTTGTCGACGGGGAGTTGGAGGAAACTGTTTTTTGAGTAGGACCAACCGTGGACTTTGATGAGAAAGTAACCCACCAGGATTGCGTCCGTTTTACCCTCGCAAATTGCCAAATGCAGAAGGATGTCCTGGAATCGGACGCCACCATTGTGTGCGCTGGCGGATCAGCGGGAACGTATAAATCAGAGACCCTGCTGATCGACGCAGTG
>JGI12270J11330_10001142_pt1 | contig 19984 bp, 20 predicted proteins | sample PeaSoiMetSII2010_FD_11330 | JGI IMG/M metagenome (IMG submission 11330)
GAATCCAGCACTGGTCGTCGGCGGATTCGAGTACGGTGGTTCTCAATCTTGAAGATCAGGTGCAGTATGAAGCGCACCGCCTGGCCAATCCTGATCGTATCTATTTCGATCTGCACGATACGCAGCTGGCTTCCAACCTTGCATGGAAATCAATCGAGGTGGGCGATGCACTGCTCAAACGCATCCGCGTGGCTCAGCCCGTGACCGGCATGACGCGCATTGTGCTGGAGACGAAGGCCAACACAGATTTCTCGGTGAGCCTGGAGCCGAATCCCTACCGGCTGGTGGTCGAAGTGCGCAAGGTCGGAGCGAGCCCCAAGGGAGCGGTGAATCGGTTCCCGAAAGCGACCGTAGCAGAGAAAAACAAACTACCAATCCTGGTTCCGCCGCCGACGCAGGAAGATGTGCAACAGCGGCGTGTGCCCAAGATGCGCATCGTGGTCGATGCGGGCCATGGTGGTCGGGACTGGGGCACGGTGGGGCTCGACGGCTTGCTCGAAAAAGATCTGGTGCTCGAGATTGTTGCTCGAAGGTCGATTGGGAATGGACGTAATCTACACGCGGCAGGATGACAGCTATATTCCTCTGGACGAGCGCGCCAGCATCGCCAATCAGGCGCAGGCCGATCTGTTCGTTTCCGTGCACGCCAACTACAGCGATCCTCCTTCGGGGCGCGGGGTGGAAACGTACTACACAAACTTCTTCATGGTGCCTGCTTCGAAAGATGTGGATATGCGGCCAGGCGCAGGCAGCGCCAGGAATGCGGCGACAGCGTTACTTTCGCCCGCGGACTTGCAAGAGCAGGTTGAGCAGTCGCGAAGGCTGGCGGAGAGTGCGCAGCTGCTCCCTGTACGGGACACTATCGGCGCAGAATCTTGGTCTGCGCGACCGCGGCATCAAGGAAACCAGCTTCGTGGTGCTGACGGAAAGCGCGATGCCAGGGATCCTGGCGGAAGTTTCGTTCGTCAGCAGTCCCACCGACGAGCAGAAGTTGCGCAGCGATGGCTACCGCGAACAGGTCGCCGAAGCGCTGTACAAAGGCATTGCACGCTATGCCGCTAGTCTAGTGTCCAACAAATAACTGGACAATAAGAGTAGATGCCGCTATGCTGAAGTCATGCCACGTTCCGCTTCCGCACTGCTCCTCCCAGAAGCCGACCAACAGCAACTTCGCCAATGGATCTCGGCCTTCGGAACACCGCAGCAGGTCGCCTTACGGAGTCAGATTGTGTTAGCCGCCGCCGCAGGGCAATCCGACAATGCCATTGCTCAACAGCTAGAAATCAATCGCAAGACGGTGGGGTTGTGGCGCGCCCGCTTTACGCAGGAGGGACTGGATAGTTTGTGGGAGGTGGCGCCGGGGCGTGGTCGCAAACCGACGTACGGAGTGGAGAAGATCCAATCGATTGTCGAGGCCACGCTCGGGACCAAGCCCCAAGGAATGACCCCGTGGAGTTGCCGGCTTATGGCTGCACGTCAGGGAGTCAGCAAGTCCACCATCAACAATATCTGGCAGAGCCACAACCTCAAACCGCATCGGGTGAAATCCTTCAAGCTGTCACGGGATGCCAAGTTTCTGGAAAAGTTAACCGATGTGGTGGGTCTCTATCTGAATCCTCCCCAACAAGCGATCGTGTTATGCGTGGATGAAAAGAGCCAAATCCAGGCGCTGGATCGCACGCAACCGGGCTTGCCCATGAAAAAAGGCCGCTGCGGAACCATGCCGCATGACGATAAACGCAATGGAACAACTCGTTGTTCGCCGCTCTGGAAGTTTTGCCAGGACGGGTGATCGGACCGTGCTATGAGCGCCATCGCCACCAGGAGTTCTTGCCGTTTCTGCGTTGCCTCGACCAGGAGTTCCCGGCAGAGCTTCGCTTGCATCTGGTGATGGATAACTACGGTACGCACAAGCAGCCCCAAGTCCAGGCCTGGCTGAAGCGCCACCCTCGCTTTGTGTCGCACTTTGTGCCCACCAGTTCCAGTTGGCTGAATCTGATCGAGCGCTGGTTTGGAGAGTTAACCCGGCAGCGAATCCGGCGCGGCTCTTTCCGCAGCGTGGAAGATCTCGAGAAGGCGATCACGGAGTTCCTGGCCGCTTGGAATGAGAATCCGAAACCCTTTGTCTGGACCGCCACCGTGGAATCGATCGTGGAAAAGCTATCGCACTGTCGGCAAACTTTGGAACAGATACAGCCCGGCTGTACTCGACCCCGACGGCGCAAACCGAAACGTTGAGTTGGCCAGTTATTTATCGGACGCTACCCTAGATTGGTAAGCATCAATACAGAAAATCAGTCTCATGGCGTCTCTTTTCGACTAAGCAGTAAAACGCATCCGCGCAGGAGCGGGCGACCGTCGCGGCTGCCTAAATGCGTGCACCTTGAAAAGCAATGCTTGGCGCGCAAGGATCTATTTACCCTGGTGTTCAACGCGCTCGCGCCAGCTTATCCTTCGAGAGTTCGGGAATTGCGCTGCCCGTCGTGCGTGCACGGTGCGGGGCTGGAAGAATTCGGAGAAAGGAAGGATTGTATGCATCGTTTAACGCGTCGCAATTTCATGCGGATCGGCGCAGGCTCCGTGGCTGCGGGAGCCGCGGCGAAGATCACCCTGCTGGAGCCGGCCGCACTGTGGGGCGCCGGCCGTGCGGTGGCGGCAAGTGATCGGGTCCGTTTTGCCGCGATCGGCACGGGCACGCGCGGATGCCAGTTGCTGGAAGCCTCGCTGCTGGTGCCGGGCGTCGAGTGTATCGCTGTGTGCGATCTCTATGACAGCCGGCACGAGGCGGCCCAAGAGGCCCTTCAGAAGCAGGTTCCGGCGACGCGGAATTATCGGGAGATCCTCGAACGCAACGATGTGGACGCGGTGATTGTGGCCGTCGCCGATCACCAGCATCGCAGGATCGTGGTCGATGCTTGCGCAGCGGGCAAGGACGTGTACTGCGAGAAGCCGATGTCGCATACGGTGGAAGACGGCTTCGCCATGGTGGACGCGGTGCGCAAAGGAAATCGCATCCTGCAGGTGGGCAGCCAGCGAGTGAGTTCCATCGTCTATGAAAAGGCCCGCGCGATCTACGCGTCCGGAGCGCTCGGCGAAGTGTTCTTCATCGAAGGCTCGTCGGATCGCAACTCGCCGAGCGGCGCGTGGGTGTATCCGATTCCGTCGGACGCGAGCGAGCAGACCATTGACTGGAATGCATTCTTGGAGGGTGCGCCCAAGCGTCCGTTTGACGCGGCGCGCTTCTTCCGCTGGCGCTGCTTCTCCGACTACGGCGAGGGGCTGGCGGGCGATCTGTTCGTGCACCTGCTCTCGGGGATTCACTTCATCTCCGGAACGAACGAGGCGGCGAAGCGGGCGCAATCGAGCGGCGGACTGTTTCGCTGGAAAGACGGACGCGACTTCCCCGATCTGATCGAGACGCTTTATGACTATCCGAAATTCCGCGTGGCGCTGCGCTGCAATCTCAACAATGCAGGCGGTGAGCCGATCAAGTTCCACGGCACCAAAGGCACAATGGAAATCATTGGGCAAACCCTGACCTTCACGCCGCAGGACGTAAGCCCCAAGCCGGAGAAATATTCGGTGATTGGCTGGCCGGCACGGCTGCGCAAGGAGTATTTGGCGCAGTGGAACGCGGAACATCCGGAGCCCGGACCGCTCGACTACCAGGCGGATGAAGCCCAGACCTTTACAGCGCCGGAAGGGTACAGTGATGTGGCAGCCCACGAGGCGAATTTTTTCAACGCGATTCGAACCCGCAAGCCAACCGTGGAGAACGAGGAGTTTGGCAACCATGCGGCGATCGGTTGCCACTTGGCCAACTATGCCTATTTCAAGAACAAGATCGCGACCTGGGATGCGACCGCGAAGACGATTCGGGGATAGGCGCCGCCTCCCGCTGATTTGAAATTGACGACTCGCTAACAGAAGATGATTCAGAATTGAGGACACTATGCATCGGATTTCAAGAAGGACATTCTTAAAGACCGCCTCAGCCTCGGCGGCCTGCGCGGCAGTATGGACGAGCGCACCCCGGCTGATGGCCAATCCGCTGGGACTGCCCATCGGGTTGCAGCTTTATTCCGTGCGCGATCTGCTGCCCAAGGACTATGAAGGAACGCTGCGGCAGCTGGGCGCGCTGGGCTATCGCGAAGTGGAGGCTGCTGGCTTTTTCGGCCACAGCCCCAGCGAGGTGAAGCAGGCAATGGATCACACGGGACTAAACTGTGTGAGCGCCCACTATCCTCTGAGGGATCTGCTGCCGAAGGTGGATGAGGTGATTCAGTTTGGCAAGGATCTGGGGCTCAGGTACATCGTGTGCGCGTCGCCGTGGCTGAAGGATCCATCACGCGTGAAGGATCCCGGGTCGCGCGCGGCGAGAGACGCGATGACGCTCGACGATTGGCGGTGGAATGCGGAACAGTTCAATCGCATCGGAGAGCGTGTGAACGCAGCAGGGATCCGGTTCGCTTACCACAACCACACGGCGGAGTTTCGCTCGGGAAACGGCGTGGTGTTCTACGACGAACTATTGCGCTTGACCGATCCGGCGAAAGTAACTATGGAGATGGATTGTGGCTGGGTCGTGGTGGGCGGCAAAAATCCCGTGGATTACCTTGCGCGTTACCCTACGCGGTTTTCGATGCTGCATGTGAAGGAGTTCAAGATGAGCGGCTGGACGCCGGGCGCCGAGCCTCCACCTTCAACGGAGATGGGACGCGGCTCGATTGATTATCATCCCATTTTCGAAGCTGCAAAGAAAACGCACATCGAGCACGCCTTTGTGGAGCAGGAAGAGTTTGACATGCCGCCGATGGAGGCGCTGAAGATCGACGCCGACTACATGCGCGCGTTGACCGTGTAACTCTATCGCAGTGCGCTCTGAATCGCCACGTCCAGGCCCACCATCAGGAATTCCGCCTACGCGCAGGGGGCAACCGCGTGTACAATTCTTTTCGTTTTGGAAGTCGAAAAGGAAATGTCGCATGAAACGTCTCTTGCCAGTCATCCTTGCCGCTATCATGTTTATGACACTCACAGTTTCTCGCGCGCAAACCGTCGTAGGGAGTGCGCCGCTCCGCGTCGCTATTGCGGGACTGGTTCACGGGCACGTCGACGGCTTCTTCCAGCGCTCGCTGCATCGGCCCGACATCGAGATCGTGGGGATCGCCGAGTCGGATCAGCAGATCGCGTCGCGATACGCAACCCAGTTTGACCTCGAGCGTAGTGTCATGTTTACCGACCTGGAAGAGATGCTGCAGAAGACGCACCCACAAGCCGTCTTGGCGTACACGAACACCTATGACCACCGGCGGGTGGTGGAAATCTGCGCGCGGAATGGCGTCTCCGTCATGATGGAAAAGCCGTTGGCGGTCAGCGCCGAGGATGCTCATGCCATCCAGGATGCGGCGCACAAGAGCAAGATTCAGGTGCTGGTAAATTACGAGACCTCGTGGTATCGCAGCAATCATGCGGCCTACGATCTGGTCCATGAGAAAGCGATCGGCGACATTCGCAAGGTCGTCGTCCACGATGGTCATCAGGGCCCAAAGGAAATCGGCGTTAGCCCGGAATTCTTTGCGTGGCTCACCGATCCCAAGCTGGGCGGTGGCGGAGCACTTTTTGATTTCGGCTGCTATGGCGCCGATCTCATGACGTGGCTAATGGACGGGCAGCGCCCCACCACGGTGACGGCCGTTACCCAGCGCATCAAGCCAGGAATATATCCGCGAGTGGATGATGAGGCTACAGTCATCCTGACCTACCCGAAGGCGCAGGCGATCATACAAGCGTCATGGAACTGGCCGTTCGACCGGAAGGATATGGAAGTCTATGGTCAGTCTGGCTACGTCATTACGGTGCGCCATGATGACGTGCGAGTGCGGCTCGAGGGAAAAGAGGAGCAGCCGATTGCGGCTAAGCCGGTTCCTTCTCCGTATGACGACTCGTTGACGTTCCTAAGAGCGGTCATCCTCGACAGATTAGCGTCGGATGGGCCTTCTTCTCTGGAAACGAATGTCACCGTTACCGAAATCCTCGACGCTGCCAGGCGCTCCGCAGCTTCCGGAAAGTCCATCCAGTTAGCTGGTGGCCAGCTGTAGGCTCCCACTGAATCTGTCACTATTTCCGCCACCTCATGCTGGGCCCAGTAACTGGAGGCGGCTGGGCTGTCGGGTCGCTACTGCCAAGCTAGGCAATTTCTGGAAGCCCGGCTCTTACGCTCGTTCTAGTCTGCGGGCGGTTTCGGTCGGCCGCCCCTTCAACAAAGTAGTCAATTTGCTTTACGAAGAGCCCATTGCCGGTGGGTCAGGATGAGTTTGAGAAGCAGGAGCAGACCCTAGAGCAAAAGCAGTGGATGCCGAAGCAGCGTGTCCATCAGCGTAAGAGGAGGGAATCCGGCATCTCTCGAGATTGAGACCTGCAGCTAGTAACGCCGTGTATGCTGGTGGTCAGACCGCAGCGCCGCTCCTTCATCCGGTCGCCGGTGCGCAGCGAAAAGGTGGAGTCGGAGTCATGTTAATCCATCGAGACCGTCTGTTTCCTGCCGAACCAAGTGTACGAAAGATAGCCAAGGCACTCTATGAGCACGTGCGGACATTGCCCATCATCAGCCCTCACGGGCATACGCAGGCGGCATGGTTTGCAGGGAACGAGCCTTTCCCCGATGCGGCAAAGCTTTTCGTGCAGCCCGACCACTACATATATCGAATGCTGTACAGCCAGGGAGTTTCGCTGGAGGATCTCGAGATTGGACAGCCGGAGCCGAAGGATCCGCGGAAAGTCTGGCTCATCTTTGCCAGTCATTATTACTTGTTTCGCGGAACCCCGACGCGCATGTGGCTGGACTTTGCTTTCCAGGAACTTTTCGGACTTGAGCAGCGACTGTCGGAAGAGACCGCCGATGCGTACTTCGACACCATCTCGGAAAAGATACGGACGCCGGAGTTTCTGCCGCGCGCTCTGTACGAGCGTTATCCAATCTGGTACTTCTATCTGTTCTGGCTGCCGTCTTACTTTAGTGCGAAATTTAATCTGAACCTCTCGCATCTCGGGCTGCCACTCATCATCGTTTATAACGTGTCGGCCATTGGCAGTATCGGCGGGGGCTGGTTGCCGACGCCCTTCTGTCGGCTGGGGCTTTCGCCCAACTACGCGCGGCTCACGGCAATGATCTTTTGCGCTGCTCTAGTCGTTCCCATCTACACAGCCAGTAGCGTCAAGTCCCTGTGGGCCGCCATTGCGCTAATCAGCGTTGCTGCGGGCGCACACCAGGGCTGGTCGGCCAATCTCTTCACGACATCATCGGATATGTTTCCGCGCAGCGCGGTGGGGTCGGTCGTCGGTATCGGTGGCATGGCGGGATCCGTCGGCAGCGCACTTTTTGCCTTCTTCGCTGGCCACATCTTACACCTGACGCACAGTTGTGCGAGCCTGTTCGTCATCGCGGCCAGCGCTTACCTGTGGGCTCTGGTCATTCTGTATCTGCTCGCTCCCGGACTAAAAAAGGTGGAATTCACCGAATGACGAAGAACGTGACCGAGAACGATGACCGGCACATCGCTCCGGTCTTTCTGGGGCGTGAAGGATGATCCTGGTCTTGATGGGCGTGAGTGGGGTCGGCAAGACGGTCATCGGCGCGTTGCTCTCCGCTCGTACCGGGTGGAAATTCGAAGACGCCGACAACTATCACTCGGAGCAAAGCCGGCAGAAAATGGCCGCGTCTTTCCCACTGACCGATGCCGACCGCGGGCCGTGGCTCATCGCACTGCATGAGCGAATGCTCCACTACCGTCAAACGGGCGAGAACACCATTTTGGCCTGCTCGGCGCTAAAGCAGCAGTACCGCGAGTTGTTGGCCGGCGGCTTCGCGGAGAGCGAAATGCGTTTTGTTTATCTGCACGCGACCGCCGCGCTGATCAAAGAGCGCATAAAGTCGCGACACCATCCTTACATGAACCCCGATCTTCTCGATAGCCAACTGGCAACGCTTGAGGCACCTTCCAACGCCTGGACCATCTCTGTTGCTGGAAGTCCGGAACAGTCTGTCGAAGAGATTCTTGCCCGGCTGCGCGAAGCGGGTTTGCTCACAACTGGAGCAAGAAACCAATGACCGCCCATATTTTTAGCCTCGAAGGTAAGACCGCAGTTGTAATCGGAGGCACCTCCGGAATCGGACGAAAAATCGCTCAAGCTGTTGCAGACCGATCATGTTGACTTGTGGCAACAGCAGGTTTTTGGGAGCGGCGGCTTCCGCTTGACCACCAGCGGCGCTAAGACCTCCGCCTTTCGCGGAGGCGACAATAAGGGCTTAGAACCTGCACGATGCCTGTAAGGAGCATGCTCGGAGTTGGAGGACAACCGGGAATATATCCATCTACGGGAATTACTGCGTCTACCGGGCCGACTACGGCGTGGCTGCCACCGAAGATTCCACCGTTGCATCCACAGGCCCCAACCGCAACCACCAGCTTCGGAGAAGGCACAGCATCATAGGAATGTTTCAAGGCTGCTGCCATGTTTCGGGTTACTGGGCCGGTGACCAGCAGCATATCGGCGTGTTTCGGGGATGCAACGAAGTGAATTCCAAATCGCTCCAAGTCGTAGTAGGGGTTGGTGAGGGCGACGATTTCTCCTTCGCAGCCATTACACGACCCGGCATCGACTTGCCGGATATTCAGAGCCCGCCCGACGAGAGAACGAATCTGTTCTGCTGCCTGAGATAAGGCAGAGTCGTCTTGAACAACTTCAGCACGACTCTGGATGTCCCAGCGTCGAATCAATGCTTCCTTCCGGACACCGCAACGGGCGACACTTTCCGCGTACCGGAATGCCCCATTACCGGCGGCGACGCAGCGCGAGCACCCAATGCAATTGCCGTAGTTAAGAATCAGGTGTGTCCGCCCGGCTGCCTCGTTGATCTGCAATGCAGATGTCGGGCAGGCGGCCACCACGCGACGCGCAATCTCGTCGGTAAGCAAGTCCGACTGGACATCCGGCATGCGGCTTCCGGCGGCGTTCGACAATAGTTCGCTGACTGAAATCAGCACGTGGGGGCTTCTGAGACTGCGCTCGACAGCATCGCCGATCATCGATCACACCCGGAGTAAGAGAGATTGAAGCTCTTGTTGATCAGTGGAAAGTCCGCAATAATGTTGCCGGGCACAGCTAAAGGCAGCGCGGGCCAATTCTGGAACGAAGGTGATTTGATGTGGCAACGAGTGATTTTCCCGTCGCGTATTCTCACCCAGTAGAGAAGCTCTCCCCGTGGCGATTCGACTGCCGACAAAGCCTCTGCATTTCCCGAGTGTGGCGCGGGGACAAGAACCGATCCCGCCGGAAGTTCCTTCAGCGTTTCATTGATCAGGTGCATGGAAATGGCGGTCTCGTCGATTCGGATTCGCGCACGTGCGAGAACATCTCCATACTTGTATAGCGGGATGTCCACGTTGATGTCGCGATAGCGTCCGCTAGGATGATCGCAACGGACGTCAAGTCGAATTCCACTGGCGCGCGCCACCGGCCCAACGATGCCCAATTGCCTGGCGATTTCGGCAGTTAGGATTCCGGTCGATTCAAAGCGGTTCTGAACAGACGACGTGTGCAGGATCAGGCGTGCCATCTGCGCGAAATCGCGGGCTGCGGCCGTAACCATCTTGCCGAACTCACACGTTTCTGCAGACGACAAGTCACGGGTGACGCCCCCAGGCACCGCCATGCCCCGCCAGAAGCGCGTGCCAAAAAATCGGGTTGAAGCCCGGAGCAGAGTCTCCTTAATACGCGCCGTGTACGCGGCCGGCACGCTGAATGCGACATCCCCGCACAGCGCACCGACGTCCGCAATGTGCGCAATCATGCGCTCCAGTTCGAGCCCGATGAGACGGATGGCCTGGGCCCGCGGTGGCACAGCGATACCGAACGCACTCTCAATTGCCTGGCAGTACGCTACCGCATGCGAAAAGCAGTTGTCGCCGGAAACCGATTCGGCAATCATCACTCCGTCCATCACCGGAGTGTGCTCAAAGAGCTTCTCCGTACCCTTGTGAGTATAGAAGTGCCGCAGTTCAAGATGGAGGACTGTATCGCCGACGACACTGAAACGAAAATGCCCAGGCTCAATAATACCGGCGTGAATGGGACCGACTGGCACTTCGCAAACCCCGTCCCCTTGCACTTTGAGGAAAGGGTGTTGGCCTTCCGCCCAAGGCACGTGCGAGGCATCGTCGATCATGGGATGAACGTTTTCCGGCCAATTCTCATGGAACAACAGAGGACGCGGGTCAGGGTGGCCGACGCACTCGATGCCGTACTGGTCATGTAGTTCGCGCTCGTACCAGGCGGCTGATGGCGTGATCGGAGTTGCCGAAGGAATCGGTCCGGTGACTGGCGAACTGAGCATGCGGTATTCGCGGCCATTCACGTCGATGAGGTAATGAACGTGGCGCGCGCGGTTTTCATCGATACTGCCAAATATGGAAACCAGACGCGTGTTTGGGGTGCGCAGGAGATCCAACGCTCGCGATACGCCCGCCTCGCTATTCGGAAGGGTCGAGTTCATGGCCGCAGTACCGCCATCGCACCGCGCAAAACGGCAGCAAAGGCCGCTGGGATGTGTATGCCCAACACCACCAGGCATAGGGCGCAAACGCCCATGACGGTGACCTCAGAAGCGTGCAAAGCCGGTGGCACGCGAACATCCTCTGGCTTGCCCATAAGCATGTGCTGGAAATGGTGGAGCAGCGCGCCAAAGACGACAGAAATCGCTGCCAGCATTAGCACGGCAATGAAGTAGTGTGCCGTCGAGAAAGCTGCGGTGAGAACGACGAGTTCACTGACAAACAATCCAAAGGGTGGCATTCCGGTAATGGCGAGGCCGCCCAAGATGAGGGCGCCCCCTGTCCAAGGCAGCGAAGAAGCCATCCCGCGAATGCGCTCCATGCGAAGTGTGCCGAATTTTCCCTGAACATTGCCCGCGGTAACAAACAGAAATGTCTTGGCGATCGAGTGATTGAAAATGTGCAGCAAAGCGCCGTAGAGGCCCAGTACACCGCCAAGACCAATGCCGATCGCCACAATGCCCATATGCTCAATGCTGCTGTAGGCGAGCAGGCGTTTCAGATCGCGCTGCACAATCATCAGCAGGCTCGCCACGGCGAGCGAGACACCGCCAAAGATCAGCAACAGAGTATGACTGAAGCCACTGCCGATGGCCCGCGAAGTGATCGCGTCGAAACGCAGCAACGAGTACATCGCGCAATTCAGGAGGACCGCAGACAAGAGGGCGCTGATCGGTGACGGCGCCTCGGCGTGGGCATCGGGCAGCCAGCTATGCATGGGCACAAATCCAACCTTGGTTCCGTATCCCACCGCCACAAAAACAAATGCCAGTTTCAGTAGTTCGCGTCCTCCCACCAGACTGGGAGCGGCGGCCATCAGGGTGCCCCAATCGAGCGCCGATTGAGGGCTGACTCCGCCCTTCACCGCCGCCAGGTAGAGGGCGATCGTACCGAACAGCGCGAAGGCGATGCCCACCGTGCAGACGATCAGATACTTCCAGCCAGCCTCCACTGCGCCTTCGGTGTTGTAGAAGCCAACGAGCAAAGCGGATGCGAGGGTTGTGGCCTCAACGAATATCCACATCATTCCGAGATTGGCCGAGAGGTACACCGCGACCATGGTGAACAGGAACAAGAACACCAGTCCATAAAACCAACGGAGAGAAGAGAACCTTCCTTCCGGAACATGTCGGAAGTATCCCGACGAATAGACGAGCACCAGCGCGGAGATCAGTCCCAAACTAATGAGGAAGAACGAAGTGAGGCCATCCGCACGCAGATAGCGTCCCGCATTTAGAACGCCCTGGGAATGAATGCGGTACACGGTGATACCGATGACGGCCAGTTCCAGGGCTCCTGTGGTGAGGGCGGCGCGCACCACGATGGGAGGCTTTCGACACATGAAGACGAAGAGCGCGCCGGCCAGCGGTATGAACAATGGCAGAAGAAGAACCATGCATCAGCCTCTTAACCGCCGCAGCTTGGAAACGTCGACATGGTTGAAGGTGTCGCGGATTCGAAATACAAACAGTCCCATCAAGAAAACTCCCATCAGCAGATCGAACACAATTCCAATCTCGATGACTAACGGCATACCAAAAGTGGTGGTCAGAGCAGCCAGGAAGATGCCGTTATCCAATACCAGGAGGCCGACCACCTGCATCAATGCCTTCTTACGACTAATCATGAGGAAACCGCCGGTCAGCACCAGTGCGACCGAGGCTGCGAGCATGGCCTGGTCGCCACCGAGAACGCCGATATAGGGGCGCACCGCAAAGAAGGAGAGCAGAATGAGTCCGGCGGCAATGAACACCGACTGGGAAGACGAAGTTGAGGAAGAAACGTCGCGCGGCGCTTTCAGTTCTTCGACGATGCGATAGAGTGCATACGGAATCGCAACCACCTTGACGGTCAAGACCATGGCGGCGATCACGAAGCCTTCCGCCAAATGGTGCATACGGGATGCGGCGACGATCTGCGCGGTTATGACCAGCGATTGCACGCTGAACAAACCGATGCAGGTGGAAGTCCGCTTGGCGGCCGCGATCAGCAGCACGGTCATGAACAAGAACACCCCGGACGACGCCAGAGCTTTGGCCGCAGCTGTCTCAAATAAACCCATCGTTCACCTCATGAGCGCTGTAAAAACCACAGCGAGGATCGCCAGCGCCGACGCTACGCCGAGAAAATCGGGAACCAGGTACATCCGCAATTTCGCGACACTACTCTCAACCAGCGCGAGTGTCAGTACGAGTGCGGCTATTTTCACGAGCAGTACCAGCGACGCGATTCCGATTGCCATCGCGGAAAGGCTGCTCGCCGCTCCCCACGGGACGAACAAGGCGATCAGCAACGCCATAATCACAGTGAGTTTGATTGCGCTTGCCCATTCGATCAGAGCGAGGCTCGGTCCCGAGTACTCCAACACCATCGCCTCGTGAATCATGGTCAGTTCCAGATGCGTGGTGGGATTGTCCACCGGGACCCTTCCCGTTTCCGCGATGGCGACCAAGGCCAGGGCCGCAAACGCCAGGGCGTGAACGGCTGAGAACTGAAAGAAGTCTTGAACCAGGGTCCAGCGCACCATTCCAGCGATACTGTTGGAACGCGCCGCAATGGCGACCGACACGAGCGCCAGCAAGAATGGAGCTTCGGCCAAGGTGGAAACCAGGGCTTCCCGGCTGGCTCCCATGCCTCCGAAGGAACTGCCGCCATCCATCGCTCCGAGCATCAGGAAGAAACGCCCCAGCGCCAGCAGGTAGACGAGAAGCACGAAATCGCCAGTCGCGTCGAGCAGAGCCGAACCGTGCAGCAGCGGAACAAACGCCGCGGCCACTAGGGTTGAGGTAAACAGGACGATGGGAGCTAGGCGAAAAACAAAAGAAGCCGAATCTGGGACGAGATCCTCTTTGCGAAAGAGTTTTAACAGATCGGCGTAGGGTCTCCACACGCTGGCGCCGTGCCGATTCTGGATTCTGGCTTTGAGACGCGCAATCACACCCCGCACCAAGGGCGCCAGCAAAAGCAGCAACAGTATCTGCACCGTATTGATGGCGAGTTTCATACGAACCTCATGAACACCAACAGGGCGATCAGGGCAGCGAAGATATAGAGCAGGTAGATCTGAATATTGCCGGTCTGGAGCTGTCTCAAACGGTGCGCCGCCGCTACGATCGCGTCAACGCCTGGCCGGTACAAAGACTTTTCAAAAGAGGTCGTGCGAACCGAGCGGTACGAGATAGACACCGGAAAATATGGCGGCCCGCCAGGAACCACTTCGACAGTTCGGTCCGACTTATACACCTGCGAGAATACTTTTCGCAGCGGCTTGGAGAAGGCGGTGGAGGTGTACTGCATGCGCTCGTTCAGGCCGGGGAGTCCGCAGGCCCAAGTCGCTGTCAGCTTTTTCGTTCGTTTCAATGCGGCAATGGCGGCGACCAGCACCAGAACGAAAAGAGCGATCCCAGGAAGTACCCCTGAGAGTGATGTTGCCGCCTGTGGCAACGCGACACCAGGAAGAAGTTCCTCGGTTAACTTGCCCATGCTGCGCAACACCAGGCCGGGGAAAACTCCGATCACGACGCACGCCGTCGCCAGTGCTCCCATTCCTGCCTGCATGGGCAGAGAGACTTCATTGGCGCTTTCCGCCTCGCGACTGCGCGGGCGCCCCAGGAAGGCAACTCCGTACACTTTCGCAAAACACGCGGCTGCCAATCCGCCGATCAGCGCCAGTACGCCCGCAGCCAAGGGTAGGATGATGGCTGCCGAGAGACTCGTCATCTCTGAGCCCGCCAGAAAACTGCGGAAGGTGAGCCATTCGCTGACGAAACCGTTGAACAATGGCAGCCCAACAATGGAGCAACAGGCAATCAGGAACACGGCGCCGGTCACACGCATTCGTTTCTGCAATCCACCGAGTTCTTCCAGGTCGAGGGTGTGAGCCGCGTCAGAAATTGCTCCGGCCCCGAGAAACAGGAGGCTCTTGAAAATCGCGTGGTTCAAGCAGTGGAGCAGGGCCGCGGCGAGGGCGAGAGCTGCCCAGAGCGGAGCATGGTTGGCCGTAAACACGAGCGCCGCCCCCAGGCCGAGATAGATGATGCCAATATTTTCGACGCTGTGATAGGCGAGCAATCTTTTTAGATCATGTTCCGCGATCGCGTACAGCACGCCCAGCAGGCCTGACACGCAGCCTGCCAATAGCACCAAATATCCCCACCAGGATGGGCCGCCGCCGAGAAAATCAAAAGCGAAGCGGACAAATCCGTAGATCGCGGTTTTCAGCATTACGCCTGACATCAAGGCCGATACCGGACTGGGCGCAATCGGATGTGCCCTCGGCAGCCAAAGATGCAGCGGGACGATTCCGGCTTTTGTTCCAAATCCTACAAAAGCCAGCAAGAACACGGCCGTGCGTAGAGATGGCGGCATCGCGGCTGCGCTTGCCCGCATCTCGGCGAAGTTGCCGGCATGCGGCAGGAATAAAAGGAAAGCTCCGATAACGGCTGCTGCACCGGCGTGCATCATGAGGAGATAGACAAAAATGTTGTGGCGGCGCTGTTCTGAATCGCCGTCAATCAGGATGAGGCCGGCGGAGAACAGGGTCATCAGTTCCCACCCGAACAGGAACGCAAATGGCGTGGAAGCGGTTGCCACCAGCACCATCGACATCAGGAACAGAGGCAAGAGCACCCACAGCCAATGCCGGCGTGCTCCGGAATAGTGGCGCGGGATGTACGAACTCGAAAACAGAATGACCGGCAGGGAGACAGAGCAAATCAATAACAAAAAGAACGCGCTGAGCCGGTCCACGCTGAGTGCGAAAGAGAACGATGCCACTTGCGAAACATCAACCACGAATTTTTGCCCGCCGTAGAACCCCGCCGCTGCAACAGCGATGCCGACCGCTAGCGATCCCATTAGCAGTATGGGAGGAAGGGCGCGCGCCTTTGTCCATCGGTGGGACATCAGCGTAACTAGGGGGACCGATAGCGTTGCCACAAGGAACAAACTGAAGGCAACTTGCGTCATTGGAACATCTGTCCATCCGCCCGACCACTAACTCGGCACAGGACTACGGTGAATTCGAAACGCGAGGACAGCGCGCGGTATCCAACGTCGAATGTGCCGCTCACTTTTCCCCCGCCGGGGTAAGTTGAGAAAGGAGGTCCCTTATGTCTACCAAGTGGTTGTTGAAGACCTGCCGGGCATCGTCGAGTAGATGAAAGATTGCTGGGTCTGGCACTGAGTAGTAAACATTCTGGCCTTCCTTGCGACCTACCACAATGCTGCTCTTTCGCAAGACTGCAAGTTGTTGAGAAAGCGTACTTTGTTCAACTTTCAGACGGGCACTGAGCTCATTGACGCCGACTTCCCCGGAGCGCAACGTGTCCAGTATTCTGACCCGCATGGGATGCGCCAACGCCTTGAAAAACTCGGCTGTAAATTGTGATAACTCAGGCATGTATATATATCAATATTTGCATATTGGTTAATATAAATCAACATGACTTTCGTCACTACCGGTTCCCGCAATCAAGGAAAATAAGAAAAAACTTAACATGTTGACCGCGTGCTATATCGCTGTGACGGCTCTCTTCTATGACCTGTTTAAGCCTGTGAACCGGAGCCTCTCATTGCTCGCAGCGTTCTTCAGCCTCGTGGGATGCGCCATTCAGGCTCTTAGTTACGTCTTTCATCTCGCCCCTTTGGTCGTCTTGGGAGGCGCGCAGTACTTGAGCGTATTTAAGGCGGAACAGTTGCAGGGCACTGGCGCTCATGTTTCTCAAATTGGGTGCTCAGGCCGTCAACATCTGCCTGGTATTTTTCGGATTCTATTGCCTCCTGATCGGCTACCTCATTCTCAGGTCGACTTTCCTGCCTCGAATTCTGGGGGTGCTGATGGCGTTTGCTGGTTTGGGTTGGCTGACCTTTCTATCACCGCCGCTCGCAAACTATCTGTCTCCCTACATTCTGGTCCTCGGCTTCCTCGCGGAAGTATCCCTGATGCTATGGCTCCTCGTGATGGGCGTGAACGTTCAACGCTGGAAGGATCAGGCCAGCGCAGCATGAAAGCCGCCGTCTATCGCCGCAGCGGTGCGGCTACGCCGCTATCGGGAACCGATCTGAGTCGCATGCACTGATTCAATAACTCGGATAAGAAGGAAAAAGTATGAGCGCAGCAGTAATGATGGAATGGATTGCAGAAGCGTCGCCGCGTTTCAAGGCCAGGATTGCCGGTGTCCTCTATTTTTTCAGCCTACTTACGGCAGCATTCACCGAGCTCTTTGCTCGCGGCAGGTTGAATTTCGTAGGGGGCTACATCGCGGTCTCCGGCATGGTCGCCGTGGCGCTGCTCTTCTATGCCATCTTTAAGCCGGTGAATAGGGGCCTCTCTTTGCTCGCCGCGTCCTTCGCCTTCCTCGGACTCAGCTTTGAGGGTCTTCGATGGCAGCCTCATGGCGTCAACATCGCCATAGTAATTCACGGATTCTATTGCCTCCTGATCGGCTACCTCATTTTCAGGTCAACCTTCCTGCCTCGAATTCTGGGCGTGCTGATGGCGCTTGCCGGTTTGGGTTGGCTGACCTTTCTGTCACCGCCGTTCGCTAACTATCTGTCCCCCTACAATCTGACCTCCGGCCTCCTCGGGGAAGGATCAGTGATGCTCTGGCTCCTCGTGATGGGCGTGAACGTTCAACGCTGGAAGGAGCAGGCCAGCGCAGCGGGGAATGACTGATAAAAGGAGCGGGAAAATGCGATTACCACTATTGGCCCAGGCAGAAGAATTGCTGGAACGGGCGATTCAACACGATCCCCGCGCGCTCGACCTGTTCGAGCAGAATATCGGCACCTGGCTCGATATCAAGCCGACCGCACAGATGCAGCAGTTGGAGTGGCGCTCCCGTTTCTCCACCGATCTGCGCGTTCGCTACGCCAACGCCAATCTCAGCTAGCAATGAACGGATGGCCAAAAACTGACAACTCGACGGACCTGCTCATCGCAAAGGGAGCATTGCGTCGTGGTTCACTCGTGTGGGCACCGGGCTTGACCTGCCGGTGCTCCCTGAAATTCCAACTATATGCTTCCTGCGGATTGCCTTCCTCGGCGAAGCGACACCGCCGTCGCGCTAGACTTTTCCGTTGTGGCAGGCTATGGTCAGTGCGCTTGAGAAAGCTTCCCGCAGTCGAAGAGGCCAAGGCGCTGATGATTGAGGCAATGGACTGGTCGGTGTTCAGGTGGCTGTTTGAAAAACGCAGAGTACGAGAGACCGCAGACCGAGCTAACGCTGCCTTGGACAAATTGAACCAAGCTGTTAAGGCGCGCTGGAGGAGTGACGTAAAAGCCGCGTACAAAGAGTTGGCGGCCAAAGCAGGTGGTACTGCGCCGCGCCGGCAAGGCGAACCGGCATCTCCGACCATTGATCCTCAAGTCAGATTCTTCGCTAAGAGAGTGAAAGAAGCGGATGACGCGGCCCACCGCGCCAGAGTGGATGCCCAAGACACCTTCGACGAAGCGGAGACGCAATTGAATACCGACCTGGCGCGAGAAGGATGTCAGAAAGCCATTCATCAGTGGGAGTTGGACGAAAAGGCGATTCGCAGGGCCGACTTGGTTCCAGGTTCCACCAAAGCCACAAGTTAAGGCCTGGCGGTTCACATTCTGTCTCCCGTTCTGCCCGAAATAGTTTCCTTTTTCTTCCGTCCCTCCGGGATCGCGGCATTCATGCGTGGGATCCATTTTCCCACAAACGGCTGTGGCTTGCGTGTCACCGAAGTTGTGCTGGTAGGTCGGCGGCGTGGCGGCTTTCTTTTTCAGCAGACTGTGACCAGCATCACTTTCGGCACAGCGACACACGACATACGATTGATCGCATGGTGCATCACCGTCGTGTGCGGGTCGGTCTGGTTCCAACGGAATTTAGTGCAGCCCGTAAAGGAGCGTTCTTATGAAACTAACGCTGGCAACGCGAACGAAGGATGGAATTTTCGTGGTGGATTGCAATGGCCGGGTTGTTTTTGGCGAGGAGTCTTCGCTGTTGCGGGATACCGTAAAGAAGGCCCTATCGGAGAACAATCGCATCGTGCTCAATCTGGGCGAGGTGAATTACATCGATTCCGGCGGTCTGGGCACACTCGTGGCGCTGCGCACAAGCGCGCAAAAAGCGGGCGGCACGATCAAATTGACGAGCTTGACCAAGCACGTGAGCGATTTGCTGCAGATCACCAAGCTGCTCACGGTCTTCGACGTATACAACTCAGAGGCGGAAGCCGTCGAATCCTTCCGCAAGGCGGCTTAGCCCGGCCCTCCGCGACCAGCCATTCCCCAGCGGTCACAGAGGGAAGCGACCCGACGACCGTCGTCTCCTCCCGCTGCCCGCGTGCTTTCACGCGCAGGACGCAGAAGCCGCTCTCGTCGTTGTGGAAGGTGGCCCGCTCGATCAGGCCGGAAATCTCCCGTCGCGGGCCTGCGTTCAGAGATTGTGGCATTCATCTGGTTGAGTGTTCAACCGCCGCCCTGAGTACTTGCAAGCTTCGCGGAACGTAGTCAACTGGGAAGAAGTCAAGAGGCACCGTGCGTCGCTGAAGAAGTAACGCGAAGGAAGTACCGTGTGGCGTGGACACTCCCATCAGCGCTCAGGGCGGGCTTTGCCTCACAGCGTAAGATAGATTGCAGGTCGTTCGCCGTCTCGTTGTTCGGAGGTCGCCATGTGCAAGCCCGCGCCAGCTCTTACCCTGTTCCTCATTATTTCATTCTTTTCCGCGGCGCAAGAAACCAAGCCAGCTCCCAAGACGGACTATAGCCCGGTTCCCGTCAAGGCCGCCCGAGAGCCCAACCCGGTGAAGTCCACTCCCGAGTCCATCGCTGAAGGCAGGAAGATCTACGGTTACGACTGCGTTCAGTGTCATGGCGCCACGGGCGACGGCAAAACCGATCTTGCCAAGGATTTGAAGATACCCGACCTCACCGCTCCCGCGCTTCTCAAATCCCGCACCGACGGCGAACTCTTTTATATCCTCAAGAATGGCCATGGCGACATGCCTCGCGAAGGCGATCGCGTCAAGCCCGAGCAACTCTGGGATCTGGTCAACTACGTCCGATCCCTCGCCAGGAAGCAGCCTCCCGCCGAACAGAAGCCGTCCAACTAGACGCGGTCAGCGAGGCTTGCCAGTTCGCGTACGGGCCCTCCAACAATGCCTCTGCGGCTGGAGAGTTGGTTCATCCGGCGCGCGAATCAGAAAGGGAACCATCACCTCTCCACCTGAATCCCCACGCGTGCTTGAAGCGATCAGGTTTCTCGCGTTGATCCGAGCAGCACGCGCATCGGAGCTACCACTAGCAGGTTGCGGAAAAACTCGACTTGAAGCGGACGCAGTACCACGAAACTCTCTTGTTTCCACAGCACAACCTGATAAGAAGAAGGCATGCGCGG
>JGI12270J11330_10001146_pt1 | contig 19941 bp, 19 predicted proteins | sample PeaSoiMetSII2010_FD_11330 | JGI IMG/M metagenome (IMG submission 11330)
TAAAAATCGTTCCCTTCGGTTGTCCAAACTTTCCCTTGCCAATCACGACAAACGTCGAGCCCGTGGCCGAGAACGTTCCGCCGTACCGGATCGAGCCGCTGATCAGCGCGCCGGTCGAGAAGCTGACCGAACCAAGAGATTTTCCTTTCGGTGCTGTGATGGCGTCAAAGCTCGTCAATTCCGATCCCACGGAACTGATGACCGAGCCTAAGCCGCAGCAGCCGGAAATCGAAATCGAGCCAAACGTGTTCGTGAGAGTAATTGGGCTCGCCCAAGCGGCAATCGGCAACGTCAATGCCAGTAACGCTAGAACTACCACTCGCCTCATGTTAATTCCCTCCAAAACTTCTTCTTCCCGCAGGTTCACCTTGAAGTCCGTGTCCAAGGTATAGGTCGCCGCTAGCGCATGTGCATTTGTCGGTCCAAAACTAACGAAGCTTCGTTGTTATTGTTTATCAACAACTTACCAACTTCTACCGTGAATGCTCGAGACCTCGGAATGCAATCTGCTGCACACTAGCAACAATTGCTTTTCCCTAGATCTGCAAGCGGCTTAATCTCGCAGGCGGTCAGACCGGCTACGAAACGGAACAACTGTCGGTCCGGAATCGGCAGGGAAAATCTCCCCAGCAGAATGAAACTTTTGCGTGACCCCTCCCAGGACCTGGTGCGACTGTGAGTAACCAGTCGCAAAGTGAGCCATGGTATCACGCACCGGCGTTTAGCAAATGGCTCGTTGGTGCCATCCAAATCCCTAAGAGTGGGATTCCGCTCTCGGGCCAGTTGCCATACCTTTGGGGCAAGCAGTTCTGGGGGAGGGCTGTTCGAGCGTCCCGTGATCCTTTCGATCCGGGGCGCTCTTTATTTGTGGTGAAGTTCCCCCAGGGAGCGCTTCCACACCATTGCGGTCCCTCGTGGTTGCCTCAAAGATTACCTGCCAGCCTCGTCTGAGAAAATCGGTACCTCTTCAGTTTTTCCCAAGGACAGGCTGCGGTAGGCAGCGTCCAGAATGAGCTGGTTCTGCCAGCCTTGCTGGCCGGGGACCGGAAACACTTCCCGACCTTCGACCGCGGCCGCGAACGCGTCTACCTGTCTCGCGTAGGCAAGTTGGTTGGAAACGGTGTCTTCGGCGATGCGTTGTCCGTCGCGCCACAGTTCCAGCTTAACCGGCCGTTCAACATTCAGCGCATCGTCGGCCCGAAGCACGCCGGCATCGCCGACAATCTCCAGCGGCGTGCGATATGGGGCGCGAGTCGAAACCAGCACCGTGGCCAGCGTGCCCCGCTGAAACTCCAGCGTCAGGACGGCTGCCACTTCTACGTCGCCAGATTGTTCGTCCGAGCGGCCGAGAGCGCTTACGCGCCGCGGCTCATCCTGCAGGATGTAACGCAAGCCATCGATGCAGTGGACGCCCACGTCGGCGATGGGGCCCCCTCCCGCTATTGAGCGGTTGTAGAGCCAGCTGCGGGCATGGCCTGAACCGGGAAAGGAGAACTCCGCCCGCGCAAAGATCGGGCGCCCGATGTCACCAGCGGCGACGCGTTCGCGAAATCTCGCCGTGCTTTCTTCAAAGCGAAAGACCTGGGCGACGCCGAGGAGCACGCTGGCGTTACGCGCCGCTTCGACCATCTGGCGGCATTCGTCCGCGTCCATGCCCATCGGTTTTTCGCACAGCACCGGCTTGCCGGCAGCTACCGCGGTGAGGACGTCGTGCAGGTGGCAGGCATTGGGAGTGGTGACCAGCACGGCGTCGACTTCGGGGCAGCGGCAGAGTTCTTCGGTGGAGGCAAAGGCAAAGCCATGCGGGATGCCATACTGCCGGGCGGCCTCGCGTGCCTTGTGTGCGTCTCGGCGCGATAAAGCGACCACTTTGCAATTCCGAGCAAGCGCGAATCCTGGCATCAGCCGCCGCACCGCGTGCAAACCGAAACCTGCAATACCAAAGCGAATCATGTGAATTTCACCGGCTCCTCTAGTTACGTGTACGGATAAAAGACGAAAAACAGCAGCGACAAAACGGTCAACGCCCAGAGCGCCGGACGAACGTCCCGCAAGCGTCCCGAAACCAGCTTGCAAAAAGGATACAAGATAAAGCCCGCCGTCATGCCAATTCCCACGTTGTAAGTGAAGGCCATCAGGACGATGACGCCGAAGGCTGGAACCAGTTCGGTGAGATCGTCGAAAGGAATACGGGTAATCGGTGTCAGCATCAGCAATCCAACGAAGATGAGCGCCGGCCCGTATGCCTGGGGTGGGATGGCGGAAATGAATGGCGCGAAGAATAAAGTCCCGACAAAGCACAGCGCCGTGATGACGGCGGTCAGGCCCGTGCGCCCGCCGGCCTCGACTCCAGTGGCGGACTCGATATAAGCCCCCGACGTTGTCGTTCCAATCACGGCGGCGAAGGTTGTGGCCAGCGCGTCGGCCATCATCGGACGCTCGATCTGCGGCAGGTTCCCGTCTTTGTCGAGGAAACCCGCGCGCGCCGACACACCGATGAGAGTGCCCATGGTGTCCACGAATGCCATGACAAAAATCGTCAGGACGACAGGGAAAAATCCCCACGTGAACAGACTGTGCAGATCGAACTGGAAAAAGACGGGCTGGAGGCTGGGCGGGCGGCTGATCCAACCTGCCGGCGTCGGAGCGACCCCGGTCACAAAACTGAGAAGGGCGGTGACGAGAACTCCGCTAAGAATCGCGGCCGGGAACCGGCGAATGGTGAGCACCGTCATCAGCAGAAAACCGAAGATGGAAAGCAGGACCGAAAGCGAAGTGAGATGGCCCGGCCGAACCGGCGCCCCGGGGGATCCAATGGCAACGATGCCGGTCTGATTCAGTCCGATGAAGGTGAGGAACAATCCGATGCCGACGGCGTAGCTGTAACGGAGCGTGGGCGGAATGGCATCGACCATCCACTGGCGGAGGCGGAACAGAGTCAGCAGAATAAAGAGGATTCCGGCCAGAAACACGGCGCCCAGAGCGCTTTGCCACGAGTAGCCGAGCACATGAACAACCGTGAACGCAATGAAAGCGTTTTCGCCCATGTACGGACCGATGGCGAAAGGGCGGTTGGCATAGAAGCCCATCAGCAGCGTTCCGAAAATGGCGGTGAGAATGGTGGCTGTGAGCGAAGCTCCAACCGGCATGCCGGCCGTTTTCAGGATGGCAGGGTTGACGGCCACGATGTAGGCCATCGTAAAGAAGGTGGTCAGTCCGGCGACGACTTCGCGGCGGATAGTTGTTTGGTGGTCAGAGAGTTCAAAGAACTGATCGAGCCAGCGATTCAAGTTGCCCTCGGGTGGAAACTCAGGATTGTACATTCGCCGCGCTCGAAGAACGAATCGAAGGGCGAATCGAGAGGGAGGTTTTCCTCTGTTCACCCCTGTGTCCTCTGTGGTTTCGCTCTTGACGTCGCGAACAGCGAGAAACCACAGAGGATCACAGAGGAAGCCGGACTTCGAGTGACCTCCCGAGCGATCAGCGATCAGCGATTGCCCAACTCGGCGAGCAACTTGGGGTCGATGTTCCCGCCGCTGATCACGGCTACGTTGATCCTTGTGTTGGGCAACTCGTCGGCATGGAAAAGAAATGCGGCTACGGCGACGGCGCCACTGGGTTCGGCCAGTGTTTTCGCGTTCACACTCAGGGCGCGCATGGCCTCGCGGATCTCGTCTTCCGTGACGCTGACGATGTCGTCGACATAGGTGCGGATGTGTTCGAAATTGATGGCGCCGATGCTCTGAGTGCGAAGACCGTCGGCCAGTGTTTGCGAGACTTGCTCAGCCGGGAAAGAGACGATGCGGCCGGCGCGCAGGCTGGCTTGCGCATCGGCGGCAAGTTCGGGCTCGACGCCAATCACCTTCACCTGGGGATTACTCAGACGATTGCTGAGCTTGATGGCGGCAGAGATGCCGCTGATCAATCCGCCGCCGCCGACGGGCACCAGCACGGTTTCAACGTTGGGCAGGTCTTCGAGAATTTCGAGCCCCACGGTTCCCTGGCCGGCGATGATCTTCTCGTCATTGTAGGGCGGCACGACCACGTAGCCGTGCTCGGCGGCCAGTTGTTCGGCACGCAACCGGCGCTCTTCACTGCTCGGACCGACGATGACGATCTCCGCTCCAAGGGCCGCGGTGGCTTCGAGCTTATTCTTCGGAGCATTGCCGGGCATGACGATGATGGCCTTTACGCCGAGCGCCCTCGCCGCGTAGGCTACGCCTTGCGCGTGATTGCCGCTGGAATAGGAAATGACTCCGCGGCGGCGTTCTTCGTCAGTCAGAGAAGCGACTTTGTTGTACGCCCCGCGCAGTTTGAAGGCGCCGACGGGCTGCAGGTTTTCGAGCTTGAGGAAGAGCTTGCGATGATCCGCCGTCCATTCGAACAAGGGAGTGCGGACGGCGATGCCGTGGAGGCGCGCCTGAGCTTGCTGAATGTCAGTTAGGGTTACGATACAGGATCTCTCCTCTGCGCTCGCGGCACCTCGGCGGTGAAAGAATTCTCAGATCTCCAGTATCACCGGCATAATCAGCGGCCGGCGTTGCGTCTGGCGCGAGATGTAGCGCTTCAGGTCGGTGCGGATCTTCTCTTTGATCACGCCGTAGTCGGCTTTCTCTTCGGCGCTGGAGGAATCGAGGGTTTCCATGACGATCTCCCGGGCGCGCTCGATCACACCGTTTTCGCCGGGCGCGAAGCCGCGGGTCACAATTTCGGGCGAAGTCTCGACCAGTCCGCTGAGCTTGTTGATGGCGATGATCGGCATCACGAAGCCATCTTCGCTGAGGTGGCGGCGGTCTTTGATGACGAGGTCTTCGACCACGTCGGCGCGCGAGCCGGAATCGATGCAGACGCGGCCCGCGTTAACGCGGCCGGCCTTGCGGGCGCCGAGTTCATCGATTTCGAGCACGTCTCCACTCTCGATCAGCAGCACGCTGCCAACCGAGCCCTGCATTGACGCGGCCAGCTCAGCGTGCAACTTGAGCTGCCGGTATTCACCATGGATCGGGACGAAATATTTGGGCCGCACCAGGTTGATGATGAGCTTCAATTCTTCCTGGCTGGCGTGTCCGCTGACGTGGATCGGAGGGTACGAGCCGTCGTCATAGATGACGTGCGCTTCGCGCCGGAACAGATGGTCCACCATGCGGAAGATGGCTTTTTCGTTGCCGGGAATGATGCGCGATGACAGGACGACAGTGTCTCCCTTTTCGATTTTTGCGTGCTTGTGGTTATCCACTGCCGCCCGCGACAACGCCGACATGGGTTCGCCCTGCGTGCCGCTAATGAGGACGCAGACTTTCTCAGGGGCAAAGTTCTTCATTTCGCCGGGATGGATCATCATGCCTTCGGGGATCTGGATGTAACCCAGGTCTTCGGCGATCTCGGAGGAATTCTCCATGGAGCGGCCGAGGAAACAGATTTTGCGGCCGTGCTCCCGCGCCATGTCGACGGTCAGCTTGATGCGGTGAATGGAGGACGCGAAGCAGGAGATGAACAAACGCCGCTGGGTGCGGGCAAACACCTCGTCGAACTTGCGGCGAACCGCGCGCTCGCTCGGAGTGTAGCCCTTGCGCTCGACGTTAGTGGAATCCTGCAGCAGCGCCAGCACTCCCTCTTTGCCGTACTCGGCGAAACCGTGCAGGTCGAAGAGGCGGTTGTCGGTGGGCGTCGGATCGACCTTGAAGTCGCCGGTATGCAGCACGACGCCGAGCGGTGTGTGGATGGCGAGCGCCACACAATCGACCAGGCTGTGCGTTACCTGCAGCGGATGAATGGTGAAAGGTCCGACCTTGAAGCGTTCTCCGGGACGGATTTCGCGCAGGTCGGCGTCGTCGAGGAGCTGGTGTTCGTCGAGCTTGTCTTCGACGTAAGCCAGCGTGAACTCGGTGCCCCAGACGGGAACATTCAGTTCGCTGAGAATCCAGGGGAGGGCGCCGATGTGGTCTTCGTGGCCGTGCGTAAGCACGATGCCGCGCACATGCTTGCGATTTTCGAGCAGATAAGAAATGTCGGGGACGACGATGTCGACGCCCAGCAACTCGGCTTCGGGGAACATCAGGCCGGCGTCCACCACGATGATGTCATCGCCAAAGCGGATGGCCATGCAGTTCATACCGAACTCCCCCAGCCCGCCTAGCGGAACAATATGCAGTTTTCCTTTTGACATTAGAAGAATTGATGCTAGCACACGGTGGGCCGTTGTTGGAGTTGGACTCCGGAGTTGGACCCACGGCGAGTCAACGCGAGGCTGGCTGATAAAGGTTGGCTGGTAAACTCATACTTGAAAATGGCCGGCCAGAAAAAATCGTGGATGCGGAGGCGCGTCGAAGGGGCGATCCGCGGGGGCCTGACTCGCGCCTACGACACGATCAAGGTTGATCCGGGCCGCTTCCTGATGCAACTGCGCGTGGCGCACGGGTTGCCGCTGGCCACATTTCAGGGCGTTTACACGCTGCCGGTGGAACGCCTCGACGATGTGGCGGAGTCGGTAATCCGCGGCGGCATGAAGCTGGCGGCGGCGGAGGGAGCCGGATTTGGTCTGGGCGGAATCCTCACCATCGTGCCGGACCTGGGCATTCTTTCTGCCATTACCATGCGCACCATCCAGAAGCTCAGCCTGATTTATGGGTTCGAGTTGAACACCGACGACGAAATTGCCGAGCTTTGGATTGCCGCAGCCAGCGCGGCCGGAGTCGACATCAGCCGCGAATTGCTGGAAAAAGAAGTGGTCAACCGCTTTGTGCCGCGCGTGATCCAGCGGATCGCGGTCCAGGCCGGCGCCGATGTGGTGGAGAAGTGGACGGGACGCCTGATTCCGATTGCCAGTTCGGCCATCGGATGCGCGCTGAATTACTACTTCGTACGGGCGTGGGGCGAACGGGCGCGGGCGCATTTCCGCGCCAAGCATCTGGAAGCGCGGCGCAGGTTCGCGGATGAGCAGGCGAAGCTGCCGGGCTCGTCTTCGGCGATGCTTCCGTCGTGACCGGATTCTAATCCCAACTCTGGCGTTCTTTTTGTAGATAAGTCTTGGGATACGCGCCGCAAGCTAACCCTCGAATCGCGGCATGATAGAACTTTGGTTTTCGCAGGATGAGGACTTTCCCGCCCCGAACCACCACAAGAACCTTGTCGCCCGGTTTCAGGGGCAACGCTTTGCGAGCCTCACGTGGGATCACGATCTGGTTTTTCGCGGAAAGAGTTGTTTCATCATCGGTTTACTTTGTAGCGTAAAGTAAAGCGACGAACGAGCACGGGGACGTATTGTCGTTTAAGGCCACTTCTGCGCTCCGTGTAGGATACGAGCGATGTGAATTACGTCGCCGCTGATACGGTAGACCATGAGGTACGGCAGCGGAGCAAGCACGAGTTCTCGCGTGCCCTGTCTCTTGCCCAAGCGCCCACTGTAGGGGAATCTCAGCAGGGCGGTTGGAGCGTTGTAAATGGCGCGCGCCAACTCCGGCGCATGTCCCGGAGTCTTTTCGAATAGGTAATCAGTGATGCGTTCAAGGTCGGTAACGGCTTCCTCGGTCCAACGAAGTTCCATTACGAGTGCGACTGCTTGTCAGCCAGCAATCGTTCCAGGCGCGCTCCAACCTGCTCGTGGGTCAGTAGTGCGCCGCGGTCGGCCGAGGCCAAACCTTTTTCCACTTCGCGGATAAACCACTCATCGTAGTCCACAAAGCGCTCAATGGCCTCCCGGGCCAACACTTCTGCGTCACTTCCGCGCGCGGCGGCTATGCGGCTGAGCTTGGATTGTAAGTCTGGGTCCAGGCGGACTTCCATGCCTGGAGTGTAAAAGCGTGGTCGAGTGCTGTCAACGGGGGTGGCGGTGTATCGGTTAAACAGCCCATGGTCCCCTACCTTAGCCACTCCTCCAACTCAATCCCACGCTCGGTCTTCTCGTCGCGATACTTTACGATCACAGGCGTATAGAGCGAAAGGTTCCAGTCGTCGGATTTGCCCTTGCCTTTTTTCACGGCGCGCGAGCCGGGGACGACTACCGCGTTTTCTGGAACCTCCAGCGAGTGCTCCGCTGTCGCGCGGTATATTTCGCCGCGCACCAGATCATAGAGCGGCGTGGATCGGGTCAGAATCGTTCCCGCTCCCAAAACCGCGCGGGCCCGCACCAGCGTGCCTTCGTATACTCCGCAATTGCCGCCGACCAACACATCGTCTTCGATGATCACCGGGGCGGCGTTGACAGGCTCGAGCACGCCTCCGATCTGCGCGGCGGCGCTCAGGTGCACGCGCTTGCCGATCTGCGCGCACGAGCCGACCAGGGCATGCGAGTCGATCATCGTGCCTTCATCCACATAAGCGCCGACGTTGATGAACATGGGAGGCATACAGACGACCGACGGCGCAACGTAGGCTCCTTCGCGGATGGAAGATCCACCCGGCACCAGGCGAACACGATCGGCGAGGGTTAGACGGCGGGCTGGGAAAGTGTCCTTGTCGACAAAGGAGAGTACGTCGCCGTCCGACACTTGTTGTAACTCGCCAAGACGGAAGCCGAGCAGGATGCCCTGCTTCACCCAGGCATTGACGACCCAGCGTCCGGCGACTTTCTCAGCAGCGCGAACCTCGCCTCGAGTCAGAGCGGCGCGGAAGTCGAAAAAAGTGGGACGGGCTTCGTCAGGGTTGCTGATCGTTTCGCGCGTCGATAGGCGTTCAATGGCCGACTTCAGAGTGAGTAGCGAGTCTGGCATAGGAAGGCTGGTGAAACAAAAGGCCAAGTGCTAAGAGCCAAATGCTAAGAGCTGCTTTTACGCCACGCACTTGCATTCGCTGCGGATCAGCACACCGGGCATCTGATGGGTCGCCTGGCGGGCCTCGGTGACATTGCCGTACGGTCCGTGCCAGCGCGAATGGTTGGGATCGTGCCCGGCGGGGCGTCCTTTGCCGGAACTGCACTGGCCGCAGGATGCGCGGTGCAAGATCGCTTTGTGCGGGCCCGCCGCCCAATTTTCGTAGACATAGAATTCGGCGGTTGCGGCTGGCGGAGCCGCAGGCCGGGTAATCAATCCGGCGTCGGTTGCGATCTTCTGCAGCTTCGATCGCGTGTCGCGGCGCATGGGAAGCAAGGGCAGGCGATAGACCTCTTCGATCTTTCCCATCATCGCGAGGACGGCCTTCACGGGCAGCGGACTCGATTCGATGAAATTGGCCTGCATCAGCGGGAAGTATTTGCGGTGGATGGTGCGCGCCGTGTGCCAGTCGTTGTTCAGAGCGGCACGGGTCATCTCCGCCATTTCGTGGGGAATTTCGTTGGACGCAACCGAAATCACACCCACTCCGCCGAGCGCGATCACCGGCAAAATGACGGCGTCGTCGCCAGAGAGCACCAGGAAACTCTCCGGCACGGAGTTCAGCACCTCGGCGATCTGAGTCATGTTGCCGCTGGCTTCCTTTACGCCCACGATATTCGCGACCTCGCACAGTCTCGCTAGCGTTGCGGGTTCGAGGTTGGCGGAGGTGCGGCCCGGCACGTTATAGAGGATGACGGGCTTATCCACCGCTTCGGCGATCGCACGGAAGTGCCGGTATTGGCCTTCCTGCGTCGGCTTGTTGTAGTACGGCGAAGCGGTGAGGATGGCGTTGACGCCCGGCCGCGCCGCCACTTCTTTCGCTTTGGCCACCGCCTCCTGCGTCGAGTTGGAGGTGGCGCCGGCGACGATCGGCACACGTCCGGCGACGACTTCGATGGTCACGTCGATGACGCGCAGCCACTCATCGTGGGTGAGCGTGGGAGTTTCTCCCGTGGTGCCGCAGGGAATCAGGAAGTCAATGCCCGATTCGACCTGCCAGGCAACCAGACCGCGCAGTGCGTTTTCGTCGACGGCACCGTCCTGAGAGAACGGTGTGACCAGAGCGGTACCACAGCCTCGCAGTTGCATGAGCTAAGGATAACTCTTCTCGCAACGGCTTGCATTGGGCGACCGTGATGCGGGCAGGGTCAGACGGCAACAACTTCGTTTGGATGGTCCACACACCCACACATTCGCAAACAACGCGAATGTGTGGGGCACCCAGTACCCAGCATTGCTTTACAGCTCGCGCCAGATGTTGCGGAACTCGTAGAACCCGGTTTTCCCCGCCATCCACTCGGCGGCGCGCACGGCGCCTTCGGCGAATCCCTGGCGGGACTTGGCGTCGTGGCACAAATAGATTCGATCACCGGGAGAATTGAAGACCACCTCGTGCATGCCGACCGCGTCACCCTCGCGAAAGGAAACGATCTCGACTTCTTTTTCCTTGCCTCCGGCCTCGCGCACAATCTTCTGAATCGTGACTGCAGTTCCGGAAGGGGCGTCTTTTTTTTGCGCGTGATGGCGCTCGAAAATCTGGCCCGAGTAATCGTATTTCAGCGCGGTCCCTGCGGTTGCGACAATCTCGAAGAACAGGTTTACGCCGATAGAAAAATTCGATCCGTAGAGGAAGCCGGTCTTTGCGGAGAGCACCATTTCGCGCAAGCGCGGCAATTGGTCATACCAGCCGGTGGTTCCGACCACGAGGTTTTTCTTCGCGAGGATGCAGGCTTCAGCATTGACGACAGCCGCCGCGGGCGTGGTGAAATCGATCACAACGTCGGTAGCGGCAAGCGAATCCAGCGTAAGAGCACTGGCTCCGGCGTTTTCAGCGGCGGAGAGCACTCGCACATGATGCCGGCGCGAGCGCGCGACCTCTGCAACCAGTGCTCCTGTTTTGCCACGGCCGAGAATTAGAAGATTCATGCTGAGACCTCTTCACCGCCGAGACGCCGAGAGCGCCAAGAAAATCCGGAAAACAATGCTTAATTCAAGCTCTTGTTTTTCTCCGCGTCCTCGGCGTCTCGGCGGTGAAAACAGTTATGCAAACACTTCCGGATCTGCCTCTGCGAAAAATGCGTGGTGCAAGCGCCGAACCACGTCGGCCGCGTCGTCTTCTTCAATCACAAAGGTCAGATTAATTTCGGATGCGCCCTGCGAAATCATGCGGATCTTCACCTCCTCAAGAATGCCGAAGACCTTGGCGGCGATTCCGGGTGTGTCACGCAAATTCTCGCCCACCAGACAGACGATCGCCTTCCGCCCCTCATACTTCACGTCCGCAAGTTTCGCCAGATCGGCGGCCAGCGCCGGGATGGCTTCGTTGGTCTCGGCCGTCACCGAGACGCTGACTTCGGAGGTGGAAACCACGTCCACCGCCACGTTGTGCTGATCGAAGGCCTCAAAAATGGACTTCAAGTATCCATGCACCAGCAGACGCCGAGGCGAGGCGATCTCTACGAGCGTGATCTTCTTCTTGAGCGCGATGGCCTTGAAGATATTGGCGCAGCGCGGCGCGCGCGCCGTGACCTTCGTCCCTTCGCAGGTCGGGTTCAGCGAGTTCAGAACATAGACCGGAATATTTTGCTGAATCGCGGGCAGCACGGTGGCTGGATGCAGAACTTTGGCCCCGAAGTAGGCGAGTTCCGCGGCTTCGTCAAAGCTGATGACCTTGATGCGGCGAGCGTCGGGGCAAAGGCGGGGGTCGGTGGTCATCATGCCATCGACGTCGGTCCAGATTTCAATGCGTTCGGCATTGAGACCAGCGCCAAAAATCGCCGCGGAAAAATCCGATCCTCCGCGGCCGATGGTGGTGGTGATGCCGGCGCGATTGGAACCAATGAACCCGCCCATCACCGGAACCTTGCCGGCCTCGACCAGAGGCTGCACCCTCTTGCGCAGGCGCTCGTTGGTTTCTTCCATCTGGGGAACCGCGCGGGTATAGGTGCTGTCGGTTAGCAGACATAGGCGCGAATCCACGTGCGCACCCGGCAATCCGCGGGCGACGAAAGCGGCAGCCACGATCTTGCTCGCAAGCACTTCGCCAAAAGACGCAACGTAATCGTAGGTGCGGGGAGTGATTTCACCGACCGCGCCAATGCCCCGCAGCAATTCGTCCAGATCTTCGAAGTCGGCGCCCAAGTCGCCGTGAAATTCAGTGAACAGGGCAGTGCCGAGCAGTTCTCCGGCGGTGTCATAGTGGCGTTCGCGCAAGCCGCGCGCCATTTTGAGAGCCGTCTTGCGATCGCCGCCACCGGCAGCCTTTCCCATGGCGAGCAGGGAATCGGTGACTTTGGCCATGGCGCTGACCACCACCACGGGACGGTCCGCCAACCGGCCCTGGACGATGTGGGCTACGCGCTCGATCGCTTTTGCGTCTTGTACGGAAGTCCCGCCGAACTTCATCACAATCATGGGCGGGGGTGCTCCTTGAAACAGTGGTCAGTGGCCAGTGGCCGGTGGCCAGTGAAAACCATGCCTGTGAGGGTCCGTCTGACAACTGGCAACTGGACACTGGCAACCGTTTCTCCGTGTCGGAGCCTGCCCGGAGCGAAGCCGGAGGGTGTCTCCGTGGTGGATTCTTCTCTCACCCCAGATACCCCTTCGCCTTGAGCAACTCGGCGTTCAGCAGGGCAGCGCCGGCGGCGCCACGAATTGTGTTGTGCGACAGGACGGTGAACTTCCAGTCGAGGACGTTACACTTGCGCAAGCGGCCGACCGCTGTGGTCATGCCGGCGCCGAGGTCGCAGTCGAAGCGGGGTTGCGGACGATCCGGTGCAGTCATGTACACGACCGGCTGCTCGGGCGCGCTCGGCAAGCGCAGGTGCTGCGGCTCGGCACGAAAATCGTTCCAGGCGGCGATGATCTCCTCCGGCTGTGCCTTCTGTTTCAGTCGAACCGCAACCGACTCGGTGTGGCCATCTTCCACGGCGACGCGATTGCATTGCGCGCTCATCGCAAAGAGAGCAGGGTCGACGCGCGCACCGTTCAGCGTCCCCAGCAACTTTTGCGTCTCCTCTTCCATCTTTTCTTCTTCTTTGGCGATGTAGGGGATGACGTTGCCGAGAATGTCGAGCGAAGGCACTCCGGGATATCCGGCGCCGCTGACCGCTTGCATGGTAACCACCATCACCGTCTCGAGAGTAAACGCACGATGCAATGGAGCCAGCGCCAGCACCAGACCAATGGCCGAGCAGTTGGGGTTGGTGACGGCAAAGCCGCCGGATTTGCGCCGCCAGGGTTGGGTCTCGATCAGCCGGATGTGATCGCCGTTGACTTCGGGAACCACCAGCGGAACGTCGGTTTGCATGCGCAACGCACTCGAATTGGAAACGACCGCACAGCCGGCGGCGGCGAACTGCGGCTCCAGTTCGCGGGCGATCGAGGCATCGAGGGCGGCGAAAATAATCTTCGGAGCGCCTTCGGGCTTGGCGTGCGCAACCGTCATTCTGGCGACATCAGGGGGGATGGCAGTTTTCAAACGCCAGCGCGTAGCTTCGGCATAGGGCCGGCCTTCCGAGCGATCGGAAGCGGCAAGCCATGCGACTTCAAACCACGGATGGCGCTCCAGCATTTGAATGAAGCGCTGGCCGACGATGCCCGTGGCACCGAGGATTCCTACAGGAAGTTTGTTCGACATGATAAGTTGTGATTTTATACCAGCGAAATTTCGGCAGGGAATGCCGCCGCTGATCCACAGGCGAACTTGATGCGCGTGGTCCCCCTTTTCTCTCGCGAGACGTAGGCATACGACCCTTGGTGACTGTTCGGCTCTCGACCTTGGATGTACGCTTTGCCTAGGAGTGCCTATGTCAGAACTACGCCAGAATTTTGCTACCAAGGAATGGGTTGTGATCGCAACCGAGCGAGCCCGGCGTCCGGAAGAAATGGCGCGCCACAACGAGCGGAAGCCGGTGGCATCCTATGTCGCGAACTGCCCTTTTTGTCCGGGAAACGAGAAGCTGACTCCGCCGGAAGTTATGCGGGTACCCCCCGCGATGGATGTTCCGTGGCACGCGCGAGTGGTGCCGAATAAGTTTGCGGCTCTTTCCCGCGAAGCGCAGCCGACTCGCACCGTACACCGGTCGCGCCGGATGGTAAACGGCTTCGGTGTTCACGATGTGATCGTGGAGACGCCCGACCACTCTCAGGTGATGGCCCTCATGCCCGATTCCTACGTGACTGAAATCCTCCACATCTACAAAACTCGCTACGATGAAATCAGCCTCGACCCGCGCATCGCGCTGATTACGATCTTTAAGAATCACGGAATCGACGCCGGCACGAGCCTGGAACACCCGCACTCCCAGATCATCGCGACTCCAGTGATCTCGCTGCAGGTGCGCGAGCGCTTTCAACAAGCTTTGCGACACTTTGACGACTATGGCGAGTGCATGTTCTGTCAGATGCTCGAAGAGGAATTAGAAGAACAAACCCGCATCGTCGCGGTTTCCGAGCACTTCATCGCGCTCGAAATGTATGCCTCGGCAGCTCCGTTCTCTACCCACATCTATCCGCGGCGGCACATGGCCAGTTTCGGAGATGTGAGCACTTCGGAGATGAACGATCTGGCGCGTATGTTGCGCTCGACGCTGGCCAAGCTCTACCACGGGCTTGCGGACCCGGATTTCAACTTTACGATTCGAAGCGCTCCCGCCGAGAGCGTCGGCGTGAAGTACTTTCACTGGTATCTGAGTGTGATCCCGCGACTGACGCGCGTGGCCGGATTCGAGCTGGGCTCGGGAATGTTCATCAACACGGTGCTGCCGGAAGCAGCGGCCGAGTTTCTTCGCAAAGTCGATGTGGACACCGTGAAGAATACAGCCACGGCTGCCTCGTCGAGATGAAGGCTCACGGAGCGAGGGGCGCAGGGCTAACTCTTTCCCTTTCCCAACTCTTGGGGGAACGAGTACTCGTTGAGAGGTCCGAACTTGCGTTTTTCCGCGTAGATGCGCCAGCGGCGCCAGACGATGCGCAAACTGGCCATCACCGGGATGGAGAGATAGACGCCGAGCACTCCGGCGATTTCGCCGCCCGCGAGAATGCCGAACAACGCCGCCAGCGGGTGCAATTCCACACTGACTCCCATGACGCGGGGAGAGATTACGTAATCCAGGACCATTCGCCAGACGAACAAAAACAAAAGCAGGAACGACCAGTGCTGATATCCCGCCAGAACGGCGACGATCATCATCGCAGCGCCTGCCAGCAGCGGTCCTGCAAGGGGGATGAACTCCAGCGCGCCTCCAGCGGTACCGAGCATCAGCGCGTACGGCACGCGCATCGCTCCCAAAAATGCGGTGTACGCCAGCAGCGACAACGCCGCCAGGGTCAACTGGGCGCGAATGAATTGGGCGAGCATCTGGTTCAGATCCTGGAGCACATCCTCCAGAAACTCACGCTGCGTGCGCGACTGCACCAGCGCCACCAGCACTTCGTGGAAGCTCCCACCATCGCGCAGAAAGAAAATGGCGAGGATCGGTACCAGAAACAGCAACCACACTTGCTGCGCCGCCTCGGCCGCGCGAAAGCCGATGCGCTGCGCCATGCTGGATAAGTCTTCCCGGTGACTTAGCAAAAAATCCTGAATACGTTTCTGGGTCGCAGCGCTCCAGCCGTGCTCGTTTCCGATCCGTTCGGTAAGCTGGTCGATCTGGCCGGAGAGCTGGCCGCTGCTGGCCTTGTCCATCAGTCCGGGCAACTGCGCTCCCAGGCGGGCGCTTTGCCGGGCAATCCTCGGGCCTATAAGAAGACCGCACAGCCCGAGACCAACGAGGAGCAAGAGGTAAATGATCGTGATCGCCCAGACGCGGCTGCGGACCAGTTTTTCCAGTCGTCCCACTGCGGGATTAATGAGGTAGGCAAAAAAAATGGCGAACAGGAAGAGAATCAGCGTTCGCCGCGCGGTATAGAGAAAACCCAGGCCCACGGCGAACAGAAAAGCCGTGAACAGAACGCGCGACGTGCGTGAATCAAGAATCGTCAAGAGTTATCCCCACCGGTCCGTTCTCGCATGCGAACGACTTCTTCTCAGCGCACCCTATGGTATCGCCTGAAATAGAGAGCGATCCAATGCCGAAAGGGACTGACCGTCAGCAAGCGGTTGTCTCGGCTAATCGCGGTCCACTTCGGTATTCTCGCCCACAACAGACATCCGCATAACCTTGAACTGATCGTCGAGCCAGAGTTGCCACGTCCCCGCGTCGTTCTTCAGCTCCAATTTGAGCAGGTCCTGCTGCCCGCTCTTCAGGTTTACCTTTTCCCGGCCGAGGAATTCTGCGCTGAGCGGCGCCGAAGAATGTTGATGGGGGTTCAGGGTTCCGAATTGGGCGCGCTGCTTGAGTGGGCACTGCAGTTGTCCTTTTTCCTGTTTGCAGGCTGCGCCTAGAAACTTCCAGGCCAGCACTTCGCGGTGGACGAAGAAGTAGTCGTCCAGGATGCTGGTCGACACCGGCAGCAGGTAGGGTTGTTCATGTTCTTTCGCCTGTGGTCCAGCGCTCCACTTCTGAGTCAGAAAATCATCATTCGGAAGCACCACCGACTCCGCTTTCTCCGGACTTAGCTCCTTCCACTCGTAACGCCGAATATCCCCGCCGGCAGTAAGCTGCATCTCGGACGTTTGCACGTCCGTGGCGGGAGCATTCTCCGTCTTGAACTCGGACTGGATGACGCTGCCGTTGGCGGTCTGATAGATTGAAAACGTCTCGGTGCCTACACGATGGCCATTCTGGAAGACGCCAAAGGAACCGGAGTCGACGTTCTTCCCCTCGTGTTCCTTTTCCTTTGGCATGGGAGCGGCGCTCGCCAACGACCGCGCCGCCGCAATGCACCAAACCAATGCCATCATGAAAGCGAGCAGCCGATAAGACAGCTTCACTGTGATTCTCCTGTTCCGAAACTTGTCAGGTCAATCCGGGGTACGCCCGACCCCGCGTCTTCCGGAGTTCCTCTAAGTTGCAAGGCAGCTTCGATCTCGACGCAAATGGAGGCCAACGGCTTGCCCGTGGTTTCTACTACTACGCTCGCCTGGCGATAAAAGGGAAGGCGTTCCGCATACAGTTGGGCGAACTGCTCTGGATCTCCTCGCAGGGGCCGTTCCACGCCATCCGTCAGGCTCCGTTGCCAGAGTTCGGACGCAGGCGCTTCCAGGAAAACCGATGGCCACTGGCGCAGCAATTCGCGGTTCCTTTCCTGTACGAAAGCCCCGCCGCCAAGAGCGACCACACGGTTGCGTGGCAGCGACTCGGTCAGCAGATCGCGAAGCGCGCTGGTTTCGGCGAGCCGAAACCCGGGCTCCCCTCTATCCCGAAAAATCTCGGGAACGGTTTGCCGCTCGCGGGACTCGATTCGGGCATCCAGATCCACAAAATCCCAGTCCAGCCGCCGGGCAAGTTCCTGCCCCACGCAGCTCTTGCCGGAAGCCATGAATCCCACAAGAAATACCGCACGCACTCCCATGGCGCTCCCGGGCACGCAAGGGGCGATATTGTCAGGCGACGTTGTCAGCCCAAGGTCCGCGCCCATCTGGTCCCAATTTATTCTCTGTGGTTCAGCGTTGCTTGAGGCGGATTTTACCACTGAAAGAGCGCAGCACAACTTCCGATGACGCTTTGCCGGTGGTGCCAAAGAAGGAACGTTCCGCTTCTGCGGGAAACCGGGAGTGCCGGGGTTGGAGAGGAAAGTCGTGCTGCACCCGGCCCAGCACCGAGTGCGCTCTGAAACCGGCCGAAACATCCGGAGGCACCAAGGCCTCGATATCACCGGTGTGGGTAGTGAATTTATAGTCGCCGCCGGAGCCGAAATCACCGTCGTAGAAAATCTTTCCGCTGCCGGAACTCGCCTGCACCAGCGGTCCGGTGACCGACTTCAAATGGACGTCGCCGCTGATCGAAGCGATCTCAACGTGGCCGTTGCGAACCTCGGTCAGCGTGATCGGCCCGCGCATCGTCCGGACGTGCACATGACCATTCTCGACGTTGCGAACATCCACCACCGCATCCGTGCCTTCCAGGGTTAAGTCTCCCTGCAAGTGCTCCGCCGACAGCGGACCGGTCGAAGAACGGAGATTAAGGGTAGCGTCGGGCGGAATCAGCACTTCGTAGTCAACCTGGCCCGTTTGCTCGTTGGCGCCCTGCAGCAGGTGGGACGCGATCTCAATCCGGTTGCCATTTTGCTGATGGTCGACTTCAACGTTGTCCGACTTGAGCGTGGCCGTCACCACCACCTGATGGCTGCTCCCAGGCTTTACCGAAATCGCCCCGCACTGTGTATCCACCGAAATGATCGCGTTGGGACCGACCGTGAAACGGTATTCCTTCTTGGTCTCGGCAAAGGCCGACGCCGACAGGCAGGTTGCAAGAACCAGGGTTACGATCGTGGTTTGCCGAAGACTCGTTTGCTGAAGACTCGCCATAAAACGCCCGCCCCTGCGGCCGGGAACGCCGGTCCGCCTTTCCATTATTGAATACGATCCAACGCGATCTGGTAAAGAAGTGCTTTTTGTTGATACGCATCCATCAGATGCTGCCGAGCGTCCGCATCCCCCGGATTCCGATCCACGTATGCCTGCGTTTCCCGGATGTCGGCATTCACCGCTCGCAGTTGACTTTCATACGTGGCCCGCATCGAAGGGGCACGGGTGGAAACTACACTCAGAAACTGTTGATCTTCCTGGCTCGGCTCGGGTTCTACCGCAGGTCCTGCCGCAGTTCCCACTCTGTCCGTCGACTTAGCGGACTTCTGCGCCAGTTGTTGAGGAGCCGGGGTAGGCACTGAAGCCGAGGTAACCGCAGGGGTTTCATCTGGGACTGGGGACGAAGCCGGGGAAGTCACTGGAGGTGCCGGAGCTTGCTTCGCCACTTGCGGGGCTGGCTTATGGCTTACCACAAAAGAGCCTGCCGCCAGCAGCGCAGCCGCGACTGGCGCCAGCCACCACGCGCTCCATCGCCGTCGCGGAGAAGCTGGGGCAAGGATGGGCCGGGTGGGCGCGAACTTTGGCATGGTCTCGGGTTCACGGATCAGCCCTTCGGCGCGTAATTCAGCCGCAATTCGCGCCCATACCCTCGGTGCCGGTTCTTCGGTGGCTGCCAGTTGACGGGCTTCGCTCGCAATCAGCTTCAGGTCCGAGACCAGCTCCGAGCAAGCTGGACAGGACTTCAAATGAGTTTCAAAGTCGGTGGGAAACGCACCCTCCGGAGCGCCGTCGAGGAGCTCTGGCAGAACTCTCTCTACATCTGAACACGTCATAGCTAACCTCTCCCCAAAACCGCAACTTCCGCTAACCAGTCTTGGCCTTTTCGGCTCTCATGAACTTCAGATAATCCCGCAGCTTCAATCGTGCCTTGTGGAGCTGCGACTTGCTGTTGCCAATCGAGCATCCCACGATTTGGGCAATTTCGTTATGCTCGAACCCTTCGATATCGTGCAACACAAAAACCGTTCTATAGCCCGGCGGCAGTCGGTCAATCGCCCGCTGCAATTGCAGGCGATCGATAGATCCCGTCAGCTTCACGTCTCTGGTACCAAATTCTTTCCTGGGAGCTACGTCGTCGGCTTCCAGCGTCTCTTCGAGCGACACCACCGGCAGGCCCTTCTTGCGCAGTTGCATCAGGACGACGTTGACCGTCATGCGGTGCAGCCAGGTGGAGAAGGCAGATTCGCCGCGAAAGGTGCTGATCTTGCGAAAGAGCTGAAGAAATGCTTCCTGGGCCAGATCTTCGGCCTGCGCGGGATTGGAGACCATGCGCAAACATAGCGAGTACACGCGGCGTTTGTGCAGGTGATACAAGACTTCGAACGCTGCTTCGTGGCCCTGCTTCGCCTGCTCGATCGCTTCTGCTTCGGTAATGCCTTGCTTCGGGTCGGTCAAGTCGCCTTTTCCGGCCGCTACTGCTTCAGATGCGGCTTCAAACTCTTTTCGTTGTACGAATTTGCCGAGGGAGTCGCGGAAGCGCTCTCGACCGTTCCTAAGTCGTCAGAATACCAAAAACCGTAGCTTGCCGGATGATCTATCCGACCAAAGTACCCGGCACATGGCCCCACTAATCACCTTCGTAACCTCGGCTCATCGCTTCGGCGACGCCCGCACTTCTTCCGCCTGTATAGACGGGGCTTGCCCCGTCTCGCTCCGCGGCGG
>JGI12270J11330_10001147_pt1 | contig 19939 bp, 13 predicted proteins | sample PeaSoiMetSII2010_FD_11330 | JGI IMG/M metagenome (IMG submission 11330)
TACGCCTGAGAAATGCCCCACTCAAGCCAAAATACGGCTTGAGTGGGCCACCTGCCAGCCTCCGGTCTGGATCGACCAGGTTTTGCATCGTGCGGTCGCGGAAGTGAACGAAGAGGGTACGGAGGCCGCGGCAGCTACGGCCATTACGCAGTGTCTGTCAGCACGAAACCAGCGCCCACCGCGTCACTTCCAGATGATCGTCGATCGCCCGTTCTTCGTTGTGATCCGCGATGAGACCTCGGGGACGATTCTGTTTATGGGATGGGTCGGAGATCCAGGGTGCGCAGCTCCGTCATGACGCTTCGGTCCAGCCAGCTGCGGTCACCGGCTTGTGGACCGATTTGTAAAAAGACTGTCAAAACCGCACTGGAGGCGTGTTTTGCAGGCCATTGAGTGCTATAGTTTCACCCCGCCACTGATTCTTGGTGATCTTAGTCTCCAAATCAAAGCGATTCTGAGGGGGATGCGATGGGAAGCAAACAGTTTTGGTATTTTGTTAGCAGAGCTTTGGCGGTCGCGTCTCTTGCCGTGAGCCTGGTAAACGGCGTTTCAGCGGCGAATACAGAAAAGGTGCGCTACACCTTTACCGGGGGAAATGACGGGGGAAATCCCGCAGCCCAATTAGCGTTTGACAGCGCCGGCAATGCCTACGGTACGACCGTGGTCGGGGGCACGTCGAATTTTGGCACCGTCTTCAAGCTGACCCCGCACTCCAACGGCAAGTGGACCGAGACCGTGCTGCACAACTTCACGGGCGGCAGCGACGGAAAGGCTCCTCACGGCGGCGTCACGATCGATGCCAAGGGAAGCCTGTACGGTACGGCGGTCGCAGGCGGAAGCGGAGGAACCTGCACCGGCGATGGTTGCGGCACGGTTTTCAGGCTTACGCGCTCCGGCAGTAACTGGAACTTCAGCGTGCTGTACAACTTTACAGGCGGCAGGGACGGTTTCGGTCCGGGCGCCGGCGTGGTCATCGACAAGAAGGGCAATGTCTACGGCACGACGCCAGACGGAGGCAAACCGAACGGATGTGCCGGGAACGGTTGCGGCGTGGTGTACCAACTCGTGGCCACCAAGGGTGGCGGGTGGAAGCAGAACGTGATCCACACCTTCACCGGCGGCAATGACGGGTCGACGGGTTCACTCGGTTTGCTGCTTCTTGACAAAGCCGGCAATCTCTATGGCGTTGCCGAACTGGGCGGCGCTCACGGAGCGGGGACCGCATTCAAGCTGTCACCGGCTTCGGGGGGCAAGTGGAAAATGACCATCCTGGATGAATTCAAAGGCATGCCCCACGCTGGCTTTCCCTACGGCGGCTTGATTTCCGACGCCACCGGCAGTCTGTATGGCACGACGTACTACGGTGGCAGAAACGGGCTGGGCTCGGTTTTCAAGCTCACCTTAGGCTCAAACGGCAAATGGAGTGAGAGCGTGCTGCATAGCTTCAAACCCGAACCCGACGGAAACTCTCCGACTTCCACGCTTGTCTTTGACGCGCAGGGCAATTTGTACGGCACGACCTCCGCGGGCGGCGATGCCAATGGCGATGGCGTCGTCTTCAAATTAACCCCCAGCTCCGGCGGCAGATGGAAGGAGAGCATAGCTCATCGCTTCCACGACAACCCCGACGGAGCGCAACCATACTACGGGCTGGTGCTCGACAAAGCAGGCAATCTTTACGGCACAACCGCGATTGGTGGGGTTGGCAGCGGCGTCATATTTGAGCTCACACCCTAAGTTGATCTCTCCGGTCGCGGGGTTATTTTGAACGCTGCGACCGGAGAGCCTTCCGTGATCCGCCGCATCACGGTTCGCTGAACAGAGCCCGGTAAATTCCGCCGCCGAGCGCTCCGCCAACCAGCGGCGCCACCCAGAACAGCCAGAGTTGCTGCAGGGCCCACCCGCCGACGAAAATGGCTGGTCCGGTGCTGCGCGCTGGGTTGACCGAAGTATTGGTAACGGGAATACAGATGAGGTGAATTAGGGTCAGGCAAAGGCCAATCGCGATAGGCGCAAAGCCCTTGGGTGCGCGACTGTCCGTCGCTCCCATGATAACCAGCAGGAAGAATGCGGTCAGGACAACTTCGGCCACGAAGCCAGCCAGGAGCGAGTAGCCTCCGGGAGAATGCGCGCCGTATCCGTTAGAGGCGAACCCGCCGTTCACGTCGAAGCTGGCCTTTCCGCTGGCGATCACATACAGAACACCCGCGGCTGCGATCGCTCCCAGAACCTGAGCCACGACATAGGGAAGCAACTCGGAAGCGGGAAAGCGCTTGCCCACCACCAACCCCGCGCTGATCGCGGGATTCAAGTGGCAGCCCGAGATGTGTCCGATGGCAAAGGCCATGGTGAGGACGGTCAGACCGAAAGCCAGGGCCACCCCGAGGAAGCCAATTCCGACAGCGGGGAAGCCCGCCGCCAGCACGGCGGCGCCGCATCCGCCGAACACGAGCCAGAAGGTTCCGAAGAATTCCGCGACTGCACGTTTGCCCAGACTCATGGGTTCACCTCCAGAATTGAATTAGGCTTGCCTAAGCAAGTTTTGATTTTATCCTTCCACCGCCCTTGCGGATGCTATCAAATGCCATCGGGCCTCCGCCGAAAAATATGAGCGCGAAGGCGATCGCGGCCAGCGCTAAAGGAAATTCGTATCCTCCGTTGCCCACGAGCCCGTGTTTCCAATGCACCTTCCAAATAACTACGATCAGGTCGATCAGAATAGCCAGCGAGACACACCGGGTAAGCAGTCCGGCGATGACCAGGATGCCGCCGAAGAATTCCGTGACCGCGGAAACGTAGGCCAGCCAAGCCGGCAATCCGAGACCGTGGATAAATTGCACGAAATGCGAAAGGCCGCCGAATACTTTGCCGTAGCCGTGGCCAATCATGACAACGCCCAGCACGATCCGCAAAACGAGTAGCGCCAGCGGTTGCAGACGATCGAGATTGCGCAAAAGGGTTTCCTCCGGTAAGAGCAAATAGATTACCGTACCTCGCAGCGCGACGGTTGACAACAAAATCCTGGGGCCGTCCGGCGGCCAATTCACGCCAGCAAAGCGCTCTTGAGACCAAAGTAACTGCCCGAATTACCAAAGCGCATGCACATGGGATATCTGTTAGCCCGTGGGCGTGGGTGAGATGGTGAGGTTGTATTTTCTCGATTGAGAAAGCCGGCGAACCATGGACAAAGCTGATTTTCTGGACGAGGTTCATGTTCGAATCCTGCGGGTGACCGAAGACCTAAGGGCCATTCAGCAGACCCTGAACTGTGCAGCCATGCAAGCGCCGGGAGATCCCGAACTGATGGAAGCTCTCTGTGAATTGCCGGAGATCGAGACACTCCAGGTATTGAAGTCAGCGCTCGATCAGATGCGCCACTTCCTTTGGTTCTATATGCAGGTGATGACCAACGAATCCGAGGACGGCGACAGGCTACGCCAGAGCCTTGGCCAGAACCCTGCCGCGGATGCCATGGTCAGCCCCCGAGTCGCGGCTGCGGAGAAGTTCAAACGGGCCGCCGACACCGCGCTGCTGCAGTACCTATCCGACGGCAAGGTCCGCAAACCGAACTAGACTGTCGCCCAAGGCTCTGTCTCCCCGCTTCATCACAACTTGGGAAGTGTTCCACGTGGAACATAGTGTTGTCAGGGCCCTGGGCACCAGAACTGCGCCGCAACGACGACTTTTCAAATCCAAAGCAACGCAGAAATCGATCGCCTTTGAGTGAATATGCAGGCTCCGCGAGGCAGTCGATCCGACGTTGGGGGAGACTATATCAATCCGCGAGGTTTGTTTCCTTCGATATATCCTCGATGCGATACAAACCTCTACGCTGAAAACTCTGCATCTCCGGCTGAGGAGCCAAATCCAATAGAATATTGATGATCCGGTACTGGTCCCGCCAGACACAGGGCGGGCGGTTACCGTGCGGCAGCAGGCTTCGCGCATTTTACAGTTTTTGTCTGGGGATCACCTCCTTGCTCGAATTTGGAGGCAAGAATCAGAGTGTGGTGGACTGACGACGATGGTTAGATTGCTCACGCGGCTGAAGCTGTTGTAAAGCCTGGGGAAAGCTATGTGGATTGTTCGACTAGCGTTGCGGCGGCCTTACACCTTCGTGGTGGTCGCGTTGTTGCTGCTGATCCTGGGTCCCATCGTCATTCTTCGCACGCCTACGGATATCTTTCCCAATATCAATATTCCTGTGGTCAGCATCCTCTGGAACTACCAAGGCCTCAATCCTGAGGATATGTCGGGCCGCATCGTCTTCCAGACGGAGCGGGCGCTCACCACGCTGGTGGACGATATCGCGCACATCGAATCGCAGTCGCTGAACGGGATCGCGGTGGTGAAGGTGTTTTTCCAGCCGCATGCCGACATTACCAAGGCGATTGCGCAGGTGACCGCGATCTCCCAGACCCAACTGAGGCAACTGCCGCCCGGGACAACCCCGCCGCTGGTCATCACCTATAGCGCATCGAGCGTGCCCATTATCCAGTTAGCGCTTTCGGGGAAGAGACTTTCAGAACAGGAACTGTTTGACTACGGCGTCAATTTCATTCGGACTCGCTTGATCACCATCCCCGGGTGTGCGATTCCGTATCCGTATGGCGGGAAGATCCGCCAGGTGCAGGTTGACCTGGACACCAACGCTCTGCAAGCGAAGGGCCTGTCGCCGATGGACGTGGTGAATGCGATCAGCGCGCAAAATATAATTCTGCCATCCGGCACCTCCAAAATCGGGGCGTTTGAATATGCCGTCGATACCAACAGCACCCCCAAGACGGTCGAAGAACTGAACCAATTGCCGATTAAGACGGCGGGTAGCACGACCATTTACATCCGCGATGTGGCGTACGTGCGGGACGGCTTTCCGCCGCAGACGAATATCGTGCGGGTGAATGGACAGCGCTCGGTCCTGCTGACGGTCCTGAAGACTGGACAGGCTTCAACTCTCGACATTATTTCTGGCATCAAGTCGCTGCTGCCGCAAATTGCGGCGGGCCTGCCGCCGGAATTGCAGATGCGGCCACTGGCGGACCAGTCGCTTTTCGTTCGCGCGTCGATTGACGGCGTGGTAAAGGAAGCCACCATTGCGGCCTGCCTCACTGGCCTGATGATTCTGATCTTTCTAGGCAACTGGCGCAGCACGGTGATTATTGCGGTTTCCATTCCGCTTTCGATTTTGACTTCCATCATCGTTATGAGTGCGCTGGGCGAAACCATCAACATTATGACGCTGGGTGGACTGGCGCTGGCGGTCGGCATCCTGGTGGACGACGCCACGGTCGAAATCGAGAACATCAACCGCAACCTGGCGCAAGGGAAAGAGGTCGAGCACGCCATTCTGGACGGCGCGCAGCAAATTGCGGTTCCGGCATTTGTTTCGACGCTGGCCATCTGCATCGTGTTCGTGCCCATGTTTTTCCTCACCGGGGTGGCGCGGTATCTGTTTGTGCCGCTGGCGGAAGCCGTGGTGTTTGCCATGTTGGCTTCCTACCTTTTGTCCCGGACGCTGGTGCCAACCATGGCCAAGTATTTGTTGCGCGGACACGAAGCAGAGGCGCTGGCGGCAAGTCAAAGCCGAAACCCTCTGGTTGCCATGCAGATCAAGTTCGAAGACGCGTTTGAGCGTTTTCGCGAGGGCTACCACGGGCTATTGGAACGCTGCCTTCACCACCGGCGGGCTTTCCTGTTTACTTTTCTCGGCGGGTGTTTGGCTTCGGTGGTGTTTCTGATCCCGTGGTTGGGTCAGGATTTCTTCCCTGCGGTCGACGCGGGGCAGTTCAAATTGCATTTGCGCGCGCGTACGGGAACCCGCATCGAGGAGACGGCGCGTCTTTCTGATCTGGTTGAGCAGTCGATTCGGCAGCAGATTCCGCCCCAGGAAATCGGCAGCATTATTGACACCATCGGCTTGCCCTATAGCAGCATCAATCTTTCGTATAGCAACTCCGCGCCCATTGGACCGGGCGATGTCGATATTCTAGTCAGCCTGTCGAAGGATCATCGGCCTACGGCGCAGTACGTTCATGATCTGCGTTTGAGGCTTCCGGAGGAGTTTCCTGGAGTAACCTTTTCGTTCTTGCCGGCCGACATTGTCAGCCAGATCTTGAACTTCGGCCTGCCTGCTCCCATCGACATCCAGGTTGTGGGCTACAGCGTGGATGCGAACCGAGCATTCGCTGACAAGCTGCTGGAGCGGGTCAAGCAAGTTCGCGGGAGCGTCGATCTGCACATCCAGCAGCCTTTCGATCAACCGTATTTGCACGTCGATGTGGATCGGACCAAGGCGCAACAGGTCGGCTTCTCGCAACGAGACATTGCCACGAACCTGCTGGTTTCGTTGAGCGGCAGTTTTCAGACAACTCCTGAGTTTTGGCTTAATCCCCAGACCGGTGTGAGCTATTCCATTGCGACGCAGACTCCGCAGTACCGCATCGATTCGTTGCAGAGTCTGGAGAACATCCCGGTGACCGGCCCGAGTGGCGCCCGCTCCGGGATTCTCGCTAGCCTGGCCTCCATCCGCCGAGGAGCTGGAATGGCCGTGGTTTCGCACTACGATATTCAGCCCCTGATTGATATTTACGGTTCGGTGCAAGGCCGGGACTTAGGCGGAGTGGCGCGCGATCTCAATAAAATCGTAGAGGCCAGCAGGAAAGAACTACCACGCGGTTCCCAACTGATCGTTCGCGGGCAGATTCAGACGATGCGCTCTTCGTATGCCGGCCTGCTGAGCGGCCTCGTGTTCTCGATTGTGCTGGTATACCTGCTGATCGTGGTGAACTTTCAGTCCTGGCTTGATCCCTTCATCATTATTTCGGCCTTGCCGGCGGCGCTCGCCGGCATCGTGTGGTTTCTATTCGTTACCCGCACCACCATCAGCGTTCCCGCGCTCACCGGTTCGATCATGTGCGTTGGGGTTGCGACGGCGAATAGCATCCTGGTGGTGAGCTTTGCCAAGGAGCAACTAACCGAAGGCAAAGACGCGATGGCAGCCGCACTCAATGCCGGGTTCACGCGGTTTCGCCCGGTGCTGATGACGGCCCTCGCCATGATCATCGGAATGGTGCCGATGGCGATAGGATTGGGCGAGGGCGGTGAGCAGAATGCTCCACTTGGCCGGGCAGTCATCGGAGGTCTATTATTCGCAACAGTAGCGACGCTGTTTTTCGTGCCGGTCTTCTTCAGCGTTTTGCACGGACGCAGGGAGCGGCTGGCTAAGGCTGAAGCAAAGCATTGATCTGGTTCATATTAATTTTGCTCATAGGGTTCACGGAGTTTTTTTGATGAAGGTTGAATCGCAAAACGAAGTTGAGAAGCCAGTGATGGTGGAGGAGCGGAAACTGGCGAACCATCCTCAAGGCAATCCGGCGCGCCGCTGGTGGATTGCCGTTCTGGCGGTGGTGATTGTGGTGGCGATTGTGGTTTCTGGAATTCTGCCTCGAATCCATGCCCGGGCAGATTTGGACAAAGAGACCGCAGAGATGGCTATCCCAACCGTTTCGGTGGTCCACCCTAAGCGCGGCGCCCCGGCGCAGGAGGTAGTTCTGCCCGCGAACGTGCAGGCTTACATTGATGCTCCCATTTATGCGCGTACCAATGGGTACCTGAAGCATTGGTACGCGGACATCGGGGCGCACGTGAAGGCTGGCCAATTGTTAGCGGACATTGAGACTCCGGAAGTCGACCAGCAATTGCGGCAATCACGAGCGGATTTGGCCACCGCGGAAGCGAACCTGAATCTTTCGCGGATTACAGCCGTTCGATATGCAGATTTGTTAAAGACCGACTCCGTCTCCAAACAGGACGCCGACAATGCCGCGGGCGACTACGCGGCCAAGCAGGCCACGGTGCAGTCCGCGCAAGCCAACGTAAAGCGGCTGGAAGAATTGCAGGCCTTCGAGAAGATCTACGCTCCCTTCGAAGGCGTGATAACGGCGCGGAATACTGATATTGGTGCGTTGATTGATTCGGGGAGCAGCGGAGGGGCGAGGACGGAACTTTTTCATATTGCCCAGCCAGACAAGTTGCGAGTGTACGTCAACGTGCCGGAGGCCTACTCGCAGGCAGCCAAGCCCGGACTCACTGCGGATCTGGTGCTCTCGGAATTTCCGGGCCGGCGCTTTGAGGGAACGCTTGTCCGAACCGCCGATGCGATCGACCAGTCCACGCGAACGTTGCTGGTGGAAATTCGCGTGAATAATCCGACCGGCACGCTGCTCAGCGGGGCTTATGCCGAGGTGCATCTGAAGCTGCCAACCGCGACCACGGCCTTCATTCTTCCAGTAAACACGCTGCTATTCCGATCGGAAGGACTTCGTGTGGCGGCGGTAACCGACGACCGACATGCCGAACTTAGGCCGGTTACGCTGGGCCACGATTTCGGTTCCGAGGTCGAGGTTGTCGCGGGGCTTACGGGCAACGAGTCCATCGTTGTCAATCCACCGGATTCGATCGTAGCGGGAGAAGAGGTTCGCATTGCGCAGCCGGCGGCGGCTTCGGGGGAAGCCCAGCAGTGATCGGCTTGCGGAGCACGCGCTCGGCTTTCAGAGAACTCGTGCCTTCGATTCTGAGTGGGGCCCTCTTCGCCGGTCTGATGCTTGTGTCCGGATGTGCCGTCGGTCCGCGCTATTCACGGCCCTCCGCGCCTGTCCCCACGGATTACAAAGAAACGCCGCAGAACTGGAAACCGGCTCAGCCGGCCGATCAGACGCTGCGTGGAAAATGGTGGGAGATCTATCAGGATCCGCAACTCAACGCGCTCGAAGAGAAAATCAATATCTCGAACCAGAGTTTGAAGGCTGCGCAGGCCCAGTTTGACCAGGCGCGCGCCACAGTTCGCTACAACCGAGCGGATTACTATCCAACCATCACCGCGGGAGTCTCCGCTACACGGGAGCGCCTTTCCGAGAATCGTCCGTTGGCCAGCGGGGTTTCAACCACGAATGACCTCATCATTCCGGTGGACATGTCGTACGAACCTGACGTGTGGGGCAGAGTGCGCCGCACAGTCGAGGCTGCCCGCGCGGATGCTCAAACCACCTTGGCGGACCTTGAGTCGGTAAGACTGAGCGTGCATGCGGAATTGGGGGTTGATTACTTTCAAGCCCGGGAGTTGGACGCCGAAGCGCAGTTGCTGGATTCCACCGTCGCCAGTTACAGCAGGCAGCTGGAGTTGACGGACAATCGTTATAAGGGTGGGGTAGCGTCGCAAGTCGATGTGGCGCAGGCGCAAACCCAGCTGGAGACTGCGCGCGCGCAAGCCATTGATGTAAGGCAGCAGCGCACGCAGTTCGAACATGCTATCGCAGTTCTGATCGGGGAACCAGCTTCGACTTTCAGCTTGCCGGTGGCCGCGCTGAATGCAACCCCGCCGGTCATCCCGCCGGGATTGCCCTCTGAGTTACTCGAGCGCCGGCCCGACATCGCTGCCACGGAACGTCAGATGGCATCGGCAAACGCCAGGATTGGAGTGGCCAAAGCCGCGTACTTTCCTTTGTTCAATTTATCGCCCAGCGCCGGATTCGAAAGCACTACGATCGCGAACTGGCTTTCCAGCCCCAGCACGTTCGCTGTCGTGGGAGCTTCGGCCGTGGTGACTGCGTTCGACGTTGGGCGACGCCGGGCGGCGAGCGATCAGGCTCGCGCCGCTTACGATCAAACTGTGGCGAATTACCGTCAGAACGTGCTTACCGCTTACCAGGAAGTGGAAGACAATCTGGCGGCTTTGCGCCTGCTCGAAGATGAATCCAACACCGAAGCGGCAGCCGTGGCGGCGGCAGAACACTCGCTGGCGCTTTCGAATAATCGTTACAAAGGTGGCGTAACGACCTATCTCGAGGTCATCACGGCGCAGACCACGGCGCTTGCCAATGAGCGAACAGCGGTCCAGATTTCCGGGCGTCGCATGGTTGACAGCGTGTTGCTGATCAAGGCTTTGGGTGGCGGCTGGAATGCGGCCAGTTTGTCGACGGTGAAGATGGAGTCGCGTACTCCCGTTCCACCCGGCCAGTGAATCGCTGCGCTCGAGCGTCACATTGTGGATTTCTTCTGTCCCGTTTTTTTCTTGTTCCTGCTCCGGCGCCGGACAAGCTTTGCGCGTCTCGCCAGCTCTTCTTCTGAGTACATGCTTCCGCGACACTTGGGCGCACCACAGAAACATGGCGCGGGGTCATCCAGGTCGCCGTCGTACAAGTTGTAGTCGTAGGTCAGTTCCTCGCCGGCCGCAATATCCCGCGCCGCAATAATCCACACCCGACCCTTGATTTCGTCCGCCTCGCAATTGGGATCGCAGGAGTGATTGATGAACGCAGCCACGCCTTCCCCATCAATCACGTGTTTGCCATCGGTGAGCCCGAACAAATAGGTTCGGGGATGGTCGTCATAAAGTGCATCTGCTTCTTTGATGGTGATGTGTGGCCCGGTGTACTCCACGACGAAGGCGCCTTTCTTGATGGGAGCCGTTGTATGACAACCCTCAGAATCAATCTTGGAGTCGCCAATGACCAGATGCGCTGGGCCGGTGTGTTTTCTTCTGGCATCACGGTCGAACTTGCGCGGCGTCAGCGGTGGCATGGGTACCAGTCTGAAAACTCGTTGCGAAGTTTCTGGATCAAGGGATCAGAATAGCGTCAGCCGCAAAACTGTGGCAAGCATCGCGGTGAAAGGAGTACCCAGAGAATTTACACGTTATTCATATTGCGGTCACCTCAGCGTAACAAACTACGGCCTAAACTACGACACCGAATAGGATAGGCCAATAAATTTCTACGGAAAGGTCTGCCTTTCGCGTCGTTCGTGATCAATTTCAGACCGGGTTCTAGCGGAGTTGCAGGCGGTGTGACTTTCCGCATTCCGGCAGCTTGTTGCGCTTCCTTTTGATGCAGGTCTGCTGGCAAGACGTGTGCGCACAGTGGCGCTCGGAGGTTTGGTGGGGACGCGTACATGAAGCAGCTCATTTTTGTCGTGGAAGATGAGACCGAGGTGCGTGAGCTGGCGCGGCAGTGCCTGGAGGATGCGGGCTATGTCGTGCGCACGTTTTCGACGGCCAACGTGATTGAGGAAGCGGAGAACAAGCACCCTTCCTTAATGCTCATCACCATGGTCATGCCGGATGGCAATGGACTAGACCTGTGCCGGCGTATTCGCGAGAATCCCACGTTGGCAAGAACACCCCTGGTTTTTCTCATTCCAGAATCTGCCGAAGAACACCGTGCTTTGGCGTTGGAGTCCGGCGGAGATGACTGCATTGTGAAGCCGTTCAGCCCGCGTGAATTGGTAGCCCGGGTACAAGCGGTACTCCGTCGTTTCGCGCCCGCGGCCGGGCGATCTCGAATGGAGTCGGCCGATCTGGTCATCGATAGCCTGGCCATGAAACTTTCGGTCCGTGGAAGCGAAGTTCCGACCACGAGCTTGGAGTTCCGCCTCATCGAATACCTGGCGCGCCATCGGGGACAGGTATTCACCCGCGATCTTCTTCTGGACGCGGTGTGGGGGGACATGCAATTCGTGACGCCGCGCAGTGTAGACGCCTGCATACGCCGAATCCGCGAGAAGATCGAGCCGGATAGGACGAGTCCGACGTACCTGAAAACCATTCGGGGCGTGGGTTATCGCCTGGACGCGGTCGCCGCCTGGCAACTCACGCCCACAGATGGGTGTAACTGTCTTGCGTGCACCACGGCGTTGGGGCCGTCAAGATTGGCTCATCCAACCGAACGCCGCAGAAGAACTTCGCCCCAGAGTTGAGGCCAACCCCAACAAACGCCTCCTTCCCCTGACCCATACTGGCTGATCTTTGACCTCTCGATTCCCTGATTCGAAATTGCCGTCCGCTCCGCTAATAAATTCCGATTTGAAGCATCTAAATCTTATTGCCAGTTTTGAACGACCCTGATGACTGCGACTCTTTTGGAGAGTAGAGTTGAACTTATTAACAACGGATCGCGTACGTACCACGGGCGAAATGCGATAGGCCTCGCAGTAAAATTTGACTTTGGATTCTTCCAATACTCAGACGCCGTGTTCATGCGCGAACCTCGCCTCACCGGCTTGGTTTTTCGCACGCCAGCGCTGAAACCTGCTATGAGGACACCATGAAACGAATTTTTTGGTTGTTCACCCATGTCTGGTTATTGACCTCGGTAGCCGGGGCGCAGCGGTTGCCCCAGGGCGCTATTCCCGAGAACTACCAGCTGACATTCGCGCCCGATCTGAACAAGAGCAATTTTGCGGGCGAAGAAACGATCCAGATAAAGCTCTCGAAGCCGACGTCGCAGATCGTGCTGAACTCGGCGGACATCGACTTTCATGAAGCTTCGATGACCAGCGCCGGCGTGACCCAGAAGGCCACGGTCACTTTTGACAAAGAGAAGGAAATGGTGACGCTGGCGGTGGAGAATCCGCTCGCGGCCGGTCTCGCGACCGTGCATATCCGATACGCCGGAATCTTGAACAGCGAGATGCGCGGCTTCTATATGGGAAAAGATGACCAGGGGCGAAAGTACGCGGCTACGCAGTTTGAGTCGACCGATGCGCGCCGCGCCTTCCCATCGTTTGACGAGCCGGCTTACAAGGCCACATTCGACATCACAGTGATCGCCGACAAGAGCCATACGGTGATCTCGAACACTCAGGCGATTTCGGATACACTGGGCCCGGGCAACGACAAACACACGGTGCGTTTTTCCACCTCGCCCAAGATGTCGTCCTATCTGGCCGCGGTCGCCGTCGGCCAGTTCGAATATATTGAAGGCTCGGCTGACAGCATTCCCATCCGGGTTTACAGTACGCCGGGCAAAAAGCAGCTCGGCGCGTTTGCCTTAGAAGCAACCGAAAGCTTCCTGCGTTATTTCGACCGCTATTTCGGAATCAAGTATCCCTACGGAAAGCTCGACCTTATCGGGCTGCCGGATTTTTCGGCGGGCGCGATGGAGAACGTCGCCCTGATTACCTCTCGCGAGGTGCTATTGCAACTCGATGATCAGCACGCCTCGTTGGGACAACGGAAAGCCGTGGCAATCACCATTTCGCACGAAATTGCCCACCAGTGGTTTGGCGACCTGGTCACTATGCAGTGGTGGGATGACGTCTGGCTGAACGAGGGCTTCGCCACCTGGATGGAAGGCAAGGCGGTGGACGCCTGGAAACCGGAGTGGAACTCGCTTTTGGACGAGGTCAGTGGCGGTGACACAGGTACGACACTGACCGCTCTCAATGTCGATTCGTTGGCCACCACCCGCGCCATCGAACAGCCGGCGGAGACTCCGGACCAAATCACCGAATTGTTTGACGGCATTGCCTACGGCAAAACGGCGGCAGTGCTGCGCATGCTCGAAGCCTACCTTGGGCCGGAAAGCTTTCGTGCCGGGGTGAACGAATACTTGAAGCAGCACGCCTATGGCAACGCCACTGCCGATGACTTTTGGAGCACGCTGGCGAAAGTCTCGAAGAAGCCGGTCGACACGATCATGCCCACATTCGTGAAACAACCAGGGGTGCCCATGCTCACCGTCAACACGCAATGCTCTGGCAATTCCACCACCGTCTCCCTGGCGCAGCAGCGATACTTCTTCGATCGAGCCGCGTTCAACGCCGGCAGCGACCAATTGTGGCAGGTTCCAGTTTGCATGAGGACAGCACAACTGGAAGGCAAGAGCGAGGAAAAGTGCGAGCTACTGACCAAGAAAGAAGATACCTTCACGCTTCCAGGCTGCCCAGCGTGGGTGCTGGCAAATGCGGGCGGGAACGGCTTCTACCGCAGCGGCTATCGGCCGGCCGCTGTCCGTGCCTTGGCGCAGGACGCCGAAAGCGCATTGACGCCGCTCGAACGCATCATCTTGCTCACCGATACATGGGCAGCCGTGCGTGTTGGACGTCAGCCGGTCGGCGATTATCTTACCCTCGGGGAGGGTCTTCAATCCGACCGCACCGACGCGGTTCTGGGACTCTTGTTCAAGCAGCTGACCTTCATTGGCAAATACCTGGTCAATGAAAACGACGGCGAAACCTACCAGGCCTGGGTTCGCAATCTGCTTGCGCCCATTGCCAAAGAAGTTGGTTGTACGGCGAAGCCCGGCGAAAGCGATAGCCAAAAGAATCTACGGGCAAACCTGCTGCAAGTGTTGGGCAGTACGGGACGTGATCCCGAAGCGCTAGCCGAAGCACGCAAGCTGACGGAACGGACCCTGGAAAATCCAGCTGCGGTGGACAGCGGCTTGGCCGGTGCCGCTTTCAGTTTGGCAGCCATGAATGGAGATTCAGCCTTCTACGACAAGTTAATGGCGGAGATGAAAAGTGCCAAGACGCCTGAGCTGTACTACCTCTATTTCTATACCCTCGCCAGCTTCAGCGATCCCCAACTGCTACAGCGGACCCTGGATTTCGCGATTTCGCCGGAGGTGCGCTCGCAGGACAGCCTGGGCCTGATCGGCGCCGTGATGGCGAATTCCGCGGGTGAAAGACTGGCATGGGATTTCGTGCGTTCGCACTGGGCCGAGGTCGAGAAAGCTGGCGGGCCCTTCGCCAGCGCACAGATCGTGACCAGCGCGGGTTTGTTCTGCGACGCCGGCCTGAGGGACCAGGTAACGGACTTCTTCTCAACCCATAAAGTTGCAGGCGCCGAACGTAGTTTCAAGCAAACCGTAGAGCGCATCGACAACTGCGTGGATTTGAAATCGCAACAGTCCAACCAACTGGCCTCCTGGTTGGGGAGCCACAGCGGTGGCACGGCTGCGGGAAGCGGGGTTCGTTAGCGACAGAGCATTTCTTCAGCCGGCCAGAGACTCAATCGCCCGCACCGCATCCGGCGAGATCTCCAAGTCGACGCTGGCCAGATCCTGCTTCATGTGCTCGGCGTCGGAGGTTCCGGTCAGCGGTAGCATCCCAACCGCGCGCGCAAAGCTGAACACAAGCTGGGCCGAAGTGGCGTTAACACGCGCCGCGAGTTCGCTAACCAGAGGATGCCGCACCACCTCGACGTTCGCGGTGAGCAGCGAAAAGCCCTGATAGATGATCTTTCGTTCCCGGCAGAACTGTCGTACGTCGCGATCCCAACCGAGACGGGCGTAACAGCGGTTCTGTACAAATGCGGGGATTTCGGCGCCGGCGGCCTCCATCTGTTCAAGATACCGCACAGACACATTGCTCACACCAAGGAGGCGCGTGCGGCCAGCGTCGCGCTCCTTCATCATCGCCTCCCATACCTCGCTGTCGGCATCAGTCCAACCGTAGCCGGAAGCGGGCCCGTGCAGCACGTAGCTGTCGAGGTAATCGGTCCCGAGATGTTCGAGCGAGCTGGCCATCGACTGCGCCACCTGGACGGAAAGGCTGGCCTTAGGATCGTAAGGCAGCCGATGGTCCTGACCCGGCCGGTAGGTGAATTTCGTCTGCAGAAAAAGATCGGCCCGCGCCACCACCCCCGCGCGATAAGCCGCGGCGAGCCCCTGACCGACTCCCGCTTCGAAGTAATGCCGCCGCTGGTTGGCCGTGTCGATACCCCGAAACCCCGTCCGCAGCGCGAGCTCCGTGAGAGCCGGCGTGCGCTCTTCCTTCCAGGCGGTGCCGTACAGAAAATCGGGAAGGGCGGAAGACTGCTGAGTTGGCATCGCATTATTCTGCCACGATCAGATCCGAACAGTCCCATGCGAGGAAGGTTTAAGAATTTTCTGGCATCCAGTTTGCGCGCGCCAACCCGCCGGTCTACTATGCCTCCGAGGGCCATTACCATATCCACTAGCTCCACTACAGCAGTACTTCCTGGTGTGCCAAGACTTAACAATCCTGCAGTTCGCCGTTCTGGCGAATAACGCTGACTCGCACGTCCATGACGCCGGTAGGTCTCGCGACCTGCCTTGCGTGCATGCGCCGCGCGGTGTCGGTAAACCACTCCGGCTTGATTTCTTTCAATCTAAGATGCCGTTGCGCGAATCGAGTCATCCTCAGTTGGCCTTGAAGCGTCAACATGTTCTAGCGGCTAGGCGCGACTCCGCCGTACTTTTCGAGCCACTTCAACTCTTCCCGTACCTTGATTTTTCCGTGCCACGGGTTCTTGTCGAGTTCGTGGCCTTCTCCCGGAAAAATCAGCAGCGTGCTGGGAACGCCGAGGGCATGCAAGGCGTGATCGAGGAGATACGCTTCCGCCACTGCCACTCGAATGTCGTCCGCACCACTGACGATATGCGTGGGCGTACGAACTTTATTCATCTGGTAGATGGCGGCTTCCTTGTGATAACGCTGCGGCACATCCCAGGGAAACCCGCCGAGAAAATAGGCGTCGTCAAAACTGGTATCGTCATTTCCCCAGTTGGCAACGTTTTCCACCGCGCCCGCGCTGGTCACTGCGGCCTTGAATCGAGTCGTCTGAGTGATCAGCCAGTTAGTCATAGAGCCGCCGTAGCTGTAGCCACCGACGGTGAGGTGATCGGGATCAGCGATACCGTCTTTCACCAGCGCGTCGACACCCTCAAGAATGTCTTTGCCCGGGCGGGAAACGATTTCGGGAACGATTCCCGCCAGAAATTTGTCGCCATAGCCGGATGAGCCGCGATAGTTTGGCTCAAACACAAGCCATCCTTGCGTCGCGGCCAAACGGTCCCACACATACCAGTCCGCTTCGAAATGATTGCCGTCGTAATCATCCGGGCCTCCGTGTGGGAACACAAACATGGGCAGATGTTTCGCTTCGAACTTTCCTGGCGGGTACATGAGCATGCCTTCGATGGTTGTTCCATCATCCACGGTCCAGTGGTACGGCTTGGCTTTAGGCAGATCACGCTCCACAAACAGCTTGTTGAATGAAGTGATAGGGTGCGCCGACTGGAGCGCGTCGAGGCTGTCTGCTAAGTAAACCTCGGTTGGCTGTTCGATTGCCGAGTGTACGAAGGCGATGCGTGGCGAGTGCAGACTCGCAGCAGGACGCGCGTAAGTACCCGCCCAACCAGACTGTCTGGAAAATGGTGCGGAAAGCTTGGACTGGAAATACGTCTGAACTTCAGTGCCAAGCTGCCCCGTCGCGAACACTCCTCCATCCGGAGTGATGGTGTATCGCCCAACGGCGCCTTGGAAATCAGCCGCCCAGCGCTGGATTTCGCTGGTATCCGCATCAACCCAGTAAAGCCGGGTCTGCGTGTCTTTGTACTTTTCTTCGACCGAGCCGTATTGGACCTCAAAGAAAATGTGCTTGCTGTCTTTGGCCCAGTGGAGATCTTGCTCGACCGCTTGGTTATGGGTCAACTGCCGCGGCGGCCGATCCAGGGAAGAGTTGGCGAGATCCACGGAATAGATTTCGAATTCCTCAACCTTCTCCTCTCGTTCAGACACGGACTCGGTGGCAAAGGCCAGTTTGTGTCCATCCGGCGAGGCTTCCAATTCGTAGACGCGCCAGGGTGTGCTGGCAAGGGCGCGGGAGCCGGGCGTTGCATCGGACTCATCCTCTGCATCGTCGCGGGGCTTGGTTCCTTCGGCCGCGCGCCGGGCGACGGCGTCTCCCACATCGATGCTGAAAATCATGTCACCTCGTTCCGCGGCACGGTATTGCAAAACATCCTTCCACTCTTTCTTGTAGGCGTCCTTCTGAGTCTTAGTCCAGGGGGTGCGCGTGGCAAAGTAGAGTATGTGAGAGTTTGGAGACCAGGAAAACGAGTGCACTTCCTCGTCGCCGCGGGTCACGGGAAACGCTTCACCTCCGGCGAGCGCGATGAGGTAGAGCCGTGCGACCGCTTCGTCTTTGGAATCGCCTTCGCCGGAATTGCCACCTTTGGTGGTCTCGCGTTCCGAGAGGAATGCGATCCATTGCCCGTCGGGAGACCACTGCGGCTTGGTGTTGTCGCCGGATTGCGTGAGTTGGGTCAGCGGCCCCCGGCCATGGCCATCATCGCGGTAAAGCCACAGGTCTCGACGAAAATTGTTCTGCTCCCAATCCGCTCGCTCGGTGTTAATGAGAACCGAATTTCCGTCGGGGGACAAAGCGACCGCGAGGAAGTCGACGTAGTTGAAAAAGTCGTCGAGCGTGAGCTTTGGTTTGTCAGCGGCGTGTCCGAGGTTGAAAGCAAATGCGGCAAGAGAAGAAATGAGCAGAATTATTCTGTTTGTCATGGGTCGACACAGAGATATATCGCGGGTAGGCGGCACTTGTAAACCCGAATCGCGGGGTCTGAAGCGAATACCTCTCGGCTCAGAAACTGAATCGCAAAGCGAACTCCATCACGCGCGCATTGGACAGCGTTGAGCTGAAGTTTCCGAAAAGAGTGCTATTCGAGGTGAGGTTGTTGAAATTCAGCTGCATCGTTCCCACGTCGAATCGCGGAGTGTTGGTGACATTGAATACTTCCCAACTGAACTTAATGGCCTGGGCTTCGGTGATGTTCCAGCTCTTGTTCAGCCCGGTGTCGATATTGAAGGTGCCAGGTCCGCGGAAATTATTGCGTTGTCCTGATTCGCCTGGATAGGGATCGCGGAATTGAAGGATGGCCTGGTTGGGATCATTCGGGTTGGTAAGGTTGTACGGATCTTTGAATACATTGGGTGTGGGCCCGTTCACTCCCTGAACGGTGAAGCTTCCCGTTTCGGGGCGTTTCCCTACGAGAACAGCCGCGGAGTTGAGCTCCCAGTTCACGGGATAGACAGGGCTGAATATCGAAAACGGGTATCCCGTGGACCAGCGGAAGAGTCCAGAGAGCGTCCAGCCTCCGACCACTGCATTCAGGAATTTCCCCATCGTAGAACCGTAGCGTTTACCCTGGCCGACAGGCAGCTCCCATACCCAGTTGGAATTGATCTGATGCGTGGCATCGAAGTCGGACACCGCACGAAATTGCCCGGGGTTCCATGCGTTGAGGATTTGTCCGGAGAAGCCGACTCCCTCGAACAAATTCACCCGCTCAGCGTCGGAGCCGACGTCCATGGATTTGGAGTAAGTGTAGTTAAGGTCGAACTCCAGTCCGTGAGTCATGCGGCGCCGCAGGCTGAACTGGCCGGCGTTATAGGCGCTGTTGCCGATGCTCCGCCACGAGTAGAGAGAGGCGAACTGCGGAGAGTAGAAAGCATAAGGAGTTACTTTCCCGTTGATCGTCGCGCAGGACGGATAACAACTCCCCGCAGGCCAGCCACTGGTCTGGCCCGGAATATCAATAGTCTGCAGTGAACTTGTGGCGTTGCCTCCGAAGTAGGCAAACAGGTCGTACATGGCTTGGGTAGCGGTGACTTGCGCAGGTGCCGTACCGGTCGCGCCACACAAGGAACCAAATGCTCCACACTCCCCGCCAATCTGGGTCGACGACAGGCCCGCAGCGCCCGGAAACATGTGCTCCCAGAAAGGGATCGGCGCGACATTCTGAATCGGCACTCCGGCGTTGAATTGCTTGGTGAGCAGCGTGGCAGCGGTGAAGTAGTCCATGTGGCTCTGGGGATCGTACATATCCACCGGTGCCGCGAGATCCTCTTCTTGCAGCAACCGGTGCGCAAAACGGCCGACGTACGACGCTTCGAATACAAAATTGCTGGGAAGCTCGCGCTGGATGGAGAAGTCCACCACGTGGGAATAGGGGGTCTTCAGCTTGTCATCCAGACCCCAGTTGACTGAGAACCCGCCGGCCCCGATACCCGCCGGCGGAGTAGCCGGGAACGAACCGGTCGGCGGTGGTTCCACAATCGGACAAGGCGCCGTCGGACACGTGCCCGTAGTGGCGGCGCTGGTGGTGGGAATATTGTATAGACCGGAAAAACGCGCCGCAGTGTCTACGGTTTGCACGCTGCCGGTATTCGTGATGCTGGTGGTCAAGCCGAACGAACCATTGCGGTCGAAGGTGTTGGTGATGCCTTCGCCAAAGTGGTCGAAGTAAATCCCGTATCCGGCGCGGATGGAAGTTTTTCCTGGACCTCCCCACAGCCGCCGGCGCCAACCGCTGTCGGCGTCGGGCGAATAAGCGATCGCAAAGCG
>JGI12270J11330_10001162_pt1 | contig 19813 bp, 13 predicted proteins | sample PeaSoiMetSII2010_FD_11330 | JGI IMG/M metagenome (IMG submission 11330)
GCGCAATTGATCGCCGGTCTTGATCTCGGCGAGGGCGCTGGGCTTGGCATCGTCGAATTTGACGGAGCCCGGGGCATAGCGGCGCAGAATCGTGGTGGAAGCAGCGTGAATGGCGACGTCCTTGTTGCCCGTGGCCGTTGTTGTACCGACCGTGATAATACCGGAGGAGGCATCCACCGAGCGCACCAGCCCTCCAATGCCGTGGCGTTGCCATTCTTCGCGCTCGTGGGCTTGTTTTTCGGCGATGTCGGTTTTCTTCATGGCCACCACGGAAGAGGCCACCATGGAATTGGGATCGTCACCCGGCTTGCCGCGAACCAGGATGCGATCTCCCGCCTGCAGATCGGCGAGTTGCAACGGAGCGGCTTCCTTTAAATCCTTGGAGCCCGGGGGCACGCGAATCAGCTTGGCGTCCGCGGAGACAACCACCTTAATTTCCGCGCCAGCGTCCGTGGTCAAAGTGAGGGTGTTGCCGGAAATGGTCTTGATGGTGCCCAGGGCCGGGGGTGATTTGGGCGCGGGTGCTGCCGGTGTTCCCTGTCCCGCGCGAACGGAAAAAGGCAAGCTGCCAAACAGGCAAAAGCCAAGCACAACGCCGCACAAACGCCAGTTCTTCGGACGGATTCGGCTCACAACTACTGTTCCCATCGAACTCTCCTCAAGTTCCCCTACGGCGGTGGGAGCGTTAAGCGAACTCGCAAGCACACTTCCAACGTTCTCCTGGAGCGAGGCTCTTCAGTTTAGACGCTCCGAAGGGGAGGATGCGTTACATCCATCTTACACAACATCACCAGGACCATGCGCGGAGCACACCGTCCCCGGTCGCTGGAGGGAAATGAGAAGCCCCGTTTTGACATAATCTGGAATACAAATGGTTGCGCCACCCAAGGGAGGCGTCCGGGCTTATACTGGCGGATGGCCGGAAAGGCACAATCGAGATTACGGCCTATAGGAGAGTCCACATGAAGAAGACGGCACTTTTGGGGTTCGCGCTCGCACTCCTGTTGGCATCGCCGGGCAAAAGTTGGTGCCAGAGCGCGGCCGCGGAGCCGCCTCAAACCGGCGTAAAGGCTGCTGAGGCGCACTACCCTTGCTCGGAGTCCGACATCGCGCACTACACGGCGCGCCGCGCCACAGGCCCCATCAAGGTGGATGGATTGCTCGCCGAACCGGATTGGCAAAAAGCGGAAAAGTCGCCGCGCTTCGTGGATATGGCCACGGGCGAGCCCGCCATTTACGGCACGCGGGCCGCGGTGCTCTGGGACGACGAGAATCTCTATGTCGCGTTCTGGGTCGAGGAGCCCTTTGTTCAGGCCAAGCTCACCGAAAAGAACTCGTTGATCTTCAACGAGAATGACGCCGAAGTGTTCATCGACGGCGGCGATACCTATTACGAATTCGAGACCAACGCGCGCGGCACGACGTATCAGATGTTTTACATCTGGCGCGACGCTTACAAGAAAGGCGGACGCTTTGACGTGCCGGAGTTCGACCCGGTCAAGAACAACGCCATGACTTTCGGCGGCGACTACGACCGCCAGGCGCCCACTTTCTGGAAGGGGACGAATCCACGCGGGCTGCGCTGGGTGTACTTCGGCCGAGGTTTCCCCGGACTGCAGAGCGCCGTGCACGTGGACGGCACGCTCAACGACAACTCCGACATCGACAAGGGTTGGACCGTCGAGCTGGCGTTTCCGTGGAAGGACGCCAAGTGGCTGGCTGGAGACCGGCCCTTGCCTCCCAAGGAAGGTGACATCTGGAGGATTTTCTTCGGGCGCTTCGAGTTGCTGCACGTCGCGGGCGCCGAAGTTCAGCCCCACCCAGGATGGGCGTGGAACCGCCACGGCGTGTACGACACTCATCTCCCCCAGTGCTGGACGGCCGTGAACTTTTCCACCCGTCTGGTGCAATAGCCGGGGATGGACTGCACGATCGGGCCGGAGTTTGCTCGTGCTTTATTGCATTGCTCAGCAGTCCGACTCGAGGACGGCCAGCCGACTACATCACAGGAAAAACCATCATGGAACCGAGCAAATCTGTGAGACCCGAAACCCACGTCGTCGCCTCTTCGCAACGCCTGAGCTCTGTTGACGCTCTGCGCGGCTTCGACATGTTCTGGATCATGGGGGGCGGACCGTTTGTGATGGCGGTTTGCAAACTCTTCGCGAATCCCCTTCCGCACTGGCTTGACCGGCAATTCGACCATGTCGACTGGGAAGGCTTCGTAGGCTGGGATCTCATCATGCCGCTGTTTCTGTTCATCGTCGGAGTGGCCATGCCGTTCTCCGTCGGCAAGCGCGTCGAACTGGGCGAAACCCGCGGGCAGATTTACCGCAAGGTTGCTTATCGCGTGGTGGTGCTCTGGATCCTCGGCATGGTCGCGCAAGGCAACCTCCTCGCCTTCGACCCGCACAACCTGCAGTTCTACAGCAACACGCTTCAGGCCATTGCCGCGGGATACTTGATCTCCTCGGTAGCGCTCGTGGAATTGCGGGTGCGCGGACAAGCCGCGTTGGTCGTCGCGCTGCTTGTCGTGTACTGGCTTCTTCTCGCCTTCGTCCCCGTCCCCGGTCACGGCGCCGGCGTTCTCACGCCCGACGGCAATCTTGCCATGTGGATTGACAAGACTCTTCTCGGACGCTTTCAGGACGGCACCACGTACACCTGGATTCTCAGCAGCCTCGGCTTTGGCGCGACCGTGCTCATGGGCGTTCTCGCGGGCCACCTCCTGCGCTCGTCTGTCCCGGGCCCGCGCAAAGCCCAGTGGCTTGCGGCCTCCGGCTGCACATGCCTGCTCGCCGGATGGCTCTGGAGTTTCGCCTTCCCGATCATCAAGCACATCTGGACGAGTTCGATGGTGCTGTGGTCCGGCGGATGGTGTTTGTTGCTCCTGGCGGCGTTCTACTGGCTGATAGACGTGAAGGCTTACCGCCGCTGGGCTTTTTTCTTTATCGTCATCGGCATGAATGCGATCGTGGCCTACATGGCCGCGGAGGTTCTGCCATTCGCCCAGATCAGCGGTATTTTCTTCGCCGGGCTAGCTAAACACCTCGGAATCTTTGGAGAGGCACTGGTAACCTTCGGAGCTCTTGGCACCCTGTGGCTCTGCCTCTACTACCTCTATCGCAACCGCACCTTCATCCGCATCTAGCCCACCGCATTGACGTGACCGGCTTGAATGTGGCCGGCGGGGTTGAGGGATAAGCCGTGCGATGGAGGGCAAGGGGTGCCAACACCGCGCTGGCGCAACGGCTTGCGGCCGTGCGAGTGATAAATCATCATGTCCGACATTCCCGTTGTAAATTGCTCCGTGATTTTCGGGACTTGAATAACAATCCCGCTCCCTACCGCCCCAACTTCCGCGATCGTCAGGGTCTCATTCAGTGGCGAGTGTACCTGTCAAAGGTAACCATGACCGGAAGAGCGTTGCCACTTTCATCAAAAAACCCCCGAGACGTCAGCCCCCCTGTGACCGCAGGCTCCCACCAGAAGATTCCCTGGCCCAGCCCAGCGGAAGTTTCCTGCACGATCCGATTGACCTCTTCGAGAAACTGTTTTTGACCCTCCGGAGTTTCCGGGAAGGGCCCGGGTCTCTGTTTATACTCGGCTGGCATCCAGTTATAAGCGGCCTCCACAACGAAAATGGCTTTTTTGTACTCCTGGGCCATGAAGATCATGTTTTCGCGGAGATCATTCAAGCTTCCGTGCCACCAGGGATAAAAAGACTGCCCGATCACGTCGAACTCGATATGGTAAGAAGCGACCTTGTCGAAGAACTCCTTGGTCTTGACCTTGTTACCACCCTGATCGACGCTTAAGGTCTACGCACACGTCATCCCAAACCTGTCGCGGCCCAGTCTCACTAGGCCAACGTCCGCCAACAATTAGCAGCTTGGCGCTGCAGAGGCTCTACTTTTGCGGCAGAGCCGCTGCAGGTACGGCACGGGAGGCCGGAGAAAACGCTGCGTCCACCAAGGCTAATCCTTCTTCCACGATGTCCAGACCCTGGCGGAGTTCCTCTTCGTTGATGATGAGGGGCGGGCAAACCCACAACATATTGAAGCGGCTGAACGCATAGAGATGCTTGCTCTTCAAGTGAGCGGCAAGCTTGCTCATCTCCGGGCTATTGCCGTTGAAGGGCGCTAAAGGCTCGCGAGTGGACTTGTCTTTGACGAACTCCAGGACGCTAAAGAGGCCGATGTGCCGCACGTCGCCCACGCAGCGATGTTTCTGCTTCATGGCTTCGAGGCGCGAGGCGAGATAACGTCCTTGCCGCTCGACGTTGGCGAAAATGTGCTCTTCTTCGTATAGATTGAGATTAGCAACGGCAGCGGCGCAGCAAACGGGATGGCCGCTGTAGGTAAGTCCGCCCCAGAGCATATTCGTCTCAAAGTGCCTGGCGATGGAATCGGAAACAATCACGGCGCCGAGGGGAAGGTAGCCGCTGGTCAGGCCCTTGGCGCAGCTCACGATATCCGGACGGATGCCGTAATGTTGCGTAGCAAGCCATTTTCCGGTGCGGCCGAATCCGCTCATCACTTCGTCGTCAATCAGCAGAATGCCGTATTTGTCGCAGAGGGCGCGGAGCTTCGGATAGTAATCGTCGGGAGGAACGAGCAAGCCGTTGGAGCCGGTGATGCCCTCCACGAGAATCGCGGCAATCGTGCCTGGGCCTTCCATCTGGATGACTTCCTCAATATGCGATACACATTCGCGGCGGCACGTTTCCACTTTTTGCCCGAACGGGCAGCGATAGCAGTAGGGATCGAACACGCGGACGATGCCGGGAATGCCGGGCTCGACGGGCCAGCGCCGCGGATCGCCGGAAGCGGTCATGGAGCCCATCGTGGCTCCGTGATAGGAGCGATAGCGGGTGATGATTTTGTCGCGGCCGGTGAAAAGCTTCGCAATTTTCATGGCGTTTTCGTTGGCTTCGGCGCCGCCCAGCGTAAAGAATGCCTTCGCGAGACCGGTGACCTCGGCAAGCTTCTTGCCAAGCAAGCCGCGCGGCTCGGTGGCGAAACCCGGTCCGGCGAAGCAGAGTTCATCGACTTGCTTCTTGATGGCTTCGAGCATTTTGGGGTGCTGGTGGCCAACGTTTAGGTTGATGAGCTGCGAGCTGAAGTCCAGCCAGCGATTGTCGTCGCCGTCCCAGAACCAAACGCCCTGCCCGCGCTTCATATGAATTGGATTGGAAGTTTCCTGCACGGACCACGAAAACATCGTGTAATCGCGGTTTTCTTGCACCACTTTGCGGGAATGAGAATCCATAAGCTGTATGCCCTTCCTCGAAATCTCGCGGGCTTTAGCGCTGCTTCAGAATCCAGTGCATCGTTCTGGAGGCCAGGCGATCGAGCGCCACGACGGACATTTCGAGATGTTCTTCTTTGGTGTCTTCAATTTTATTGTGACTGATGCCTTCCAGCGATTGCACGAACATCATCACGGTGGGGATTCCCGCGCGCGAAACTTCGGCGGCGTCGTGCAACGGGCCTGAGGGCAGGCGATGCGAAGTGCCTGACGTCTCCCGTACAGCTTCTTCGCAGAGATCCAGCAACTGGGGATGGAATGGTACCGGCTCAATGTTCCAAAGGCGCGACCAGTCCACCGCGCAATTTTCTTCCGCGGCGAAGCGCTCGCTGGCTTCCCGGGCTTCGCGGTACATCTGCGCAAGGACGTTGGCGTCGAGGTCGCGCTGGTCCAGGGTGACCTCGCAGCGGCCCACGACCGCCGTAACGATTCCGGGAAATGTCTTGACGCTGCCCATGGTGCAAACGGCGTCGGCGTGTTTCCCGGCGATGGTGCGGATTTCAAGCGCCAGCTTCGCCGCGGCAGCAAGGGCGTCACGCCGTGCGTTCATGGGCGTGGAACCGGAGTGCGCTTCCTGCCCGTGAAAGTTGATGATGTGACGCTCCACGCCTTTTGTGCCAAGAACCACGCCCAGCGGCAACCCCATGCGTTCCAGCACCGGCCCTTGTTCGATGTGTAATTCCAGATAGGCTGCGGCGTTCTTTTGTTCTTTCCGGGCATCGGGGAAATTGTNGATTTCGACGCNGCAACGNCGCANCGCATCNTCNAATTTCACGCCATCGCGGTCCGTGCGGCTGCGNTCNGCTTCNATGGAATGTGTACCGGCNAATGCCGAGGATCCNAGGAGGCTGCGCCCNAAGCGTGCNCCTTCCTCATCNGCCCAATCCACNAGGCGCACNGTGACCGGAGGGCGGCNGTGGAATTCCGAGGNCATTCGGCGCAAGACTTCGAGGCCTGCGAGCACATTGAGCGCGCCATCGAGCCAGCCCCCATTGGGCACGGAATCAAGATGCCCGCCAATCAACAGCGATTTTTCGGAGGCCCCCGGCAATGTGACCCAATTGTTGCCCGCGGCGTCGTAGTGATGCTTAACGGGGAGTTCTTTCACCTTTGCGGCGAACCAGTCGCGCGCTTTCAGCCAAGTGTCCGTCCAGGCGACGCGTTGCGCACCATTTTCGTCACTTGTAAGGGCGCGAAGCTCCTGCAATTCGGCAACCGTGCGTTTGGCGTTCAGGCTCATAGGGGCTCGATTAGAAATACGCGGGTTCGCGCTTCAACATTTTGCCACGGCCACGCTCGCCAACAAATTTGCCGTCGCGGACCTGGACCTTGCCGCGCACGGTTACGACCGACGGGCGGCCTTCGATCTCCATGCCTTCGAAACCATTGTAATCGTTATTGACGTGCTGCGTTTTGGCGGAAACCACGCCACGGTAATCCGTGTCGTAGATCACCAGGTCGGCATCGCTGCCCACGGCGATCGTACCCTTGCGGGGGAAAAGCCCAAAAAGTTTTGCGGCGCGCGTGCTGGCCGCGTCAACAAAGCGATCCAGATCCACGCGTCCGCGCTTCACACCATGCGTGTACATGAGATTGACGCGGTCTTCGATTCCCGGAATGCCGTTGGGAATATTGACGAAAGAATCTTTGCCGAGAAGTTTCTGCTCCGTGTCAAACGGGCAGTGATCCGTCCCGACGGTATCGATGGAACCGAGTGCCAGCGCGTTCCAAAGCGCCGATTGATTTTGCTTCGCACGCAGGGGCGGGGACATCACGTGCTTCATGCCCTCAACCCCGGGCCTTTCGGCATAAGACTTGTCGAGCAGAAAGTGAGGCAGCACGGATTCCACATGAATCTTCACGCCGCGGGATTTGGCGGCCACGGCGGCTTGCAACGCTTTTTCGCAAGAAAGATGGACCACGTAGCCGGTGGCCTCCGTATTTTCCAAAAATGTTGCGAAACGCCCGGTGCCTTCCGCTTCCACCGATTCGGGGCGGCTCGGCTCGTGCCATTCGGGACCCGTTTTCCCCTCCGCCAGCAACTTCTGCTGCAAACGCGCCACGAGTTCCGCGTTTTCACAATGCGCGGTGACAATCACCCCGAGGCGTTTGGCAAGTTCGAGGGTCTGGTACATTTCGCCGTCATCCACGCCAAAAAAGTTCTTGTAGGCGAGAAAGATCTTGAATGAGGCGGTGCCATCGGCGACAACCTGGTGCAATTGCGATTCCGTTTCCTTTACAAACTTGGTTACGGACATGTGAAAAGCGTAGTCGCAAGCGCTGTTGCCATCGGCCTTCGATTTCCAAAGCTGGTAGCCTTCCAGCGCATCATCGTTACGGTTGGGGCAGCACATCTCGATGTACGTGGTCGTTCCGCCGATGAGCGCCGCGATGCTGGCGGTTTCGTGCGTATCCTTGGCAAACGTCGCCATGAAGGGCAGATAAATGTGCACGTGGGGATCGATAAAACCAGGAAAGACGAGTTTGCCGGCAGCATCGATAATTTCCGCGCTTGGTGGCGCTTCGAGATCCTTGCCAATGCGAGTAATGCTCTCGTTTTCAGCGAAGATGTCCGCCCGGACGCGCGAGTCCACGGTTACAATGTCGGCATTTCGAATCAGCAAAGCCATGTTTCACTCCCGCAACGCGTCACGTCATCCTTAGTGAATATGGATGCCCATCTTCTCCCGGTATTCTTTCATTTTCTCCCAGTCCTCGGTAATTTCCCGATGCGACTCGGAGATTTGAGCCCACGTAACCGGTTGCCGCCCGGATGGTTCCTCAATCATACGAATGCAGTCTTCCACCGGACAAACGTTATAGCAGAGGCGGCAGCCGACACAATCCTCTTCGCGCACGAGAACGCTGGGGCGCGTGTTCACGGCTTCATCCTTGCCATTCGCTCGAATGTCATACGACCGCGGCTGAACGACACGCCCTTCTTTGTCCATCAGGTCAATGCACTGGTGAGCCGTGTCGTTGCACGCGACGTAGCAAAGATTGCAGCGGATGCACTTCTGCTGGTCAATGCGCGCGACGGCACGAAACGACAGGTCGAAATGATTGAAATCGGAGACGCGGTTCAGGCTGCGGCCCGTCACTTCGGAAATGCTTACAAAACCCTTTTCGTCCATCCAGTTGGACAAGCCGTCGCACAGGTCCTCCACGATGCGGAAACCGTAGTGCATCACAGCGGTGCAAACCTGCAGGCTGCTGGCGCCAAGCAGCAGAAACTCCGCGGCATCGCGCCACGTGGAAATGCCGCCCATGCCGGAGATCGGCAGCTTGGAACCGCCCACCACCGGGTCTTTTCCCAGTGCCGCCAGCATATTCAGCGCGATGGGCTTCACTGCGGGGCCGGCGTAGCCGCCGTGGCCGCCTTTGCCGCCGATGTTGGGCGTGATTTCGAGGGTGTCGAGATCGACTCCGATGATGGAGTTCAGCGTATTGATAAGCGAGAGCGCGTTCGCTCCGGCCGCTACGGCCGCGCGCGCCGGCATCACGATATCGGAGATGTTAGGCGTGAGCTTGACGATCACCGGAATCCTGGCTACTTCCATGACCCAACGCGTTATCTGTTCGCAGTACTCCGGCACCTGACCCACAGCGCTGCCCATGCCGCGTTCGCTCATGCCATGCGGGCAGCCGTAGTTCAATTCGATGCCGTCCGCGCCGGTATCCTGAATGCGGCGAATGATGTCGTGCCAGGTTTCCCGCTTGGACTCCACCATTGCGGAGACGATGACGGCACGATCGGGCCAGGCGCGCTTTACTTCCGCGATTTCCCGAAGATTTACTTCCAGCGGGCGGTCGGAGATCAGCTCCACGTTGTTAATTGCCAGCATTTTCTGGCCGCCAAAATGCCACGCGCCGTAGCGATTGGAAACGTTCAACACCGGAGCGCCTATAGTCTTCCATACGGCNCCGCCCCAGCCCGCCTCAAACGCGCGGTGCACCTGCAATCCGGAATTGCTGGGAGGCGCGGAGGCCAGCCAAAAGGGATTCGGCGAGCGAATCCCCGCAAAGTTGATGCCCAGGTCAGCCATGCGCCACCAGCCTTTCATGAATTGATTGCGCGGCCAGCTTGCCATCCTGCACGGCCATCACGGTGGAGGCAGCGCCGCGCGCGCGGGTACAATCTCCTCCGGCATACACGCCAGTCAAACTCGTTTCGAAATTCGCGCCCACTTGTATGAATCCTTTTTCGGTCTTGAGTTTCAGCATGGAAGCAATGGAGGGTTTTTCTTGCCCAGTGGCCTTCACAACCTGGTCAGCGGGAAGTAGGAATTCCGATCCAGTGACAGGTTGCGGCATGGGGCGTCCGGAGGCATCGGCGGGTCCCAGGCTCATGCGCGAGCATTCGAGCGCCGTGACCAATCCATTTTCCGCATGGACGCGCACTGGCTGCGTCAAGAAAGAGAAGCGCACGCCTTCGCGTTTGATGAAGTCGTACTCGTGGGCGTACGCGGTCATTTCCTTTTCCGAGCGGCGATAGACCATCGTGACCTGGCTGGCGCCGAGCCGCTTCGCGATCGTGGCGCAATCAATCGCGGTATTGCCCGCCCCGATGACCACGACGTTTCGGCCGATCACAAGGTTGGGAGCGTCCAATTTGCTCTGCTCGATGTATTCCAATCCATCGATAATGTGCTCTTCGCCGGGAATACCCAAGGTCGTCGTGGCACCCAGGCCCACACTGAGAAACACGGCGCCGAAGTTTGCGTTCAGATCGGCCAGGGTAATATTTGTGCCGAGTTCCTTGCCGGTTTCTATCGTGATGCCGAGTTTCGTGATCATCCCAACTTCTGCCAGCGCCACGTCCACCGGCTCGCGAAGGCCGATGATGCCGTACGTCGAAAGGCCGCCCGCCAGGTCGCGCTTTTCAAAAAGCGTCACACTGTGCCCGCGCTTTGCCAGTTCGCCCGCGCAGGAAAGACCCGCAGGGCCGGCGCCGATGACCGCCACACTTTTGCCCGTGGCATTCGCGGGCTGAAAAAGGTCCATGCCCTTTCCGTAAGCAAAGTCCATGGCATATCGCTGCAGCCGGCCGATAGCAATGGGCTTGTGTTCGGAGCCGAGCACGCATGCGCCTTCGCACAATTCCTGCACGGGGCACACGCGCGCGCAGGTGGCGCCGAGCAAATTGGACTCCAAAATGGTGCGCGCGGAGCCGCGTAGATTTTGTGTGGCGATTTTCTTGATGAATTTGGGAATGTCAATGTGCGTAGGGCAAGCGTGCGTGCAGGGTGCGTCGAAGCACATCAGACATCGCACCGCCTCGACGGCGGCTTCGTTGCGCGTCAGCGGCGGCAGAAGTTCGTCGAGGGCCTTGGCGTTCGCCGCTCTTTGCCGAATATCCGTCAATCCATCCTCCTTATCTTCAATTCCGAAGTCCGATGCATGGCGCGGGATACGGGAAGATTAGAATAGCTATCCCGCGGGAAGAATCTACTTCAGCACCCGGGTTTGCTGCCGCATCAAGAGAAAATACCATCCGCCGGAAACAATGAAGCCCACAAACCACGCATAGTCGTACAGCCAGCGCACCGCAGGCACCGCAAGGCCGATCAACGCAATCGCCACACCTGCAACCAACGCCACAATCGCCCGGGGGTTGAACCCTCGCCTAAACTCATACACGCCACTGCGCCGGTACAGATCCTCCACGATGAGTTCACGCCGCCGAACCAGGTAGTAGTCGCAAATCATAATCCCGGCAATGGGCCCCAGAAACGCCGAGCAGCCCACCAACCACCCAAAAATATAAGAACTGAAATCACTTAGAAGTCTCCAAGGCATCAGTAAAATGCCCACCACACCGGTAATCAGGCCGCCTGTCCGGAAAGAAATGAGACTGGGCCGCAAATTGGAAAAATCGTTGGAAGGGGACACCACGTTGGCGGCAACGTTGGTATTCAGCGTGGCAAGGAGCAAAGCAACCAGCGCGATTAAGGCCACAATTGGCTGATTAAATCGCCCAAGCAACACCACCGGATCCCAAATGGGCTGGCCAAAAATCACCGCCGATGCCGACGTAACTGCGACGCCGATGAAGGAGTACAGCGTCATCGCCGTGGGGAGTCCAAGAGCTTGCCCCACCATTTGCGCGCGCTGCGATTTGGCGTAGCGGGTGAAATCCGGGATATTGAGCGCCACGGTGCTCCAAAAGCCGACCATCCCAGTCAGCGCCGGAATGAAGAAACGCACAAATTCCGGCGTCGAACGAAACTTGCTTCCCGTGTGCAAAACGGGGCCGAATCCGCCCGCCTTGCGCGTAATCCAAAAAAGGAGGAGCAAACCCACCACGAGCATGAAGGGTGCGCCAATGCCCTCGAGGAATTTGATCGTTTCGATGCCGCGCCAAATCACAAACATGTTGAGCGCCCAGAAGAGAAAGAAGCAGATCCAGTTGCTGCCCGGGAGACTTGCCGCGCCCGGCCACAAGATGCGCAGCATCGAATAGATGGCTTGCCCCCCGATCCATGCCTGGATACCAAACCAGCCGCAAGCCACGAGAGCCCGCATAACTGCGGGTACATTGGCTCCGCGCACGCCAAAAGAGGCGCGGACAAAAACAGGAAACGGGATGCCATAACGCGTACCGGCATGTGCGTTTAACAGCATGGGAATCAAGACGATCAGATTCCCCAGNAGGATGGTCAGCACGGCCTGAATCCAGCTCATGCCGCCGGCAATCAAGCCAGACGCCAGCATGTANGTGGGAATGCAAACGCTCATAGCCACCCACAGGGATGCGTAATTGTAGGTGCCCCAGGAGCGCTTCTCTGCGGGGATGGGAGCCAAATCCGGATTGTAGAGTGACGCGTCGACCTGTGAGAGTTCCATCCTCATTGTCCCGGGAGAATCGGAATTAGGCGTCAGACTATAGCATGCGTTTGGGAAATTCCAGGTAACACACGGCTGCTCTCTTCCGGGGCCTACTCTTCCCCGATGTCTTCGTTCCACACGGCAGGATTCGCGCGAATATAGTCGCCGAGCAGCGAAACGCATTCCTGTGAGTCGAGATCCACCACCCGCACCCCCAGGGAACGCAACCAGTCGATCCCTCCCTGAAAGTTCCTGCTCTCCCCCACCACCAGAGTTCCGAAACCAAACTGGCGCACCAGACCGCTGCAGTACCAACACGGAGCGAGCGTCGTGACCATGATCAGCTTGCGGTAGCTTTTTTGCCGGCCTGCTTTTCGGAACGCGTCCGTCTCTCCGTGCACGGACGGATCGTCTTGCTGCACGCGGCGGTTGTGACCCGCGCCGAGCAGTTTGCCCGCCCCGTCGAAAATGGCCGCGCCGATGGGAATGCCGCCTTCCTTCAGGCCGAGGTGCGCTTCCGCGATGGCGACGCCAAGCATGGAACGGTAGTCGGGTGTCGAGATCATGCTGTCTCCAGACTCAGGCGCGCGAAAAGATCCACTGCGGTATTGTTGTCTCCACTTCTACCAGCCACCCCTTGTGAGGGCAAATGACATAGCCCGGCGTCGAGCCGAGCATGAGCCGTATTTCCGCATCTTCGAATCGAAAGTTTAATGCAACAATTCTCCATCGGCGAGTCACAAGCCTCTTGAACAAGGTGAGCAGAGCCTATATCGTAACCGCACTTACTCCCCGATGGGGCCAAGAAAACAAAGAACGGAGCTACATCCGGAATTATGACCCAAACGCAGACGGAAGCAGCAGGTTATGGATTGCGGCGCGGCGTGCTGTCGCCGATGGAGACGCTCGCACAGTCGGTTTCCACAATCGCGCCGACCACAACTCCGGCAGCAACCATTCCCCTTGTCTGCGCGCTCGCCGGCAATGGTACCTGGCTTGCTTATGTTTTGGCGACAGCCGCCATTTTGCTTGTAGCACTGTGTATAAGCAAGTTTGCACGCTACTCCGCCTCACCGGGATCACTTTACATGTATGCCTCCATGATCCTTCCGCCTCCGTTAGGGGCCACCGCCGCCTGGAGCCTGCTCCTGGCCTACGTTGCCACGGGATCGAGCGTGATCGGGGGTTTCTACCACTACGGAAACCTCTTGCTGCGCGATGCCACGGGACATGGCACTTCGGCTGCATTCCTGGCGCTTTTGGTAACCGCGATCTCCATCTGGATCGCGTGGCGGGATGTGAAGATTTCGGCGCGGCTGATGTTGTGGATTGAAGCGGTTTCCGTGTCGTTCATTCTGATCGTGGTGCTGCTCGTTTTGGTGCGGCATGGCTGGCACCTGGACTGGCAGCAATTCCAGCTACGCGGCATGAGCGGCAGCGGCTTGCGGCTGGGTCTGGTATTGGCGCTGTTCAGCTTCGCGGGCTTTGAAAGCGCCACTACACTCGGAGCAGAGGCGCGCAATCCGTTGCGGACCATTCCCCGTGCCGTCATCCAGAGCGCCCTTCTCGCTGGGGCTATCTTTACGGCTTGTGCCTACGCCGAAGTGCTTGGACTGCGAAGCGTGGGGCAAGATCTGGGCACGAGCCAGGCTCCGATGCGAGTGCTAGCTCAGATTGGCGGGCTTCCCTTGCTGGGCCTGCTGATCGATATGGGGGTATTGGTGAGCATGTTTGCGGGAACACTGGCTTGCGTCACGGCGGCCGCTCGCGTGCTTCTTCTGATGTCTCACAATGGGCTTGCTCATCGATCGCTTCAGAAAACGCACTTGCGCAACGAAACACCCGGCTTGGCTATTGTGGTCACCGGCGCCGCTGCGGTCCTGCCAGTGGCCATTCTAGCTGCACGTGGCGCCAGCGGCCTGGATGTGTACGGTTGGATGGGCTCCCTTGCAACCTATGGTTTCCTCGTCACTTACGCACTGGTGTGTGTGGCCCTGCCGGGTTATTTGAAACAACACGGCGCCTACCGCCCGGGAGCGCAGATCATTCCGTGGCTCGCTTGTGCTGCCATGCTGCTGGCCGTGGTGGGAAACCTGTATCCCGTTCCCGAAGGGCCGTATGGCAAACTTCCCTATATTTATCTGGCATATCTTGCGGCAGGGATGTCCTGGTTTTTCCTGAAGGTGCGGAATCGAAAACCGTCTTTGGCCGGGGACTGAAGTTGCTCTTCCGCGTCAGGCCACGCCAACAGAGGCCGGTCATCCCGGGCCAAGCAAACATCCGAAGGGCCGCATCCAGCGAGCTTGAGTTTTCGGCTGCCACCGCCAGCACCATGCTCTGGCCGCATCGGGAAAACTTGCACTCAAGCCAGGTCTGCGGATGAGCCTTTGTCCGCTGGGGCCGCGGAAATCCTCACATTGTTGCTTCCCTCTGTGGAAATCCTGTTTAGAAGCGCGCAATTGAAAAAATGAATTGTGGAAAACGAAAGTTTGCGCTTCGGTTCCGCGGTTATTTGGAATAGTTTTCTCGCAACAACCCGTCAGGCTGTAGGGCTGAGCAAGGGGACACCCGATTCATTCGCTTGATATTGGCTGGTCTACTTGAAGGTGAGGGTAGCGGCGATCTATTTCTTGAAAATACTTGGAGGCATCACGGAATGACCAAGACTACGGGCGGATTTTGTTCCTTTCTGTTTGCATCCTGCCTTTGTTGTTTCACGCTTCTTCTTGCACCCGGTTCATTCCCACAACAGACTCTCGGAGGCATCACCGGAACAGTGACAGACACCTCGGGCGGTGCCATCGTCGATTCGCTGGTGACCCTTGTCGCCGACGCTACCAAACTGACACGCACGCAGAAAACGAACAGCGTCGGCAGCTATGAGTTTGTGAACCTTGCCATCGGCACATATTCCCTCACCTTCGCGCACGAGGGATTTGAAACTCTTAAGATTCCTTCCGTGCCCGTGCAAGCGGACCGTACCGCCACCGTCAACGCGACGTTAAAGGTGGGACTCGTAGGCACCACAGTGACGGTCGAGGCGGCGCCGCTCATGAATTCCGAAGACACAACCAACGGTTACATTCTGGAATCCGGCCAGATTGAGTCCGTGCCGCTGTCCACAGGCAGTTTTACAAGCCTGGCAATCCTGTCTCCGGGCGTCAACGCCGAACTGCCCAGCGGCACCGGCGCGAATAGCGGACTGGGCAACCAACCCATCTGGGCCAATGGCCAGCGCGACACCAGCAACAGTTTCCTGCTGAACGGAGTGGATGCCAGCAACCTGTTCAACGGCAAGAGCACCAGCCAGGTGGCCTCCGCCCGCGTCGTGAACAACACGGGGGTAAGCGGCGCCGCCAGCAGCAGCGCTGCTATTATCCAGAGTACGGCGTCTCCGTATCTGGCCATCGGTCAAGCTCTACCCACGCCTGCCCCGGATTCCATCCAGGAGCTCCGGGTGAACACTTCGATGTATGACGCGCAGCAAGGCTCGACCAGCGGTGCGCACATAGACATGAGCACGGCCTCGGGCACAAATACTCTCCACGGCACTGCCTCCGTTAAGCGGGGCACCAACGCGCTCAACGCCGCGCCTTTCTTCTTCAATGCTGACCCAAACATTCCCGCCGATGAAAAGAATCCCGAATTGCACCGCGTAGAGCTCGGCGGAACGCTGGGCGGCGCGATCATCAAGGACAAGCTTTTCGGTTTCATCAGTTATCAGCACATTCACAGTTCCGACCAGGAAATTGGCCTTTCTCGAATCACCGTGCCTGCGGGCCTGACGGATGACCGTAGTCCTGAAGGACTGGCCCAAGTTGTTACCACTACCAGCGTGACCCCTTGGTGCCCGAATCCGGAGCCGTCATGCCAGAACTTTCCTGCAAGCGTCAACCCCGTGGTTGGCAATACCCCGGGCGATATAAGTCCCATCGCCTACGCGCTGTTGAATTACAAACTGCCGAATGGCCAATACCTGATCCCCTCGGCTGACGGGCAGACACCGACAGTCAACTTCCCGGAAAATGCGGTTGTGCCTGGCACGGCCTTGTTCACCGCGGACCAGGCGGTGGCAGATTTGGATTGGAACGCCACAACCAAAGATACGGTGGCGCTGAAGTATTACTACCAGCACGATCCCACCATCGCCCCTTATGCATATTCCAGCGTAGCCGGCTTCGCGCAGCACCTGGACGCGGGCAGCCAGGTGTTTTCCATAGGCAACACACAGACTCTTAAACCGAATCTGAGTGTCAGCGAAACGTTTGGATTCATTCGAGAGAAAGTCTACAGCACCATCGCGCAACCCTTCGGGCCATCGGCCATACCAATGGGAAGTTCGTCCGTGGGTATCGACACGTTCGGGTCCAACATTTTCCCAGGCATCACCATCGTGGACGACTTCGGGAACACCGCCGGCTACGATACGCAGAATGTCGCCAATGCAGCACTCACCATCGGCCAAGGCTCGGCCTCGCAAGGCGCGTTCACCGGCGTATTCCAAAACCGCTTCATGCCTTCGGCCACGGCAATCTGGACCAAGGGTAAACACACCATCACCTTCGGTGGCAGCTATGCCTACACGCAGTTGAACACGCGCGACCGGCGGACAAACACCGGCAATATTGGCGTCGTGGATTTTTCGCAGTTTTTGCTGGGCGAGGTCACTCCCTACACCTCCAACGGCTTCGTGACCTCGGCCTACCTGCAGGGGGATGCAAACCGCTACTATCGCGCCGGGCAAACCGGGCTGTACCTTCAGGACAAATACCAGGTGCGCTCCAACCTCAATGTGACCCTCGGACTGCGCTACGACTGGAACGGCGGACTCACGGAGAAGTACGGCCGCATCTACAATTTTGATCCCTCCCAGTATGCGTTCGACGGTAGTGAGGTGACGTCCACCGGATTCATCATCGCCGGAAACAACAATAAGTTTCCCACTAAAGGAGTCAGCAACTCGACGCTGACCGGCCGCCAGTGGGGATTTGCGCCACGCCTCGGCATCGCTTGGAGTCCGCAAATGTTTCACAACAAAGTGGTGGTCCGCGCGGGAACCGGCTTCTACTACGATCGCGGCGAACTGTTTTCCTATTTTTCCCCCGGCTTTGCGGCCGGAGTTATCACCGGCGGCCCCTTTGGAGTGAATCAGTCGCCTCCGTTCGTCAACTCACAGTTGTGCCAAGCGCAGTTGCCGGTTGGTTATGAGGGATACATTCCCACGTGCGATCCGTCGCAAGTTGGCCCGAACACATCGGGACTGGGTGGTTCGCTTTCCTATCCTTGGGGCAGCAAGGGCCCTCAGGCCCCTCCGACTGGCAATCCCGCCGATATCATCAATTATCTGCCCACCGTATCGGAGATTGAGCAGGGGTACCAACTTTTCGCCCTTGCCGTGTACAACCGCAAGAACAAACTGCCGTACACCATCAACAACACCCTGGACATTCAATGGCAGCCGCGCAACGACCTCTTGATTCAAATCGGCTACGTGGGCAACCTCGGGCGTCACCTGGTTATTCCCGTGCCCTTCAACCAGGCGCAGATCGCTTCGCCAACTCATCCCATCAACGGGCAGTACTACAGTTACGGCTACACGCTCCAGGACACCAGCAACACTTTCACGTTCATACCCTTGCCCCCCGTGAATGGCCAGTCGGTGGGCAATTACATCAGCACTTATGAAGGCGGCAACGTTGATATGCGCGTGCCCTACGTCGGCTATTCTTCGGAATCGTTGAGCTACGACGCTGCGGGCATTTCCATGTACAACGCGCTGCAGACGCACGTCGAGAAGCGACTGAGCCACGGATTGCAGGTGGGCTTCTCCTATACCTGGTCGCACGCGACGGACGAACAGAGCGGACTGGGACTGTTCTTCAACGGGAACAATCCGCTGGACCTGCGCAGCGCTTATGGAACATCGGACTTCGATCGCACGCACGTTTTCAACTTTAACTTCAGCTACCAATTGCCTAAGTTCACTGCCGATTCCAGTTCCATCAAGGGGCGATTCACCAATGGTTGGGCCCTGGAAGGGGTCGGCATTTACCAGAGCGGCCAGCCGTTTAGCGTAGTTGATTACACCGGTGCAGTTGGCAGCCTCTATTACGGCGTCAACGACGGCATCAACAATCCCATTGTGCCCCTCAAAGCAGGTTGCACCGCGAAAAATGCCGTGACGGGAAACAGCGGCGCGACACCAGGCCTTCCCGCGCTCAACGTCAATTGCTTCACCATTCCGATCCTGGCGGCCGGTGGTTTGAACGGCGCAATCCCGATGAACGATCCGTACGAAACCGATTTCACCACCGGACAGCGCAATATTTTCCGGCAAACATGGCAGCGCCGCCTGGACGTTTCCTTCGTCAAGGACACCAACATCACCGAACGCACGAACCTGAAGTTCAGCTTTGACGTGTTCAACGTGACCAACACCCCCAGCTTCGATATACCCATCGACGATGTATCGCAGAACCAGTATTACAATGGATTCCCGGTCACGGGAACCGCGGTTCTGCCCACCGGATGCGGCACCGCAAATCAAGCCAACAACTTCTACAACTGCCCGTTTGGCTTGGGCAACGTCAACAAGACCATCGGCAGCGCACGCCAGATTCAAATGGCTCTGCGCCTCAACTTCTGACAAAACCAGCGAGTGGCCGGCGCGAATTAGGAAACCGGAGGCCTCCATGAAGCTGGATCACGGGGTACTGAAGAGTCTCCCCAAGGTGCTGTTGCACGAGCACCTGGACGGCGTGTTGCGGCCGAAAACGGTAATTGAGCTGGCCAGAAGCGCGGAATACAACCGACTCCCCACGGAGGATCCGGAAGAGCTGGCGCGTTGGTTCCACCAAGGGGCGAACCAGGGCAGCCTGCCTAAGTACCTAGAAGGGTTTGTACACACCATCGCGGTGATGCAGACCGAGGAAGCGCTGGAGCGCGTGACCTATGAGCAAGCGGAAGACCTAAGCCGCGACGGCGTGGTTTATTTTGAGACTCGTTTTGCTCCGATTTTTCATACCCAGAAGGGCTTGACCCACCAGCAGGTGGTTTCCGCCGTGCTAAAGGGCTTGGAGCGTGGACGAAAGGACTTTGGAATTTCTTGCGGGTTAATCCTCTGCGCGATGCGCAATATGGACGTGTCGCTCGAAATGGCTGAGCTTGCCGTCGACTTTCGCGAGCGGGGGGTTGTGGGATTCGATCTGGCGGGTGAGGAGGGTGGTTATCCTCCCAAGAAGCATGTGGCTGCGTTTCACTATATTCAGCGGCAGAATTTCAACATCACGGTTCATGCCGGCGAGGGATTCGGCAAGGAATCGATTTGGCAGGCCATTCAATACTGCGGAGCGCACCGCATCGGACACGGTACTCGCTTAATTGATGATGTCGCCGTGGTGGACGGCAGAGCTGTGAAGTTGGGCGACCTCGCGCAATACGTTCTCGACAAACGAATTCCCCTGGAGATCTGCCTCCTCAGCAACGTCCATACGGGAGCCGCACGCAGCGTGGCTGAACATCCCTTCAAGATTCTTTATCAGTCGAAATTCCGCGTCACCCTGAACACCGACAACCGCCTGATGAGCGACACGACGATGACCAAAGAGTTTGAGACCGCGGCAGAAGTTCTGGGTCTTTCCCTGGAAGACTTTGAGAAGATCACGATCAACGCGAT
>JGI12270J11330_10001164_pt1 | contig 19779 bp, 19 predicted proteins | sample PeaSoiMetSII2010_FD_11330 | JGI IMG/M metagenome (IMG submission 11330)
GGGCAGGCCGTGACCGGCGGGGAAGCCGTGCCGCAAGTCTCCACTCCCAATGCCGGCTGAATTCGACGACGCCCGCCTGCGCGCCCTGATCGCGCGATTTGCCGGCCAGCGCGTCCTGGTGATCGGCGACCTCATGCTGGACGAATTCATCTGGGGCAAGGTGTCGCGCATTTCTCCGGAAGCCCCGGTCCCGGTGGTGAGCGTCACCGGGGAATCGTACTACCCGGGCGGCGCCGCCAACGTGGCGCGCAATGTGCGCGAGTTCACCCGCGCGGCCGCGGTGATGGGGATGGCCGGCGAGGATGCCGCCGGGAACCGTTTGCTGGAACTGCTGGACGCGTCCGGCATCGACACGGCCGGTGTGTTGCGCGATGCCGGCTACTCCACCACGGTCAAAACGCGCATCATTGCGCGCAACCAGCAGGTGGTGCGAGTGGATCGCGAGCGCAAAGCGCCGCTCACCGGCGAGCAGGCCGGGCGCGCCGCCGCGTACCTGGAGCGCGTCATCGGCGCCATCGACGCGATCGTCGTGGCCGATTACGGCAAAGGCTTTCTGACGCAATCGCTGGCGGACCACATCTGCCGGACGGCCCGCGCGCACGGCAAAATCCTGACCGTGGATCCGCATCCCCACACGGCGATTTCCTGGCAAGGCGCAACCGCCATCAAGCCCAACCGCGCCGAGGCTTTCGCCGCCGCGGGCCTGCCGCCGTCCGATCCGGTGCTGCCGGTGCTCGAGGACGCGCCGCTGCTCGAAGCGGCCGGGCGGCTCGCCGCGCGCTGGAACAGCGAGAACCTCCTGATCACGCTGGGGGAGCACGGCATGCTGCTGTTTTCAAACAATGCCGCGCCGATCCACATTCCCACGCGGGTGAAAGACGTCTTCGATGTTTCGGGCGCCGGCGACACGGCGATCGCTGTTTTTACGTTGGCGCTGGCGGCCGGCGCCACTCCCGGCGAAGCCGCCGAACTGGCCAACCTCGCCAGCGGGATCGTGGTGGGCAAACTCGGCACCGCTACCGTATCCGCCGCGGAACTCGAAGCGGGCCTGGCTCGGTCATGAGCTGCGCTCCGGCGGTGTTCTTCGATCGCGACGGCACCCTGATGGAAGAGACGCATTACTGTGGCGACCCGGCGCGGGTCCGGCTTTACCCCGGCGTTTCCGAGGCGTTGCGAAAGCTGAAGGCGGCCGGCTTCCGCGCCTTCATCGTCACCAACCAGAGCGGCATCGGACGCGGCCTGATTACCGAAGAGCAATACCAGGCTGTTCAGCGGGAACTGCTGCGGCAGATCGGAGAAGGCCTGATCGACGCATCGTATTTCTGCGCCGACGTGCCGGGCATTCCGTCCACGCGGCGCAAGCCCGCGCCGGGTATGGTGCTGGAGGCCGCCGCCGAATTCGACCTGGATCTGCCACGCTCGTGGTTCGTCGGCGACAAGACCGCCGATATCGAATGCGGCCGGCGCGCCGGTGCCCGCACCATTCTGGTCGAAACGGGTTATGGCGCGGAGCAGAATTGCCAGCCGGATTACACGGCGAAGGATGTGGTGGAGGCGGTGGGGTTCATTCTGAATCCGCCATCGTGAGGAGCGCGTAAAGAGTGCGGATTGTCCAACTGGTGGAAACCCTGGAGGTCGGCGGCCTGGAACGGATGGCCGTCGATCTGGCCTTGACTCAGCGCGCCGCCGGTCACGAGGTGGCGATGTATTGCCTCTTCGGCGGCGGTCCCCTGGCGCGCGAACTGGAAAGCGCCGGCGTGCCGGTGGTCGAAATCCATAAGGAGCGGCACTCCAAGGCCGCGACCGTCGCGTTGATGGCCCGCCAGCTTCGGCGCGACCGGCCCGATGTCCTGCACGGCCACAACCCCGCGGTCCATCACTTCGCGGCGGTGGCCAAGTGGGCGGCCCGCGTGCCCGTGTGCCTCAATACCCGCCACAGCGCAACGTCATCCACGGGCATGCCCTACCAGGAGCGCTACTTCCGCTGGGTGGAGCCGCTCACCGAGCACGTAGTGTTCGATTGCCAATACGTCCGGAACCAACTGGAGCCGCGGCTGCGCTATCCCGCGGCGAAGTGTTCCGTGATTGTGAACGGTATTCGGCTCGAGCGATTCCTGGCGCATCCGGCGCAGCCCGGCGGTGCGCGGCCCCGCGTCCGGTTTGGCACGATCGGCCGGCTGGTGCCGGCGAAAGGTCACGCCGTCCTGATTGAAGCATTCGCGAAAATCGCCGCGCGCGTGCCGGAGGCGGACCTGCGGATCTTCGGGTACGGCCCGCTGGAAGGCGACCTGCGGGTGCGGATCGATCGCCTGGGGATGGCTGGACGGATCACACTGGAAGGCCGCACCGATGACGCGGCGCGCGCGTTCCAATCCCTGGATGTATTTGTTCTCTCCTCGTTGAACGAAGGCCTGCCGCTGGTGATCCTGGAGGCCATGGCCGCGGGTCTGCCGATTGTCAGCACGCGGGTCGGGGGCGTGCCGGAGATCGCGCCCGAGAGCCTGTTCCCCTGGTACTCGGAGCCGGGTAGCGCGGAGGGACTCGCAGACGCCATGCTGCGGGCCGCGCAATCGACGGAGTTGGCCGCGGCCGGACGCGAAGCGCGCCGGATCGCCGGCGCCCACTACGGCATCGAAGAGATGAGCCGCGGATATGAGACGCTGTACCGGAGGCTGCTGGGGGCGGCGGGGGAGCAGTGACAATACGGCCTTCGGACCGTGCCCTGGGCCATCACTCCGCGGCCGGCGATTCAAGACGGGCAGGTGAACCCAAAAGCAGCCGCCGCACAGTATCAATTCGTGCTGCGACTTCAGTTTCGCCGGGCAGATTCAGGTGGTATTCGCGCGCAAGCCCTTGGTTCGCCAGGTTCCCGAGAGCATAGTGGGCAACCGCCGCGTCTTTCTCGGAGCAGAGGATCAAGCCCACCGGCGGGTTCTCGTGCGAATGCGTCCAATGTTCCCGCGCGTAGTTGAGATACAGATTCATCTGGCCGGCATCGGCGTGAGTGAATTTCCCGAGTTTCAAGTCCACGATGACGAGGCATCGAAGCCGGCGGTGAAAGAAAACCAGATCAACCCGGTACCATTCGGTTCCTACGCGCAGGCGCTTTTGCCGGGCGACGAAAGTGAAATCGTTGCCCAGTTCCAGCAGGAACTGTTCGAGACTTCGGATGAGTGCGTCTTCGAGTTCCGTTTCCGAATACTCGTCCTTCAGGTTCAAGAATTCGAGGACGAATGGGTCTCTCACGTGAGCGTCGGCCGATAAGGCCTCATCCCTGGCGGGGACGGATTTTGCACGGCGGGTCCGCTGATACGCGAGACTGGCGATCTGCCGATCGAGTTGGCGAACTGACCAGCCGCCCTGCAATGCCTCGCGCTCGTAGTACTCCCGCGCCTCGGCGTCCGCGACGGAGAGCAGGCGGACATAGTGTGACCAAGGCAGCGGGAACACCGGCCACAAACCAGATTTCGCAGACAGCGTCTGCGAAATTGAAGGCGACGCGGATTCCGCGGACAGTGTCTGCGGATTCTGCCAACCGAGGTAAAACAAACGCATCTGCTCGAGGTTACGTTCGGAGAACCCGCGGCCAAGCTGGGCCGTGAGGTCTAACAGTGCCTGTCCATAGGCGGCGCGCTCCGAACCAGACTGCTCGTGTTCCTTGAGCCAGCCGCCTTAAACGATCCTCTGTCCCACCAGCCAATACGTGGATGTCAGCACGACATTGACGGATCAGACCGCGGCGAGCCGCGCGTGTTCGATCAGGCGTACAACACCGCCCAGCAATTCCCGGTAGGGACCGTACGGCGCTTTCGTCTTGCGGCGGTCTACCTTGCCGGGATGTTTCCTCGACTTCTTCACGGGCGCGGGATCCATCACCATAGCACGATGTCGAATCACGGCACGAAGCGGCGTCAGGAATGGAGGCTGTAGACACAATGTATTCCTCAATAAGCACTCCCGCACGTAGCGGTGCAGTAGATCACTTCTTCAAGAGATCAGCCTTGGACTTGCGTGCCGGCTCAATGGTCTCCGCCTCGAAAGCCGCGACGGCCCGCATTGCAAACCGTGGAACATCTGAGACGCTTCCCGCCACAACACCATGGTATAAGAGACTTCCACCTCTATCCGCCAAGTACCGCTTAATCCACCACATGCCATAGTTCGCAAGCTCAGGATAGTATCGCTCAACCTCTTCTAGACGCAGATCCGCCAGCCCGACAGAACTGCATGTGAGGATCTCCGCCGCAGTAAGGCACACTAGGCTCCAGCGATAATTAGGGGTAGACGTTCCCGTGATCACTACATCGGGACGTTTCCGAAGCTCCAGTAGCACTGCGGACTTCAAAGAATCCTGGATCGCCTCTGGGGCACTAACGTCGACCGAAACCGCATAGACTGGTGCCTTGTCCGCTGCTGGCTTCTCTACGGCTCCTTTGGGTAGCGGTGGAGCATAAACAGGCGGCGGGGGGCCGAGTTGTGTCCAAGCTCGCCCTACTAGGCAAACTACAAATAGCAACCCCAAGAGGGCGAACCTGTAGTTTGAACAGATGCCGCTCATGGTCCTTAGCGTACCACTCGTCGCTACGAAGAGAGAGGTCGTGCGCCCCACATCGACGTTCAGCGCCGCGCTTGAAGCTAGCCACGGACCTCTCTCGGGCACGCCGCCGAACTTGCTACCCGACGAAAGCGGCGCAATCGGGACGGAGTTTCAATTCCGGTTCCGGGCTGCCGGGTCGGCAAGGCAACCTCGACGGACAGCCAAACACAAGAACAGCATGCCGTCAGAGAAAACAAGGGCTCACCTTTGTGTTTTCGGCGGTGTGTTACACTCAATAAAACGGGTTTGCCTAAGGTTGTTTAAACTCTCCTCGCGCGGCAGGCAGAGGTATTCAGCAGGCTTGGTCGACCGTCGCGCGCGTAGGTGATTTTCTACAGGCGAAGGGAATCCCAGGGGATTTAATCGTGGCCACCGACGTTCAAATTTATTCCGACTGCATGGCGAGAATTCGTCATCGCGTCAATGTTGTACAGACGGTCATGTCTGGCGGAATCAAGCTGGGCCAGGCCGATCTAACCGCTGAACTGATCTTCGTTCAATTTAGAAAAGCGTTGGAAGAGATCGCATTTGCCTCGTTGTCGGCAAACAAGGAAAAATACTCCGAAGTGCATGCTAACTTCTCAAAGCATTGGCGCGCCAAGGATATGCTGGCAGTCATGGACACAGTGAATCCGAACTTTTATCCGGTACCTCTGCCCGCGCCTATAGAAACTGCGCCTGGACATCACTACTTCGGGGAGCCGTTAACCGATGACTTCTTGACGAGAGACGAATTTGTCTTTTTGTATAAGTGTTCATCTGAAGCACTCCACACCCGCAACCCTTACAGGGAGGGCGATCCCACCATCAACATCAGGTACACTGTGCAGGAATGGGTTGGGCGGTTTCGGCGGCTGTTGTCATGGCATTCCGCCACGTTATTGAATGGGGACCGGTGGATCGTCAACATTCCCTGCGATGGCCCCGTGCATGTTTACCCTGCGACACCCAAGGACTGATTCAAGTCGAAGAGAACGTCAATCTGCGAGCGCCCGGTATAATAGAGCGTCGCACGATCGACGTTAAGAAGGTCGACCACATGGTGGTGGGACGCGCACTTGTCAATTAGTTCGCGGGTGTGTGTAGTCGGGCGGCGTCGGTTTGTGCTTGCTATCGATTTGCCACACTTCCAGACTATGGGTGTCGCCGTGCGGCAATGTCTTGAAGCATTGCGAAAGGGCGGGGCGCTTTGCGGTGATTGTTTATCGCGCCGCTCCACTCCGTGAGCTCGCCAGCGCCTTCTTGAGCGCCGAGAGCGTGCCGTACGACACGCGCCGGATGGGCGACGGCAGGTATGCGTAACACAGATTCAGATACGCCAGTATGATGGCGAACGGGAAGCCGCTGTAATGGCTCCGGTGTTTGCGCACGATCTGCACCGACGCGCGCGCGTTGCTTCGCGAGGCCTGAAAAGAGCCGCTGCCCTCCCACAACGCATAGTGCGCCAGGTACGACGGGAAATTGTAGAGCTTCCCCTGCTGCGCCAGCGTCAGCCAGAAATCCCAATCGGCAAAACCGCGCACGGCGGGGTCGTACAAGGCAGGCCGGCCTTGGATCACGCGGCGAAAAACCGCCGTGGAGTTCGCAACAGGATTGGCCAGCAGCGCCCGCGAGCGGATGGCGCCATCGTCCTGGGGCTTGAGAAACGTGCCGCGCCTGCGGTTATGTTGATCGATAATCACATACCCGCCGCCGCAGGCCACATACTCCGGGTTGCGGTCCAGGAACTCGACCTGGCGCGTCAATTTTTCGGGATCGCTCCAGTAGTCGTCGTCGTCGAGAATCGCAATGTAGTCGCCGCGCGCCTTCTCCAGGCCGAAATTGGAGGCCTCGGCGATCGAGCCGACCGTACCCCTCGGGAAGTAGCGGATGCGCGGCTCGCGAGCCAGCCAGTCCTTCAGGAACGCGGCGGTTTCGGGATTGGAGCCGTCCTGCACGATGATCAGCTCCCAATCGCGGAACGACTGATCGCAGGCGCTGGCGATGGCCCGGCCGATCAACTGGGGCCGGTTATAGGTCAACATGAGGATGCTTACCCTGGGTTCAGTCATGACCAAGCACGCCGCGGCACACCTCATAGGTCTTATCGGCCACTTCTTCCCAACCCCGCCGGTAAGTGGCCGCGATCCCCTCGCTGTCCCACGCCCGTGACAGCGCCGCATCCAGGGCCTCACGCAGCTTGGCGGCATCGCGCGGCGGGACCAGAATCCCGGAGCGGCCGTCGACCAATTCCGGTATGCCGCCGACATTGGTGGCGACAATCGGCCGCCCGCACGCCAGCGCCTCGACCAGCACGTTCGGGCAGCCCTCGGAGTAACTGGGCAGGCAAAAGATATCGGCCGCGCGCATCCACTCGGCCACTTCCGCGGACTTACGCCGTCCTGGCATCAGCACGCGGTCCCGCACGCCGGCCGCGCCGGCCCGGCTGGTCACGATGTCGGCGTATGCGCCGTTCCCGATGATCGCGAGGCGCGCCCGGGGCCGGGTGGCGGCCAGTTCGATAAAGGCGGCGATCAGCTCTCCCATGCCCTTGGACTCGATCACGTTGCCGGCATACAGGATCAGCTCGTCTGTGCCCTCGCAGCCGGCCTTGCGGCGCGCCTCGCCGCGATCGCCGGGGTGGAAAATGGAGCCGTCCGAGCCGTTCAGGATGGTGTGGATCTTGATCCCGGGCACTCCCATCGCGATGGCCCTCTGCCGCAGCTCCTCGCTTACCGTGATCACTCTGGCGGCGTCCAGCATGGTCTTGCGCACGAAATGCCGCGTGAACGGATCGTTGCGGCGGCGGATATCGGAGCCGATCGCGCCCACGATCACGGGGACTCCCAGAGTGCGGCCCACGCGAACCGCGCTGTAACCTTCGGGATAAAGCCAGTAGTTCAGGATGATATCCGGCCGAGCCGAACGCACATAGGGCAAAAGAAAGTGCGCGCAGGTAAGACCGTTCAGCGGACGAGTAATAAAAGGAATGGCTGGATACTGAAAGTAAGTGGTGCTGAGTTCCGAAGGTTTGTAACTGAGATCCGGCGGGTCCTTAGTTGGATCCGGAGTCAGCCATTTCGGGTAAGCAGTTATGGGACAGATGACCTGGATCTCGGCGCGGTGTTTCAGAAAACGCAGTGTATGAAAGGCGGAGTGGCCCTTGTGCGATGTGGCCGATACCGGAAAATAGGGCGTGACTACGGCGATTCTCATGCGAGGCGGCGTCCATGCACCTTACAGGTTACTACGTGGCAGCCTCCGTCACTGCCTGGCGCATCTCCCAGGTGGAGACATAATGCAATTGGTGCCCCTGCCTGAGGCACTCCATGGAAAGCAGCTCGAACAACCGGTCGAGGCCGCCGTGGAGCAGCAGGGCCTCGGCGTTCTTCTCGTACGCGCCGTGGGTGTGGAGCTTGATGAAGACGTGGCCGCCGATGCGCGGCGCCAGTTCCAGCCAGCGGCGCACCCGGTAGGCGGTCGGGAGATCGTATTGCGCGAGCTCGCCGTTCTCCATCCGGGGGATGAGTCGTTCGGTCCAGCGGATGCCCAGGGGGCCGGGAATCATGAGAAGGTCGCCGGCGCCCGGCTGCCCGGGCTCGACGGGGGTTCCGCGATCGTAGGACTTGGGCCGCAAGGGATCGTCGGTCACCCAATAGATCGTGTTCACGATACGGGATTGAGTAGGCGAGTTGCCGGACGGCATGGTGAAATCGGCGTAGCAGCCCAGGTCGCGCAACAGCGTAATTTCGTTGTTCAAACCACACCAGGCGCCGTCGGGGAGGGAGTTGTCGAGAGCCCAATTGCCGTGGATAAAGCCGAAGACCGTCCGGCCACCGTGCTTTCGCAGCAGCCCGTGGCGGTTAGCCAGCGTCTCGATGAAACCGCTCATCCGGTCGACGAAGTTGCGCTCGCCTTCGCCGTTGTGGTGAATGTGTATGTCGACGTCCGCGATGGACTCGCGCCGCAATTCAGCGAGAACCTCCAGGAACTCGGGGCGGTATTCTTCCTGCGGATAATAGAACGTGTACTGGGGCGGGCGGCCGGCGCTATCGTGGTGGCGCCGGGCGATAAGCGGCCAGTGTTTGCTCCAGAGGGCCACGCGCTCCCGCGCGATATCGTCGGAGGCCTTGCCCCGGTAGGGTTCCCAATGATCGGCGATCGCCACCCAGACATGGCCCGGACGCGGGGCCGCGCGGTTTTTCAACCGGCTGCGCACATATCCGGGAAGCCAGATCTCGGCGTGGCGGGGAAGAGAGAACGCCTTACCGTTCCTCATTCGCTTCCAGCCGGTCAAACTTGAAGCCGCGAGGCAAGGGGCGCCGCATCCGCGTTCATCGGCGTTGATCTGCGGCTCCAAATCGTTTTTCCAGACTCTTTCATCATCCCCCTACAGCGTGAAGCCGCTCCGCGCGGCATCGTCGGCGAACATCTGCACGGTCTCCAGCGAGTACTGGGTCAGGTCCTTGCCCACCAGCGCCAGTTTCTTGAGGACGTCCGTGGTCGCGGTGATGATGTGGCAGCCGATGGCGTCGGCCTGGAAGACGTTGAGCAGCTCGCGCGGGCTGGCCCAGATCAGCTCGATCTGCGGGTGCGCGCGGAGCAGGCGGACCGCGTGATCCATGATCGGTATCGGATCCACGCCGGTGTCGGCGATGCGTCCGGCGAACACGCTGACGTTGGACGGCGCACCGTCCGCCAACGCGTCCACTACCCGGCAGACCTGTTCGGAGGTGAGGATCGCGGTGACGTTCAGCTGGATGCCGTCGTGCGAGAGCTTGTGGATCAGCGCGCAGGCCGATTCCCGCTTCGTATTGGTGACCGGAATCTTGACGTACACGTTGGGGCCCCAGGCTTTGATGAGGCGGGCCTGCCGCTCCATCTCATCGAATTCGTCGGCGAAGACTTCGAAGGAGATGGGACGGTCGGTAATGGTGGCCAGGATGTCGCGGGCGAACGCCTCGTAGCCGGTGATGTTGGCCTTGCGCATCAGCGTCGGGTTGGTGGTGAAACCGCGGATGACGGGGTTGGCGTAAAGCTCCAGCATGCTTTTCTTTTCCGCCCCATCGGCAAAAAGTTTTACGGTCAATTCCGACACTCGTTTCAAACCGGTTCCTCCTGATCCAGGCGGGGCGCCAGGATGGCCAACCCCACTTCTCGCAGTATGTTAGCGTCGCATAGGCGCGCGGCCATTGTCTATCCTGCCAATCGGCCGCCGGGTACTATTCGTGACTCCGGGACGGTAATGGATTTGCCTGGGCCGGGAACGTAATGGCCAGGCCTTCCTGGATGCTGTACCGGGGCTTCCAGCCGAGCTTGGTATGGGCGGCGGTCGAGTCGCAGGGCCACAGCGGCGTGATGGACCGCACGCGGTACGGGGTCAGCGGCACGGAGCGTTTCAGGATTTTGCCCAGCAACTGGACGCCCCAGCCGGCGATCTTCAAAAACCACGCTGGGACGTAAGATGCGCGCACCGGGCGCCCGGAGCGGCGCACCCACTCTACGTAGTCCTTCTGGCGGATGCCGTCGGGATCGACCAACTGAAAAATGGAGCCGTTCGGCACGTCCGCCTGCGCGGCGAGCAGCAGGGCATCCACCACGTTCTCGACGAAAACAAACGGCACGTAGTGTTTGCCCGATCCCACCACCAGCCAGCGGCCGGCGATGCCGATGGTGCCCGAAGGCGGCACCTTCTCGGCGCCCGGCCCGTAGATCTGGCCGGGGCGCAAAACCACCACCTGGATGCGATTGCGGGCGGCGGCCTCCAGAACCATTTTCTCGGCCTCGAGCTTGGTCTGGGTGTAGAGCCCGCGCTGATCGGCGTGCGGTTCGTAAGGGGAGGCTTCGTTGACGGGGGTGCCCGGCTGGTGGCCGGCGTGATCGAGGACGCTCATCGAGCTGACATACACGAGCCAGCGCACGCCATGGCGCTCGCAGGCTTCGATGATGTTGCGGGTGCCCCAGATGGTGCCGGCGGAGAATTCGAAATTGCCGCCCTTCATGGCCGCGCCCAAGTGGTAGACCACCTCGACGCCCTCGACGGCGTGGTCCACGGCCGCGGGGTTGCCGAGATCGCCGTACACCCGGTGGATGTCATCGCCCGGAGGAGTCTGCGGAGGGCGGCGCAGGAGCAGGCGCAGCGGCTCTCCGGACTGGCGGAGGCGCGAGACGAGCGCGCGTCCCACGAAGCCGTTGGCGCCGGTGACCAGGATGCGCGGCTGGCGCGCGGGCGGAGACTCGGCGAGGTACGCCAGCTTGGCGGCATCGGCGCGCGCGGAGACTGCCTCGAGGAGCGAGATGACGCGCCGGCCCTCTTCGGCGGGGACCGGCGGCGCTTCGCCCTTGTGCAGCGCCTCGTGGAACTTCACCACCGAAACGTGGATTCCCGGAGAGGGAAGCAGGCGGCGGGTGGCGAAACGGATGGTGTTCACCGTGACCTTCCACAGCATGCCCAGCGAATTCAGGCCCGCTCCCAGGATGCGCTGAACGGGCTTGGGCGCCGGGTACGTTTTGCGGACCGTGATGGTTTGCAGGTAGCAATCGATCAGCATCACGCCGCGCGTGCCGTGCACGATGACTTCGTTCTGGATGGGCCGTACGTTCCAGGAAATGTACATCTGGCCGGCGCCTTTTTCGCATTCCACCAGGGCGCGCCATTCGTCGAAGACCAGGTTCGGATCGCCCTTGCCGCCGGCATAGTAGCGGATATCGGCGTGGCGGATGGGGCCGAGAAATGCCTCCAGCAGATACAGCCCATGCACCCCCAAATCCTGAAATGGGTAGGAGCCGTTGCGAAACCAGGGCGGCATCGAGGGGCCGCCCGAGTAGGCAGCATAGTCGGAGCTGCGAAAGAAATCAGCGCCGGTGATTTCGCCGCAGGCGCCTTTTCGAAGCAGGGCGAGCGCCTGAAGCACGATGGGATCCATGCGCGCGGAGTGGTTGATGGAGAGGACCAGGCCTTTGGCGCGGGCGCGCTCGATCATGCGGTCGCAATCGGCCACGGTCTCCGCCATGGGTTTTTCGACGAAGACGTGGCAGCCCATGTCCAGAGCCTCCAGGACCAGGGGGGCGTGAGTGGCCGGCGGAGTCAGCACGTGAATCACGTTCGGCTGGGCCTCGGCCATGGCCTGGAGCGACCGATAAACGCGGGGGATGCCGAACTGCGCGGCCAGGATCTTCGCCCGGCCCTCGTCGGGATCGGCGACGCCGACGATTTCGACGAAAGGCAGACTGCGGAGAGCGCGGGCGTGATAGGCGCTGACGTAGCCGGCTCCCACCAGCCCGACGCGCACGGGATTGCTAGAGCTGTTCAAGAATCCACTCCACGGCTTCGCTCAGCGAGCCAACGCGGGCGTCCGGAGAGTCCGGGCTGCGCTCGCGGTAGCCTCTATCGATCCATATCGTCCGGCAGCCGGCATTTCTTCCGGCCTCGATATCGCGCCAGCGGTCGCCCACCACGAAACTGCGGGCGGGATCCGCGCCATGCCGCGCGGCGCCTTCCAGAATCAGCCCGGGTTTCGGTTTGCGGCAGGCGCAGCGGTCCCCGTCGTCGTGCGCGCAGGTGAGGAAATCGTCGAGCGGCAGTGCGCGCCGCAGGCGGTCGTGGATGGCCTCGACGGCCGCGATGTCCTGCGTTCCGCGAGCCACGTCGGGCTGGTTGGTGATTACGATCAGCGGCAGGCCGAGGGCCTTCAGCCGCGAGAGCGCTGCCGCGGCATCCGGGACGATCTTCACGTCGGCGGCGGAGGCGGGCGGATACGGCTTGCCGCCGCGTACCACGGCTTCGTTCAGCACGCCGTCGCGGTCGAGAAACACGGCGCGCCCGCTCAACGAACCGATTCCCATTTTGTCTCCGCCTGCTTGACGTCGGGGTGCGAGACCAGCAGGTGCCAGACCACGGCCTGAAAAGCTTCGGCGTGCGGGGTGGTATGGACCGCGTTGACCGTGGGCACGATCACGCAGGCGTCGGCGGCCTGCGCGGTGAAGCCGCCGTCGCGGCCCACGATGCCCAGGATGGTGGAGCCCAGTCCCTTGGCGTATTGCAGCGCCTTGACCAGGTTGGGGCTGACATTCTTTTCCAGGTTGCCGCCGCCCACGGAGAAGACCAGCAAGGTGTCGTCGCGCCGCAAGCGGCTGCCGCGCAGCCAGCTCTCGAACACGGTGGCCCAGCCCTCGTCGTTGGTGCGGGCGGTCAGCTCGGAGACGTTGTCGGTGGGCGCATACGCTTCCATTCCGGCGATCTTGCGGAAGTCGTTCACCGCGTGCGATGCGTTGGCCGCGCTCCCGCCGACGCCCAGAATGAACAGCCGGCCGCCGCGCGAGCGGGTTTCGGCCAGCAGCGTGGCCATGCGCTCGATCTGTTCCAGGTCCAGCCGGTCGATGATCTCTTTGGCCTCGGTAAGAAACTGCAGTGAAAAACTCATGTGGCAGCCGCCTTGTTTGCCAGGTATTCGGAAAGCTCCTGAATGCCCGCAAACGATCCAGTTTCGTAAAATCGCTCGCCGACTTCAAATCCCGCCAGCTCCTGCCGGGCCAGAAGCACCTGGTACAGGTCCGCGAGATCGTGCGCGCCGGTTTCGGGGATGCCGTCGAAAGCCGCGCGGTGAAAGGCGCCGAGGCCGTAATCGATGTGATGCATCTCGGGCGTGCGGAGCTTCTTGCTGTAGTCGAGAATCCGCCCCTGCGAAAAGTGGACGTTGCTGGTGTCCCACTGATTGCGGTTGGGGTACACGGTCATCAGGGCCGGTTTGCCGCTTTCTTCGAAGGCCCGCTGGACGGCGCCGTAATCGCAGGGCAGGTAGGAATCGCCGTAGAGCACGAAGAACTTCTCGCCGAGCAGCGGCCGGGCCTGCGCTAGGGCGCCCGCGGTGCCGCGCAGTTGGGGGCCGTCGGGGGAGTAGGTCAACTGCACGCCGAAGCGGCTGCCGTCGCCTGCGTACGCTTCGATCATATCGGCGCGATATCCAACGCACATGGTAACGCGTCGAATGCCGCTCGACGCGAGCAGGCGCAACTGGTGCGCGAGGAAGGGCTCGCCGTTGATTTCGACGAGCGCCTTGGGAATCTTCTCGGTGACCGGCCGCAAGCGCGTGGCGAGGCCTCCGGCAAGAATGGCGACACGGAGCATCAAATTCTATGATGGCATTGGCGGATGGGGAAGCGTACCGTTTTGTGTGGGTGTCAAGTGCGCAGAAACGGTTCTAATAATAATTGGGGAGCTAAAGTTGCGGTTGTTGTACCTGGGGGAGAACCATGGTGAATTGGCGTCGGCCCGGCCCCCCGGGTTCCCCGCTGCAGAAGCAGCAATTTGAGGGGGGCATCAATTCGGAATTTCGTTCCCCGGCAAACATCCGTTTTCCACTTTCACAACGACGTAGCGGCAGGCCAAGACTTCCGCCCAGCGCGGCTCTTCTGGGCAGTAGAATATATTCTCTAGCGCGACGCGTCGATTCTTGACCGACCATCTTTGAGGCCCTGCCCAACTCACCAAGACACCGCTCCAAGGGGGTTGTCTGGCTCAAGGCTCGCAGGGCCCCGACTCCCGCATCTGGTAGAGGGCCTTGACCTCTTGCGTGGTCAGGCGGCGATTGTAGAATGCAAGTTCATCGAGCCAACCGTGAAAGGCTGGATGGCCTGGACTGCGCGCTCCGAGAAACACCGGGAACAAAGGAGAGTCGGGCTGTGGGACCTTAAGTTGTGGGTGCGGTTTACCCTTGTCCTCAGGTTCTCCGTTGACATAGAGTACGAGATCGTCGTCTGACCACGTGACGGTGAGGTGATACCAAGTGTTCGGTGTGACCGATGTTCTACTGCGCAATGCCCTCCCGTCGGGCCACGTTTGGAAAAGGAGGTGGCTGTCCGGCGATGTCAGCAGGCGGACCCCGTTGAGAGGATCGCTGTGGGTCCAGTCTACTAGAACCATCTCGTCTTCCAGGCTGGCGAACTTGACATAGAAGGCGAATGAAATATCGTGTTGGCCGAACACCAGGGGGTGAGTCGAGGGTATTGAGAGAAAACCGCTGCCGTCCAGAAAGAACCCCTGCCCAACCCTTCCCGGCAGGAATCGAACTCCACCATGGGATTTCAGATCGGCATTGCCGGCAGCATCTTCGAAACTGCCGTCTGCTGGATAGAGCAATGATAGTCCCGGCGGGAGTTGGGAACATCTGGCGTTCTCCGATTCCAAGACCAAGATACGGTTCCTATCGGTGCCCAGATACAACCGCCGGCTATCTGGGGAAAAGGCAACGGCGATTGCCATGTCCGGGCTCAGATCCAATTTCTCCAACAAGGTGTACTTACGTGCATCGACCACCGAAACTAATCCCCCGAGTAGCACGAATCGGGAGTTGTCCAGAAAGCGCACACCGTAACGACTGTCAAATGGGTAGTTAAGTGTCTTGAGAATACTGCGATCCGATGCGCGGAGCAGGTGGAGCACCCGACTGGGGACCGATTCACAGCCGGTGTGATCGTAGTGCGGGCTGAAGCAGGCGTCCTCGCCGTCCAACATAACGAACTTGCCGTCCGGAGAGGACGATGGTTTCCCGCCAACAATCGGGGGGCCGCTGACAATCCCCAGGCTGGTCTCCCGCCTTGCGTCAAAGATCTCGACCGAGTCGTGTCCCGGTCGGCCCATGGGGCCGGAGCACTGATAAGCGACGTAGAGGCGACTCCCCTGAGGGTCCAGTTCGACGTACTGCGGGCAAACCCGATCGGAGATCTGCACGACTTCTCCGGATCCGACAGAAAGGCGCTTGAGGCCGGATTGGCCCATGGCGAGAAACAGCCTCTTGCCGTCCGGCGTTAGGGCCATGTCCCAGACACGCCCGCCTGTTTGGAGGGCACGGGGTAGGACGCGTTCTCTGGCCACGTCGACGACCATAATGCCGTCAACCACAGATGCGATGTAGACGATAGACCCGTCTGGCGAAACAGCAAGGGGGCCGCCACCTTGGGGGAGGCGGATCATCCTGACGGCACCATCCCTCGCACCGACGATGGAAAGTGTAGTCGTGTAAGCGGAGGACGCGAAGACCCGGTCACCCCGCGGAGAGACGGTAAGGAAATCCGGCCGGTGGCTGAGTGAGATGGGGACGGACGTGCCGCCCTCGGAGGTGGACCGGGCAAGGAGTCGTCCCACCGGGCCTGGCTGCGTCGTGTGGGGTCCAAAGATGCGAGCAATAATGACGCCGAGGGTGATGGTTGGTATTAACACGAGCGCGCTGACGAGAATCCGTCGCGGGCGCGGCCTTGGCTGGCGGTCAGCCGGCACAACATCGGTGGAGGCATCGCTAGGTTGGGCGTCGCCACTTGGGGGACGGATTGAGGGTTCCCGGCCGGAATGCCCGGGTCCGACCGTGCCCGGCTCGATTGAAGGGACTGTGCGAGTCACCACTTCGGCCGCCAACCGATACCCGCCCGAGAGGTTCACGATCAAGCGTGGTGGGCGACCGGTGTCCCCGAGCTTTCGGCGCAGGGATAGCACAACCTGGCGCAAACTATCTTTGCTGGCTCCTCCCAGGAGTTCATCGTTGGCTACTTGTGTCCCAGGGGCTAGTACCAGGACCAATAGGACGTCGAACTCTTTGGGGGTGAGGTGAATACTCACGCCCGCCCGCCGCAAGCGGCGCGGGCAGACGAACAACCAACTAACTGAACGCTCACATAAAATCCTTGACCCCCCTGCCTTCCGCAGGGTGCGTTCGACGGAGTCGAGGCGAAAATCCGCGAACTCGTAAATCTCCCGTGGCATCCACAGCCCCTAACCTCACAGATTCTCACACATTCTAACGAAATTTGTCTCGCCCCCGCCGCAAAAACCCTTCATAGTCTTGTCAGGCAAGGCAATCCGTGACGATCGCCGAATCGTTGGCCGGGATTTGTTCCCCATGCGGACTTTGCGTTGCCGCCATTGCCTAGAGTGAAAGGAACCGCTTCCATGAGATGCGACCTCTTATTTCAGCGGAAACGTTGGGGCACCCCCGCCGTCTTCCATGACCACCGCCATGAACCTACGCGAGTTGCGTCGCGTCGTCAGTGCAACCTTGCCTTGGTGCTGCTGGGGATGAGTCTTGGCTGCTTCGGTCCTCTGAACGCTGCGGTCTACAATCCCGGCCTGTTTAGTACCGGCGTTGACAATCAGGGTAATCTCCTGCCTCTGGGTAGCATCGACCCACACTACACGCTGATTCAGAACCCGGACCCCCTATTCCCTGGGCCATCCGCATCTGTATTCTCTGGCAATGGCACAGGTGGCTTAGGCCCAAATTCCGAGTGGATTGGCCCCGTATGTAACCCCACCTGTCTGGAGGCGACCTACATCTACCGAACGACCTTTGATTTGACAGGGATTGACCCGAGCGCAGTTGTCATTGCGGGAAAATGGGCGACCGACAATTTTGGTCTGGACATCCTCATAAACGGTAGCAGCACTGGCTTCACCGCCCCCGATGACCGGTTCGCCGGGGGTTCGTTTACTATCAGCGGGGGATTTGTTGGCGGCATCAATACCTTGGACTTTGTCGTCCTTAACGGCACGATTGGAACCAGGAACCCCACTGCGCTACGAGTTGACCTCAGTAGCACTACTCCGGAACCGGGCACCTTGTCGTTACTTGTGATCGCGGGTTGTTTCCTCTTCCTGCGTAGATTCGGAAAGGCCCTGCAGTTTTTGGCACGGCCAAGGAAAGGCAACTAAATCGCCCAGAGGCGGGTCGCTCTCTCGGTGGTATATCGCCGGGCGCTGATGTGGCGGTAGCCAAAGGAGTTCTGGGTGAACAGGGAGGCTGTCTGGTTTTCACTGTAATGAGCGGTAAACGAAAAACCCAAGCGTCGGCAAGGGGCCGGTTTCTGCCTCAGTGTTCCCAGGTGAGGTTCGGGCATGAAAGCCGTCACGCCCTCGTCAAGCCCGGTTGCTGCCAGCCGCGTCGCTCAGCGCAAGATCAAGACTGGTGATGCTTGATGTTCTACCATAGACGTATGCGGACGACCTTGGACCTTGACGACGACATCGTGAGCGTGGCCAGGCAACTGGCGCGGCAACGCCGCGTGACGATGGGCCAAGTGATTTCCGATCTGGCGCGGCAGTCCCTGGACTCGAAGTCCCGGGCGAAAGACCCGCAACGGCGCGCTTCTGTTCACTCCGAAACCGGGGGCCAGAAAGCCGGGGCTCTCCCTGGTCAACGAACTTCGCGACCGCCCATGACTGTGGGATGTCAACGTGCCCGTCGCCCTGTTCGATCCCGCTCATGTGAACCACGACGAGGCGCACCGATGGTTTTCGCGAAACCGGAAAAACGGCTGGACCACTTGCCCGCTCACCGAGAAAGGTTGTGTCCGCGTCTTGAGGAAGCCGGCCTATCCCACGGTTGAGGCGACTCCCGCCGAAGTAATGTCCCGGTTGCGCCTCCTGTGCTCCGCCGGCGATCACCATTTCTGGGATGACTCGGTATCCCTGTTGGACGAGAGCCGTTCCGGGCGCGGATGGTCGGCGGCCACCAGAAGATCACGGACATCTACCTCCTGGGCCTCGCGGTCCGGCGGCAGGGCAGGCTCGCAACTTTTGACCGCTCCATTCCGCTGAGGCCGTAGCAGGCGCCGAGCCTGATCATTTGGACATTGGGAATGGCGTCCGCTTGAGGGCCTCGCGAACGAGCCCTATGACTGCACGATGACCTGGCTCCCGCCGAAATCGAAGCGGAAGCGGACTTCCCGCAAACCGGCGCCCGTCATGACGTGGCGCAGGCGCGTCTTGTCTTCGGTGTAGAACATGAGGAAGCCGCCGCCCCCCGCGCCGATCAGCTTGCCGCCCAGCGCGCCATTGGCGCGGCCCAGTTCGTAGAACGAATCGATCTGCTGATTGCTCATGCCGTGGGTGCGCCGCTTTTTGTGCTCCCAATGTTCGTGCATGAGCGCGGCGAAGGCCCGCAGGTCGCCGCGCTCCATGGCGGCCTTGCTGTCGAAGGCGATGCGCTTGATGAAATGCAGGTTGTCGAGCATGGCGGAGTCTTTCTCCCGGCTGCGCGAGTCCTGGTGTTTGAGGATGTCGGAGGCGTTGCGGGTATAGCCGGTGAAGAACAGGATCAGGTTGTCTTCCAGCGTGTTCAGGGTTTCGGGGGACAGGCGCAGCGGCTCGATATCCACCCGGCCGTCGGGCTGGAACGTAAAGCAGGTGAGGCCGCCGACGGCGGAGATGTACTGGTCCTGCTTGCCGATGGGCTCGCCCAGCAGGTCGAGCTCGATGTGGCAGGCCTGCTCGGCCAGGTCGCGGGCGGGCAGGAAATTTTTCTTGAGGCAGTGCAGCGCGCGCAGCAGCGCCGTGGTGAAGCTGCCCGAGGAGCCCAGCCCGGTTCCGGCTGGGATGTCGGACATGCTGGTGATTTCCAGGTGCGGGTGGCCGTCGATGCCGACCAGCTTGAGCGCCTCGCGAACAATGGGGTGCTTGATCTTGTCAGGCGACAGCTCGGTTTCCATCTTGGAATACTTCAAGATGATTCCCTCGACAAAGCTCTCGTGCAGGGTAATGTAGACGTACTTGTTGATCGCCGCGGAAATCACGAAACCGGTGTGTTCGCGGTAGTAGGAGGGCAGGTCGGTCCCGCCACCGCCGAGAGAGATCCGCAACGGGCTGCCGGTGATGATCACGAATGGGCTCCGATGCGCCATTGTAGCGGAGTGCGTGCCGGTGGCTACAACAAGGCGCGCGGGTGCTATTCTGTGGCCTTGGGCCGCGAGACTTCGATCCGGGTTGAGGAGTACCTGAACACGTCGTACTCTCCCGACAGGGAGTATCGCGATGGCGTGCTCGTGGATCGAAACGTCGGAGAAAATGCACATGCGCTATTGCAGGCGCTTCTGGCCGGATATCTGACACGGCGCCGAAAGCAGTGGAAGATCCAGGCGTATACCGAATTCCGGATCAGGGCCCGCGAGGGGTGGTATCCAATTCCGGATGTTTGCGTGTACTCGCTGCCCGCTCCGGAAGAGCGCTATCCGTCGCGGCCGCCCCTGTTGTGGATCGAGATCCTTTCGCAAGACGACCGGATGATCGATGTCTGGGACAAGGCAACCGAGCTGGTGAAATGCGGCGTGCCTTACGTTTGGATCATCGATCCGAACACGCTGGAAAGCGAGCTGCGGACATCGGCGGGCGTCATGCCGATTCAGGAGAAGACACTCCGCCTTCCGAACTCGCCCATCGC
>JGI12270J11330_10001183_pt1 | contig 19612 bp, 13 predicted proteins | sample PeaSoiMetSII2010_FD_11330 | JGI IMG/M metagenome (IMG submission 11330)
TCGGTTTACAACGAGAGCTTCAAGAAAAAGAGTTGGGAATCCGCGACACCCCGCCATCTTAATCTCATTCCCATTTGGGGGACCGGGCCACCCGGCCCGTCTTGGTGATGTTGTTGGAGCCGCTGGTGGTGCGCTGGTCGGCGTGCACGCTGCGTAGGGTTGTTTTGTCCACTTGGTAGGCCCAGGCTTCCGAACCAGCGCCGTCCGTCATGCTGGTGCGGTGACCGATATTTTGGCACGCGGGGAGGGTAAGGCAGGCCGCCTGGTCATAGGCTGTGGAGACGGTGGGATCGCCGTTGGAGTAGGTGCGGGTCTTTTCGCGGTGGAGGGGGTCATGCAAAGTGTAATTCGTGGAGAGGCCACGAGCGTCGGTCTTTGTGAGGACAACGCCGTCCGGATTGTAGACGTACGTGAGTGTTCCGCTAGGAAACGTAGTCGCACCGAACGCGGGACAGGCAGCCGTGGCAGTCTCCGGATTGCTGGAGCAGAGCAGGCGAGACAGGGAGTCGTAGGTGAAAGAGCGCTGGTGCGAGCCGTTTTGAACGACGTTGCTCAAATTGCCCAGGGCGTCGAGCGTGTAGGAAGTAACCCAGATAGGCTCACCCGTTCCGGGGCATCCGTTGGATGGCGGGTGGCCCGGGTGATGGGCGTAGTTTGGTGTTGACAAGGGAATCGTGGAGAGTATATCAGTTCAGCAATTTCCGCAGAAGTAGGGCGGCGCGGAGGGTGCCCCAGGTTCGGTTTGTGAACCTGGGTCTTGGGGTTTCCGGCTGCGCCTGGGGTTTCCGATGCCTACTGGGTTGAAGCGCTACTACGGCAAAGAAGATCTGCATTTCATTACCTTCAGCTGTTACCGCCGGTTGCCACTGTTGAAGACGGTGCGTGCGCGCGACCTCTTTGTGCAGGAGTTGGGAAAAGTCCGCGAGGCGATGGGATTTCGTCTGGTCGGGTACGTGGTCATGCCGGAGCATGTACATCTGTTGATCAGCGAGCCGAAACAGGGAACCCCGTCCAGCGTGCTGCACAAATTGAAGCTGCAGGTGTCTCGGAAGATGCGCAAGCGAAGAAGGCAGCGCACTGCAGCACAGTTACGATTGCCATTCGCGGAATGGAATGAGCAACCGCGAGCGTTCTGGCAGGCGCGATTTTATGATTTCAATGTGTACAGCAGAGGGAAGATGAAGGAGAAGCTGCACTACATGCACGCGAACCCGGTGATTCGGAAGCTGGTGAAACATCCCAGGGAGTGGCCGTGGAGCAGTTGGTCGTTTTACGCGAAGGGCGAAGCGGGTCTTGTGCGCATTGACGTCGATGAGTAGGGAAGGAAAGGCAACCCCAAGACCCAGGTTCCCAAAGCGAACCTGGGGCACCCTCCGTGATTGTGCGGTACGAGGAAGCGGGAAGACAGGGAGGTTCGGTTTACAACGAGAGCTTCAAGAAAAAGAGTTGGGAATCCGCGACACCCCGCCATCTTAATCTCATTCCCATTTGGGGGACCGGGCCACCCGGCCTTTCAGAATCCCAAGGGCGCGCTACCCGCGGGGCGATTTTCCCCGAACATGCACGGGGATAATGTCTTTGATATGATAGTATTTTGAGCATTCAGCGACACAGGGAGAAAATGGGAACACAATCAGAGGCCAAGGTCCTGCTGCGTGTCCGTCCTCGCGGATTCTGCGCGGGCGTGGTGCGAGCGGTGGATATCGTGGAACTGGCGCTGGAAGCCTATGGCGCCCCCGTTTACGTGCACCATGAAATCGTCCATAACACCTACGTGGTGGAGCAGTTAAGGCGGCGCGGCGCGATCTTTGTGGAAGCCATCAGCGAAGTGCCCCATGGGGCCGTGCTGGTGTTCAGCGCGCACGGCGTTCCGCCCACGGTGCGTGATGAAGCCAAGAGCCGCAGTCTGCGGGTAATTGATGCCACGTGTCCGCTGGTGACCAAGGTGCATTTGGAAGCGCTGAAGTTTGCGCGTGAAAAGCGCACCATCATCTTGATCGGTCACAGGGATCACCAGGAAATTGTGGGCACCTCCGGAGAAGCGCCGGATCGCACGCTGGTGGTGGACTCGGTGGCGGAAGTGGATGCGCTCCAGGTGGATGATCCCGACAAATTGGCGTTCCTGACGCAGACCACTCTCAGCCTGTATGACACGCAGGAAATTGTGGCCCGGCTTCGCCAGCGCTTCCCGAACATTGCGGGACCCGCAAGCGACGACATCTGCTACGCCACGCAGAACCGCCAGGAGGCGGTCGAGCAGGTGGCCAAGGACGTGGACCTGATTCTGGTGGTGGGTTCGCAGAACAGCTCGAATTCCAATCGCCTGGTGGAATTGGCGCAGCGGTTGGATATCAGGGCGCAGCTCATCGATGCGGCCGCGGACATCGATCCCAAGTGGCTCGAAGGCATTCGCCGGGTGGGTTTGACGGCCGGAGCTTCCGCGCCCGAAGTATTGGTAGAGCAGGTCAGCGAGCGGCTGGCGCAGTTCGGATTCACCGACCAGCGCGACCTGGACCTGATCCGCGAAGACGTGCGCTTCACGCTGCCCGCGGAACTCGCCACCATCGCGCCCGCGCCGCGCCGCGCCGCAAGTTGACGAGCGCCTATTGCGCACAGGGTTTTTTGCATCACCGGGCAGGGGCACTTGCCGGAATGCTTTTCCGGCGCCCGGGGCAACCCCAGGAGCAAGCAGAACGAAGAAAAGGAGCGTACCTTGGCGGTCAAAATCGTCCGTCAACCCAACAAGATTGCCTTGATTAGCGCGCCCTCCAGCGCCGCCGGCTTCGCTCCCGGCACGGAAAAGGCGCCTGCGGCACTCCGCGCCGCCGGCCTCATCGAAAGACTTCAATCCATCGGCTATGAAGTCACCGACTTCGGCGATTGCGCGCCGCGTCTCTTCGCCGATGACGACGACCACAAGCGCGCCCGCAACATTCCCGAAATCGTCGCCGCTCTTAACGACCTGAAGCCTCGCGCCGAGTTGGCCGCCAAGTCCGGTGGCTTGATTCTTGTGCTCGGAGGCGACTGTGTCCAGAGCGTAGCGCTGCTGGCCGGCGCGCGCCGCTACTACAAGCACCTCAACCTCCTGTGGTTCGACCGCGACGCCGATCTAAACACGCCTGCCTCCACGCCTTCTGGGCGTCTCGATGGCATGGCCCTGGCCGGCATCATTGGCAAGGGTTCGCCGGAACTCGTGCGATTCTGGGGCGAACCGCCGCTGGTGCGCGAGCCGGACACGCTGGTTTTCGGATTGGTGCGCCTGGATCCCCCGGAACAGGAATTTCTGGCGCGCTCGCCCATGCGCCATGTGTTCGCGGCCGATATTCAGGCCAAGGGCCTCCCGAAAGCGGCACTCGATGCGCTCGGCCAGTTGCACGCCGATACGCGTGAGTTTATGCTGCACCTCGATTTGGACGTGATCGCCCAGGAAGAGTTTCCCGCGACAAACGTGCCAGGCAGTGGCGGGCTGACTTTCGGCGAAGTGCAAACCTCGCTGGAGGAATTTGCCAAGCACAAGAATTTGCTTGGCCTGGATATAGCGCAGTTCAACCCCGACCGCGATCCGGAGGGCACGGGAGCGCGAAAGATAGTGGACATGCTTGTCAGCGTACTGGCCGCGCGGCAGGCGGCGTGGACGCCTGCTGCGCCTGTAGCGGCAGAAGAAACGCCATCCACGACGGCGTGAGTTCCGGGAAAGTTAGAATCTAGAAGAGAAGAGAGTACTGGATGCAATAGCGACTTTTCGCCAATTGCTCGCCCTTGCTGGCGATCCGTTGCTTGCCTTTGCTAGAATTCCCAGTAATGCTGCGAATCGCCACCTTCGTTCTGTTGCTGAGTGCCATCGCAAATCCGCAGGCGTCACGTCTTGATCTATCCGCAGTCGCCGATGGCGACGCGGTGTTTTACCATGGCACCATCGGCAAATTGGAAATTCGACTGACTCTCATGCGCGGAGGAGGGAACAGCGTTTCGGGATCTTATCAATATGCAACCCGGAACACGGAACTCTACTTGCAGAGTCGCCCTCTTCCAAATGGAAAGCTGAAAATCGTTGAGTCTTCAGCCCCGAACGTCGCTACCGGCGAGTTTGTTTTTGACGGCTCGCTGGGACTCGACCAGTTGGACGGCGCATGGCGCAGTGCTGACGGAACACGCTCCTACCCGGTTCACTTGGAAAAGATTTTTGAAGAGCAGTACGACGAGCTCCCGAAGATTTGGAGTGCGAGGCCCAAATCGACGGCTGCGAAAGTGCCTCCAGAACCACCAGGCCCTGTGCTGCACACGCGGCAGCAGATTGAAACACCGATTTCGCTACGGGGGCCTAACGGAATAACTCTGCTTGCTTCCATCCAAGCGAACGAGGATGGTGCGACTGTGCGCATTTGGAGACCGATTGACGACGGTTTCCAGTTATCGTACGAGACCAATTCCAACAGTGGCACCTCGGTGGCGACGTATGATGTTGAGGCATTCCGCCTGTCCGGTGAGTACTTCGTTCATCTCATGCTCCTCGATTCCGGAACTGGTTATTTCCACACCGATACCTTTTTGTGGATCGCTCCGGATGTGACACTCCAACGGGTAAGGTTTGTTGAGCCGGCGAAAGCGTATCGGAGCCTTGGCAAAGGGGAAGGTGTCTGGAAAGGAGAGGTCAACCAGTTTCGTGACGATGACGCCACGTTTAGGTTTGGCGTCTGGAGAGAGGGCGACGCAAACGGCGATCCCACTGGCGGTCAAGTCAAAGGCCATTACAAGCTCACCGGCGGCAAACAGTACGATTCTGGAGCAAAACAATGGTCGCAGGACTTTCAGATTGTGCCCGCCGACTTCACGCGTTTTGCGCCGGAGCACCAATAGTTAACCGAATCTGCTCGGATGTATTATTGCGATTTCCGCCGTAGTTGAATGAAATCAGGCGATTACAGTCACTGAGAATTTGCCGNCCCGGGGCCATCTGATGTCTCTCGTGATTGTGCCCGAGTGACGGACGAATCCGGAATGAGCGCCGCGGGGCCAGCGAAGGAAGCCTTTCCGAAACTTTGCGCAAGTTTGATCAAAGTGACCCGCTCTCGAGTAGTGCCCCTTGGGCAGGCGGAGTTGCGAGCGCGGTGCTCGTCGGCAACAGGCGCTGACACGGGGCTTAATTAATGGGAATCCACATCCCCTGTTGCTTCGCGTTTCGTGCGAGAATGAAGAAAATCAGCGCCCAGCCCCAGGCGTCTACCCTGCTATTCCAGCCCAGATGCAGCCGCCAAATGATTTGATTGCCTACAGGACCCCGTGGGAAGAGAATCAAGGGTTCCCCAGGTCGAGGATCTCCCTGGTCGGAGGCGTGTGATGGGCGATTTCTGGAAACGGTACGAAGGGCGAGTGATCGACGGAAAATACCCGCTACAACAATATCTGGGCGGGACATCGAGAAGCGGGGTTTTCTTAACAGGCCCTACCAAGGCTCTCGGGGGAAAAGCGGTCATCAAGTTCAGTCTGGCGCATCCGGGGACGGCGAAGTTGCAGCTCTCCCGATGGGCGCGCGCCGCCCGGATTACGCACCCTAATTTCTTGCAACTCCTGGATTCCGGGCGCTGCGGGCTAGACGGGCGCGACCTGCTTTATGTTGTGGTCGAATACGCGGAAGAGAACCTCTCGCAAATTCTGCCGGAACGCGCGCTGACGGCGGAAGAAATCCGCGAGATGGTGGCTCCCGTCGTGGAGGCTTTGATCTATCTGCATGGACAGGGCCTTGCGCATGGGCACCTGAAGCCGGCAAATGTGCACGCGATAGGCGAACAGATCAAGCTTTCAGTCGATTCGGTGACGGTGCTGGGAGAATTGCAGCTTGTGGGACGCGGCGCGGATTCCTACGGCGCGCCGGAGTTGGTTTCATCGCCTGTCACGGGGGCAAGCGACGTCTGGTCCTTGGGGATNACGTTGGTGGAGGCGCTGACGCAGCACGCACCAGACGTGCAAGCAATCCCACGGGGTGATCCCGAAGTTCCGGCTACCCTTCCTCAGCCATTTCTGGATATTGCGCGGCATGCCTTGAAACGCGATCCAGCGGAGAGATGGACGGCTGCCGACATCGCGGCACACCTGAAACCTGGACACGTTGTGGAACCGCACGCGCCATCCCTCCCAGCAGTCAGCGCCGCGCCCGCGACGACGGCAGCGGAAAAACTTTCTCCGCTGGACGTTCCGCTCTCGCCGGAGCGCGGGATTCCGGTGGCCAAGTTACCGGCAGTGCCCCCGAAAGTGATGCCACCACAGCAGAGGCCAGGTACCCCAGCGAAGAAGACGGTGATATTCCCCAATTACGCGATTCCTTTGCTTGCGGGGATCTTAGTTCTTGCTGCCATTGTGGTGCTGCCAAGATTTTTGCGGCATCAGCAAGAGACTCCTCCGCCCGCCGGCGCCTCATCGGTTCAGGCGCGGCCGGAAGCAAAACCCACGGACCACGCTCGCAATCAGGCCTCGCCGGCTGCGAAGTCAACAGTGAAGGATTCCGCGAGGGCAGCGGTTGAGAAGGCTCCTCCTGCTGCATCCGCGGCGCCCGCGAAATTGCGGACAGAGGTCGCTCCTGCGACGCCAACCGCAAGGCTTTCCGGCGATTCGGCGGCGCGGGGAGAAGTGTTGGACCAGATCCTGCCGCAGGTTCCCGATAAGGCGCTCAACACAATCCACGGTGTTGTGCGGGTGACGGTGCGCGTGCATGTGGATGCCGCCGGGAACGTCTCGCAGGCGGAACTCGAAGCTCCGGGTCCCAGCCGGTATTTTGCGGATCTGGCGTTGAAAGCGGCGGGGAAGTGGGTTTTTGGCTCGCCGGAATTGGAAGGCAGGAGTGTGCCGAGCGAGTGGCTCATCCGATTCGAATTCACGCAATCGGGCGTCGTCGCGTTCCCTCAGCAAACGGCGCCGTAACTCACTCATAGTCCGCGGCGGACAGCGGAACATGTTTCCATCGCAGGTAGTAAATGTCTGAGAAGACGTTCTTCAGGCAGAAGCGGCGGCGCGCTTGCGGTGGTACCGCACGAGACCCAGCCAGGAAAGATGCAGGGCGCCGTTGAACAGGTAGTGATCCACTTCCTCCCGGGTAAGAAATTGCCTGGCCTCGGCGGCAATCGCATGGATGAAAGCCTCACTGGCCTGGGAGTCGTCCACTCCTTGAGAAATAATCTTGGCGACCAGATCGCTCCAGCGGAGGAGGCGCTCCCGGTAGCTGGCGATATGCCGCGCGGGATGATCGCAGAAACTGAAGTGGGTGAGAAAAAGGCGCTTGGCGTTGAGCGCGGCGATAGCGTCCAGCGAAGTGCTCCACAGCTCGAGGTTGATGTCCGGAGGAGGAGTGGCGGGCAGGATGAAAGGATGCCCTTCGATGGCGATGCCCGCGGTATCGCCAACAAACGCGATCCCCTCTGAGGCGTCGAAGTAGGTGACATGATGCGACGCGTGGCCCGGAGTATAAACAACCCGAAGTTGCCGGGAGCCAAAGGAGAGCGTCTCGCCGCCTTCCAGAATGTTTAGGTTGGCGTGGGGCACGGCAAGGAATTCACCGTAAAGTCGTGGCATCGTGTCCCCATAAAGACGCCGGGCGCTATCGAGTAGTTTGGATGGATCGGCCATGTGCGGGGCGCCCTTCGAGTGCACATAAACTCGCAACTGCGGATTTTCCCGCACGAGAGAGCCGCAAGCACCCGCATGATCCAGGTGGATGTGGGTCAGAAGGAGAGCGTCGAGATCAATGATGCGCAGACCGTGCACGGCCAACTGTTCACGGAGTTTGGCAATCGTAGAGGACGGACCGGGATCAACCAAAGCGACACAGTCGCCCCAGCGAAGCAATGCTGCGGCAATGGAGCGGGGATGCCCGGCCCAGTGCAAATCGAGAGGAATTGTGGGCGTCATAAGAAAGGTAGTTTAGCGTAAAAGGGCGGAGCAAAACCGTTGCGGCACTTTCTGCATCCGACTCATTTCGGACGGGCTTGGGGATCCTTTGAAGGAACGAGGAAGAACTTGCAGAATAACGAAGTTGTGGACTATTCTTTTCGCGTAGCAGCTTGCTTCTTTCCGCCACTTGCGATGACGAGTGAGTAGGCATGGCATCCGCCGCCAAGGTGAGGGGACAAGCGCTGAGTTGTCAATTGTTCTGCGCTGTTCGCGCGACGCAGGCGACGGTCTGGAAGGAAAACGCGTGGAGCACACGGGATTCTCAGGTATGAATTTAGGGAGGAATACTATGTTGAAATGGGGTGCAACTGTGGCCGTGGGCGTGCTCCTTGCCCTGCCACTCTGTGCGCAGCAGAAGGATGCAAGCACAGCGTATAAATGGAACGGAACGTCGGAAAACAGTGCAGCGACCAAGGCAGCGGGGCCTGATTTTAGCATCGCCCCGGCATCGCCAACCCTCTTTGCCATACCAGCGGCGGCGGCCGCCAAGCCGGCGGACATTTTTTCGGATTGGGCGAACAATCCTTGGAACCGTCACGCTTGGGGCCGGCTGACTCCAAAGTTTGAGGTTGCGGGGCTCTTCAGCTACATCCACTTCTGCCCAGGCTCCGAGCCTGACTTCAACAACTATGGCGCAACGGGTTCGTTTGCCTATAATGCGAACAAGTGGCTCGGGCTGGTTGGGGAAGTGGGGGGCTACACCTTCTCGCGGAATATCTATGTGCTTCCCGCAGGGTCATCCCAGCAAGTGCAGTCCACGATTAAGGGGGATCAGTGGACATACCTGTTTGGGCCGCGCTTGAACCTCCGGCGATTCGATCATTTCGTTCCCTTCGCGGAAATTCTTTTCGGCGACGCCCACGGCAACCCGAACCTCACCGGCGACGTGGCGCAGGGTTCCTTCGGCATGGCCGCCGGGGGTGGCGTGGATGTGATGTTGTCGAAGTATGTTGCGTGGCGCTTCATCGAAGCCGACTACCTCATGACCAACTACTCCGGCCCGCAACTCAATGCCAGCGCAAGGCAGAACAATTTCCGGATTGGCAGCGGTATNGTGTTCCGTGGCCCCTATCCCCCGGCTCCGCCGAANCCGAATCATCCGCCGGTGGCGGCTTGCTCGGCGGCGGTGCCCTCGGTTTATCAGGGCGCGACGGATCCCGTGGCGATTCACGTGAACGCCAGCGATCCCGATAATGACCCGCTTACCTACAGCTACACGGCGACGGGCGGCACGGTCGACGGCACGGGCCCCGATGTGCGTTGGAGCCCCTCTGGCTTGGCCATGGGCTCATACACGATCAATGCCAAAGTCGACGATGGCCGCGGCGGAACGGCCACTTGCTCTGCCGACGTAGCGGTTGTCCAGCGGCCGAATCGTCCGCCGGTCATCTCTTGCTCGCCAGAACGCAATCCGATCATCGCCGGCGAACGCGTGGCGATCATTTCGCGCGCCTCCGACCCGGATGGCGATCCTATAACCTACAGCTATGCGGCCACCGGCGGCCAGATTTCCGGCACCGCAGCGACCGCGCAGTTTGATTCCACGGGATTGGCCGCCGGCAGCTACGGCGTCACCTGCACCGCAGATGATGGCCGCGGCGGTAGGACCAGTGCCAGGACCAACGTCGACGTGCAGGCTCCCGCACCCCCGCCGCAGGCTAGCAAGGTGGGCGATTGTGGCTACACCAAGGTCGCTGCCTCGCGCTTTGACAATGCTTGCAAGCGCGTGGGCGACGACGTGGCTCTGCGTTTGAAGAATGAACCCAACGCCAAGCTGATCATCGTTGGCTACGCGGATCCCAAGGAACCCCAGGCCGCGAAGCTGGCCGTAACCCGCGCGGAACTCGCCAAAAAATACCTGGGTGAGAAGGGCATCGATGCCTCGCGTATCAGCACTCGTGGCGGCGCGGCATCTACCGAAAAGGGTATGGAGAAGGAAAACCGTCGCGTGGACTTCGTCTTCGTTCCGGAAGGCGCGACGTACTAAGAACTCCTGCCAGGCATGAGTGGTGCCCCACTTGTGTCGGGCATTGAAAACATAACGGGAACCCGGGCTCTCCGAACGCTACTCTGGAGAGCCCGGTTTTTTTGGAACACGGCACATGACGAAGCGCAGGGAAATGACGCAGCGGTTGCTCTTGAGGTTCTGGATTGCCATTCTCATCACGCTGAATGTGGCCGCGAACGCCGCTGCGCAGAGTTGGCAGCGACTCGGACCGGAAGGCGGCATGGTGGTTTCCCTTGGCGCAGCCACAGGCGGACGGTTGTTTCTGGGCACGGCGGACGGGCATGTTTTCGCCAGCGAGGATGGGGCGGGGAAATGGGAGTTGCGCGGCCGAGTCAGCAGCCGGACGGACGCCGTGATATCCCGTCTGGTGGCCGACCCTCGTGAGTCAAATTGCGTGTATGCGTCAGTGTGGTACCAGGAACCAGGGAAGGGCGGTGGTGTTTTCCGGAGCGTGGATTCCGGGCGAACGTGGAGTCAACTCGGGTTGGCAGAAGAAGAGGTGCGGGCTTTGGAGCTTGCCTCGGGGCAGCCGGATGTTTTGGTCGCGGGAACTCGCAGAGGAGTATTTCGCTCGCGAGACGCCGGGCGAAACTGGGAGCGCATCTCTCCGGCGGGGGACACAGAACTGAAAAACGTCGATTCGATCGCCGTGGATCCCGGCGATGCCGACATCATCTACGTCGGCACCTACCATTTACCTTGGAAAACCACGGATGGAGGTAGGACCTGGAAGTCCGTTGCCAAGGGTTTGATTGATGATTCGGACATCATGAGTGTGCGGGTGGATGCCACGAATCCCTCTCGCGTCTATTTGAGCGCCTGCTCGGGTATTTACCGCAGCGATGACCAGGGCGGGGTCTGGACCAAACTCCAGGGCATCCCTTATGCCGCGCGAAGAACGCACCAGATTGTCCAGGACACTCGCCATCCGGGAACCCTATATGCCGCGACTACCGAAGGCCTGTGGGTTACCCGCGATGCCGGGGAGAACTGGAAGAGAACGACGCCGAATGACTGGGTGGTCACGGGCGTGGTGGTGCTGGATGGGAACGATGGTGCCCCAGAAAAAGTCGTATTAGGAACAGAGGGACAAGGAGTCCTTGTTAGTGAGGACGCGGGAGAGAACTATTTGGGGGCGAACGCAGGCTTTCGCCACCTGATTGTGAAACAACTCGTGGGTGACACTTGGCAAGACCCCCGGCACCTTCTCCTGTGGACGGAGCAGGGCGTCGAACGCCTCTGGGAGAGCCGGGATGCGGGAATGAACTGGGCCCCGGCGGAGCTTGCCGCAGAAGGAGCCGGGAGAGGATTCGCTCTGCACCCCGATATGATGCAGAGAATCTACTCCAGCCCCTGGGGATGGCTGGCGAAGTTGAACAGTGGCCAAATCTGGTTGTTCGATGGAACAAAGAAAAAGTGGAAGGAGTGGAAACTCGTTCTGGCATCGGGAACCGCGGACCCTGCCAGGGGAAAGCGGGAAGGGAACCGATCGGGGCCGAGGATCGCTATAAGGTCAGCCGGTAATGCCGTGGCGTTTTCGCGAGACAGCCTGTACTTCGCGGCCCACGAAGGGGTGATGCGTTGCTCGCCCGGGGCGGCTTGTACGCGAGCGAAGGCGTTCGGGCAGAGCGGGTTCGTGGATGCCATCTGGGCGTCCACCGACGGTCAACTGTTGGGAGTGGTGGCCGGTGGAAAACTTGGAGTTTCCGTGAATGCAGGGGCGGATGGGGTCTGGCGCGACTTGCCTGCGGGGATAACCGAAGTGGCGTGGCTTGACGGATGGTTGCGGGCCGAAAGGCTGACTCTATTTCTGGGAACGGACATTGGGCTGTTTGCGTCCTCGGACGGGGGAGTTCGCTGGATGCGGCGCGAGAATGGATTGCCGGCAGGTCCAATTGAGAAATGGCTCCGGGGCGACAACATTCTGATGGCTTCGTTGAGGCAGGGTGGAATCTACGTGTCCCGGGATGAGGGCTGGAGTTGGACGAGGCTCGACGAAGACGCAGAAAGGGGCAGGGCGGCAGGCCTGGCAGAAGTCGAGCCGGGCGTTGTGATTGTAGGATCGCAACGGGAAGGAGTTCTCAAACTGGAACTAGGGTCGGGGAAGTAGTGGGCGCCAGCGAACACCAAGCGGGCAGAACGGAGAAAGCTCAGCCCAAAACACCAAAATCAAACGCCAACTGTTCCATTTTAGTACGCTACTGCCAATAGTCCTGTTTTGGTAATTAACACATTGACAATACTACAATTCTGTCATAAAAGAAGGGTGTGCGAAACCCTTCCCGGAATGGAATGCACGCCCTTCCCCGTTCAATAACTACCCCGTGGAGACCTGTCGAAGATCGCAAGTGAGGTGAAGCGACTATGGCGAACCTGCGAGGTTTCCGGTCAGAGAATTCAGCCTATGGAGGAGGGGTTGAGAAGGTGCCCTTCGAGGGCATAGCGCGCAAAGAACGTGCCGCGCCACCGATGCATCTGCTGCTGGTTGACGATGACGATCATATCCGTGAAGTCTGCCGTAGCGTCGCGGAGGATTGCGGCATGAAGGTGACGGACGTCAGCACCGCCGAAGAGGCGCTCGAAGTGATGGAAATGTCCTCAGTGGATATCCTGCTGACGGACCTGCGATTGCCGGGAACGAGCGGCCTGGAACTCTTACGAAGGGTGACGCAAGTCTACCCGGACATGGCTGTGGTGATGCTCACGCAGTACGGCACGATTGATTCCGCCGTCGAGGCCACACGCATGGGCGCGGCCGACTATGTCACCAAGCCTTTTCGCGTGGAGGAGTTGCGCGCGAGGCTGGAGCAGGTGGCCCATTCCGTGGAACTGAAGCGGGAAAACCGCTTGCTGCGGGAGCAGGTACGCACGCGGCCGGGGTTTGGCGGACTCATTGGCATGTCCCCGCGCATGGAGCGGGTCTACAAGCTGATCGAGAAAGTCAGCCAGCGTACGCATCCCGTGCTGATTCTCGGCGAAAGCGGAACCGGAAAAGAACTAGTCGCGCGAAGCGTTCATTTTCTGGGACCTCGCAAAGACCGGCCCTTTGTGCCCGTGGAGTGCTCCGCGCTTGTACCAACCCTGGTGGAATCCGAGTTGTTCGGATATACCAAGGGAGCATTCACGGGAGCCATGCAGGCCAGGCAAGGCCTGATGGAATCGGCCAATGGCGGCACCTTGTTCCTGGATGAGATTGGAGAGATGTCGCTGGAGATGCAGGCGAAACTCCTGCGCGCCCTGCAACAGAGAGAGATCAAGCCCGTGGGCTCGACGGAGCGAAGAACGATTGATGTCCGCATCGTCGCCGCCACGAACCGTGATTTGGAATTGGCCATCAAGAACGGGAACTTCCGTCAGGATCTTTATTTCCGGCTGAATGTCGTGCAGATCAAGCTTCCGCCACTGCGAGACAGGAAAGGCGACATTCCGTTGCTGGTGACCACGTTTCTGGAGAAATTCGCCGACCCCGACGACGCCCACCGTGAGCTGACAGAAGACGCCATGCGGCGATTGATGGCCTACGACTGGCCGGGAAATGTTCGCGAGTTGGAGAACACCATCGAACGCGCGGTGGCCCTGAGTTCCGGCCCCTTGGTGAGTGTCCATGACCTGCCGAGCAATCTGCAATATCCCACCACGGAACGCGCGCCGGAAAAAGAGGAACTCCTGCCGCTGGACGAATTGGAGCGCCGCGCGATTCTAAGCACTTTGCGGCAGACGGGCGGCGACAAACAAGCGGCAGCGCGCATGCTGGGAATTGGCAAGACCACCCTGTACCGGAAGCTGAAGCAGTACCAAATCGAGCGCGCTGACGCTTAGCCGGTTGCTACAGTGCCCTCCGGTTCACTTCGGGAATGGACTCCCGCAAGTCTCGAGTTGGCAACCGCCCGCCGTCCAATGCCCCTTTTTTTTCAATAATTTCGCGCCCCACAAGTTTGGTCCAGCCAATGCATAGCTGAGCCCTGAGTAGCCACGAGGGCCCGGTATGTTCTCACAAAAGCGCGCAAAAAAGACGCCGCAGGAAGTGATCGCTGGCGGCGTGGTGCGTGCGGCCAGGGCTGGGGCTGCCCGTGAAGAATGGATCCGCATCGCCATCGATGAATTGGCGATGGAACCAGCCATTGAGCGCGCCGGGATTTGGCTCGAACCGGCAGCAGAGCACGGAGACGTGGGCGCGGTTATCTTCGGTGGCGCAGTTTGGGAACGCAACGCTGGGAGCTTGCCACCGGAATGGCGAAAGATCTCAACGGAAGCACCTCTGCCCCGTGAAGTGCTAGACGGCACAAGCAGCGTCGAACAGGAACTTGAGAGCACAACGCGTGCGCCTATGCTTGGGCCGCTAGTGGAACTCCAACGCGCCGTCTGGGTGCCCATTGTCGCGCGCCGCCTCCTCAGCGGTCTGATCCTTGCCGGGACTCGCGAAAAACAGACGCTCCTACCCCGCGCAAAGGTGGAGCGCCTCGCCGGAGAGATCGGCCTCCTGCTGGAAATGGAGGAGGATCGCCGGTTGGCGTGCGAGCGCCATGAGGATCTGATCCTCTGGCGGCGCGTACAGGATCTGCTGCAGGAACCGGAAGGCACGAAAGATTTAATGCGCGAATTGGCGGAAAGCTGCGTCGGGAGTGCGGGGAAGGGCGGGGTTGGCGCCGTGTTTGCCTTGATTGGCGAGCGAACGAGCGCTTTGCCGGTGAACACCCCAGCAACCGCTGGGGAAGTGAATCGCCTGGTGCTCTGCGCACAGAGCGGAGATGCCGAGTGGGCGCACAGTCTGAATCAAGGGTCACTGGAAACCCTGTGGCAGCAGGCGGTGGAAACACGGCGTGTTTGTGGAGCGGAGGCCGAACGTCTTCCCTTGGCTCGACACATTTCAAGGGTTGTCGCCATACCCATGGAATTCGACGGCGGGGTCAACGCGGTGCTGGTGGCCGGACTTCCCAGGCGAAGGAGTTCCCTCGGCATCCTGGAGCGCCTGGAACTGCGCGCCCTTCTGGCGGCTCAAGTACTGGAGCGTCGAAACCGCATCGCGCGTGAACGAAACGAAACGTCGCAACAAAGCGTCCTTCTGGAATCGAATGAAGAGCCCGTGGTGATCGTGGACCACCAGGGATTCGTCATCGGGATGAGCCGCAGGGCCAGGCAACTCGCTGGAGAATCGCCAGAGGCGCGGGAAGATGCCCATGAGACCTTGCGCTTCGCGGAGGTGTTCCGGCCACGAGAGTGGGAGGAAGTTCATCGTTGGGTGAAGTCAGTTTTCGTCGAAGGAGCCCCGGGACAAGAAGACACTTTTGTGGCGCACTTGAAAAACGGAACCGCGTTGCGATTGCGCTGTACGGCAATCTCCGATCGGAAGTATTGCTCCTTTCTCCTGGAGAGGACGGACGTTTTGCCGCACGCGCGGGAGGTCCAGGAAGTGGAGTCGGAACTCCAGCAGGTACTGGAGTGGCTGGATGAAGGGGTTGTGGTCTTCGAGGAGGACGATCGCATTCGGGCAAAAAACGAGCGTTTTCTTCAGATCCTGGGTCTGAGCGCGGCCGACGGCGCTGCCGTGCAGTGTCTCGAGGACCTGATACGCCGTACGGCGAGCAGCGCCAGAGAGCCGGAAAAGTTCGCCGCGCGGTGGCAAGCTTTTGCGAAAGGCGCCGGTGAGAGGATGCGCGAAGAACTGGCCATGGAAGGGCCTGTTCCTCAGGTGATTGAGCGGTCCACACGCGCGATTGTCGGGGAAAATGGACGACGAGTGGGGCGCGTGGAAGTGTACCGGGAGGTGAGCGCACAGCGCATGTTCCAGTCCCGCATGATGCAGACGGAGAAGTTGGCGGCCATCGGCCAGCATGTCACCGCGATCGTTCACGAATTGAGCAACCCTCTGACAACCATACTGGTAAACGCGCAGCGCCTGGTGTCAGAGGAAGCCGATGGGATGCGGGCCACGCTATCGCAGAACATCCTGGAGGAGTCCGAGCGTGCCACTGCCTTACTGCGGCAGTTGCTCGTACTATCGCGGGAATCGATGCCAGAGCGGCGGCGTGTTTCCTTGAATGATTTGGTGGATCGCACCATGGAACTTCAAAGGCTGGCGCTTTTCGGAAGCCACCTGCGCCTGGTCGTCGAAAAGCAGGAGGGGCTGCCACCCATTGAAGGGGACTACAGCCAACTGCAGCAGGTCTTGATGAATCTGCTCCAGAATGCCCAGCAAGCCATCGAATACAGCGGAACGGGCGGCACCATCGGCGTGCGGACCGCATTCGGCGGCAGCCGGGTCACCCTGGAAGTCTGGGACGATGGCCCGGGAATTTCCGGAGTGATCCAGGCGCGCATATTCGATCCTTTTTTTACGACCAAGCCGCCAGGTGTGGGTACCGGCCTAGGGCTGGCGATTGTGCGGGGCTTTGTGCGCCAGCACGGAGGCACAGTCACGCTGCTGAGTCCGCCGCATGGGGGCGCGCGTTTCGTGGTGGAACTGCCGGTTGCTCCCGCAGTCGGAACGAACGACGACGGGAAGAGTGCCGCACTGCTTGCTGGAGAATCCCCGCCACCGGCAGACAACCTCATACTCGAAGCGCTTCCGGCAGGAGAGGTTCCCCGGGTCTTGGTATTGGAGGACGAGCCGACGGTGGCGAGCCTGATTGCGGATGTTCTGCGCGAAGAAGGCATGAGGGTGGATGTGCTGCTGGACGGCAGGCAGGCGGTCGAGCAGGCCGAGACAGAATCCTATGACTTGGCCATCTGCGACATGAGAATGCCCGGAATGGATGGGCAAAGGTTCTATCAGGCACTGCTCCAGCGTCAGAATCCGCTTCACGAGCATGTGTTGTTTGTCACCGGCGATCTGGTGGCGTCGCGCACACAGGAATTCCTGGAACGCCATCACCTGACACACGTGGCTAAACCATTCCGCATGGAAGAGTTGAGCGGCGCGGTGCATGGAATGTTGGGAAAGAAAAAGGAGAAGGCTGCCGTCAAGTCAAGCGCCAAGGCCAAGGAAGCCTAGAGAGATGGGTAACGCGATGTGGGAACAAGAGCATGGCCAGCTGGAAGAGTTTGTATTGGTGTGCGGCGGGCAGGAATTCCGCGAAGAAGTGAGGGGCGAATGGGGACAGCGCCATAATCCGGCCCGCCTGGAGTGCGTGAATGGATGGCGGTCGGCACGCAAGCTGCTGGAAGCACGCATCCCGGCGGTGATTCTGGTTGAGGAACGAACCGCCGAGCTGGACGCCGGGGCGCAGCGCGAAAAAACACCGGCGCTGAACGCGGTGGTCACTCTGTTCGCGGGTTACGCGCCGACGGTAGTCGTGGGAAGCGCGGAGCAGCGGGCGGGCCTGCAGACACTTTTGGCAGGCGGCACGGTGGATTTTGTGACGCGTGCCGCGGGTAGCCTGCCGTTGGCCCTTGGGCTGGTGGAGCGCCGTCTGCGCAGGCACGGCGCCTGGCGAAGCGCGAGGATGGCGCGACCCATGGAAACGGAAGCTCATCCTGGAGATTCGGAGGTCAGAGATTTCGGGGAGATTCTGCGCCACGACTTGAACAACCCACTGACTGGGATACTCGGGAATGCCGAGCTCTTGCTGGTGGAACTCCGGCGCAAAAATGTCTCGCTGCCACCGCAGACGGAGCACCGTCTGGAAACCATCGCCGCGCTCGCCGTGCGCATGCGGGAAACCGTGCGGCGGCTGAGCGACGAATGGGAAGCACAGTCCGAAGCCATGACGCGCGAACTGGTCCAGCCCCCGAACTAAGGGTTGGCGCGAATCACGGCGGCGTCGCTGGGTCCGCGAAGAAGCGCAGCACGCGGCGGCGAAATTCCTGCGGCTGGTACGCCATGGCCGCGGTGTGAAACGCACGGGGGACCACCCAAAGCGATTTCGGCCCGCGCGCCGCCTCGTAGATCCTCTCGGCATGGCGGCAGGGCAGTGTCGTGTCCCCGCTATCACAAATCAGAAGAACGGGAAAAGCGCGCGCGGCTACCGCCTGTTCCGGAGAGACCTTCGCGGCCGGGAAGCCTGCCAGCGATTGCCCATGTCGCAGCATCATCCACGCGGCGGGCGCAAAAATCGTTTTGCCCAGCAGCGGATATTTCTGAAGTCCGGCATAGTCGTAAGAAGCTTCGCGCAAACTGGCGAAGGGCGCTTCCGCCACCACCGCTTCAATGCGCGCATCGGCCCCCGCTGCCTGCAGTGCGATGCCGGCGCCCATGGACTCTCCCAACGCGAAGATGTGCGCCGGATGTTCCGCTGCGACAAGCGCGTCCACGACCGCGCGGCTATCGTTACGCTCCAGCCAGCCGTAAGTCGCCACGGGGCCTTCGCTTTCGCCGTGCGCGCGCGCATCCACCATCGTGACGCCATAACCCGCGCGGAGAAGAATCAGCGCCTGTTCCAGAATGCCCATGCGGTTATCCGCAACGCCGTGAAACACCAGGACCCAGGCGCCATTGGGACTTGCGGGGCGCACTTTCCAGCCGCGCAAGAGCACCCCGTCGGGTGCCTGCACGTCGAAGTCTTCGCGATGGGCGCTGATCTCCGCAAACGAAACGTCTGCTTGCACCACAAGATCGGGCGTGAGCGGGCGGCGAATCGGGTGCAGAAACGCCGGTGCCGCCAGCCAGCCGGCCACTGCCGCAAACGCAGGCGGGAAGAGGAGCAAGATTAAAAGGATACGAAGCAATCGCCGGCGCATTCGCATAGTAAAGTAAACGCAATACCGGGGGTGAAAGTTCGCGTCTGCCGAAACCTCACTTCCTCGTGGGCAACCCGGCGCTGCTGATTGCGGACGTGGGCTCCAGCATTTTTGCCCCGAGCGTCGAAAGGACTACACCCCATCTCCGCAAGATCTAAATCAGGATCGGAACAGCACATCTTCGCGCTGAAACATTTTGACCGCGAGGAAGAGCGCCGCGGCGGCATACACGCACGTTGAAAAAAAGATGATGGCGATAAAATTCCAGTGATACGTGCCGGTGACGAGTTCTTTGCACAGCAGGCTCGCATTCAGAATCGGCACCAAGGCAAGTTTGGCGGTCAGGTCAATCGGAAGCATGGCGGCGACCGCAGGAATGATGACGATGAACATCAGCGGGCTGACGTAGCTCTGGGCTTCCTTGTAGCTCTTGGCAAAGAGGGACACGGTCATGACGCCGGCGGCGAAAAGGACGGCCACCGGCAGGACCATGATGAAAATGGAGAGCACCGTATAAATGCCGATGTGCAGTTGGAGCTGGGCGGAGGCATCGGCCCCAGCTGTGTCAAAAGCGTGCAGGTGCCCGAGGACCGCGAAGGAGACGCCCATGGAAGTGACAGAGAGTGCGGCGGTGACGAGAGCGGTGGTGAGGACGAGGAAGAACTTGCCGAAGACCAGGTCCACACGGGCTATGGGGCTGGAGAGTATGGTTTCCATTGTGCCGCGCTCTTTTTCACCGGCGGTGAGATCCATGGCGGGATACATGCTCCCCGTGAGGCAGAGCAGGATGACCATGTACCCAATGACGCCCCCGAAAGCCGCACCGCCGACTTTTTCCGGCGGGGCGACGTTATGCTCCTTGATTTCAAATGGTTTGAAAGCCGTTTCGGGCAGGTTCTTGGCGGCGAGATTGTCGTGAACGATGCGGTCACGGTATTTTTCAAGGCTTTTCTGCACGTTGTCCGTGGCCAGAGCGGACTTCATGTC
>JGI12270J11330_10001206_pt1 | contig 19362 bp, 22 predicted proteins | sample PeaSoiMetSII2010_FD_11330 | JGI IMG/M metagenome (IMG submission 11330)
GGGCACGGATGGCGTTGATCACCGCGGTCTGCTGGCGGATGAACAGATGGCGCGTGCGATGGAGCATCAAGCGTGACCCCGGACAAAAGCGAAAAGCCCAACCACCTGCATTTCAACCAGATCTCTGGTCGAATTGCCATCAGAGGGAGTTCATCGATGACGTGCTATGGTTCGAAACTGCTGGTCGCCTTTGTCGCGATCTCTTGCTTCGCCTGCGAGACGCAAGCAGCGCCCGACATAACCCAAGCCGTGTCAACGGACTGTCGATGGGATTATCACAATTTCTGCAGCGAATATGGAATCGGAAGCCCTCTTCTGAATTACTGCTTTCGCAACAACGGCGCCAAATTGTCCAAGGCATGCGTGGGGGCATTGATCCAGGCGGGTGACGTCTCGAAATCCTACGTACAGCAACGCCGGAAACAAGGCCACTAAAGTCGTAGTGGGAGAGCAACGTCCAAGGCGACTTGAGATGAGGAGGGGGGCGCGCTCGCTGCCAAGCGCTCCCCCTCGCCACCGCAATTCGACAAAGGAATTTCAGACTTTGAGGGCATGCCGAAAAATGACTCGGCGAAAAGGTCATGGGCTTTGGCGGTGCGCTCGCCGCCCCATCTACCGCCTACCTCTACGACTGGAACATACTGCCCATCGGCCAGCAGCTATGGCTGAATGAACTCGAGTCGTACAAGACGTTTCCACCGATGCAGGCACCGGAGACCTGGAACCTCACTCAGGTCCTGCAGCAGGTTAAGGCAAACAATCACCCGAGCGACTAGCCGGGTAAAGCACACCTTGTCCGGATGCCGCGCTGTTCCTCTCAATTGGATTGGACAGCGCGGCATTTTTTCTTACGTCCGGCGCCGGGGCTCACTGCGCTCGGCATGTCCGCTTTGGGTCAAAAGCGGACTATCTTCACAGCACCATTCTATGACTGCTTTGCCCCCGAAAGCGGACATCTCAGTGCCTGGGGCGGCAGGAAGGATTTATGAGTACACGCCCTAATACAAGGCACTACCGGCTAGTGACGGGCGTGGACGAGACTTCGCCGCTCGCCAATTCGGCGCTCTACCTCCCGGCGCCCTAACCCTCATTGATGCTTGACCGCATCGCCGGTCTCGTANNCAACCGATCACGGCCGCGTCCTCATATGTCGGCCTCGGCTACCCTGACGATGCGGATGCGCGGGCATACCGGCTCCTCATCGTGCCAGAAGGCCCGCCCCGTCCGCGCGAAGTCGATGGCGCCAACCCGCAGCCTTAGCCTGTTCGCCACAGCCAGTACCCCTCTGACGAGTGGAGAAGGAGTTATCGCCGCGTATCGGGACCTTTGGTCAGACAGGCGCGCTCGGCGATCTTATCGATGGCCTTTTGCCAGCCCGCCTCAGACACTCAAACCCACTGGCCAATTGTGTGTGGCAACTCTGGCGCGTGGTAGAGATAGTGGTTGACCCCTTTGACAAAGGCCTCGAGCCAGTCGCGGGTCTCCTCTGGTAAGGAAGTTAGAATTTCGGGGACGGCGCGGCCGAGGTCGAGGATGCGCATGAGATGATCAAGGTCGAGGCCAATCGGACCGACCGTCTCCGCTAGCCGCCCCTGCGCGAGGAGGCGAATCATCTCCATCTGTCCCAACCTCAGATGTGCGTGCGCGAGACCAAGAGCCATCGCTAGATCTGCGTCCGTGTTGGCCTCGATAAAGGGAACCTGATGCTCGTTCCAATGAATGACGACACTCTTCTTCAGAGGAACTCCGTCCAACAGAAAAAAGCGGTTCTCGGTCGGACGCTGCATCGTGTGAGTTTAAGCTCTTCGGTTACCTGCGCCTCTTGCATGCGGCTAGTTTCTCCTCCAACAGCGCCAGGAGCTGGCTCCGTAAATGCGCATCCGCTTCAGAAGCGGCGGGAAGCTTGTCACCGAGCAGGATAGTTTGGGCCTGCCAGCCGTCTTCGGTTGCGCACTCCACGCGCAGCTCCCAGCCGCGCTCGGTGTGCTCCACCGCGAACAGAAAGGCTTCCAGGTTTAGCCGCGTGAGCAGCTCTTCGACCGCGTCTTTCGCACCAGCAAGATCGAAGGGGAAAAGTGGCATGCCTTGCCTCCAGTCGCGCGCACCATTCAACACCCGGCAGGGTGCCGCATGGTTGATCAAGGTCAAGATGCGAGGGCGGGAACCGGTTAGAGCGGGTTCCTGACGTGCAGACATCCCCGACAGGGCGCGGCCCCGGCGCGGATGACGGGGCAAAAATAGCTGAGATCGACGAGTAGCTCGCGGCTACGTCGAGCTATATGTCACCCACGAACCGCCAGTTTGGCGCCGATTTGGCTTGCCGCTTCGAGCTTGACTGCGCTGGCAGACACACCAGCCAGCGACGGACTAGGTCGTCGAGCCCGGCATGAGGAGCTGGCCGAGCGAACTACGAGAACGTGATTCCTTTCGTCTCGAACAGCATAATGAATCTAGCGTTGGAGTTTCGCGCCGGCCAGGCGCTGATACCGAGGACCACGAGGCGGCGGATGACGGTCATGTTTTAATTGTCACATCTGCCCTGACGATTGCGGAGGTTTTGGCGATGCGTGGGGCTCCGCCAATCCCGGCTTCTGACTGCGCCAGAGTCGAATCGTTCTTTCGGAGTGAGTACGTCGTGGTCCGTAACATCACGCGCCATGTTGCGGAGCAAGCGCGTGAGTATGTTTGCGATCACGGAGTGGACCCAAAAGACGCGCTGCATGTTGCAACTGCAATCGACGCGCGCTTGGAGCTGCTGAACACATTTGATCGGCCATTATTGTCCAAGAACGGACAGCTTGGGAATCCGTCGTTGCGAATCGAGATACCGTCTTGGGAGGCTCCCAAGCTCCCCCTTGAGGTCCCTGATGGGAAAACAAACCGGAAGTGACCAGTCTCAACGCTTCATCGAGAAGGCCCGTGAACTCGGCTGCGATGAAGACCCCAAGGCTTTTGAGCGCACCTTCAGCAAGATCGTGCCGCCAAAGAAGCCTGCACCGCCGAAGTCAAAAATGAAGAAGCCCCGACGGGGGTGACGGGGCTTCTTCGAGTCCTTGGGGGGACTGCGTGATGGGGAGGGACTCCCATCACTGCTATTGAGATAGCACTCCGGGAGTTGAGAACAACCCCCGCCATCCTAAACATTTTGTCATGAGTTAAGAAGAAGCCCCGGCCAATGTGACCGGGGCTGAGTCTACCCAAGGAGACCTGGATTTAGGAAACCGAGCCTTCGCCACCATAATAGCACAAATGCTGACCTGGTCCTGCACAAAGTCCCCAGTAGCACCAACGATAGCGTTGAGTGTATGGTTTGCTGGCAAGTGCAACCACTGGGAGGAAACAATGAAGAAATTCGTTACGATGATCGTCGCTCTGGGTCTTGCGACTGCCTTCGCCGCCCCCACGTTTGCCGCAGAGCCCCCAAAGACGAAGGCTGACTGCGAGAAGGCCAAAATGAAGTGGGATGACACGGCCAAGAAGTGCACCAAGTAACGCGCTGAGGCTTACCGTGCGGCGGGTCTTCGGACCCGCCGTTTTTGCACCAAATCACCAATTTTCAGTAGGCTGGTCGCGCGGTCGCGCGCCGAAGCAAAAAGGGCCCCGCCAGTGGCGAGACCCCTTGGTACGTCAAATACAATATCACCAACAAGAACGCGCCCTGAAGCTTGGCCTTACCTGAGGCAAGTCCCGGAACCGGTATTGGATCAGTCCGGAATGTTCATGTTAGACCTCCTCGAGAGCCGGAAAGCTGACGCAGGTCAGGCCCCAGAGGACTAGTCCCACGCCCGGAACTCGGCCCCGAAAGAAATCAGCCGCCTTTCAAACAGGTTTGGCGGAAGCGCCCAATTAATAGAGATGCCTAAGGGGCCAGGACTTCCCCGCGCGTTCATTGGGTTACGGCTTTTGGTCTTCCACGCCGCGCGCCAGCCCTGTCCTACGCCAGCATCGGTGCAGGCGGCCGCTATTCCCCGGCTCGATCGGTCCGAGATTTGCAAGAACCGACTATCGTTTTCCCACTCGCCGGCCGTACCTCTGCCGTACCTCACAACGGGTTTTTGGCAGAAGACATACTGGTTTCAGCCATCCTTCAAGCCTGCTGTGGTGAAATTCAGACGGAGCAGTCCTTGGCGGAACGGAGCGGTTCTAAGCGCTTAATCCTCGCCATTGGCGAAGCGCCCGAAGTCACACCGTACCTTGAAGCAGTTCCCCTTATGTTGGGGGCGAACAGCCGCCCCGAGCGATGCCCCAGCATCTTCGGTTTTGCTTATAACACATCCTCGACGTCATTGATTATCGTCATCGTTAAGCCGGTCGTCGTCGGTCATAACGCAACAATACAGAACCTAACCTGCAGACGACCTTTTCGCGGAGTGTCTGCAACAAGATTGAGGGGTGGAGGGCGTGTCAGCCCCGAGCAAAGAGTCGGTCGATTTGCGCGCGACGAGCTTCAGCTTAGTTCTGCTCTATGTGGCCGTTCGCAGAGCGTTTGGTTCGGGTACAATTGAAACCTATCGGCGAGTTCGCCGTGACCGCTTCTGGCACTTATCGGACTTGGCGCGACCTCTGACTTGAGTCCACAAAGTGCTCCAAAGCGGACATTGAGCAACTATTGCTTCTCCTCGTCACCAGGCGCCGCTACCCGGGAACCCGTAGGGGTCGTTGATGGTGTTGTTGGGAAAGTCTCTGGGCCTCGTGACGATTATCGGCATGACGAACCGCATGACCTCGTTTGTGGCCGCGAGCCAGATCGCTCCAGCCGCGGCGTTCGCCAAGTCGTCGTGGGCTCCGGGGGCGTGGTCCACGCTGTCGCGGCCGCCCCGCGCCGTGCGGCGCTCGAGCGTGATGAGCTGGCTGGTAAGCCTGGGAAGATCGAGCAGATCGACCTCGCCGCTGTTCATGTGGAGGAGCTCCAAGTAGATGTCCGACTTGGGCTTGCCGGCCGCGACGTAGGTTATGCCATGGCGCCTGAACGCCTCGCTCACCCACTCGCCGGCGTAGCGGTCGCCTCTCACGGTGAAGATGCGGTAGCGTCTGAGCAGATCGGCGAACTCGGCCGCGACGCCGTCGGGCTTGAAGGGCGGCCTGCGCTCCCTAACCGCGTCGAGGATCGCGACCTTGCCCTCGAGGTGGGAGACCGCCATCGTCATGCTGTCGGAGCTGCCGCCGCTCGGGTCCACGAAGCCTTGGTACCTCAGGCCGTCGATCGGGGCTCGCTCGACGAGGCCGTGGCTGACGCATCCGTCTGGTTGGAGGTTCGAGCCCTCCCGGGCCCACCACACACTTCATGTGACACACTTCGTGTAGTTTGCGCTTCGCGCATATTTCATGTGCTTCGCCCTGGACGCGCGTCAGAAACTGTAGCCGAGCAGCGCGATCTCGGGCGAGTACCACTCACGCACCAGCGCCTCGGTCCGGGGCGTATAATAGCTCCGGTAGTCGTGGCGCTCCTCCCGATGGGGCGTGACGTTCGACTGCGGCACCTCTAATCGGCGATCGATGCCAAGCATTTGAAGCGCTTTGGCGAGATCCGCATCAAGGTCCTCGTAGCGGCCGAGAAAATCGACCGCGAGCGCGCCGCCTAGCGTGTAGATCTCGTAATTGTCCACATAGGCCCGCCTCCGGCTGCGCATGAAGCGCTCGAAGCTCGGCCGGCCCGCTTTCGATTTCGTCTTGTAGAAATACCAGGAGATCTGGCGGTCCCAAGGGTTGCGGTCGAAGGCGAATTTGAAATAGCTCCGCCACACCTCGTCCCCCACATAGGCGCGCACCAGTGCCGCCGGCATGTGCTCATAATAGCCGACGCTTCGATGGTAATAGCGCTCCGGGCGCCCAAGCAGCCTTCGCCACAGCGGACGTTTCGGCTTCAGCGGATGATCGATGCGATAGTTTTGCGGCCCGCGGCCTTTTCGGTCCTCTTCGCTTTCCGCACGGTAGGGCGTGATCACGTCCGAAGGCCCGCACAGCTCAGAGAGCGCCGCCTCGATGGCGGTGCCAGCGGTCTTCTTCGTCTTCAGGAAGATGAATCTATGCTCGTGGGAGATGATCATTCGGCCGGCGCTCAGAACGCATAATCGAGGAACTCGATCTCGCGCGCGTACCAGCGCGCTACGATATCGCGGGTGTCGTCGTCGTAATAATCCCGATAGGGGGCGTTGGCGCGGCGGAAGGTGGTCTTGGCGCGGGGGAGCTGTGTGGTGAGCCTCAAGCCCACGCGATCGAGAACGAGCTTCAAATCGTCTTCGGGGCTCTCGAAGCGCCCGACGAAATCGACCGAGACGTTCCCGTCGATCGCGTAGATGTCGTGATTGTTGATCCGCTCGCGGCGGTCCTTGTGCATGAAGCTGGCGAAGGACGGCAGCTCCTTCTCGCACCGATAGCGGTGATGATAGAATGAGACTTGCCGGTCCCACGGGTTCCGGTCGAAGGCGAACTTGAAATAGCTTCGCCACACCTTCTCGTCGATGCGCGGGCGCGCCTCCGATGCCGGCATGTGATTGTAATAGCCGAAATCCTCTGCGGTGAATTCGAACCAGCGGCGTGCAAACAGCGGACGCGGGGACCCCCACCAGCCATGCAGCCGCCGTTTCTGCACGCCGCGCCATTGTGCGCGCAACGCCTCGTCGATCTTGGTGAGCGGCGTGAGGATGTCGTCGGGCCCGCAAAGCTGGCTCAAGGCGAGTTCGATGCTCGTCCCAGTCGTCTTCTTGGTCTTGAGGAAAATGAATTTGTGCTCGTGGGAGACGATCATCGACGCTTGACTGATAGGGGCCCCGCCCGACGCGACGCTAGTCGACCTTGCGGCATGGAGGCAAGGCTCTCAAGCGCCTCACTTGGCCTTTTGCCCCGCGAGCCAGATGGCGAGGTCTTCCAGGATCGCGCCGAAATGTATCTCGGGGACGCGCAGCGCGGCGGCGATGTCCTGCAACTTCTTGCGTTCTTCCCCGGCGATGCGGTCGTCGGCGAGCAGCACCAGATAGGCGGCCCTGATGATCTCCTCCTTGGTCTCCCGGTCGAGGACAGGAGCTGCCGCGGAAAGTTCCGCCAGGATGCTTTCCCGCGCATTGACCTCGGCGGCGCGTGCGATCTCGTCGGCCGTGATCGACCTCCCCGACTGGTCTTGGTAGATCTGCTGAATGAGGCCAATCTCTTTGTCATCGAGGGCGCCGTCGGCGGCAGCTTCGGCGATCATTGCCTTCAAGATGAGGTCGGCCCGCAGATGTGCCGCTTGTTCCGCCACGTCCTGCTCCCTAGCGCTGCTCCGCGCCGATTGTGCTGAGGCAAACACCCTTTGCCAAGTGGCAAAGGATTCTTTGGAACGCGGATAAAGCCTGCGCTATGACGCGGGACACTCGCACTTTTCAGCCATAGCCCCGCAAGAGCCTGTGACGCCGCTCAAAGTCATTTTCCTCGCCGATACGAGGCCAGGACATTATCACCTCGCCGAAGGCGTCATTGCGGCGATTGCGCGCCTCCGCCCGGTGGAGGTGACCCGCGTGCCCGTCGAGCGCCGCTGGATCGTGCCGACGCGGTGGTTGCGCTGGCGTATCAACAGCGAGGCCTTCTATCCGCCGCGCATGCTGCGCATGGCCTATCGCATCCAAGCCGACGCGCTGCCGAATGCGGACCTCGTGATCTCGGCGGGCGGCGAGACCCAGATGCCCAATATCTGCGTGACGCGCCTGCTCGGGGTTCCCAACATCTTCTGCGGCTCGCTGCTGCGTGGGCTTGGACCAGAGAATTTCAGCCTCGTGATCTCCTCCTATGACCGCGATGCGGCGAGCCCACGGCACATGGTGGTGCTCAAGCCTTCGGCCATCGATCCCGATGCGCTTGGGCGCCCCGCTCAGGTACCGCGCTACGGGCCTGCGCAGCTTCCGCGCCTTGCCGGCCTGCTCATCGGCGGCAATGCCGGTCCCTTCCGCTACCGCAGCGCCGAATGGGAGCGGCTGCTCGACTTCGCGCGCGCGGTGTCCAAGGCCTGGAGCACGCGCTGGCTTGTCTCCACCTCGCGGCGGACGCCGCCTCACCTCGGCGACCGCATCACCGAGTTGGCAAAAGACGAGAGCGTGGTCGCGCGCTTCATCGATTACCGCAGCGCGGGCCCCGGCACGCTGCCGGAGGTCTTTGCCTCAGCGGAGGTGATCGTCTGCACCGAGGATTCGAGCACCATGATCTCCGAAGCCGTGTCGGCGCGGCTGCCCGTGATTGGTGTGGCGCCCGCCGCGCACCGCTTCACCGACGAGGAGGAAGCCTACCGGGAGTTTCTCATCCGCAACGGCTGGTGCCGCGTGCTGCCCATCGCGGCGCTGACGCCTGAGAGTTTCGCGGTTGCGCTTGCCGAGATCGAACCGCTCAAGGAGAACCCGCTCGATGCGCTGGCGGCGCTGTTGAAACAGCGCCTGCCCGCGCTGTTCTCAGCCATTGAGTCCGGCGCAGCGATTGGTTAGAAGCGGGCTCCAACTTCCTGCACCCCATGCCAAGCGAGCTTCGGGAGACCCATGGCCAGCCCGCAATATGTCTATGTCATGAACAAGCTGTCCAAGACCTATCCGGGCGGCAAGCAGGTGCTGAAGGATGTGACCCTCGCCTTCCTGCCCGGCGCCAAGATCGGCGTGGTCGGTGTCAACGGTGCGGGCAAGTCCACGCTGTTGCGCATCATGGCGGGGGAGGAGACCGAGTTCCTCGGCGAGGCTTGGGCCGCCGACGGCGTGAGCGTCGGCTATCTGGCGCAGGAGCCGAAGCTTGACCCCGCCAAGGACGTCACCGGCAACGTCATGGAGGGCGTGGCGGCGAAAAAGGCGAAGCTCGACCGCTATAACGAGCTCGCCATGAACTATTCCGACGAGACCGCCGAGGAGATGGCGGCGCTCCAGGACGAGATCGATGCGCAAGGGCTCTGGGACCTCGACGCCCAGGTGGAGCAGGCCATGGATGCGCTTCGCTGCCCGCCTGGCGATGCCGCGGTCGACACGCTGTCGGGCGGCGAGAAGCGGCGCGTGGCGCTTTGCCGCTTGCTGCTGTCCAAGCCCGACATCCTCCTGCTCGACGAGCCCACCAACCATCTCGACGCGGAGAGCGTGGCGTGGCTCGAGCATCATCTACGCGACTATCCGGGCACTGTGGTCATGGTCACCCACGACCGCTATTTCCTCGACAACATCACCGAATGGACGCTTGAGCTCGATCGCGGGGCTGACATCCCCTATCACGGCAGCTATTCCTCCTGGCTCGAGCAGAAGCAGAAGCGGCTCGAGGTCGAAGGCAAGCAAGACGCGGCGAAGGAGCGGACGCTTCAGCGCGAGCTCGACTGGATCAGGGCGAGCCCCAAGGCGCGCCAGGCGAAGTCCAAGGCGCGCATCTGCGCCTATGACGAGCTCCTGGCGGAATCGGTGCGCGACAAGATGGGCAAGGCGCAGATCACCATTCCCCCGGGCCCCCGGCTCGGCGACGTCGTCATCGAGGCGAACCATATTGAGAAGGCCTTCGGCGACACGTTCCTCATCGACGATCTTTCCTTCAAGCTGCCGCCCGGCGGCATCGTCGGCGTGATCGGCCCGAACGGCGCCGGCAAGACGACGCTGTTCCGCATGATCGTGGGCCAGGACAAGCCCGACAATGGCGAGATCCGCGTGGGCGACACGGTGAAGCTCGGCTATGTCGATCAGTCCCGCGATACCCTCGACGGCAAGAAGACCGTGTTCGAGGAGATTTCCGGCGGCAACGACGTGATCAAGCTTGGGGCAAGAGAGGTGCCGTCGCGCGCCTATGTAGGCTGGTTCAACTTCAAGGGGCCAGACCAGCAGAAGAAGGTCGGCCAGCTCTCGGGCGGAGAGCGCAATCGAGTCCAGCTCGCCAAGATGCTGAAATCAGGGGCCAATCTGATCCTGCTGGACGAGCCCACTAACGACCTCGACGTCGAGACGCTGTCATCGCTCGAAGCCGCACTCGAGGACTTTCCCGGCTGTGCCGTGATCATCAGCCACGACCGCTTCTTCCTCGACCGCGTCGCCACCCACATTCTGTCGTTTGAAGGCGACAGCCATGTCGAATGGTTCGAGGGCAATTTCGAGTCCTATGAGGAGGACAAGAAGCGGCGCTTGGGCGAGGACGCCGTGATCCCGAAGCGGATCAAATACAAGAAATTCGCGCGAGGGTAGGGCGTCTCAGCCCTACTTCCCCTCGAGCGCATCCCAGGTTTTTGCCCCGACGATGCCATCGGCCGAAAGCTCCCGGTCGGCCTGGAAGCGCATGACGGCTAGCTCGGTCGCGGCTCCGAAGTCCTCATCGATGGCGAGCGGGAACTTCACTTTCTGCAGGAAGATCTGCGGCTGGCCCACCGCCTCGCCGGTAGAGCCCCGCCGCAAGACCGGCCGCGCATCTGGCGTGGCGCCCGAGAGCTGGATGCCTTCGAGGCGCCCGGCCTCCTTGGCTTTGCGGGTGTAGGTCCCGCGGTCTTCCAGTCCATTCCTGCCGCCATTGACCTTCTTCGTCACGGCGACGAGATCGTCGCGATCGCAATCCAGATTGATTTTGTGTCGCTTCCAATATTCGCAGGCGATCTGCAGGGACAGCGCGGGCTCGGTCGCCATCTCCGGATGGCCTTCAAGGTGGAGGTTCAGAGCCTTGCCATAGTCGTGGTAATTTGCCCGGCCGGTGAGTTGTAGCAGGCCGCGTCCCTTGTAGCGGCGCCGGCGCCTTTTTTTACGTTGCCGAGGTCGCTGCGCCCCTCATAGGCATCCCCACTGGCAAACTCTTGCGTCGTCCGGAAGCCGGCGGATTCGTGACAGGTCTGTCCCAAGAAATGAGCAATACGCAACCTCGTGTCGATGCCAAGACCGGGCTGATCGCTTTGCCGCCCTGCATTCGCACCTGCGAAATGCGGAGCGATTTCGAGCATAAATTTACCGTCGATCGGAATCATCGAGTCGCTTCCTCCTTGTCCGGCTGCACGCATTAATTACCATGCAAAGTTGTACATGTGGATAAAATTCTACCATAGGCTGCGACTGTTCTTCCTGCGCGGCTGCGGCAACACGTCTTGCGCCGCCGAGACAAGACGTATAAACATATCTTTATGTCAGGTACCCAAGCCCAGGCCTCTCCGGAAGGCCTGTCCCGTATCCAAGCCCTCGGCGTGCTCCGCGCCGCCGGTGAGGCGACGCGGCTCCGCATCCTCGCGCTCCTTGCCAAGGGCGAGCTGAATGTCAAGGACCTCACCCAAATCTTGGGGCAAAGCCAGCCGCGCATCAGCCGCCATCTCAAACTGATGGCGGAGGCTGGCCTGATTGGACGCTTCCGCGAGGGGAGCTGGGTGTTCTTCCGCTTGGCCGAGACCGGCGGCGAGGCAGCGCTCGCGGCCGCCATCGTGGCAAGCCTTGATCCCGCCGACCCCGTCTTTGCCCGCGATCAGGCCAGGGCTTCCGCCGTGCAGAAGGCGAGGGAAGAGGCGGCACAAGCCTATTTCAAGGTGCATGCTGGCGAGTGGGACAGGATCCGCACGCTCCACGTCGCCGAGAGCCAGGTCGAGGCCGCCATGTATGAGGCGCTGGGGCCTGGTCCCTTCTCGCTTCTGGTCGATCTCGGCACCGGGACCGGGCGCATGCTGGAGCTGTTCGCTCCCCGCGCCTCTCGCGCGCTCGGCTTCGATCTCAATCACGACATGCTGGCCTATGCCCGCATAAAGCTCAAGCGCGCCGGTCTCGCCCACGCGCAAGCCCGCCACGGCGATCTCTACAATGTGCCGCTTCCCGACCAGTCGGCCGATGCCGTCATCCTGCACCAGGTGCTGCACTTCCTCGACGACCCTGCCGCAGCGATCGCCGAGGCGGCGCGGCTGCTCAAGCCCGGCGGCAAGCTGCTCGTGGTCGACTTCGCTCCCCATGAACTCGAATTCCTGCGCGAGCAATCGGCGCATCGGCGCCTCGGCTTTTCCGGCGATCAGCTCAAGCGCTGGCTGCAGGAGGCGGGCGTCGCCGTCGAGCGTCAGCGCGACCTTGCACCGGGCGCAAGTGCTGCACCCGAGACGCTCACAGTCTCGCTTTGGCTGGGCGCTAGGCCGCCCGCGTCTGCGCCGAAGAAGAAAAAGGCCAGTTCCGTGGAGTTCGCCGCGTGATGCTCGCTTCCCCGAACCGTAAAAGCCGCTTTCTCGGCCATGGCGACATCGACGTCTCCTTCGAGTTCTTCCCGCCCAAGACGGAAGCCATGGACGAGACGCTCTGGCGCTCCATCCGGCGGCTCGAGCCGCTCAATCCGAACTTCATCTCGGTGACCTATGGCGCCGGCGGCTCCACCCGCGAGCGCACCCACGCTATCGTCGCCCGCATCCTCAAGGAGACCTGTCTCACGCCCGCCGCCCATCTCACCTGCGTGGATGCGACGCGCGAGGAGGTGAATGCGGTCATCAAGGACTATTGGGACATCGGCGTGCGCCATATCGTGGCGCTGCGCGGCGATCCCGCTGGCGGCGTGGGCCAGCTCTACACCCCTACGCCCGGCGGCTATATCAACGCCGCCGACCTCACCGCCGGCATCAAGGCCNTCGCGCCATTCGAGGTCTCCGTGGCGTGCTATCCGGAGAAGCATCCGGAATCGCCCTCCGTCGATGCCGATATCGACATGCTCTGGGCCAAGATCGACGCGGGTGCCATCCGCGCCATCACCCAATTCTTCTTCGATAACGAAGTTTTTTTCCGCTATCTCGACCGGGTCCGCGCGCGCGGCATCACCATCCCGATCGTGCCCGGCATCATTCCCATCCATAATTTCCGTCAAGTGTCGGGCTTCGCGCTGAAATCGGGGACGAGCGTGCCCGACTGGCTCGGCCACCGATTCGATGGTCTCGATAACGACCAGGAGACGCGGCACCTCGTCGCGGCGGCGGTCGCGGCCGAGCAGGTGATGGGGCTGGCCGATCAGGGCATCACCGAGTTTCATTTCTACACGCTGAACCGCGCCGACCTCGTCTATGCCATCTGCCATCTGCTCGGCTTGCGCCCGGTCGCGACCGAGGCAAAAGCGAGGGCCGCGTCATGACCCGCGACGAACGCATCGCCGCGCTGAAGCGGGAGGCAAGGACGCGCATCCTGATCCTCGACGGCGCCATGGGCACTATGATCCAGCGCTATAGGCTGGATGAGGCGGGCTATCGGGGGACGCGTTTCAAGGACCATCGCCACGATCTGAAGGGCAACAACGATCTGCTTGTGTTGACCCAGCCGCACATCATCAGCGAGATCCATAACGCCTATTTGGAGGCAGGCGCCGACATCATCGAGACCAATACCTTCAATTCGCAGGCCATCTCCCAATCCGATTATGGGTTGGACTCCATCGCACATGAGTTGAATGTCGCTGCCGCCAGGCTCGCCCGCGAGGCGGCTGACGTTTGGACGGCGCGGACGCCGGACAAACCCCGCTTCGTCGCGGGCGCCATCGGCCCCACCAACCGCACCGCGTCGATCTCCCCCGACGTGAACAATCCCGGTTTCCGCAATGTGAGCTTCGATGTGCTTGTTCAGGCCTATGCCACGCAGGCGCGCGGACTGATCGAGGGCGGCGTGGACATCATTCTGATCGAGACGATCTTCGATACGCTGAATGCCAAGGCCGCGGGCTTCGCGGTCGAGCAGATCTTCGACGAGATGGGGGTCGAGCTGCCGATCATGCTGTCCGACACCATCACCGATCTCTCCGGGCGCAATCTGTCTGGCCAGACGCCTGAGGCCTTCTGGTATTCGCTGAAGCACCTGCGGCCCTTCTCGGTGGGCTTGAACTGCTCCTTCGGCGCCGAGCAGCTGCGTCCGGCCGTGGCCGAGATCGGCGCGGTCGCCGATACGCTGATCAGCGTCTATCCGAATGCGGGCCTTCCTAACGAGATGGGCGAATATGACGAGACGCCAAAGCACATGGCGGGGCTGCTCGAGCAATGGGCGAAGGACGGCCTGATCAACATCGTCGGCGGCTGTTGCGGCACCACGCCCCAGCATATCCGCGCCATCGCCGAGGCCGTTGCCAAATATCCGCCGCGCCACGTGCCGGAGGTCCCGCACAAACTGCGCCTCTCGGGCCTCGAGCCCTTCGTGCATGGGTGAAGGGGCGCATTCATAATGACCAATGCGGCGCAAAATTTTGTCATGGTGGGCGAGCGGACCAACGTCACTGGCTCCGCCAAGTTTCGCAAGCTGATCGAGGCCGGCGACTATGCGGGCGCGGTGGAGGTCGCGCGCGATCAGGTGGCCAACGGTGCCAACATGCTCGACGTCAACATGGACGAAGGCATGCTCGACTCCGAAGCTGCCATGGTGACCTTCCTCAATTTGCTCGCGGCGGAGCCCGATATTTCGCGGGTGCCCATCATGATCGACTCATCGAAATGGTCGGTGATCGAGGCGGGGCTCAAATGCGTGCAAGGCAAGTCCGTCGTCAATTCGATCAGCATGAAGGAAGGCGAGGGGCCCTTTCTGGAGCAGGCCAGGAAAGTCCGCCGCTATGGCGCGTCGGTGGTGGTGATGGCCTTCGACGAGCAAGGCCAGGCGGAGACCGCGGAGCGCAAATTCGAAATCTGCAAGCGCGCCTATAAACTCCTCACCGAGAAGGTAGGCTTCCCGCCGGAAGACATCATTTTCGACCCCAACATCTTCGCCGTCGCCACCGGCATCGAGGAGCACAGCAATTACGCGCGTGCCTATATCGACGCAACCCGGCGCATCAAGGCTAAGCTCCCTTACGTGCACGTCTCCGGCGGCGTCTCCAACCTCTCCTTCGCCTTTCGCGGCAATGAGCGGGTGCGCGAGGCGATGCATTCGGTGTTCCTCTATCACGCCATCCAGGCCGGCATGGATATGGGCATCGTCAATGCCGGCCAGCTCGCCCTCTATGACGACATCGAGCCCGGCTTACGCGAGCTCGTCGAGGACGTCATCCTCAATCGCCGCGCCGACGCGACTGACCGCCTGCTCGAGGCCGCCGAGCGTTATCGGGGCGGGGGCGCGCAGAAACGCGAGATCGATCTTGCCTGGCGCGACAAGCCGGTCGGGGAACGCATCACCCACGCGCTGGTGCATGGCATCGGCAGCTTCATCGAGCAAGACACCGAGGAGGCGCGCGCCAAAGCCGAGCGCCCGCTGCATGTCATCGAAGGCCCGCTGATGGCCGGCATGAGCGTGGTCGGTGATCTGTTCGGCGCAGGTAAAATGTTCCTGCCGCAGGTGGTGAAGTCCGCCCGAGTGATGAAGCAGGCCGTCGCCTATCTCATGCCCTTCATGGAGAAGGAGAAGGAGGAGCTTGGGCTCGCGCAAGGGGAGCCTGCCGGCAGGATCGTGCTCGCGACGGTGAAGGGCGACGTGCACGACATCGGCAAGAACATCGTCGGCGTCGTGCTCCAATGCAACAATTACGAGGTGATAGATCTCGGCGTCATGGTGCCGGCGCAGAAGATCCTCGACACCGCGCGGGAGCGGAAGGTGGACATTATCGGCCTTTCCGGCCTGATCACGCCGTCACTCGACGAGATGTGCCACGTGGCGGCCGAGATGGAGCGTGAGGGCTTCGACCTGCCGCTTCTGATCGGCGGCGCCACCACGAGCCGCGTGCATACCGCAGTCAAGATCAGCCCGAATTACCACCGCAGCCAGGCCATATACGTCACCGACGCAAGCCGTGCCGTAGGCGTGGTGTCGAGTCTGATGTCGGCGGACGAGCGCCCCCGCACGATTGCGCGCGTGCGCGAGGAATATACGAGCATGGTGGCGTCGCACGCCCGCGGGAAGGCTGAGAAAAGCCGCACGTCGCTGGCGCAAGCACGCGCCAATCGCTTGCAGCTCGATTGGGCCGCTTATGTGCCGCCGCGTCCGACCTTCCTCGGCACACGCGCGTTCCGCGCCTATGACCTCGCCGAGCTCGCCCGCTATATCGACTGGACGCCGTTCTTCCAGGCCTGGGAGCTGAAGGGCCCATACCCACGCATCCTGGAGGACGACAAATATGGCGAGGCCGCGCGCCATCTGTTCGAGGACGCGCAAACCATGCTGAAGCAGCTCGTCGCGGAAAAATGGCTTGTCGCCAACGCGGTTGTGGGCTTCTGGCCGGCGAACAGCGTCGGCGACGACATCGAGCTCTACGCCGATGAGACGTGCACGAAAGTGCTCGCCACCCTACACACGCTCCGCCAGCAGATGGCGCGGGAAGCGGGGCGCGCCAACCTAGCCCTCGCCGATTTCGTGGCGCCGAAGGAAACCGGAGTGGCCGACTATATTGGTGGCTTTGCCGTCACCGCCGGCATCGGCGAGGAGGATTTGGCGCGGCGCTTCGAGCGCGCCAATGACGATTACTCCAAGATCATGGTGAAGGCGCTCGCCGACCGGTTGGCCGAGGCCTTTGCCGAGGCCTTGCATGCGAAGGTGCGCCGCGAGCTTTGGGCCTATGCGCCAGGCGAGACGCTCTCCAACGAAGAGCTGATCGCCGAGAATTATGCCGGCATCCGGCCCGCGCCGGGCTATCCGGCGCAGCCCGACCACACCGAGAAGCGCACTTTGTTAAAGCTGCTCGACGCCGAGCAGGCGACGGGCTTAAAGCTCACCGAATCTTGCGCCATGTGGCCGGCCGCTGCCGTCTCCGGCCTCTATTTCGCCAACCCCGAGAGCCGCTATTTCGGCGTCGGCAAGATCGGGCGCGACCAGGTCCAAGACTACGCCGCGCGCAAGGGCTGGACCCTGGAAGAGGCTGAGCGCTGGCTTGGACCCAGCCTCAATTACGATCCGAAGCGGATCGCCGATGCGGCCGAATGAAGGTTGGAAACGGGAAAGGCTCAGATCATCCCGAGGATGATCGCCGCCACAAACGCGAATGACACCAAAGCCATGATGGCAGTCACGGTACCGGTAAGCTCCAAGGGAAGCCTCCTCTCCGATCGTTGCGTCTTTGGCTCTAAGGGGGCGATTTTAAGGACTTTCTGTGACGCCCGCCAAGCTCTTTTTACTAGGGCACTAAACGCTTCAATAGAAGATCGGTTCCCCTGGTTCGATCGCTGCTTGGCGAAATCCTTACGGGGAGCCCCGCGAGAATGGTAAACAGGTGTCGATTCGAGAGGGGTGCGCCGGGGTCTGTACCGGCCCGTACCCATCGATCAGCTGCCGCCTTCCACACTTTTTTGGCCGCAGCGGCAACAAAATCCCGGCGCTCTGTTAAGCTAAGAGCTTGCCCGTAGGATTAAGAGGCGAAGGGGCCTGAACGCCCCTGATTGGGAGGAGAAAAAGGGATGAGGTTCGTCGGCATCGCGGGGCTCGGTGTCCTGGGCGTGATCTGCGCCACTCCGGCCTTCGCTCTCAGCATCTTGAATGTGGATCCCGATCCTCACACCATCACCGTGACCGTTGGCAGCGACACCAAGCAGCTGACCCTCGCGCCGGAGAAGGAGGTCGATGCGCCTTGCGGGGATGGCTGCAAGGTCAAGCTCGAGAATGGGGAAGAGTACGATTTGAAGGGCGGCGAGGCGATCTCCATCGAGGACGGAGTCATCTTTGTCGATTCCTCGCCCGACGCTAACGCCGAGGACGCTCCCGACATCGATCCCGATGCGACGCCGGCAGACGACGACTCCCAAGGCGCGGGCGCCTCGCCGGACGAGTCTGCGCCCAAGGCTGCCTCGGACGCGTCTGCGTCAGCCAAGTCTGCGTCGCCTCCACAATAGCGCCGGTCGTCACGGGCAATCCCGAAGCGGATATTTGCGCAACAGGATTTCGTCATAGCCGTCGGCGACGAGGCCGGGCAGCGTTGCCGCGGGCCGGAAGCCATGGCGCGCGTAGAGGCGCAAACCCCGCGCGTTGAACGACGAGGCGCAGACCCAGAGATTGCGCGCCTGATGTCGAAGCGCCTCGCGCTCGAACCAGGCCATGATGCTCGACCCGATCCCTTTGCCTTGCGCCTGCGGCAGCAATGCGAGCAGCTCGAGATATGGCCCTTTGAGCCAGGGATGGCGCACCGACACCACGCCGGCCTCAGTGTCCCCCACACCGACCAAATAACGGCTCACCCCTCCGTCCGGACGTGCCAGGAACGCGGCGAGCGTCTCGGCTGGATAGTTGATCACCGACCAGGGCTCCATGGCCGCGATCGCCGCGGCGAGACGAGCGCAAGAGCGCAGCTCGAGCGGCTCGAGACGCGCGCCGCCAAGACGCGCAGCGTCAAGCTCAATTGGGCTCGTTGAAAATGGAGAGGAGGTCATGGCTGCCCTTGCGCGGCGACGAATGAGCGATGCGCGTCGCGTCGCCGGGCCTGTTCTCATAGCAGCTCTGCGCGATGATTGGCTTGCCGGCGGCGATCAGCTCGCTCACCGTGACGAAGCTGTAGCCCTTTTCCTTCAGCTTCGGCAGCGCGATGGCCAGAGCATCCGCCGTGTTGTGACCCCGGCCATTGGCATGCGCCACGATTATGGCCCCGGGATGCGCTTTGGTTAGGATCGTGCTGACGATGGTCTTGGCGGAAACGAGCGGATCCGGATCGCCGGTGACGACGTCCCATTGCACGGTTAGCAGCCCAGCATCGCCGGCGGCGGCGAGCGACCTAGCGTTACAGCGGCCATAAGGGAAGCGGAGCAGCGTGATCCGCTCCGGCGGCTCGGGGTTCGCCGCGCCCACAAGGCATTGGCGCGAAGTAAGCTTGTCTTTGGCGCGGATATAGGCCGCGTCGGTGAGATTGATCTCCTCGCCAAGCGTGGCGTCGTTCACTTGGGAGAGGTCGTAATGCCGCAAGCCATGGCTGCCCACTTCGAACAGCGGATCGGCGATCAGCTGCTGCGCCCGCTCGGGATGCGTCTCCATCCATTTGCCGCCAGCGAAAAAGGTGGCCTTGATCCCTTGCGCGCGCAACAGATCCACGATGCGGCCGTCATAGCCCGAGACATAGCCGTTCTCCTCGCAAAGATCGAAGGTGAGCGCGATTAGCTTCTCACCCGGCAGCAGCGCGACGCTGCGGATCGAGCCGCGCAGCGGTGGCGGCACGGCCGTGGTGGGCGGCAGCGTCACTTGCTTGAGCGGCGTCAGATCGAGCGGGTGAGGGGAGTGCACAAGTTGCAACTCTGCAGCGGTGCCGGCGAGCGCTTGCGGCGTCCAGCACTGTTGCGGTGGCACGGGATCTTCGGCGAATGCGGCGGCGCTGCCCAAAAGCGGCAGCAGTGCCAAGATCATGACGCGAGCAAGACTCATGGATAGGCCTGCTGAACTTCGCGCAAGCTTGGTCATCGGCATGTGGCGCGTCAATGACATGGTCCTGCGTCCGTTTGGCGCCTCCTCCGCAGGCCGGGCCAGAGTTATTTGCCAGGGTCTTTCGCCACGGCATTGCCCGGGGCTTTGGCTACGGCATTGCCCG
>JGI12270J11330_10001209_pt1 | contig 19301 bp, 15 predicted proteins | sample PeaSoiMetSII2010_FD_11330 | JGI IMG/M metagenome (IMG submission 11330)
CGTAATAGACAAGCTCGGCGTATCGTCCCGAAAGCGCCTGCTGGAAGTGGGAGGTTTCCCGGTCAAGAGTAAGCCGCTCCAGTTCGCGGTGCGCGGTAACCAGCAGAGTGCCGCCCGGGGTTTCATAGGCGCCGCGCGATTTCATTCCCACCAAACGATTCTCGACGAGATCCGTGCGGCCCACGCCATGTGCCGCGGCAATGTCGTTTAATGCATTGAGAAGCGCGACGGGCGCGAGCTGCTTGCCGTTCACAGATACGGGGACACCCGCTTCAAAGCCGATCTCCACCTCCTCCGGTTTGTCCGGAGCCTGTTCTGGCGAAACAATCCACTGCCACATGGATTCACGTGGCTCATTCGCGAGATCTTCGAGATCTCCGCCCTCGTGACTCAGGTGCCAGATGTTGCGGTCGCGGCTGTAAATATTGGCGCGGCTTTGTTCCACCTGGACGTGGTGCTTATGAGCGTAGGCAATCGCGTCCTCACGCGAGTCGATGGCCCACTCGCGCCACGGGGCGATGATGGGGAGGTGCGGAGCNATGGCTTTGTAGGCCAGCTCAAAGCGGACCTGGTCATTGCCCTTNCCGGTNCAACCATGGGANAGNCCATCGGCACCGAGTTGCAGGGCGAGTTCGGCCTGACGCTTGGCCAGGACGGGACGCGCCATGGACGTGCCGAGCAGGTAGGTGTGCTCGTAAACAGCGCCAGCCCGGAGTGTGGGCCAGATGTAGTCGCGGACGAATTCCTCCTGCAGGTCTTCGACGTAGGCGGTGGATGCGCCGGTGGCGAGCGCCTTTTTGCGCGCTGCTTCGAGATCTTCCTGCTGGCCAACGTCTCCGATCATGGCAATCACTTCACAGCCGTAATTTTCGCGGAGCCACGGAATGATGATGGACGTATCCAAGCCGCCGGAATAGGCAAGAACGACTTTCTTTGGTTTATGCACTTGCGGGGTCACTGGGTTTTCTCCTAAGGATGCCAAAAGGGATCAGGAATACAGCGCGTGCAGAATGGCCTTTTGCACGTACATGCGGTTTTCGGATTGTTTGAGCACAATGGACGCCGGGCCGTCGAGAACTTCGTCGGTCACTTCCGCGCCGCGGTGTGCCGGAAGGCAATGCATGAAAAAAGCGCCGGGCGCGGCTTGCTCCATGAGCTTGCGATTGACCTGGTAGGCCTTGAAGACGTTGCGGCGTACCTTTTCTTCGGCCTCGAAGCCCATGCTGGTCCAGGAATCGGTGTACACGGCTTGCGCGCCCGCAACCGCTTCCGAGGGATTGGTGAATAGCTCGATGCGCGCGCGGGTTTCCTTGGCGACGCGCTTGGCGTCCGAGAGGACGTCCGGTGCGGGAGCGTAATTTGCCGGCGTGGCGATGCGGAAGTTCACGCCGAGGCGCGCCGCCAGGATCATGAGGGAGTGGCAGACATTATTGCCGTCGCCGACGTAAGCAAGCTTGAAGCCCTTGAGCGAGCCACACTTTTCCTCGAGGGTGAAATAGTCGGCGAGCGCCTGGCAGGGATGGAATTTATCGGAGAGCGCGTTGACCACGGGGATTTTGATGCTGGCCGCCATTTCTTCCAGAACGCGCTGTTCGTAAACGCGCGCGACGATGCCCTGCACCCAACACTCGAGGTTGCGGGCCACATCGGGGATGGATTCGCGTTCGCCCAGCCGCGCCTGGGTGTGATCGAGGAAGACCACATCGCCACCCATGCTTTGGATGCCGACCTCAAACGTGACCCGCGTGCGTAGGGAGGGCTTCTCAAAAATGAGAGCAATGTGCTTGCCGCGCAGGACCGAAGCGAAGCGCGACGCGCGCGCTTTGATGTCCGTGGTGCGCTGCATTAGCTCGTGCGTGTCCGCGGGCGACCATTCGGCGCCCGTGAGCAGGTCCTTGGCGATGGATACGGGGATCGTCAGTGATGCAGTCATTCGTTCATCTCCACAGGTATAAGAGTGTCAGACAGATGCTCCGGCCGAGTGTTCCACGGAAGAAAAGCCGCGCAGAACACGGGTGCCAGGAACAGCGGAAAAGGCCGGGTGGCCGGAAACACGCGAAAACAAGCTGGGGGCCAACGCAGCCGCAGCCGAATGGCCGCCTACAATATGAACTTCGCGAACGCCACCCTCGAGGGCGCGCTTGGCGGCTTCCAGCTTCAAAATCATGCCGCCGGAAACGACGCGCGAGTGCACCAGGTGGTCGATCTGTTCGCAGGAAATGGCCGAGAGGACTTTGTCGCCATCGAGGACGCCGGCGACATCGGTGAGGTACACGAGGTGGTCCGCATCGATGAACTCAGCACAGGCCGCAGCCATGTGATCGGCATTGATATTGTAGAGCTCGCCGTCCGCGCCCAGCCCGAGGCAAGGCGCAACTGGGGTTAGCTTCTCCTGCCAGAGCGATTCGAGAAAGCGCACATTGACGCTGGTGAGATAGCCCACATAGCCCAGGCTGCCTTCGACGTCGTCGTGAACGAGGGGCGCGGCCGAAAAGCAGGCCGCGTCGGCCGCGGAGATGCCGATGGCGGGTTGGCCTTCCGCGGAAATCGCGGCGGCGAGGCGTTTGTTGAGCAGCCCGGCAAAAACCATCACGGCGACATCGCGGGTTTCGCCATCGGTGACGCGCAATCCGGAGACGAATTTGCTTTCGATCCCAAGACGCTTCAGGGTAGCGGTGAAGAGGCGGCCGCCGCCGTGAACAACCAGGATTTCGTGGCCATGCCGCGCGAGATCGGCGACGTGGCGAGAGAGTTGCTGCACGGTGGCGGCATCTTCGAGCAAAGCACCCGCGAATTTGATGACAATTCTCATAGCAGTCCGGTCTGCTCCTCAAGTCCGAGCGTGAGATTCATGTTTTGCACGGCCTGCCCGGCCGCACCCTTCCCCAGGTTGTCCAGGCACGAAATGATGATCAGGCGTTGCCCATCGGTGTCCAGAACGAAGCCGATGTCGCAGAAATTTGTTTTCGTGACGTGCTGCAATTCCGGCAGGGAACCCGCTGGGGAGATGCGCACCATGGGGCGGCCCGCATAAAACTTCTTATAGAGTTCTTCAATGGCTTGCGGCGTGTGCGGCGCGGCCAGTGTGACGTAGATGGTGGAAAGGATGCCTCGCGCAACGGGAAGCAAGTGCGTTGAAAAAACCACCTGCGATTCCGGCAGGCCGGTGTGCTCGACAATTTCCGGCGTGTGGCGATGCGAGAAAAGATTGTAAGCGCGGAAATTTTCGCCCACCTCGACAAAATGGAGATCGCGCCGCGGCTCCTTGCCCGCGCCACTCGCGCCGGATTTGCAGTCGCAGATGACGTTTTGCGTGGGCGAGATGAGGCCTGCCTGCGTCAGCGGGCGCAGCGCGAGAATCACGCTGGTCGCATAGCAGCCCGGATTGGCGACGAGTTTCGCCCCCGGAATGCTGTCCCCGTAGAGCTCCGGCAAGCCGTAAACGGCGTCGCCAAGATGCGCCTGGTGCGGTGCGGGCAGCTTGTACCAGGAGGAGAACGTTTCCGCCGAGGAGAAGCGGAATGCCCCGCTCAGGTCGATCACACGCAAACCCGCATCGAGCAACTTCGGCCCAATCTCGGCCGAGACTTCGTGGGGCGTGGCGAGAAAAGCCGTACCGGCGGAATTTGCCGTGACCTCCTCGAAGGAAAGAGGTTTCAAAGGCGCCTCGCCCCAACCGCGCAACTGGGGAAAAAGCTCGGAGAGGCACTTTGCCCCCTTGGTATCGCGAACATAAAAGGTCGGCCGGGAAACNACGGGATGGCGCAGAAGGAGAGTAGCCAGCTCATAGCCCGTATAGCCGGTGACACCAATGACAGCGATGTGCCGGGGATCTCTCATTTCACCTGTGCTTCGATTTTTTTTTGCAGAGATTCCCGGGCCTTACGGCTGGGGGTAATGATCAGAACGGTGTCATCGCCGGCTATGGTACCGGCAATTTCGGGGAATCTTGCGCCGTCCACGGCAGCCGCAAGGGGCTGCGCGCCGCTAGGAGGCGTTTTGAGAACCAGGAGATTCTGCGCGGGCCGGATGTCCAGCAGGAATTCCCGGAGCGCGCGGGTAAGAGGAGGAATGGTGGCGGCATCTTCCGGCAGACCGGAGCCCGACTTGTAGCCCTCGTTGGTTTTAACGAGCTTCAATTCCTGCAAATCGCGGGAAAGGGTGGCCTGGGTCACGCGCAGCTTCTGCTGGGCCAGGCGGTGCCGCAGATCTTCCTGATTGGCGATGTGCCCGCCGGAAACCAGGCGGAGAATCTGTCCATGCCGAAATGTCTTCGTCGCGCTCATCGAAAATGCATTATGCAATGCACTGCATATTTATACAATTTTGGCGCGGGAGGTGTCAACACAATTGTCCCGGCTCATTGTGCTCTCCTGCGCACCCCGCGCCACCTCCCGCAATGGGCAATTGGACTATGATGGGGTTCTGCACGAACTCGCTCACGCGCATGCCAGGTTATGTGCATGCGCGGGGATCCTGCCGGAAAAGGAGCCAGCCATGAGCAATGAACGCAAACCGAAAAAACCGCGCGAAGAGTACCGCCTGCGCACGCGGCTGATCCACGGAAGCTTCGCCACCGGCCGCTGGGATTACGATCACCACGTGGTGCCGCCGCAATCGAGTTCCGCCACCTACCGGCTGTCTTCGGTGCACCGCGGGGCGCAGGGATTCATCGAATTTGCAACCCCGGAATCGCGCCGGGCGCCCATCTATATCTATGACCGGTTGGACGAGCCGAGCCGCGGCATGTTGGAGGAGAATCTGGCGGCGGCCGAAGGCGGTGAGGTTGCCGTCACCTTTGCGACGGGCATGGCGGCGGTGAGCGGGGCGCTGGGAATCCTCACGGCGAGCGGCGACCAGATCGTAGCGCACCAAGTCCTGTACGGATGCACCCACAGCCTGATGACAAGCTGGCTGCCACGCTACAAGATCCGCACGGATTTCTGCGATTTGTGCAACCCGGAAACACTTGCGAGCGTAGCCACAAAACACTGCCGTGTGGTTTATTTCGAGACGCCCGTTAATCCAACAATGGAACTCATCGATCTGCAGGCGGTACGGCGCGTGGTGGACCGGTTGAACACAGGAAGGCCGGACGGGGAAAGAATACGGATCGTGGTTGATAACACGTTTTCTACGCCATTTTGCCAGAGGCCGCTGGAACACGGCGTCGACCTGGTGGTACATAGCCTGACCAAGGATATCGGCGGGTTTGGCACGCAGATGGGCGGCGCAGTAATTGGCGCGAACGAGTACTTCAATCTGCTCATGCTCTATCGCAAGGACTTTGGAGGCGTCCTTTCGCCGACGAATGCGTGGCCCATCCTGGTGTATGGTTTGCCGACACTGGCTACGCGCATGGTGAACCAGCAGAAGAGCGCCATGCAGGTAGCGGAGTTCCTGCAGCGCCAAGCGAAGGTGGCGCGGGTGATTTATCCGGGGTTGCCCAACTTTCCGCAGCGCGATCTGGCGCGGCGGCAGATGACAACGCCGGACGGCGCTTTTGCGCCCGGCTGCATGTTGTACTTCGAGCTCAAGGGAGGGGAGGGCACTTCAAAGAGCGCTGCAGAGGCGGCCGAGCGATTTGTCGACTACGTCGCGGAGAAGTCCTACACGGTAACCCTTGCGGTGAGCCTGGGCCAGATCAAGACGTTGATCGAGAATCCCTTCTCCATGACGCACGCGGCGATCCCGGACGAAGAGAAAATCCGCTGCGGGCTACAGCCCGGAGGGATACGCCTCTCCCTCGGGTTGGAGGACTGGCACGATATCATCGCCGACCTGGAGGATGCCCTGGAAGTGGTCTGACCGAAAGGACAGGTAGGTACGGCTGCACGATTCGCAGCATCCCGCAGATCACTGCTGGATTTTTTGCTCAGAGAGTGTTACGAATCGGTCATCGCCTTTCTGCGCCGATGAATGAACTGTGCCATATCGGGGGATGCAAGCACGACGTGCCGGCCGCCCTGGCCGACGACAAGCTCTGCATCCTACATTTCACGCTGTCGTTGGAAGCGAGCTGCGCGGAGATGCGCCGCGAGACGGCCCTTGGGAACACGCCGCACGAACGCCAGCGCGAAATCATGCGGTTCATCACGGAGCATGGGGAGCGCCTGGCCAGGGTGGCCACCAGCGGCCTGCATTTAACGGATGATTTGAAAGCTCGCGTGCTGAGCACCTTTCTCACGCTGATGAATTTGCGCGAGAACCTGGATCGCGCGTCCATGCGCACACCGACTGGCCGCGGGGGATTTTCCCGCTAGTGCCGATCCAACTTGTTTCAGCAAATCCCTTCGAGAATACTCTCTCCGTGTTCGCATCGGATGTTTGGCCGGTCATTTGGCTCCAGTTGTTGGAACGGCACTAGCCTCCACAAACCAAGCTCGCATTCAGTTGGAATAAAACCGCGGGGTCCGGGCGAGATGCTGTTTGTCCATCGGAATGGCCCGGCCATCAATGAACCGGCATCTGGGGGGCTCGTAAGCCTGAGGCCCCCTCCTGCTTTTCGATGCAACAGCATTTCAAGCACATCCGGGGCGAGTATTTCTCAAGGAGCCGGTGGCTCACGTAAAATAGAGTTCCAGCCTTGGAATCTTCTTTCTTGTTAGCTCCAATGGCATTCGGAGAGGCAACGCCGCTGTGCTAGTGCCGTTCCAACTATTTGGGCCAAATGAAGGTCCAAGAACCCGACGCGAACACGGAGAGAGTATTCTCGAAGGGATGTGCTGCCACAAGTTGGAGTGGCACTAGCCTTCGTCTGAGTGAAGAAATAAATGAAAGTACGCTGGGTCAACAGGTTGCGAGGTCTGGCGCTCCTGGTCCTGCTTTTGGGAGGGGAGTCGGCGTGCGCCCAGACGCCGGAAAAAACGCCCGGTGAGAACGAGCCCGCTCCAAACGTGGTTGCCGTGCGGGTGGTGCGCGAGGATGGCAGCGTCCTGACAGCGAACCCTGGCGGCCTGGCCGTGGAAATCGGGAAACCCCTGCAGCGTGGCCAAGTGGCCGCAAGCATCCGGACTATCTATCAAAGCGGCGATTACGCTGATCTGCGCGCCGAGGTCACGCGCGAAGCGGGAGGATTACGGCTGGATTTCGTGGCACGCGAAAACTTGTTTATCAACCAAGTGGCCATCGAAGGACTTAAAGCGCCACCCTCGGACGCCTCCGCAGCGGCGGCGATGCAATTGTCGCTGGGGCAGACGTACCGCGCAGCAGATATAGATGACGCCATCAATCGGCTGAAGGAGGCCTTGCGCGAGGAAGGATTGTATCAGACAAAAGTGATGGCGGAGCCTAAGGCTCATCCAGAGACGCACCAAATGGACGTGATCGTGCACGTAGAGTCAGGGCTGCGGGTGCGCCTGCGGAATATCGAGTTGCTCAACAATACGCACTACCCGGAAGCCCAGCTACTGAATCTTTTCAAGCTGAAGCGTGGGAGCGAACTGACCGTCACACGAGTGCAGCAGGGCACCGAGCGCATCCGGAAATACCTGGAAAAGCGGGGCCACTTGAGCGCCCGGGTTTCGGTCAGACGCGGCGAGTACAGCGCTCAGGGGAACACGCTGCCCTTAACTCTCGAGGTGACGGAAGGGCCGCGTGTCCTGGTGGAGGTGGTTGGCGCAAAATTCTCCAAAGGCACGCTGAAGAAACTCGTCCCAGTGTTTCAGGAAGGCTCGGTGGATACGGACTTGCTTGAGGAAGGAAAGCGCAATTTGCGGGAACGATTGGAGCGCGAGGGGTACTTCGACGCGACGGTGGATTATGCCAAGGCGGAACGCGAGGTCGGCGGGAAGAAGTCGGACTGGAAAGGATCTGAGGAGGTAATCACCTATACGGTGAATCGGGGCGATCTTCACAAATTGCTGCGTATTGAGTTCAGCGGGAACCGCTATTTCAGCACATCCCTGCTGCGCAGCCGGCTGAACATTGCGCCCAGTTCGTTCGAGATTCGAGCGCGATTCAGCCGCCGGCTGCTGGATTCGGATGTGCTGTCGATGCAAAGTTTATATGCGGCCAACGGGTTTCTTTCCGCCAACGTGGAAGGAAAGATACAGGACGACTTCCAAGGGAGGAGGGGCGACCTGGTGATCCGGTTTGTGATCCAGGAAGGCAAGCAGACACTGGTCTCGAGCCTATCCGTCGAGGGCATGAAAGCCATAACGGAAAAGGAAATCCGCGGCGTTATCGGCTCTCTGCCGGGCCAGCCCTACTCGGACATCAACGTGGCGACGGACCGTGATAATATTCTGGCCCTCTACTTCAACCAGGGCTTCCCCAACGCGCAATTCTCCTGGACCGCGGAACCCGACAAAGCGCCTCTCGATGAAGGAAAAGCCGCAAAAGGAAATCCAGCCAGCGAGGATTCCGCGGAGGCGCAAGCCGCCAGACAGGAGTACCACATCGAGCGCGCGGAGCCCATGCGGCTGGTGTACAAGGTCGAGGAAGGTTCGCAGATTCGCGTGCGCCGCGTGCTCCTGACGGGATACGAGCGCACGCGTCCGCGGGTGATCGGCCGCGAGGTGAAGGTAAAACCGGATCAGCCGCTGCGCGAAGGAGATGTGGTGGAGTCCCAGCAGAAACTCTACAACCTGGGAATTTTCAACCGGGTGACCATCGAGCCGCAAAACGCCGCGGGTACCGATCCCCAGAAAGATGTCGTTGTCCTCGTGGAAGAAGCCAAACGTTACACCATCGCGTATGGCGGGGGCTTCGAAGTACAGCGCCTGGCCAGCACGAACAATCCGACGGGCGGACAGGTGGAGGCCGCGCCGCGCGGCATTCTGGAAATCTCCAAGCAAAACCTGACCGGCCGCGCCGATTCTCTGACCCTAAAATTGCGGGGCAGCACGATTCAGGGGCGCGCGCTCCTCGCATATTCTGCGCCGAATACCTTCAACAATTCCAAACTCAGCTTGCAAGCCACTGCCTATTTCGAAAAATCGCAGGACATCAACACCTTTTCGCAGACACGCTATGAAGGGAACCTGCAGCTCACGGAGCAGATCTCCTCGCGCTCTTCCATACTGTATCGCTACGCGTTCCGCAAAATAACGGTAAGCAATCTGAACATCCAGCCAGACGAGATTCCTCTCTTTAACCAGCCAACGCTTGTTTCGCAATTCGGGGTGACGTGGTTCCGCGACACGCGGGACAATCCGGCAGATGCAACAAAAGGAAGTTTCAACAGTGCGGACGCGAGTCTTGCCGCCACCAAGATCGGATCCAGCGCCAGTTTTGCCCGCTTTTTCTTTCAGAATTCGACCTACACGCCCATCAAACGAGGCTGGAGCTTTGCGCGCTCAACCCGTTTGGGCATCCTGGTGCCGTATGGCGATACCGTCTCCTTAACTTTTCCTGCGCCGACTGCGCCGCCGCTCCCAGAGGTCATCCCTTTGCCGGAGCGCTTCTTTGCGGGCGGCGGAACTTCTCTGCGGGGCATTGCGCTGAATCAAGCGGGCTCACGCGATTCCTCAACGGGTTTTCCGGTTGGCGGCCAAGCGGTCCTGATCTTCAATCAGGAATTGCGGTTTCCGCTCAAGCTGCCCTTTGTGGGCACGGGCCTTGGAGGTACGCTCTTCTACGATGGAGGCAACACCTATAGCCGGCTGACACGGATGACCTTCCGCTGGTCGTCGCCCGATCCAGTCTTCAAGACGGCATATCCGGGATACCCCCCGGGGCGTTTCAATCCTACGCAATGCGTGGAGAATTGCAGCAACGAGCTGAACTACTTTTCGCACACCATCGGTGTGGGATTGCGTTACGCAACACCGGTCGGGCCGATCCGCATTGATGTCGGCTATGAACTGAACCGGCCGCAATTCGTCATCCCTTGCAAGAACGGGGCAGTACCCTGTCAGGAAGCGACACGCTTGCCGGCCATCGAGATCTTCTTCAATTTGGGGTCAAGTTTCTAATGCCACGCCGTGNGTTAATGCTGAGCTCAATTCTGGCCGTGTTGATGGCCAGCAAAGCCGCGCCGTCGCAGGAGGTCATTGACCGGGTCGCGGCGCATGTGGAAAGCGACATCATCCTCCTCAGCGATGTGCGCACGCTGGGGCGCTATCAACTGTTCATCGAGGGCAAGTCGGAAAGCGACGCGCAAATTCTGGATCGGCTGATCGATCAGTGGATCGTGCGCAATGAGGCCGATGCAGCCCGCTACCCGCAACCCTCAACGGAAGAAGTGCAGCGTAGCCTGGCGCGCCTCGAGCGGTCTTTTTCTTCACCTGCTGAGTTTGAGGATCGCAGGCGGCAGAGCGGGCTGAGCAGCGAGGAGTTGCTGGCGGTAGTGAAGTCGCAGCTCTACCTGAGCAATTACCTGGACACAAGATTTCGGCCCTCGATCCAGATCGAAGAAAAAGACGTGGAAGAGTTTTACAAAGCGCGGGTGGTGCCTAGGGCGGAAGCGCGGGGCCAGACCCCGCCGGCACTCGAAGCCGCGCGTGATTTCATCCAGGAAGCCCTGGTGCAGCGGGCCATCGATGAGCAAGCTGACCGCTGGCTGAAGGAAAGCAGGTCGCGGATTCGCGTGGAGAATGTGTTGAACGAGAGCAAGCCATGAGCAAAGAATCGCGCTGGCGGAAAATTCTTTGGCTAGAGCATGTCCTTTGGGTGCTGGGGACTTGGACCTTGCTGGGGATCGCGCTGGTAGTTATCGCCGTGGGCAGCGGATTGGCAAATCCGCTCCTGCGCCGCGCCCTGATTCACCGGATGGAGACGCTGACCGGAGCGCGCGTCGAAATCCGCACGGCCTCCGTGGGTTGGTTCTCGCTGAGTGCCACGGTGAATGGGCTGGTGGTGCATGGCAAAGAGCCGGCGAGCACGGAGCCGCTTTTGAGTGTGGAACAGGCCCGCGTGGGACTGCGCATCGATTCGTTCTGGGGGCGGCGGGTTGGGCTGAACGAATTGGTGCTCCAATCGCCGCGGCTGCACCTGCGCGTGGAAAAGGACAGGAGCAACAATCTACCCACGCTGAAACGAACGAGCGCGGCGCAGAAGACGCCGCAGGAAATGCTGCTGGAACTCCACGTGCAGCGTGTGGAAATCAGGGATGGCTGGCTGCTCTATAACGACATTAAGGAATTGGTCGCGGTGGAAGGCGGCGACCTCGAGTTCGAATTGACGCGAGGCGGCCAGCCGGAGCATGCCCTCTATATCGGTACACTGAAGTGGGAGTCCGTTGAATTGGCGCGGCGTCGCGATGTGCCGGTGCCGGCGAATCTTTCCGCGAAATTCTCGCTGGGCCCCGGGGGCTTTACGCTGGAACAGGGAGTGCTGGACCTTGGCCGCTCCCATGTAGATCTGCAAGCGCACGCACAGGATCTGAGCGCTGGAAACTGGACTTATCGCTACCGCGGGTGGCTGGACCTGCTCGACCTGCGTGAAGCTTTCCGCACTCCGGAAATACCTTTGGGCCGGGTCGATCTGCGAGGAGAAGGAAGTCTTACGGACGGCAAGCTCGAAGGCAAAGGCAGCTACGCCGCGGACAATATCAAATTGAGTTTCGAGGATTTCCACGCTGCGAATTTAACCAGCCGGTCGAGCTACGTCCTGGACCCGCAGGGAGTGGTGCTGCCGGACTTCGCGGCTTACGCGCTCGGGGGAAGCGTGAAAGGCCGCATCAATATGCGCTTCGATGGGTTGAAGTTCCGCGCGGAGACGCGGCTGCAGGATATCCGCCTTTCTCTTGTTGCGCCGGCGATTGATCACGCAGGTTTTCCCGTCGACACATTGCACTGGGATGCGGCGATTTCCGCGGACACCGTGGAAACCTGGCATGACAATTTTCGCGATTTCGACATCAGCGCGCGGATGCATTGGGACGAACCGGAGGAGCTTGCCGCGGGGCACGTTCCCGTCACGGGTGATTGGAAACTGCGCTACCGCTACGAACCGGACATTTTGAGTCTGGAGCAATTGGAGTTCGAGACGCCGACGTCCCGGGGCTCCATCACAGGTGTGCTGGATCCCCGGAACTCGGCGCTCGATATGCGGCTGGATGTGGGCTCGCTGGATGCGTGGAACGATTTCATCCATGCCCTTGCGGGTGACAAACCGGGTACGCCGGAAGCGGCGGTGCGCATTGCCGGGTCGTTGCAATGGATCGGGAAAATCACGGGTCCCGGCGAGGGGCCGGAGTTTCAGGGCCACTTCCACGGGGAGCACTTTCGTTATCAAGAAGTTGCCCTGGATTCGCTGGACGGCGATATGACCTACTCCCCATCTCTACTTGTGATTAACAAAGGGCGCGCCCGCCGCGGCGTGATGGAAGCGGAAATCGACGCGCGCATGCAGCTGAGCGATTGGGATTTTCTGCCGGACAACGAGTGGACCAGCGACCTCAACCTGGAAAAGGTGCCGATGGAAGGATTGCAGCAGTTGGCGGGCTGGAAATATCCAGTTAAAGGATTGGTGACGGGACAATTCCACGGACACGGCACCCGCGCGCAGCCTGCGCTGACCGGGTTGCTCGATGTGGCCGATGGCGAAGCGTATGGCGTTACCTTCAATCGCTTGCGCGGGCAACTAAGCGTCATGCCGGATGAAGTGCGGCTGGCCAACGCGGAGCTCCGGTTTTTTGCGCCGGGCACCGAAAAGACCGGCGGCGCGGGAATTGTGACCGGTACGGCGGCCTACCGGTATGGCGACCGTTCCTTGACGACAGACCTGGTTGGGGCCTCGCTGCCGCTCGCGAATTTCGGGAAAATTCAGTCGGCCACTCTTCCTCTGGGTGGGCAAATCACTTTTCGTCTGAAATCCAGCGGTCCGGTAACGCAACCCCTCGCGGAAGGCTCTTTTCGCGTGGTGAATTTGCAGATCGGCTCGGAAGTCATCGGCAGCTTGGAGGGGGAACTCCATTCCGACGGAAAGGAAGCGCGTTTGACACTGGGATCCGCGATGAACGAAGGAACGATCGCGGGCGGGCTCAAACTGGGCTTAGCCGATCCGCAGCCTCTGGATGGGAAGATCACCATCCAAAACCTGAACCTTGATCCCTACCTGCTCACTGCCCTGCACTTAAAAAAATTCACCGGCCACGGCACCGCGGACGGCGAGATTACAGTGAGCGGGGAACTTCAGCATCCGGAGAGTCTCGTGGTGGATAGCAATTTCACCCGTTTGTTGCTGACCTATGGTGGCGTCCAACTGGAGAATTCCGGCCCCATGCACCTGACTTCGACACGCGACAGCCTGAAGATTGTGAGCGCTTCGCTGAGAGGAACGGAAACGAACGTCGAATTGAGCGGCTCGATTCAGTTCACCGGCCAGCGTGCCCTGGCGATGAAGATGAACGGGACGGTGGACCTGCGGCTGCTGAGCGCCTCTATTCCGGATTTCGATGTGGCCGGCCATGCCGATATCAATGCTTCTTTTGAGGGTACGGTGGACCAGCCGAGGATCATCGGGCGCGTTCAGCTCAATAATGTTTCGGCGCGCTCCGCAGACTTGCCGATTGGGCTTAACAACGTGAAAGGCGCTCTTGTGTTCGATGCCAACCGGCTGTTTTTCGAGAATGTGACCGGCGAAGCAGGCGGGGGCATTCTTGCCCTTTCCGGCAGTGTGAATTATTCGGAGAAGCCCTTGCGATACGATATCTCCGCGAAGACCGACCGCATCCGGATTCGTTACCCGGAAGGGCTGAGTTGGCTGGCAGGGGGATCACTGCGTCTCTCGGGCACGTTGAACGGCGGCCTGCTCTCCGGCAAAGTTGTCGTGCAACGCGTGAATTTGAGCGAGGGGTTGGAATCGGCGGGCCTCCTGGTATCCAGCACGGGCGGGAGCAGTTCCGAGAGCTCGAGTTTCTTGCGCAACTTGCAGTTTGACGTGGAGGCAAGTTCCACGCCCGATGCACGGATGGAATGGCCGGGGGCGCAATTGGAAGCGGACGCGAACCTGCGCGTCCGGGGCACTGCCGACCATCCGATCTTGCTCGGACACATCCACGTGCTTTCCGGAGATTTGTATTTCCGGGACAACCACTATCACGTGGCGCGGGGGGATCTGAATTTTGCCAACCCGTTCCGCCTTAATCCGGTAATCAATGTCGAAGCAACGACGACGATCCAGCAATATGAAATCACGCTTAACTTCACAGGGGAGGCGAGCAAGCTGAGCCTGTCCTACCGGTCCGATCCGCCGTTGCCCGCGAACGACATCATCACATTACTCGCGTTGGGCCAGACCGGCGAGGAATCGGCGCTGCGCACGGGCACCGCTACGCAGAGCAACACTTCCGGCGCGTCGGCATTGTTGTCGGAGGCGATCTCGAGCCAGTTGGGCGGGCGCGTGGAGCGGCTGTTCGGCATTACGCGATTCCGCGTGGACCCCGGCCTCACTGGGGTGGGAGCAAGCAGCTCCGGCCAGAACGCCGCGGCACGCGTGACCGTCGAGCAGCAGGTGACGCCCAACTTGACGGTCCTCTATGAAACGAACGTGACATCCACGCAGCAGCAGGTGATCCAGATCGAGTACAACTTGAACCGGAACATCTCCGTGGTGGGCTTGCGGGATCAGAACGGCACTTTCGGCATGGACATCAAATTCAAGAGACGCCTGCCGTAAGCAAGGCGCGCGACCCGAACCCACGAGTTGTCATGGCAGTGGAATGGAAACTCAGGGTTGCGATTGCTGCGCGGCCTGCTGAGGCGCTTCCTGCGCCGGGCGATGCTGTGGCGGCCAGCGGCGCGGCGGAGGATTGAACAGACGAGCATACTGTCCTGTGACAGGATCCTGCTCTTTGGCCGCTTGCAAGGCATCCTTGACGGCCTTGAAAGCCGTGGCGCGCGTGGCTTCCTGGACTTCACGAGAGATTTTCGGGCCTTCGGCGGCTACCTTTTGTCCGAGGGGTGATCCGTAGAACTGAAGCATCCCCTTGATTTCGTCGTCGGTGTAGTGCTTGTCGTAGGCTGCGACCATTTGTTCGGTCACCTGGTCCAGATCGAAATTCTTCTCGTAGCCTGAAATCACGTTGTTGATGAATGCCTGGCCCTTCGCATTATTGGGCACAGACCCGAGAAGTTTTTCGCGGTATTGCTCCCCGATCAGAATGACGGATTCCTGGAACTGGTCCCGGGTTCCGATGAGTTCCAGAAGGGCGCGGATGTCGGCATCTTTTGCAGGATCGATGAAAGCGGCAGTTGCAAAGGCCGGTTTGTTAGCCGCGGTCTGCGAGGCCGCTTGCACCGCCGTGGAGGAGCCCCCTTGAATGGCAACGAGGAACGTTCCCACATAAAGCAGAATTAATGCAATTGCCGCTTTCATCTCATCCTCCACACGCCATGGTCCTGCCTTAGGAATGATTGTAGGGAAGAGCGAAAACAGGCGCGCCTGCGCGAGGGTGCAGGGTTGCCTCGCGGATACTGGCCGGAAGTCCAGGGGGTGGCTGGCGTCCAACCTGGGAGTGCCCCGGGCCGGACAGCGTATGGACCCTTCTCTTACCCCGGAAGCGACAGTAGATTATGCTTGACTCAAGCACATCCTGAAGCCTCAGCGAGCCGGAAAAGAGAGGCAGGGGTGAGAAGTTGGCGGGGATGCATTCCATGGACGCAGCCAAAACGCTGACCGAAGAGGGTTACGCGGAGCTCCGCGCGGCCATGGTGGAAACGCAAATCCGCAAGCGCGGCATCAGAAACGAACGTGTGTTGCAAGCCTTGGGGAGCGTGCCGCGCCATGAATTCGTTGAGTCTCACTGGAAGAATCAGGCGTACACCGATGAGCCATTGCCGATCGGCGGCGGGCAGACCATCTCGCAGCCCTACATTGTTGCCGTCATGTGCGCCGCAGTGCATCCGGAAGGCACGGAGAAAGTACTGGAAATCGGAACGGGTTGCGGGTATCAAGCTGCGGTGCTTTCCTGCCTGTCCCGGGAGGTGCACACGGTCGAATACCGGGAGGAGCTTGCAACCGGAGCGCGTGAGCGGCTGCAACGGCTGGAGTGCAGAAATGTCCATGTTCACTGCGGCGACGGATCGCTGGGCCTGGAGGCCTTTGCGCCCTATGATGGCATCATCGTGGCTGCGGCGGCGCCCCACCTGCCGGAACCTCTGGCGCAACAATTGGCAGAGGGCGGGCGGATGATCTTGCCTGTGGGCGGAGAAGAGCACCAGGTATTGCTTCTGCTGACCAGGCACGGCGAAACTTTCAGCTCAGAACGCAGAGAACCCTGCCGCTTCGTGCCCCTCGTGGGCCGCCACGGCTGGAAGGACGTGTGGATTTAATGAGCGACTCCGCCCCGGAGCTGTCCATTATCATTCCGTCGTTCAACGAAGAGTTGCGCCTGCCCGCAACACTGGAGAAGATCGCCGGTTATGTCGAGCGTGAAAGAAGGAGCACGGAAGTTATCGTAGTGGACGACGGGTCCACGGATCGCACCGCCGGAGTGGCCGAGGCTTTCCGCGGTAAATTCCCGCAATTGCGCGTTCTAGCGAATGGCACGAATCGGGGCAAGGGCTACAGCGTGCGCCACGGTTCGCTGGAGGCACGCGGTGAGAAGATTCTGTTCACCGATGCGGATCTCTCCTCGCCGATTGAAGAAGCGGACAAGCTCCTCGCGGCCTTGAAGGACCATGATGTGGCCATCGGCTCGCGCGCGCTGGATCGCCGCTTGATCGAAGTGCGCGAATCGCCTTTTCGGGAGTTTGCGGGCATCATCTTCAACAAAATTGTCCGAATCGTATTGTGGCTGCCATTTGTGGACACGCAGTGCGGATTCAAGGCCTTCCGGCGAGAGCCGTGCCGGGTGATATTCGAGCAACAGACCATCGAGCGATTTGGCTTCGATCCGGAGTTGCTGTACCTGGCGCGGCACCACGGCTTGTCCACGGTGGAGGTGCCGGTGCGCTGGGCGCATTCCCCGGCCACCAAAGTGAGCATGATGAGGGACAGTGTGCACATGTTCCTGGATGTGGTGATCATCCGGTGGAACGCGTTGCGCGGGCGCTACCGCAAAGGCCGTTGAGTTGTACTTTANGCAATAAAGTACTTGACAGCGCTTCCCNGCGCCGCTATTCTTGGGGCGTGCCCATCTCCAGCCCCATCCGCACTCCCTCCCGCGAGCCCATACCCATTGANGCCCGCGCCGCGGATCACCTCCGCTACATCCGCGAGACCATGGAACGCGCTGCGGAATTCACTGCCGTGCCCGGCTGGGGCGGTGTGGCCATGGGCATTACGGCCTTGGCTGCGGCACTCTGGGCTTCGCGTCAGGGCACGCCACGAGGTTGGGCTGCGGTGTGGTTGGCAGAGGCTTTTGTAGCGGTGGCGATCGCGGCACCGTCGGCGGCAACCAAAGCGCGGCGCGCCAATTCCTCATTGTTCAGCGGGCCGGGGCGCAAGTTTGTGCTGAGCTTCGCACCTCCGATTGTCGTGGGCGGATTATTGACGGCGGCACTCTTCCAATTGGGGGACCTCTCTGCCCTGCCGGGAGTGTGGCTATTGCTGTATGGAACGGCCATTGTCACGGGCGGAGCGTTTTCCGTGCGTGCCGTGCCGATCATGGGTCTTTGCTTGATGGGACTTGGCGCGGCGGCGTTGTTCGCCCCGGCGCATTGGGGAAACCTATTCATGGCCGCGGGTTTCGGAGTCGTGCAGATCGGCTTCGGTTTGTGGATTGCTTTGCGGCACGGTGGTTGAGCGAGTTTTGGAGAACGGGAGAGTTATGGCGAGATCATCAGCAGTCCGGCAGGTGCGCCTGCAAAAAGAGGAGACTCCCGCCGCGGTCACCAGCCAGAAACGCGAGGCCGTGCCGGCGAATCTGGACCGGCTGATCCACGAGCGCATCCGGCTGGGCATTGTCAGCGCGTTGGCGGTGAATCGTTCGCTGACCTTCAACGAGTTGAAGGCCCTGCTGAAGACGACGGACGGGAACCTGAGCGTGCACGCAAGGAAACTCGAGGAGGCGGACTACATAGTGTGCACAAAATCGTTTGACGGGCGGCTGCCCAAAACGGAATACCGGCTGGCCGCCGGGGGGCGGAGGGCCCTGGAACGCTATCTGAATCACATGGAAGCGCTGATCCGGGCGACGCGGGAGGGGTAAAAAAATTTGTCACTTCACTTTGCATTACAAAGTACATTATGAAGGTTGGCGGCGGAGGAAGCAGCATGCTCATGGAAAACACCATTGTGGATCGCGTACCCCGGGTGGCCGCCGATACGGCCGTCAAGGTGCATGTCGCCATCATTTGCGATGGCAACGGCCGCTGGGCCAGTTCGCGGGGCTTGCCGCGCTCGGAGGGTCACCGCGCCGGGGCGGAAGCGGCTCGGCGCATTATCCGGTGCGCGCCGCACCTCGGCATCCACACACTGACGTTGTTCGCGCTTTCCTCCGCCAACTGGCAGCGCCCGCCCGTTGAAGTGGACGCCATTCTGGGAATACTGGAGGAATACCTCGAGGCGGAGACTTCTCGCTGCCTCGAAGAAGGCGTTCGCCTGAGCATCATCGGGCGGCGCGATCGCTTGCCCGCAGCTTTGCGAGCGTCGATTGGCAACGCGGAGGCCATGACTGCGAAGGGCAAGGCGCTGCACCTGCGATTGGCGATCGACTATTCGGCGCGACAAGCGATCTATCAGGCGGCAAGCAAGTTCTACAAAGTCACCCATCTTTCCAGCGAAGCCTTCGGCGATCTGCTCTCTGAAGTGCAGCATGGCGGCTCGACGGAAGTGGACCTGCTGATTCGCACCGGCGGGGAACAGCGGCTGTCGGATTTCCTGCTCTGGGAGTGCGCCTTCGCGGAATTCGTTTTCTTGACAAAGCGCTGGCCGGATTTTATGCCCGTGGACCTGCGAAATGCCGTACAGGAATTCGAGCGGCGCGAGCGGACGCGGGGCGCTCTGCCGCGGGAGTGCGTGATCTAGCGCAATTCCAGGGAGGAACAACAGTATGTCTGCATATATGCCGCAGTTTGCGCCAATTGTAGTCCTGGCATTTCTGGGCACGGGATTTCTGCTGGCCATGAGTGTTTTGTTGCTGGTCGCTGGGCTTATCCGGAAATCCCGCACCATTCTCCGCCTGGGATGGATGACCGGGGTCTTTCTGTTTCTCTGCTACAGCGGCATCCAGCTGGGTCTCTCGTTGCTGAGCCGGGAAGTGGTGCTGCCCGTGGATGCATGGAAATACTTCTGCGAGATCGATTGTCATGTGGCCTATTCCGTCGGCGAAATCAGAACCATTGCGAGTGCCGGTCCGGAGATGCCGCAGGTAGCCGGGAATGGCAAGTTCGTCGTGATTGAGGTGAAGACGTGGTTCGATCCATCAACGATTTCGGCACACCGCGGGGATGCGCCGCTCACGCCGAATG
>JGI12270J11330_10001215_pt1 | contig 19229 bp, 16 predicted proteins | sample PeaSoiMetSII2010_FD_11330 | JGI IMG/M metagenome (IMG submission 11330)
TCTTTATCTCCGCAGCGGACGCCGATCGCGAAAACCTTCTCCGCCCCCAGGCGGATCACCGGGCTGAGAGGCTGTTGCAGGCGCGCACAACCATCGCCGAAAAAGGCGGACCCGCGCGGGGTTTTGAGTCTTACCGGCTGGAAAACCATGGGAATAGCCGAGGACGCGCAAACGTGGTCGACCGTGATCCTGGTCGCAACCGTCACCAGTCGGGTCCGGTTCCACATCGGATGGCCCTTCCTTCCCTGAATGAAGAGATAGCTCTTTCCCGAGCTGTAGTTGGTCGCGGAAATCGCGAGAGCGTAGAGGTCCCCGCTCCTGATGTTTTCCTGGATCCGGTCGCAGTCAAGGTGCCTATTGAGAAAATGATGTAAGGGAGTGGCATCTAATAACGATCGGGCATTGCCTCCCCCCACAATCGCTCCAAAGGAGAGATCGAGTATCCAGGTCAGGGAATTCTGCGCCTGGGACAAGAGCCCGCAGTGAAAGATCTCGGAAGGTTTGAGAGTCGCCCAAGCTTCTGCAATACGCTGGGTTGCCGGAGCAAAATCGCCGCAACCTGTGGCCAGAGCGGCGCCATTAATCGCTCCCGCGGAAGCGCCTCCTATGATCGGAAAAGGATTACCCTGTGTGCGGGCGCGTTTCAGCTCGCCAATGCGCTTGAGAACACCAGCTTGATAAGCGCCGCGAGCACCGCCACCCGTCATGACTAGACCGACCGCGTTTTCCATCGTCCTCCCTCGCTGGGCCCGCTTTGGGAACTTCCAACTTAGTCTCAGCTTCCCGTGCAGCCGCACTCAGTCCCAGGGATTCCACTGCCTGGCTTCGTTGCGACGTCACGCAACCAAGTCCGAGGAGTGCCGCGACGACAAGCGTCTTCGCAACCTCCATGGTTCTGCATATCGACCTGCTCCCATCGGCGATTCAATTGCCCGCCAATGTTATTCAACCTCACTCGGCTCACCCTTGGCTGTGACGAGGCTCACAACGCTGCGTGAAAAGAATTCGGGGATTCTGGGCCCGCCGACCTTCTCCAAAAAAGGCGGCGGAAGCCGCAGGGTCTGGACCACCTCTTACCACGCGAACATAGGTATCTTTCAGCCTGAGTAGGAAGCCGGGCTGCGAGGGCAAGAGCTGCGAGTGGAGCGGGAAGGAAAACACGGTTGTCAGCTTCATCGAGATGGGGGAACCAGCAATGAATGCCTGCTCATCGTGAATGATCCACCCTACGGCAACGAGCGTGTCTACAATGGACTGCGCCTGACCATCATTGCAGACCGGGTCCAGGAGCCGCGACCGTGATGAAAGATCTACCTCTGTCGAAAGTCTACCAGTTGCTCGAACCGGGTCCGGTGGTCCTGCTCACGACCGCCCGCAAGGGCCGCGCCAACGTCATGACGATGTCCTGGCATATGATGGTCGAGTTTGAGCCGCCGCTGGTTGCCTGTGTGGTCAGCAGCGCCAATCACAGCTTTGCCGCGTTGCGGGCAACGAAGGAGTGCGTGATCGCCGTTCCGGCGCTGGAACTGGCGCCCAAAGTCGTGGAAGTCGGCAACTGCTCGGGCCGGGACGTGGAGAAGTTCGAGAGATTCGCGCTGACGCCGGCGCCGGCTGAGCGCGTGGCGCCGCCTCTGGTGGCCGAGTGTTTCGCCAATCTCGAATGCAAGGTGGCCGATACCCGTCTCGTCAACAAGTACAATCTCTTCTTCCTCGAAGTGCTCAAGGCCTGGATTGATCCGGCGCAAAAAAATCCGAAGACCATCCACCATCACGGATACGGCAGGTTCGCTGTGGATGGCGAGATGATCAAGCTGAAGTCGAGAATGCGATAATCGGCATACGTCAAGAAGCTGAGTTCACATCCGCGTGAGCGTGCGCCCCGCCGGCCGCTTCATCCACGTTCACCATTTCCGTATCGGTTACACAGAACTTGGCACGTGGGTACCCTACCGGCGCCGGCTCACTTGTGGAGCTCAATGGCAACGACGTAGGCTGCCGCCGGCTTAGCGGAGGACTCAACGTACTCAACCTTTGCCGACATGCCCTCCAAATCCTTGCAGGGACTGAGGCTTCCCTTTGGCGTGAAGCCGAGAGTCGTGAACTCAATCTTGTAGTAGTTGCCGCTATGCAGTGCCATCGTCTTCCCTTTGGCGGCGACCGTCAGGTCGATGCCTGGATCATGGCAATGCACGTTCTGCAGCGTGCCCACCAGGAAACGGTGCGGCCCCTTCGGAAGCGCTTCCGCGGGTGCGGACCCGGCATTCGCCTGGGGGTTGGCTTTCGGTTCTTCCGCCAGCCGGCGACTTTGTTCCTTCGCCTGTTCCCGCGCGGTCGCGTACTCCTCGGCCTGCATGAGAAAGTTCTGGACCATCGCCGTTTCCTCCGGAGACTTGGCTACCCGCAAAGCGCCACGGAGCACGGCCACGGCGTCTTTGCCCCGCTCCATTTGCATAAGCACGTTGGCCGCGGTCACGCGATAGCCGGCATTCCCGGGGTCCAGTTGCACCGCCGTGAGCGCCATCATGTGCGCCTCGTCGAGATTTTGGCGCCGCATGCCCTCAAAGGCCGCCAAGCGATCAAAGGCCGGCGCAAATGACGGATTGAGTTTGATGGCGGCGCGTAAACTGCTCTCCACCTGGGCGTCATCGCCGGGACTGACCCCCGCGTTCATTGAGATTGCGGCAAAATAGTAGTGGGCGATGTAATTCTGCGAGTCCAGTTTCACCGCCTGTTCGTACCACTTGCGCGCCTCGTCCACGTGCCCCGCGCGAAACTCCAGAAATCCCATCGTTTCGTGCGCCGAAACGTTCTGCGGATCTTCCTGCAGCACACGGTCCAGGAGCGGCCGAGCATCCGCAACCCGTTCGTTGTAGGCTAGGAAATCCGCGCGAACCGCATCAGCCTGCGGCGCGGTCAGGGTTTGCACCTTGAATGCCGTGTCGTCCACCGCGGTCCAAGTCGGCAGCTTGAAATAGCTGAAGGCTCCCTGACGGATGTAGCTTTCCAGGTTCGATTGCAGTTGCTTGAGATCGCCGAACGCGCGGGTAGCCGCGGTCACCGGGTCTAACTTCTGCTCCAGCAGTTCCGCGTAGTCGGTCAAGCGGTGTGTCTTTTCCTGCTGGTCCTTTACTAGAAAGTAGTGGGTCAGTGCCCACGACTCCGCATAAAAGATGGAGCCTTTGTTCTCCTCGTGATAATAGGGCGAACTGGCGTCGACGGTGAACAGCGTGGCCAGCGGCAGCAACCGGTTCTCGCGCAGCAACTCCAGATTCTCCGGACTCGACTGGCCCAGCACGACATCCTTCTCGTGGATGTCCGTATTCTGATAAAACTCTGCCAGCCCCTCATTCAGCCACAAGGGCAGCCATTCTGCGGCCTTGCTGAGAAGCAAGTGAGTGTACTCGTGATAGACCACTGCGTACGGGTGTTCGCCTTCGGCATCCACTCGCATGAGAACATAGTTTTTGTCAGGCGCCCGCAGAAAAAGCCCGCCCAACTTGAGTTGCCCTTTGGCCAGATAAACTTGCGGTTCGAGCGCGCGGAAGTCTTTCTCGTCCTTGATGGCCAGCACGATTATGGGCGAGCCGGTATCGATGGACAGCTGCGGAAACGCGACATGAAAAACCGAGCGCATGCGCTCAAACTGGTCCGCAATGCGCCGCCCCGTCTTCTCGTTGGCGTTCGTCACCACCGTGAAATGCTGACTGCGGACCTGCAGCCAGTTCTCCGGCTTATCGCGCGCCGGGGCCAGCGCAGCCGCGAGCAAGGGCAGGAGCAAGACAATACGTTTCCACATAGCAGCGAGCCATTACAGATATACCGATGAGCATGGCGAGTCAATGAATTGAGCGGAAATAGTTTGCCCGGCGGCACATGGCGTCGGATGCTGGGTGCTCATGTCTGCATCACTGCTCTCGGACACCATCACCGCTGCTAGGCGCTGCGCTTTGCGGCGCGGCTGGACAATATCTTCGATTGCTTTTCTGACCACCGGCCAAGGCGGAACCTTTTTTCGTAACCTGTGGACTTGTTGGAAATCGCCACGGCCAGATTGCCGCTACTGTCACAAGTGTACGTTTCCTCGACGACAAAGCCCGCCGTTGCGGGTGTTCGCCTCACCGAAACTGCGGTAAGGTCCGCTCGGTCCTGCAGGCCGGGATCGAACGGGAATCGAATGTCGTCCCAGTCGGTAATTTCTCCTACTGGCCGGCCGTCCTGCGCCAGCCGTGCGCATTCCAGATAACGAAAATGGCCGACGTTGTGGGCCGGTCGATAAGAACGTACGCTCCGCAGCGGCGGCTGTTTGGGGTCCGGCAACTCCGTGCCGCGGGGGAACACCAGATCGAACACAACGCCGTGCCCTTCGTCTGCCTCTCGCCACAATCCGAAATTCCGCATGAACCGGTCTCGCAGGACAAAGCCGGATTGGGTATCCGCCCGGATCGCCAATCCGATGGCCGTCGCCGATCGCATATAGGCCGAGCGTCGCACCCGCCTTCCATAATTCTCACGCAGTATGCGCGCCACCGGGGGCAACTCCGAACCGCCGCCAGTGACGTATAGGGAATCGATCGGGCGCTCCGGATGCCCCGCCAGCAATTCATCGACGACCCGGCGTGTCGACTCGATCAGCGGCCTGCACCGTTCGTAAAACCCGTTCGCACTGACTGAGACCTCGTGCCAGTTGTGCCGTACGCGTTCGAGATCGACGGTCAGTTTGCGCGTGTTGGGACCAAGTGCTTCCTTTTTTTCGCGGCATTCCTCCAGGAGGACAAACCATTCTGCGGCAGAGAGACTGCCCCGCTCGTCGCGAGGAACCCCAGCGGCCTCCAGTGCAAGCTCTGCCAGAATCTCGTCAAAGTCGTCACCGCCCAAGGCTGAAATGCCGTCGGAGGCGACAATGGATTGCTCGCCGTCGCCGAGTTCGATGAGCGAAGCGTCGAAAGTACCGCCTCCCAAATCGTAGACTAAGAGCCGGCCCCCGGTACGGCCCTTGCGGTTGACAAGGTCCCGATGGGCAAATTCAACCGCTGCCGCGGAGGGCTCGTTCAACAATCCAAGAACGTCGAACCCCGCCTCGCGAGCGGCTTCGGTGGTAAGAAAGCGCTGATTGCTGTTCGCATTTGCCGGTACTCCCAGCATGGCTTCCAGGGGCTTGTTGGCATCGTCCGGCAAGGTGGAATGCTCGCGCAGTTGCTCCCGCAAAGCCTCCATCATTTCCCGCAACAGTTGCCTGACTTCAAAAGCCTGGCCCCCGATTCCGACCCGAGTCTCTGGACCGGCATCCTTCAGACAACGCTTCAGAGAGCGAACGACTGTCCAGCCCGCTTGCCCCTGCACCAGCCAGGCGTCCCATCCGTAAACGCGCGTTTCTCCCCGCACGGCGATGAGCGGAGGGAACCAGTCGCGAGAGTGCCCATCCGGGGCTTCGAAGTTGACGAGGGGATAGTTGCCGCGGTCCACTGCAGCAACCACAATGCGGGTCGTACCGAAATCTATGCCAATCTTCACAGCTGAACCAACTCCGTTCTGAAAGCAATACCTGCCTCAAGGACCAATCTGGTCCCCGAGAAGAGAATTTGTCCTGTTTGCTTTTATTCTAGACTGAAATGTCCTTTTCGGAGCCGTGCGCATTCCTNTGGCACCCCAAGGTTTCAAGGTAGAACGTCTTGTCGCCGGTCCCCGACATTGGTTCAGTATAAACCAGCAAAAGCGCCGGATCCCACGCCAGGGACAAAGCGGCAGTGGGACAGTTGCCGGGTAGCCGATGATTCGTCCGAAAGCCTCTGCTGCTACCGGGCCGAGAGCGGCCCGCTGTGACTGATCGATAATGTATCGTGTTACGATATACTAACTTGGTGGCGATAAAGATTACGACTGCCGATTACCGCGCGCTGGCCGCGCTGCGCCATCGGATACGCGTTTTTCTGTGCGAAGGCGATGCCGCGGCACGCCGCCTGGGGCTCGAACCGCAGCAGTATTTGCTCTTGCTTGCGGTTCGGGGCCTCCCGGAAGGCATGGAAGCGACCGTCCAGGCACTGGCGGAGCGGCTGATGCTGAAGCATAACAGCACAGTGGAACTGATCGACCGGCTGGAGCAGCGCGGATATGTGTGCCGAAGCCGAAACCGGGATGACCGGCGAAGCGTCCTGGTGTCGCTGCTTCCGCGCGGAAAAAAATTGCTTGAGCAAGTGGTCCGGCAACGGATTACGGAGTTGCGCGCGGGAGGGGCAGCACTGGTTGATGCGCTGGATGCGCTTCTGGAACCAAAACTGAGGTCACGCAGAAGAAACAAGAGCGCGCAGTGGAACCAAACAAAGAGGCCTAAGAAACAGTCGTGAGCCAGGATAGCGAAACAAGATTGCGGAACACCGCGGCGGCTATCGACAGCCAAGACCGCAATGATGAGTTGGGAGATTTCACAACCACGTGGCGGGTCGTTCCGATCTCCTTATTGGCCACTGTGATTGGAGTGGTCTGCGCATTTGTCGCGCTAGCGTTGCTCCGTTTGATCGGGCTATTCACAAATCTGTTCTATTTTGGCCGTTGGAGCACCGCAATGGTTTCGCCGGTAGGTAACCATCTCGGTGTATACAGCGTTTTCGTTCCCATTGCTGGCGCACTAATCATCGGCGTCATGGCGAGGTACGGTTCCGAGCGGATTCGAGGTCACGGCATACCCGAGGCGATTGAGTCCATTCTGCTAGGCGGTAGCCGAATTGAACCGAAAGTCGCAATTCTCAAACCGCTCTCTTCGGCAATCTCGATCGGCTCCGGCGGCCCGTTCGGCGCGGAAGGCCCGATTATCATGACAGGCGGAGCGGTGGGCTCGCTGATCGCCCAGTTGTTTCACCTGACCAGCGCGGAGCGCAAAACGCTGCTCGTGGCCGGCGCTGCCGGCGGGATGTCCGCAACCTTTGCGTCGCCGGTGGCCGCGGTGCTGCTGGCCGTCGAGTTGCTACTTTTCGAATGGAAACCACGCAGCCTGATTCCGGTGGCATTAGCCAGTGCGATGGCTGCGGTCGTACGAAGATATATTTTGGGGTTCGGGCCGTTGTTTCCCGTGCCGGTTCACCCATTGTTCATTGGACCAAAGGGGCTGCTCGGATGCGCCCTTGTTGGCCTTCTCGCCGGAGCCCTGTCCGCCCTGCTCACCCTTTCCGTGTACGCGGCTGAGGATGCTTTCCAGCGGCTGAAGATCCACTGGATGTGGTGGCCCGCGATAGGCGGGCTGGCCATCGGCTTGGGAGGTCTGGTCTTTCCGCAAGCACTGGGCGTAGGTTACGACACGATTGGCGCATTGCTTCAGGGGAGCGTTTCCACACGAGTGATTCTGGGCGTCCTGCTCGTCAAATGGTTCATCTGGGCGGTCTCGCTCGGCTCCGGCACATCGGGCGGCGTTCTGGCCCCGTTGCTGATGATGGGCGGCGCACTTGGCGGCCTCGAAGCCATGTTTCTTCCCAACGAAGGCGCAGGTTTCTGGCCTCTGATCAGCATGGGCGCCATACTTGGCGGCACGATGCGCGCTCCATTCACGAGTATTGTTTTTGCCTTTGAGCTGACGCACGACGCAAACGTATTTTTGCCATTGCTGGTCGGTAGTGTCATCGCCCACGGTTTCACTGTCTTGACGCTGCGGCGGTCCATCTTGACCGAGAAGGTTGCTCGGCGCGGCTACCACCTCAGTCGCGAGTATGCCGTCGATCCGCTGGAAATTCTTTTTGTACGCGAGGTCATGCGAACAAAGGTTGTGGTATTGCCAGCCGCGAGTACGCTAGGCGAGATATGGCACGCGTTGCGAGTGGATCACCGCCAGGAGCAGCGCCTGCTGCCGGTCGTGAATGCAGAAGGGCAGCTCGTCGGTGTGGTAACGCGCGGGGATATAAGCCAGCGGATGGAGCAGAACGGAGAGGCAGCCCTGGAATGGCCGATCGGTGATCTGGTGCGGACGAGCGCAGTCGAGGCTTATCCAGACGAGCCGCTGCGGGTGGTCGTATATCGCATGGTGGAAAAGGGTTGCACGCGCATGCCAGTGGTGGAGCGTACCACGAGAAAATTTTTAGGTCTGGTAGCGCTCAATGATTTGCTGAAGGCGCGCTCGCGGCACTTGGAGGAAGAGCGCCGCCGCGAACGAAGCATCAAATTTAGTTTGTTTCTTCCGGGACGGAAGTTATCCCGAGGGCAATCTTCTGAAGCACCCTAACGCTCCGGTGCCTCCCCCAGCTACTACAAGCCAAGGCGTGGCCCCTCGGTTGCCCCTAGCCCTGGGGTGCTGGAGAAACCGGCGAACGCGTTGCCACCGTCTCGCCTTTCTCTACGAAGGCCTGCATCCAGCCGATAACGCGCTGCCAGCCTTCATAGTGACTCTTCGCGGCCTCCGGAACCTCCGCAAAGCCGCTGTGGCGCAGACGAACAAGCGTTCCGCCAGAAGCGGGTTCCAGTTCCCAGCGGACGAGGGTCTTGAGCGAGCCGGACCAACTCGCAATCCAGGTGTAAGAGATCAGGCGCGGCGGATCGACGTCCACATACTCGCCGCTGACGTGATAGGGAGAGCCATCCGTGTCGCTCACGCCTTCGCATCGCCACTGGCCTCCAGGACGCACGTCGGCCTTCCAGTCGATGCCGTGATACATCCCCTGCTGGCCCCACCACTGCAAGAGTTGCCGTGGATCGGTGAGCGCCTGAAACACCCGTTCGGGTGGCGCGGCGATGTGAATCTCGCCCTGAATCGCGTCCTGATCGTGAGAGATTGCAATCGTTGCCATGACGATCGATGCCTTTCCGCTTTCCGCGAATTGTTTGAGCTTTTCGACAACACCGGGCCAGCCGCCGCTGTAGTCAGCGCGGGCCTCCGGTTCCTGGGTGAGACCGCTGTGCGTGACTTTCACGTGCGTACCGATTGCGGTGGGCGTCAGTTCCCAGCGCACAACTGTCTTTCTCTGCTTGTCGAGATGCCAGTTGCCGATCCAGGTGTAGACAAGCAGCCGCGGCGGATCAATTTCCGTGATCTCGCCGTGACATTTGAACTCGCTGNCACCATTGACCACAAAGTTGCCCTGCTCGGTGGCGTAGCTGTAGCTGCCGCCCAGCCGCGCATCCATTTGCCAGGACTTGACCGGGCAGCTTGCGTCGGTAAACCAGCGCATGAGCTGGCTGGGATCGGTCAATGCTTCAAAGACACGACTGGGCGGCGCAGAAATGTCGATCTCTGCAATGATGGCGTCCTGGTCGGGCGTAACGATGGCTTTCGGCATAAGCGTCTCCGATTGATTCCGTGATGGTTATCTAGCTCATAAATCGTTTTGGGAAGGGCATGGCTTTAGCCGTGCCGCCCAGAGCCAACAAAGACGCGGGCCTAAGTGTGTACGTGAGAACTCGTTTTCGGACACCCGGTGGAACGAAAAGCTCGAGAATCCAGCCCCGGAAGGGCGAACCCAGCTTAGCCCAGCGCTTCAGCGCTGGGAAAACTGGAAGCAATGATTCAAGTCCCGGAGGGACAACCCAGTTCTCACGCACTCTTTAGCCCCCGAGGGATAGCTTCTACTTCACCCGCTCGAGCGAGAACACTTCCTTCATTTCTTTGTCATGATCGAGGAAAACCCATTCTTCGATGTGGTGATCGGCGTCAGCTTGTGTGAAGGTCACGTGCTGCATGTGTCCGTCGCCGGGGCCGATGTTCGTGCCGTCGAAGAATTCGAAACTGACGGATTTCGCGTTGGACGAAATGACCTTCATGCGCGGCTGGTTGCCGGCTCCGCAGTAGTGCGTCATCAAGAGGCGGTCGCCATCCATGTGAAACATGGTGATCATGTTTTCCGGACCGCGCCCGAGAATCTCGCTCATGAGCGCGGAGCCGCCGGCGGTCTGGCGAAAGGTTACTTGAATAGGTTGGCCCTGCTGGTTCTTCCCTGCCCAGTTCCCTTCCAATCCCTTCAGCAGGTCGAACGATTTGTGCGCATCCGACTCGGCCACAACCAGGCTGGCGGAGAGGACGATGAGGGTTGCGACGGCGGTGAGGTTGCGAATTAACTTCATGGTTTCCTCCAGAGATTTATTTGCGCTTGCCGGGTGCCTTACTCGGTCCCTTACCTGAGACCTTGCCCATCTCGCGGGCGTGTTCCTGTTCGACAAACCATTTCAAATTGCTCAGATTTGCAGCCCAGAACATTCGGTATCGTTCCAGCCACAAATCCACCGCTTCGAGCGGCGCGACGTTGAGCCGATAAAAGCGGTGGCGTCCGCGGCGCGATTCCAGCACCAGCCGCGCCTTGTGCAACTGCCGCAGGTGCTTGGAAATCGCGGGACGCGAAATGGGGAAAGCGCCGGCGATTTGCCCGACGGACCGGGGCTCGCCGCGCAAAAGCTCGAGCACGGCAAGCCGGGTGGGATCGGCCAGCGCGTGGAAGGTGACCTCGGGCAAATATGTAACCGAACGGTTCCGCATAGGGAATAATGCGTAACTATACGGTTACACGTTAAGTCGCGTCAAGAGGAAAATTTGGGTTGCCGCCGCCAAGCGTTTGGCTGAGGTGAGCGGCGATCAGTTTGCCGTGGAAGCGCCCATTCTCAATGAAGATTTCGTTCGTCCGCGATCCGGCGACAATCACACCGGCGACGTAGATTCCCGGAACGTTTGATTCCAGGTTCTCGGGATCGCAGACCGGGCGCATCTGTTCGGGCGAAAGTTCGATGCCCACGCTGCTGAGGAAATCATAGTCGGGATGGTATCCGGTGAGAGCGAATACAAAGTCGTTTTTCAGACGAAGCGGACCGGACGGAGTTTGCAGCACAACGTAGTCGGCGCCGATCTCCTGCACCGTGCTGTTGAAGTGCGCGGTGATTTCGCCAGCCTTGATGCGGTTCTCGATGTCAGGACGCACCCAATATTTGACATGGTTGTGCATCTGCGATCCGCGATGGACAAGCGTGACGCGCGCGCCGTGCCGCCACAAATCCAAAGCGGCCTCAGCCGCCGAATTCTTGCCCCCAATCACAACCACGTCAGTGTCAAAATAAGGATGCGGTTCCCCATAGTAATGGAAGACTTTGTCCAGGTCTTCGCCGTGGATATCGAGTTGGTTTGCGAGATCGTAGTAGCCCGTGGCCACCACGATCTTGCGCGCCCGGTAGTCGTGGATGGCGTTGTGCCGGTCGGTTGTGGTGACACGAAAGTTACGGTCCTCACCCGTGATGGTCTTCACCCATTCGTACTGGCGGACGTGCAAGTGATAGTGTTCGGCGACACGACGGTAATATTCGAGCGCTTCGAGCCGGGTGGGCTTCGGCAGCGCTGTGGTGAAAGGAACATCGCCAATCTCGAGCAACTCGGGCGTGGTGAAGAACACCATGTTGGTCGGATAGTGATAGATGGAATTCACGAGGCATCCCTTGTCGATGATGAGGGCCTTGAAGCCGGCCTTTTGGGCCTCGATGGCGCAGGCCATGCCGGTGGGGCCAGCGCCCACGACCAGGACGTCACTCCAGGAGTCGGGCCGCGCGCGGGCTTGAGTGCGGGGCAGAGTTTCGGGAATCTGTTCGACGGGCAAGAGTGTCAGGCCTTCATCGCGTGGGATGGAACGCACAATTCTAGCACCGTGCGGTACGAGCGCGGCGCGCCCGATTTCCTATTTCTTCACGCAAACCGAAACGCCATCGCGGATGGGCAAGATGGTGGTGAACAGATCTTGCGACTCGCAGATCAGTTTGTTGAATTCGAGGATGGCCTTGGTTTGGGCATCAGGGTTGGGCTTGCCGAGCTTGCCTTTCCAGAGAACGTTGTCCGTGATAAAAAGGGCGCCGCTTTTCAGGCGCGGGAGCGCCAAACGAAAGGCGCGCGGGTAGTCAACCTTATCGACGTCGTTGAAGATGATGTCGTAGAGTTCCTTCTGCTCCGAGAGAATTTCGAGCGCGTCGCCCACGCGAACCGTGATGCGCTGGCTGACGCCGGCACGATCGAAGTAGCGGCGCGCCTTTTCGGCGCGCTTGGGGTCGCCGTCGGTGTAGATGACGCGTCCGCCTTCGCCCACCGCGCGCGCCCACCAAATGGTGGAATAGCCGATGGCCGAGCCCATTTCGAAGATCTTCTTCGCGCCACTGATGGTGGCCAGTTGATAGAGCACGCGAGCGACGGCGGGGCCGACGATGGCCACATCGTTCTTGCTGGCGTCAGCTTCCATCTCGGCGAGAACTTCGTCGCGCGGCGGCAGCATCGCGTACAGATAGTCTTCGACTTCAGGAACTGTAATTCCGCCCATGCGCCAGTCCGGGGTTGCGGGTTGATCGCTCATGTTGCTCCTTGCGGTCCAATGCGGCGGCGATGCGCCGCGGCCTACGAGATCATTGTTTAGGAAATTGTCATTTACGATATCGTCATTCCCGGCTTCAGTTCCAAGACTTCCACGTCCGGCGCCAGTTTCCGCAACTCCCCCGGCGTTCCCGTCAACTGAGGAAACGTGCCGAAGTGCATGGGGATGACAGTTTCCGGCTGCAGCAGTTTACAAGCATAGGCGGCTTCGCGCGGCGACATGGTGAAAAGGTCGCCGATGGGCAGCATGGCAATCTTCGGCGCGTAGAGGTCGCGGATGATGGCCATGTCGCTGAAGACGTTGGTATCGCCCGCGTGGTACAGCTTGACTCCGTTCGAGAACTCGAGCACGTAGCCGCAGGCTTCGCCGCCGTAGACGATCTGGTCGCCATCCTGAATGCCGCAGGAATGCACGGCGTGAACCATGGTGATCTTCACACCCGCGACGGTTTGCGTGCCGCCCTTGTTCATCGGCGCGATCTGCTTGACGCCTTTCTTCTGCAGCCACAAGCAGAGCTCGAAGATGCCAACCGCGATCGGATTGAGCTTCTTGCCCACGTCAACCGCGTCACCGATGTGATCGCCATGCCCGTGAGTGCAGATCAGCACGTCGGCTTTTTTGACCTTCTTCTCACTCTCCGGACACTTGGGATTACCGGCAATCCACGGATCGACGTAAAGGGTCTTCGCTTCCGGCGTCTGGATGCGGAAGGTGGCATGGCCAAGCCATGTGAGTTCGATTCCTTGAAGATTCACGACACGCTCCTGAGGTACAAAAGCCGCGAACTCCTGGCTGCGAGCAGGCGGGCTGTCGGTTCGATTTGCGCTCCAGCTCAGACCGGGAGGCTGGTTCACTGTGACTTAGCATTTTATTGACGTGGGAAAAAGCGCGCAACGATCGCGCCCAGCCCGCGCAAAATATTGGCTGATTTAAACCATTCCGGTTGCGCCTAACTCGTGTATAAGATGGTGCTCAATGCCCGATCTCAAAGTGTTGCTGTCACGCGAAACCATTGCCAAGCGGGTCGCCGAGTTGGGAGAAGAGATCGCGCGTGATCTTCGCGGCGAATCGGTTATCTTCGTCGGCGTGCTCAAAGGCGCGGCCATTTTTTTGAGCGATCTTGCGCGTCAGGTTCCGCTCGACGCCACCTTCGACTTTATCGGGGTTTCGAGTTACGGAAACCGCCCCATCGCCAAGGAAGACCCGGCGGGCCACGCGGCGTGGGATTCGCTGGGTGAAGTTCGTTTGACCAAGGACATGGATCAGTCGCTGGCGGATCGAAACGTGATTCTGGTCGAAGACATCCTCGACACCGGGCTGACGCTGAACTACATTTCGAAAGTGGTGCAGGCGCATCAACCAAGATCGTTGCGCATTGCGGCCTTGCTCGACAAGCCTTCACGCCGCAAGCAGCCGATCCAGGCGCAATACATCGGCTTCACGATTCCCGATGTCTACGTGGTCGGCTACGGCCTGGACTATGCGGAACGCTACCGCAATCTTCCGGATATCTGCGTGTTGGAGAATTTGTAATTGGTAATTTGTAATTTGTAATTTTCAAACCTGGCGTCTTTGCTTTTCAAATTACCAATTACCGATTGCAAATTATGCGGCTGCTAGAATGAAGCTTGTGAAAACGACCGCCTCGCAAACTGGACGCGCTTCCGAGGTGGAACCCCTCCTGCTGGAAGTGGCCGACGTAGTAAATACCACGCTCGACCTGGAGACCACGCTGCGGCGCGTGGCGGAACTGGTACGTAAGGTCATTGACTACGAAATTTTCGCGATCCTGTTGCTCAACGAGCAGCGTCAGGAATTGTACGTCCGCTTCCATGTGGGATATCCGCCGCACGTCGCCGACCGCCTGCGCGTGAAGGTGGGCCAGGGCGTTACCGGGCGCGCCGCCGAGACTCGCCAAGCCGTGCTGGTCGCCGACGCCACACAGGAGGATTTCTACATTGAAGCCGTGCCCAACGTTCACTCGGAACTGGCGATCCCGCTGATCGTCAAGAACCGGGTGATTGGCGTGATCGACCTTGAGGCGCGCGAAAAGGGTTACTTCACCGAAGAGCACAAACGCCTGCTGACGCTGATCGGGTCGCGCATGGCGGTGGGCATCGAGAACGCGCGGCTGCACACGCGCATAACGCGCCAGGCCCGCACGCTGCTTCTGCTGAACGAGATTGCGCGCGAACTCACGTCGATTTTAAATCTGGACGAACTGCTCAAGCGCATCGCGGAGTTGCTCAACCGGCTGATCGAGTACCAGATGTTCAGCATTCTTCTGGTGGATCAGACAGGAGAAAGACTGCAGCACCGGTTCGCGCAGCGCTTCGAGGAGAGATTGCATCTGAAGCACGACATCCCGATGGGCCGCGGAGTGGTGGGGTACGCCGCGCAGGCCAAGGAGGCGGTCCTGGTGCCTGACGTTGCCAAGAGCGACCGCTACATCGCGGTAAATCCGGAGACGCGATCGGAACTGGCGGTTCCGCTGATCTACCAGGAGAAAGTAATCGGTGTCCTCGATCTGGAGCACACGCGCCGCGGCTATTTCACCGAGGATCACAAGCGGACCCTGACCACGCTGGCGGCGCAACTTGCGATCGCCATAGAAAACGCGCGCTTGTACGAGGAGATTGCCCGGCAGGAGCAGCGACTGGAACGCGATTTGGCGTTGGCGCGCGAACTGCAGTTTCGCTTGCTGCCGCATTCGCTTCCCAAGATGGAGCATCTCGACGTCGAGGCGAAGTTTGTTCCGGCCCGCGCCATCGGCGGCGATCTCTACGACTTCGTTCCCTATTCGCTGTCGCGCCTGGGGATCGCGATTGGAGACGTGAGCGGCAAAGGCGCGCCGGCTGCCATTTATGCCGCGCTGGTCAGCGGCATTCTGCGTTCTCATGCGCCGATTGAGCCGGGCCCGGCGGAGATGCTTTCCGCGGTCAACCTGTCGCTGGCGGAACGCCGGATTGCCGCGCAGTTTGTGTCAATCATTTACGCGGTGTGGGATGACGAGCGGCGGACGCTGCTGGTGGCGAATTCGGGCTTGCCGCGGCCCATCTATTGTCATGACGGCAAAATTGAGTTTATCGAGGCGACCGGCCTGCCGCTGGGACTGTTCGACGAAGCCGATTACGACGAATTCAGTTTCACGGCCAAGCCGGGCGATCTCTTCGTGTTCTACAGCGACGGCATCCTCGACGCGCGCAACCGGCATGGTCAATCCTTTGGGCCGGAGCGGGTGGAAGCGATCGTCGCCGGCTGCGCCACCAAGTCGGCGGACTGCGTGGTGAACGAGATCTTCAAAGCAGTTACCGAGCACGCCGCTGGTGTGGATACGTTCGACGATCAGACGGTGGTTGCCATCAAAGTGAAAGCCGGTCCAGGCAAACGCAAGTGAAGCACGCGCGCGAATCGCAACCGTTACGCCCACCCGCGTTTGGGTATCATGGCGCAACTTCGAGCGCGCGCGCCACGGAACTCTACTGCGAGGCCGTAGCGATTGAAGGCCTTGCCGCGCGCCACGGAACTCCGCTGTACGTGTATTCCGCGGCGATGATCCGCGCGCGGGTGAATGCCTTCGTTCACGCTTTTCATTCCATTCCTCACACGCTCTGTTATTCGGTCAAAGCCAATTCGACACTGGCGATTCTGCAACTGGTGGCCGGCGAGGGGGCTGGCTTCGACGTGGTCTCTGGCGGAGAACTGAAACGAGTTCTGCGCGTGAGCCGGAAGGCCGCGAACAAGGTTGTGTTCTCCGGCGTGGGCAAGACCGCGGCGGAGATGGAACTCGCGTTGCGCTCAGGAATATTGCTGTTCAACATTGAAAGCGCGTCCGAGTTGAACTTGCTTTCCGCAACCGCGGCCCGATTGAAGAAACGTGCGGCGGTGGCCGTGCGGGTCAATCCGGATGTCTCCGCGAAAACTCACCCATATATTTCGACCGGACTGCATCAGCACAAGTTCGGCGTGCCGATTCCCGAGGCGCGGACGCTCTACGCGCATGCCGCGACGCAACCCTATCTGAAAGTTGCCGGAGTGAGCGTCCACATCGGGTCGCAGATTACCGATGTCGGGTCCTTTCAGGAGGCGCTCGAACGGCTGGCCGATCTGGTCCGCGAGCTGCGCGAACAGGGGCACGACATTCGCTATATCGATGCGGGCGGCGGCTTGGGAATTTCCTACGAGGGAGCGCAGGAGAATTTTGAGAAACAGATTGCGGCGTACGCGAGGGCGGTGCTTAGTCCGTTGCGCGGCCTGAAGCTGCACCTATTGCTCGAACCGGGACGTGCCATCGTGGGGCCGGCGGGCGTGTTGCTGACGCGCGTCCTCTATCGGAAAAAGAATAATGGCAAACGCTTTCTAATTGTCGATGCGGCGATGAACGATCTGCTGCGTCCGTCTCTTTACGGTGCCTATCACGAGATTGTTCCCGTGAGCCGCGAGTCGCGCGAAACCGAGATTGCCGATGTAGTCGGCCCCATCTGCGAGACGGGCGATTTTTTTGCGCGGGACAGAAAACTTCCGCTGGTCAGCGAGGGCGATCTTCTGGCCATTCTGGATGTGGGCGCGTACGGCTCGGTGCTGGGATCGAACTACAACACACGCGGCCGGGCGGCGGAAGTGCTGGTGGATGGTGCAAAGGCTAAGGTGATACGGCGACGCGAGAGCTTCGAGCATCAGGTGAGGATGGAGAAGTCTTAGTGGAGAGCCGGGCGTCCCGCCCGGCTGGACGGGCGAGGACGCCCGTTACTCCACGAGCGCGTTAGAGCGATTCCAAAAAGTTTGTCACCGCCCGCAACACCGGCTCGGGCTGCTGGATGAACAGCGCGTGTCCCAGGTTGCGGAACTTCACATGCGTGTGATGGGGCAACAAGCGCGTGGCCAGCGTAACATCCGCGTCGGACATCAGGCCGCCTAATTCCTGGGTGGCTTGCAGAAGCAGTGTTGGACAAGCAATTCCGCGCAACACCGTCTCGCCATCCCAACCTTCGAGCGACGATCCGTCAAGCGTCATGTCGTAGGCATCGGGGTCGGCTTGCTGCACGCAGCGCGCCCAGGAGAGCAGGTATGCCTCATCGTTACCCGGAAGTTCGCGGATCGTAACGAACTCATCGGTGCCTGGACCTGGCAGCACAATTTTGCCGATTCCGTCAGCGATCTGCTCGACGGAGCCGCCCTTGCGCGCCAGATCGCGCAGCCCCGAGAACAGCGGCGTGTACATCGGGTTGTGAAGATGCCGAACAACGATCATGTTGTCGCCGAGAATCAGAGCGCGCACCAGTTCAGGTTGATGAGAAGCGACCCACATGCCCAGCATGCCGCCGAGCGAATGTCCGAAAAGTACGGCGGGAGCGGAAACGCGCTCGCGCAGAAGGCAAGCGATGTCTTCAGCATACTGCGGGCCATGGTATCTGCGAGCCACGCGGGAGGATTTGCCATGTCCGCGAAGGTCGGGCGCGAAGATATGCCAGCGCAGGCTCAGCGCAGGAATCACCGGCAGAAATACCTGCCAGCGGCGGCCGAGTCCATGCAGCAGCACGAGCGGCGGCCCATGGGCAGGGCCTTCGGCATAGTTCAATCGAACTTCGCCGGTGTCGAAGGTATGCTCGACGAGGCCTGGATGATCTTGGCTCACAATACTCATCGGCTCACGGTGTCGTCAGCGTTCTCCCCACTTGAGCTTGGTGGCGAGCACTTCGAAAAATGTTTTCTGAAAACGTAAGAGCCTGGCCGGATGTTCCGCCTTAACGCAGCGCACGATATCACCGTCTCGCATGGGCATGCCCACTTGTCCATCGAGACTCAGGTACCCTTCTTCGTCCCCGGTCTTGACCCGGATTTCGATCTCGACCGTATCGCGCACCACCACCGGACGGTGCGTCAATCCGTGCGGCGAGACGGGCGTGATGACGAAGGCATCCACATCCGGTTTGAGGATGGGGCCACCCGCTCCCAGAGAATAAGCGGTGGAACCAGTCGGCGTCGCGATGATCAGACCATCGGCTCTGTAACTGGAAACGAACTCCGAGTCCACGAAAAGCTCGAAGTAATTCAAGCGGGCGATGGCGCTCTTGCTCACCACCAGCTCGTTCAGAGCGGCGTGCGTGGCGACGATCTCGCCGCCCCGGACCAGCGAGCAACTCAGCATAGAGCGGCTGTCGACGATGTAGTGCCCTTTCTCGATCGCGTCCAGAGCGGGATACAGATCGGCCAGTGGGACTTCGGTCATGAATCCGAGCGTGCCGAGGTTGACGCCGAGGATCAGAGTTCCGACTTTCGCAACTGCGCGCGCCGCCGAAAGCAGAGTACCGTCGCCGCCGAGCACGAGAGCCAGGTCGGGCGAGTGCGTGGCCAATTCGCTCCGCGCCATCACTGCGGACGCCGAAAAATAGGCGGCGCTCTCCTGGTCGACCACCACCGCGTAGTTGCGCTGCTGCAGCCATTTTTCCAGCGCCGGCAGTGCTTTGGACAACTCGGGACGGTCCGGCTTCGAAATGATGGCAACGGTTTTCTGGCGGGTTGAGCTTTGGGGAGACTCGGGCATGTCTTCTGACTTCTCGTCGGATATCTCTTCTGACATCGGACTTCCGATTGTACAGAATCACTCGATGGCAGGCGGCGAAAACTCGGCATGGAGCAGGAATTCGCGATTGCCTTCGCCCCCCAGGATCGGAGACTCGATCCATTCGGCGCGCACGCATCCGAGTTCTGCGAGCGCCGCTTCTACTTTGACCACGGCCGCTCGCTGTGCCGATTCGTCGCGCACAATTCCGCCTTTACCCACCAGTTCCCTGCCCGCTTCGAACTGCGGTTTCACCAGCACCACAATCTGGGCGCCAAACGAAGCGGCGCGAATCACCGCCGGCAGCACCAGGGTGGCGGAGATGAAGGAGACATCCATAGCAATGAAGTCAATAGGCTCGC
>JGI12270J11330_10001220_pt1 | contig 19171 bp, 18 predicted proteins | sample PeaSoiMetSII2010_FD_11330 | JGI IMG/M metagenome (IMG submission 11330)
GTGCTCCAGCTCGATTTCGCCATCGCCTTCCCCATCATCGACGTCATGCTCGGCGGTGAAGGCAAGAGCAGCGAGATTACCCGCGACCTCACCGAGATCGAAGAACAGGTTCTCGAAGGCATCGTCCGCATCATGTGCCGCGAACTGCAAACAGCCTGGCAGGCGATTGCGCTCGAATTCAGTTTCGGCGAGCGCCAGCAGCCTTTGCAAACCCAGCGCCTGATGCCTCCCGAAGAAAAAAATCTTTGCCTCAGCTTCGAAATCAAAATGTCGGAGACCCGCGGTACCCTCAACCTCGCCATCCCCGCCGTGGTTTCTAACGCCTTGCTCAGAAAAATTTCCGCCGACTTCAGCTATCAGCGCCGCCGCAATCCCATCGAAACCCGCCGCCAGATTCAGAAAAAGCTGATCAACTGTTTCTTCCCCGTCGAACTCTCCCTGCCGGGTCTGCAAGTGCCTTTCCAGAACCTCACCACACTCGCTCCCGGCGACCTGCTTGCTTTTTCCAGGAACGCCTCCGCCCCCGCCGTCATGATGGTCGATGACGTTCGTCTGTGCTCGGCCACCCCGCTGCGGGTCAAGGCCCGCCGCGCCGCCCTCGTCCTCTCTCTCGAAACCCCGCTTCCAACCGCAGGTGAGCTATGACCAACGTTCCCGACACCCCCGGCAAAAACCCGGCCCCCGAACTTCGCACCGAACTCCGCAATTGGTGCGAAGCCTGGAAAACCTGTCTGCAAAACGTCCTCTCCCAGGTTTCCGGGCAACCCGCCGCCTTCGAAGTTTCTTCCCAGCCCCTCGCTGCCGCCGATTCCGACGTGTGGTACACGGTCGTCGCCGGAGGCGCCGCCCATGGCGAGATGACCTTGCGTCTTCCAGCCGCCTCCGGCACCCGTCTCGCCCAGAAGTTCCTCGGCGAAACCGAGCCCGCCGCTGAAGGCATCGCCGTTGAACCCATCAGCGCTGAAAACAAGGAAGCCCTGGAAGAACTCCTGCGCCAGATCGCCGGCCTGGCCGCCACTGCGCTCGCCGCGGTCGCCGGCGGCGAAGTTCAGCTCCATCTCTCAACCTCCGCCGCCCCCTCCTGGTCCTCCGACGCCATCGTCTGCCTCCAAACCCGCGACGAAGGCGGTCGCCCCATCACCATCGAAATTCAGATCAGCCCCGCCCTCGCCGCCGAGCTTCAGCCGCGAGTGCCCCCCGCGCAAACATCGGCACAACCATCGCCTCCGTCGTCGACCCTGCCCCCTCCCTCCTCCAGTTACGGCCGCCTCATGGATGTCGGCCTCGACGTCAAACTCCGCTTTGGAACCCGCCGCATGCTGCTGCGCGATGTGCTCGCCCTCAGTGCCGGAGTCGTCGTCGAACTCGATAACGCTCTCCATTCGCCCGTAGATCTGCTGCTCGACGGACGCCTCATCGCCCAGGGCGAAGTCGTCGTCGTCGACGGCAAATACGGCTTGCGTGTTACCAACGTCGTCGATTCCGCTCCTGCCACGGGATCTAACGTCTGATTTTCGTTGTCTGATTCTTGTTTAAGGATGATTGCCCTATGACAAACTTTTTGAAGCCGCTAACCTGGTCCGCCAACTGGATCAAGCGCCACAATCTCGAAGCCTCGCAGCCCCCCTGCGCGCTCGCATGCTGCTCCGGCCCGCAATCGCTCTGGCAGCGCCTCCGCCACCGCCCGAGCGGAACCTTCCTCCAGGGTGTCTTCTATTGCCAGCCCCAATGCCTGGAGACCGCCCTCATCGGCCAAATCTCCCGCCTGCGCGTGATGGCTCCGCCACCGCAGCCCCCCAATCGCATTCCCCTCGGGCTCCTCATGGTTGCCCGCGGCAAGCTCTCCTACATCGAAGTCCGCGCCGCCCTCGAAGCCCAGCGCCGCGCCCGCTACGGAAAAATCGGGGAGTGGATCGAAAAACTTGGCTTTGCCACCGAACAGGAAGTCACCTCCGCCCTCGCTCTGCAATGGGGATGCCCGGTCGCAACTTCCTTCGATTCCTCCACCATCCAGTCTCCGGGAAGCATTCCGCTTCCCATCCTCGAAGCCTTTCAGATGCTGCCCCTCAACTACGTTGCCCCGACCAACACCCTCTACCTCGCCTTCGGAGAACGCGTCGACCACGCCGCTCTCTACGCCATCGAAAGAACTCTCGCTTGCCGCACCCAGCCCTGCGTTGCCGGACGCAAGAGTATCGCCTGCCAACTCGACTCCATGCGCCAAATGCCCCGCCTTAGCGACGTGGAATTCGGACCCATGAACGACTTGGCCGAAATGGCCCGCATTGCCTCCAGCTACACCGCCAGGCTGAGCCCCGAAGAAGTCCGCCTCTGCCGCATCGGGCGTTTCATCTGGCTCCGCCTCGATGTCCGTGCCGAACGCCTTCCCAGGACGCGCTCCATCACCACCAACCTCGTTTTCCGCCTCCCTACCGAATCCCCTCGCCCCCTCCCCTTCACTCGCCCCTTCCGCCAGCTAAACCCCGCCCCCCACCACCACAACCCACGTAGATAGCCGCCCTCGGCTGTCCAGCCGGGCGAGCCCGGCAGCGCAGCGAGCATCAGCAACGCAAGGGTTTCCCCTGTGCTCCCCCACTGTGGTTAAGCTCTTAGGTTTTCTCCGCGCTCTCACCCGAACAGCGAACGACTAACGACTGCTTTGCCCTACAGGGTCCGCTTAAACAGCGGCACTGCCGCAGCCAGCGTCAGCGCCGCGAATATCGACAGATAAATCATGTCGGGAACAATCGCCGCCAGCCCCGTTTCCTTCAGCAGCAGCGACTTGAATCCATGCACCGCATACGTAAATGGATCCACCTTGGCAATCGCCCGCAGCCACGCCGGAAACGCTTCCACCGGATAGATCGCTCCGCTGGGAAAAAATAGCAGCGTATTCAAAATCCCAAACATCGCTCGCGGAACCAGCGGGTCCTCAACCCGCGCCATCAACAAAAACATCATCGAATTGAACGCCAAGGACGTCAGCACGATCATTAGCAGCAACCCCACTATCGTCCCCGCTTGGAATATCGTCCCCACGCCCGCCAGCAGCGATCCGACCAGCGTAATCACCACCCCGGTCATCACCGCCTTGATCGCCCCCGCTCCGTTTAGTCCAAACACCAGCTCCGCCTTCGTAATCGGAGTCACCAGATATCCCTCATGCACCCCGCGCGCCTTGTCGTCGATATACAGCATCCCCCCGCCGATCATCACCGATACGAACATCGCCAGCGAGATCGATCCCGGCAGCAGAAACTTCATGTACTCGATATACGGATACAGCTCGACGACCTCCAGCGCCGTCTGCTGCAAAAGTCGCGGCGACACGTCGGGCTGGTTCAATGCATCCGTAACTGCATTCATCTCGTCTTCGAGGGTCGAACTCATAAAGTTGTCGCTGTTGTCCACAATTAGCGCAATCCGCGGATGATTCTTTTCGTACACCATCTTCGAATACTGCGTCGGAATAATCACCGCGCCCTGAATCTTTCCGTTGCGCACGTCCTCCCGCGCCTGCACTTCGTTGTCATATGGGATCGCAACAAACGTCCGCATATTCGCCCGCACCGCGTCAAACGCCTCCTTGATCCGGATCGCCTGCGTCCCATGATCCTCATCCACGATCCCCATCTTCGCGTCGCGGATTTTTCCGCCAAACGCATTCCCCAGCACGATCAACTGCACCAGCGGCATCACCATCGATACCATCATCAGCGTCGGTGACCGGAAAAACTTGCGCATCTCGCGCTCGATAATCGCCATCATCCGGTTCATGGCTGCAACCCCGGCCTCTGCGGCATTTGGTACCCATATGCTTTTACCAATTCATCGCGCAACTGCCGCCCCGTGTAGTGGACAAATACATCGTCGAGCGTGGTGTTCTGCACCGTCAGCGTCTTCAGCGGCACCCCCGCCACCACCGCCATCTCCACCAGATCTGTTGTCGTCCCCGACCCATTCGCCGTCAGCACCCGGAACATACCCGCGCTCTCGTTCTGCACCGACGTCACTCCCGGCAATGCCCGCAGCCGCTCTTCCCAATCGGCCGGCGGATGCTCGAATTGCGCCTCAATCACGTTCGTTCCCGGCACGCTCGCCTTCAACGCCTCCGGAGTATCCAGCGCCACCAGTTTTCCGTGATCCACGATCGCAATCCGATTGCACAGCCGGTCGGCTTCGTCCATGTAGTGCGTAGTGATTAGGATCGTCAGCTTGCGCTTTGCCTTGATGCTCGTCAACATCTCCCACACCGCCACGCGCGATACCGGATCTAGTCCCGTGGTCGGCTCGTCCAGAAAAAAAATCTTCGGACTATGCACCAGTCCCCGCGCAATCTCCAGACGCCGCCGCATCCCGCCCGATAGCGTTTTCGTCTGCGCTCCCCGCCACTTCGTCAGGTCCACCGTCTCCAACAATTCCGCAATCGCCTCTTTGCGCCGCTTCGCCGGAACGTCATACAGCTTCGCGTAAATACTCAGATTCTCTTCCACCGTCAAATCCAGATCGCTGGTCAGCGCCTGCGGAATCACTCCAATCGTCCGCCGCACCGCTTCCGGATCAGAAGCCACATCATGCCCCGCCACTTGCGCCGTCCCAGCCGTGATCGGAATCAGCGTTGTCATCATCCGGATCAATGTGGATTTCCCCGCCCCATTCGGCCCCAGCAGCCCGAAAATTTCGCCCTCCTTCACCGCAAACGAAACATCGTCCACCGCCGTGAAGTCTCCGTACTTCTTCACGATGTGCGAAACCTCAATCGTATTCGGAGCGTCCGCCGCTACCTCGCTCTTACTGAACTCCGAAGCCGAAACCGGCGCGCCATTCGTCTTATTCCCATCCGCGCTCATGGTTTCCCCGCCGCTTCCGCGCTCTTCGGCGCCGTCCCCTTCAACTGCTCCGGACTCACCAGTACCTCCGCCGTCATCCCCGGTACATAAGCTCCTTTCGGATTCTCCAACCGCACCTTCAAAGCAATCGTCCGTATGTCCCGCTTCCGCCGCCCCACATCCCGCTGCGTAGCAAAGTCCGCTTCCGCCGCCTTGTAAAAAACTTTCCCCGGAATTACCGTGCCCCCCGGCAGCCGCACCCGTAGCGTGTCCCCAATTCCAATATGATCGGCGTCCGTCTCCGGAATCGCCGCGAACACCCACGTGTCGCTGAAATCCACCACCGTAACGATCGCCTGCCCCGCGTTTACCACTTCGCCTTCGCGCGCCGCCCGCACCAGCACCGTCCCCGTCACTGGCGCATAAATCTTCGTATAACCCAGCCGCACTTCCGCTTCTTTCAACTGCGCCACCGCGTTCTCCACCTGCGCCCGCGTCGACTCCACGGTACTCTTCGCCGCCGTAGCCTGATTCGTGCGCGCGATTGCCGAATTCAAATCCGCCTGCGCCGCCGTCACCTGGTCCTTCAGCGACTGCACGCTCGCCTCTTGCGCCTTCAGATTCATCTCCGCTTGCACCCGGTCCTGATCCGACGCCACACCCGCCTGCGCCAGTGCAATCGTTCGCCGGCTGTCGCTCTCGACCCGCGTCAGCATGGCCTCCGCCTGCGCCAGTTGCGCCCGCGCCGATTGCAGCTTGGCCTGCGCATTCGACACGTCGCTCGACGTCGATCCCTTGGTCGACTGCCGCGTGTATTCGTTCGCGCTCATCTGCGACCGCATGCTCGCAATCGTCGCCGCCGACGCACGCTCTTCCGCCTCCAACTCCGACGGATCCAGCAACGCGATCAGATCCCCTTGCTTCACCTGCGTCCCTTCCTCTACCAGCAGCTTCAAGATCCGCCCCTGAATCTGCGGACTCACCACGATCTGATTAGCATCCACCGTCCCCACCAAAACCAGGTCATTCCCCCTCGGCGTAGAAAAAAAGTAGTAGCCCGAAGCGACCGCCAGAATGACCCCCAGCAGAATCAAGAACTTATTCCGCGCACTCATCGAAAATCTCCTAGCATCCAGACTCCAGCGCTTGTTGAAAAACTAGAGGGTGGGTTTTCGTGTGCAGTATCACAGCCCTCATGTTTGATTCCCTCGGTGCCCGCCCTGGTTGAAGCCCTTAAGGTTTTCTCCGCGTCCTCGGCGTCTCGGCGGTGATCAGACAAACAGCGCCGCCGAAATAAAATCCAGAACAAACGCCCGCCGCTCCCGAATCCGCTCCACCGACAACGGATCCACCTTCATCAGTGTCTTCATCAACGGCGCCGCGCTGAAATAAAACACAATCACTGCCGCCACCGAAGGCAGAAGATCCATCGGATTCACCGCCCGGAATTCCCCCGCCTCCATCCCCTCCCGCAACACCTCGACCAGTTTCCCGAATATCGGCCGGAAATATTCTTTAGCAACCCGCTGCATGCGAGCGCTGCCTGCGCTCGAACGCATCCATTCCCCCTGCACCACCCGCGGAAATCGCGGATTCGCCGCGATGTAATCGAAATACGCCCCCAGATATTCCAGCATCTTCTGCTGCGGCGGCAGTTCGCTCTCAAGCACCGGCATCACCCGCTCGCGCAGTCCGCTGAACACATGGTCCAGCACCGCTTCGTACAATGCATCCTTGTCCTTGAAGTAGTAATAAAGCAGCGCCTTGTTGACGTGCGCCGCCCGCGCGATCGCATCCGTCCGAGCCCCGGCAATCCCATGCTCGGCAAATTCCGCCACCGCCGCCTTCAAAATCGCCGCTCGGCTCTCCGCCGGCCGCCCCCGAGTTCCCAAACGAGGAGTCAGCCGCCCAGCCTCAGCGCGACCTGTGGAACGACGTGACCGAACCGGACGACGCTCAGAAGCTTTCATATAATTAACCAGTTAGTTAGATTCTACCCAAACCCATCCCCCGAAGGAAGCTGGAACTCACGTAGGCACAGCCGCCCTCGGCTGTCCAGCCAAACGCAGCTCGGCAGTGCCGTTGGCACGACCACGCAAGCCGCGTTCGAAGGAGAAAGACGGCAACAACAGAGAAGAGAACAAGGACGACAGGAAACAAGCAAAGGCAAAGACAGCAAAAGACGAGACTCCCGGGGCCCCGTAAATCTCAAAGCCACCGCCGAGGACCTTACCCCACCCCGCCCGCGATCGAAGGCACCAGCAGTACCTCATCGCCATCCCGGAACGAATACGAAGCGCCGCCCAGGAAGCGAATATCTTCCTCATTCACATAAATATTCAGGAAACGCCGCGTCTCCCCCGCTTCATCCCGCAAATGGGGCTTCAAGTCGGGGAACTGCTGGTCGAGCTCCGAGAACAGCTCAGCGAGATTCGCAACCGAGCACACAACGCGCGGTGTCCCAGAAGTTAGCCGCCGCAAAGCCGTAGGAATTTGAACGGTAATGCTCATGAAAAAACCTCCCGGGCAAAAAGCCCGAATAAAATTATGTGGTCATTCGCTGTTCGCTATTCGTCGTTCCCTCTTCGCTGAACGTTGATGTTCAGTAAATTAGGTCAAGGCGCAAGCCATGACGGAAAGGTTCAGCAAAAAGCCAACAGCGAATAGCGAACGACTAACGACCAGCAAACACCGCCGTCGATGCCGTCTCTTCGAACGTCCCCGGCAAACTCTCCGCCTTCGCCGCCAGGTAGGCTTCGAACTCGGCGAGCTTCGGAGCGATCGGAGTTTCGGCCTCGTACGCGTGCGCCAGCACGTCGGTGGTTTTGAGTCCGTTGCCCGTAATGCAGAGCACGGTCGTCTCATCAGGCAGAATACGGTCCTGCTGGATCAGCTTGCGCGCGGTTCCAACCGTTACGCCGCCCGCGGTCTCGGTGAAGATGCCCTCGGTCTCCGCCAGCAATTGGATCGAGCTGACAACTTCGGGATCGGAAATGTCTTCCGACCATCCACCGCTTTTGGTGATGGCCTTCAACGCGTAATGTCCATCGGCCGGATTGCCGATCGCCAGCGACCGCGCAATCGTCTTCGGACGCTGCGGTTCGATCTCGCTGCTGTACTGCTTGATCGCCGTGGAAATCGGCGAGCACCCAGTCGCTTGCGCGCCAAAAAACTTCACCGGTTTCGGATCGACCAGTCCCAGGAGAATCAGTTCATCAAACGCTTTCTTGATTTTCGTGATCAGCGATCCGCCCGCCATCGGCACCACGATGTTATCGGGCAATCTCCAGCCCAGTTGCTCGGCGATCTCATAGCCCACCGTCTTCGAGCCTTCGGCGTAATACGGACGAAGATTGACGTTCACGAATCCCCAGCGATGTTCGTCGGCGATCTGCGAGCACAGGCGATTGACATGGTCGTAGCTGCCGTTGATGCGCACCAGCTCCGCGCCAAACACTTGCGTGCCCAGAATTTTCGCGGGTTCAAGATCCGAAGGAATAAAAATCCACGCCTTCAAACCTTCGCGAGCCGCTTGCGCCGCCACCGAATTCGCCAGATTGCCCGTCGACGAGCAAGCCACGGTATCGAACCCGAACCTGCGCGCATTCGCCAAAGCGACCGCAACCACACGGTCCTTAAAGCTCAAAGTGGGCAGGCACACCGCATCATTCTTAACGAGCAGCCGCCGCGATCCAATCCTCTCGCCGAGTCGCGGAGCGCTCACCAGCGGCGTGAATCCCACCGGCAGCGACGGTTGAAATCCCGCCGGCAGCGGCAGCAGTTCGCGATAGCGCCACATGTTCGGCGCGCGCGAGGCGAACAGTTCGCGCGAAAGGCGCGCGCGAAGCGAATCGTAATCGTAGGTAATTTCCAGCGGCGAGAAACAGTCTTCGCAGATACTGCGCGGCTGGTTGCCCCAGGTCTTGCCGCATTCGCGACAGCGGAGCTGGTAGGTGCTCGTCTCCATTGTGCAACTTCTTTCCGTGACTGCGGGACGAGCCGGGAAAATTTCCCATTTACGACAAAACCCCTTTTCCGGATTGGAAAAGAGGCTCGGGAGATGCGAACAATTCGCTTTCACCCCGAATCTCATGGTCCCCGTTGCCGGGCGAGAGTTGGCACCTGACGATCAACAGATCCGGTTGCCGTGGCGTCCTAGGGCTCGTCCCTCAGCCACTCTGCATGAAATTCCCATTTGCTCAATTTAAGAGCAAACTGGCGAGAGAATACTACAACCGACCGGGCGGTTGTCAAGCGGAATTTTCTCCGCCAAGACGCCAGTAAACGCTTCTAGCCCGGTCGTTGTTTGTTGCTGCGCTTATTGCTGCTGAGTTTATTGCTGCTGAAGTCTTGCCGCTTAGAGGCGAAACAGTGAATCCTCAGCAGGATGCCACAGGGCCGTTAGCTTCCCGCACCAACAAAACTTATTGCACTGCTCACTGCCTATTTACTCGAAAGCTATTAACCCGTGTTTACTGCTACCCCCCTCCCCCAGTCTATTGGAATCATAGGCTTAGGGCGCATCATCCCGCCAACATCTAGAGCGCAAAGGACTTAATATGGAAAATATTTCGGAATAAGGACTTAGGTGGGATTTTCGCTTCGCGCGGGGTTCCGCGGCGGGCTGACGTCCGCTTGTTGCCTCAACTTACGGTTATCAAAGAAGTAACTGACCGATGGGCCAAGCCGGCTTCGAGGCGCCATCTCCTGGGAGACGACACACCTCGGCCTGACACAAGTCGATCGCTATTGTCGCCGACGGCCGGTTGGAAGTCTGTGACCCATGGCCCGCGTGTTGGTGATGAAAAAGGGTAGAGGTTAAATTGCAGAAGTGTACGCGCGATAAACAGAGAAAATGCAGCCTGCCACTTCTCGAAAACCGCGAAGTTCCACTCCGCGTTGAAACCCCGTCTTCGATTACCAACTCGTTCTCACGATCTGGTCGGTGAGTGTAATGCGGTAGAGGCCGCACCGTCTGTGCAATGAAAAGCGTTTCAGGTTCGTTCTTGCTCAGCACGACGATTGAAATACCTGGCGAGCAAAAAACCGATTCCGGCTCCAATGAATCCACCGAGAAGTGTCCTGACACGAGCAGGATCCGGTTCTTTGGCAGTGACCAGTACTCCCGCAAACGCCACTAGTAAGGTCCACACTACGGAGCGGAGGGTCCGCAGTACTAGGCCGCGATTCATGGCGCTTCACCTCGCTGCAACGGCGCAGCCCTTCCATTCCCTAGCTTTTGCATGGAGCCGGGTGGGACAAACGCCACCTGCAGAAGCAGACTTCTTAGCCTGCTTCTTTTTCTTGACCGGAGCCTGTAGAATCGCGGTCGCAAGACGCTTGAAGTTCTCCAGTGCTTCCGGGCCTTCTGTATATTCAGGTTGCTTCATATATGAGCAACATTACTACCGATTTCGTCGCTACAACTAAGAAAATCGTAGTGGAGGTGCGGTCTATCCTCACCGCGCTCCACTTGATTCGGGAAGACGTTAAAGTTATCCGTGACCAAGTCGTAAGCGAGGCCAATAAACAGAAACCCTATCAGCAGACAGACCAGTCCGATACAGAGCATAGCAATGGAGCTGCGAGCAGGGGCAAGGTATTGAATGTGAACGACGCCCACGGCAAAAAAGAAAATGGCTCCAAGAAAACAAGAGCCTGGTATCAAGACTTTAAGACAAATGCTTTTAAAGCCGCTAGAAAACCTAGGTTTTTTGTTGAGCTTATTGCCTTGCTCGGACTCGGCCTCTACACCTGTGAGACGCACCGAACCAATAATCTTACGGAAGAATCCGAGAGACCATGGATGGGGGCAGCCGGGATGAACGTTAAGGATTTTGAGGCTAGCAAAGTTCCAGCCTATGCCATAACTTGGATCAATAGCGGACGAAGTCCAGCTAAAGTCACATTCACCGGCTCTAACTGTAAGGCCTATGCAATCTTCCCCAAGGAGCCCGAGTATACCTTTGATACTGTACCTAGCACTAGCGTTGTAGTTCCCGGCCAACCGCTTCAAAGCGCTCGGAACGGAAAGATCACAGACTCCGACAGTGCCCAACTGGAGACGGAGACCTTCTATGTCTATGGGGACATTGAATATTTTGATATTCGCACTACTAAAACTTATTGGACGCACGTATGTTACAGGTACATACCCAAGATGAGTAAAGTTGCAAATAATGGATTCCTTAGCTGTCCGGAATACAATGATGCTAAGTAGCAGCCCTGTCACGGCAATCAATAATAGCAGAAACACATGTGCGCTTACTAGTTTAGTGCCATATTTCTTCATCGGATCTTGCCATCTTAAACAAACTCCAATTGAAAGTTCCGGCCATCGGATGCGGGAAGAAGTAATTCACGAGCAGGCGGCAGAAAAGGCGCGCAAAGTGGGAATATACGTGGTGATGGATCGCTGCATTCTGCAGGAGCACCGGGCTCGATTCGGATGAGCCGCCGAAGGACTAAGGACTAATGAGAACTAAGGTAGACTTTTGCCACGCGAGGAAGGCCATTGAATCTCGACGCAACGGTGACACTCACCGAACCAATCGCACCCGTGCCGCCGTCGACTCTCCGCAAGATCTTCATCGGCAAAGACGGCCTCCGCTCCAGCTCGAGCTTGCTCATCTTCATCGCTCTCTTCGCGGCCGTTGCCGTCTGTATCAACGTCATCGCCCACAAGATCTACCCGCCTGCGGCAAAGACCGCGAAAGCTGCCTCGGACACGGCCACCACGCCACACTCCGTGTTCGTCTCCGAGTCCATCGGGTTCCGCGTGACCCTACTCGTCACTTGGATCATGTCGAAGATCGAGCGACGCCCTAACTCTGTCTACGGCTTCGGGGGCAGCCGCAAGCTCTCGCACTTCGTCGCGGGCCTGGCCGGGGAGTGATCTGCATCTCCCTCCTCGCCCTGACCCTCTGGAAGACCGGACTCCTCATCATCGACAGCCGCCTACTCTTTGGCAGCGACATTCTCCGCTACGGATCAATCTGGCTGTTCAACTTCCTCCTGGTCGGCCTGTTCGAGGAGTACAACACGCGTGGCTACCTCCAGTACACCCTAACCCGCGGCCTCGCCGGCCTCTACCAGTGGGCCTTCAAGACCCGCCACAGCGTAACCTTAGGCTTCTGGACCTCAGCCGTCATTTTCTCCATCCTCTTCGGCCTCGGCCACGGCAAGAACCCGGGCGAATCACCCATCGGGCTGCTCTCCGCTGGCCTGACCGCCATGGTCTTCTGCCTCAGCCTCTGGCGCACCGGTTCTCTCTGGTGGGCCATCGGCTTCCACACCTCATGGAACTGGGGCCAATCCTTCCTCTATGGCGTCGCCGACAGCGGGACCATGGTTCAGCACCATCTCTTGGCTACGCGCCCAGTAGGCAAGCCCATTCTCAGCGGCGGAGCTACCGGCCCCGAAGGCAGTATCTTCATCGTCGCCATCCTGGCCCTCGCCAGCCTCATCATTCTCTTCACACTACCCCGCGCTCACTATGGCGACACGCCGGGGCGCTCCACCTAACTCCGCGCATTTGGCAGCATTTAGAGTTGATGACGATTCTTCCCGAGCTGAGGGTGTCTCATTATGTATGTAAACATGCCTAAACGGTTAAGCAGGATAGCGAAGCGGTACGACTTCCCCCGCTAACCTGAGTACCAAGCGGCTAATCGGTTCATCTTCATTGAAATCGATTTCACTTCCCGCATAGCGCAGGCGACCGTCCTTGTCCCCTGCGTCAGATCAGTGGGTTCGCGACATCGCCTTCTGGAAATCGTCTGCGGTGGTGCGATAACAGGGCAGCATTGCGTTTAGATCTGAGGAACGCAACGCGGCTGGGAGTTTTGGGTACTCTGTGACTGGAAGAGTTGGGTCGGGGTGAGGCTGTATCATCTGCCCCAATGACTCGTCACAGCTCGGATCTGGTATTACGCGCAGCTTGATAACCCGCGGCGGCAGGTTGTTGAGATCATATTCAGACAGCCGCCGTTGATAAGGAAGAAATTCATAAACCAGCTTTATGAGTTGCAGTTGGTCCTTGCCAACCCGTCTCTTGGCGACGAAGACTTCGAAATTGGAAAAAAAGGAGGTACCCGGCGCGGCGAACACCACCCCAAGCAAACCGACAGGCAATTCTTCGACGGTAGGTTTGTTTTCGTTATTGACGGCCGGTGTGGCCGAAGCGTCGTCCACCGGCAGCGGATCCATTGGCTCTAACGTTCCACTCGCGCCAGAGTTGCCGGCACCCTCCGCCGATGAAGGAGGCGGCACGATCGGTGCGCCATCTCCCGACAACGAGCCTAAGCGTCCACCCGCGCCAGAGTTGCCCGCACCCTCAATTGACGGAGGAGGGGGGACGACTTCCGAACCCGCACCGGAAAGCGAGCCCAACCTAGTACCTCCAGCAGGGCCGCCTGAACCCTGAACTGAAGGAGGAGGCGGCACCACTTGCGAACCCGCACCAGCCATCGAACCCATCCGTCCAGCTCCTGCAGTATTGTCCGCACCCTGAACGGACGGGGGAGGGGGCACGACATTTGGCCGCGCGCCGGACAACGAACTCAACCGCCCAGCTCTAGCCGAGTTGCCTGCGCCCTGAACCGAAGGAGGCGGCGGCACCACCTGCGAACCCGCACCAGCCATCGAACCCATCCGTGCGTCTCCAGCAGCATTGCGCGCACCCTGAACCGACGGGGGAGGGGGCACGACATTTGGCCGCGCGCCGGACAACGAACTCAACCGCCCAGCTCTAGCCGAGTTGTCTGCGTTCTGAACTGACGGAGGAGGCGGCACAACTCGCAAGCCACCCGAATTGGGCGCCTTCATAGCCCGTCCTGCGGAAGGCCCACCAAGCTCGGGCGCAGGAGCAACCGCAGAAGCTTGAGGCAGCGCCAGTCGGCGAGCTGTAGCTTGGTCAATGTGTTGGTCAACTTGGGGCGGCGGGGCCACCGCCCCAGACGGTCCCGCCAACGCGTTTCGCCGCAGGCCCGCGGTGGCTGAGAACGGAACCATAGGTGCAATGGCATGGGAACCCGGGAAATTCGGCAACTTGGCCGTGGCCTGCTTGATATCAGGTGGTGTGACAATGCTCGGTTTGTGCTCCGGCGTCACTGGAATCGCCGGTTGATGTGGCGGTGTATGCTTCACTCGCGACCGCGCCCGAACGCTCGGCGCTCTGCCCTCAGCTGCTCGAAAGGACTGAGTAGGTGGGTAGTAGGTGATAGACCTGTGGAACGCATCTCGCTGCTGGAACAGTTTTACCGGCACCCATACTCTGGATTGGCCCCATACGAACAAAACCATTAGCAGCACATGCCATAGCATTGACTCCAGAAACGAGGACCAGGGGGCGCCGGAGGGGACGAAAACGTCGTGCCAGAAAGGTGCAGGCCGCGAGGTGATAGGGATCTGCGGGACTCGCCGCGACAGGAGCAGGTCCGCCAGATTGCGGAAGAACACACGATGGCGCGGTTCCAGTTCGATCAGCAGCCGGAGACGGGGTGCGGGCCCTGAGCGCTGAACTCTCTGGTTTGCGATCAAAACCCCAGGGGCTTTGTCCATGGATTCACGTTGAAGGGGGGAGAAAAACTAACCCGATTATAGCGCCATTTCACAGCAACCCGAACGCCAGAATCGCTCTCCAGCCTTGGATGCTGGGATTTGGCTTGTTGATGTTGTCAGCGCTTGAACTAACTACCCTGCAGGCCATTGTGAGACTGGGTTTGATAACCGCTGCCGCAGGCGCTGAGGTGTGTGCGTGCGAACTCGGTCGTCCCCCGGGAATTGAATCATTTTCCCGACTTTTCCCAGCGCTGAATAGCCGGCTTTAGCTCGTTCGCCCCCCCCGGGGCTTGGGTCTGGGTCTGGTGTGTAGTTCGGCTCTTATTTCCGAAGACGGGCGCTCCGCACACACTTCAGCGGCTGTACTGATTCCGCTTCTTGTCTTCGTGCCGCTCGATGCCCAACTGGATCAGGCGGTCAATCAACTCAGAATACGTCACTCCCGATGCCACCCACATCTTCGGATACATGCTGATGGCGGTGAAACCTGGCATGGTGTTGATCTCGTTGACGAAGATCCGTCTCGACTTGGGGTCCATCAGAAAATCGACGCGCGCCAGGCCCGTGCAATCGACCGCTTGAAACGCCGCGATGGCGAGCCTCTGCACGGTTCTCATTTCCGCCTTCGTGATCTTCGCGGGGATCACCGCTTCGGAGCCTTCGACCAGATACTTCGCGTCGTAGTCGTAGAACTCCTTGCAGGGAACGATTTCTCCCGCGATCGACGCTTTCGGATCGTCGTTGCCGAGCACTGCGCACTCAATCTCGCGCGCCCTATTCTTCTTTCCGCCGACGCCTTCCTCAATCACGATCTTGCGATCAAACTTCGCGGCTTCTGCGATGGCAGGACCGAGTTCCCTGCGATCGTGCGCTTTCGAGATTCCCACCGACGATCCCAGGTTCGCCGGCTTCACGAAGACGGGATACTTCAGCTTGCTCTCCACCAGCTTTTGCACTTTTTTGAGCTCGTGCTCGAATTGACTGCGCAACACGGTCACGTGTTTCACGATGGGCAATCTCGCCGCGCGGAACAAAGACTTCATGATGTCTTTATCCATGCCCGCGGAAGAGCCGAGCACACCGGCACCAACGTAGGCGATGTCGGCCAGTTCGAGCAGGCCTTGAATCGTTCCGTCTTCGCCGAAGGTTCCGTGCAGCACGGGGAAAATGACATCCACGTTAATCGCGCGATCCGAAGCGCGCCGCAGATTCGCATCGGTCTGGAAGAGCGCGAGTCCAGCATCGCGCCGCGCCGGTTCCGGAGGAACAACCACCGACTCGCCCGTCGCCAGCACCGCCGCCCCCGGAGTCGCCTCTGGATCGCCCGCCCGCAAATGCTTCTCCGGCGCGGCGCGGGCGCCCTCGCCCGCGTTGCCCTTCAGCATACGTTCGGCGTGTTCCGCGGTGAGCCAGCGCCCATCTTTCGTAATGCCGATGGGAACCACTTCGTATTTCGTTTTGTCGATTGCGTTCAGAACGGACGCCGCCGACAGCAACGACACTTCATGCTCGCCGCTGCGCCCGCCAAAGAGGATGCCAACCCGAAGCTTTGCCATTTCATTTCAGTCTGGCTCCGCGCGTGTTTCCCGTCAATCCCAGCTTTGGTTCCGGTTGGGACGGATCGCACCGCAGAGCCGCCGAGTTCCGAAACCACAGAGGGCACAGAGGAACAGGGGAACCCTCACTTAGTGTTTCCCCTGGTTTCCCCTGTGCCCACTGTGGCTAGAAAAGGTCAGGATGACAAAGTCGGCCGAGTTGACAAGCTCGTGCTCTCGCCACCGCAGACTCGATTATTCCCGGCTGCTCAGCGCCAGCGAAGTATCTACGGGGCGATGCGGCGAGTCATTGAGTTGATCCTCGATGTGTTTCTGGATGAGTTCCCATTGCGAGCGCAGCGTCATTTCCTTGATGGCGAACTTGGATTCGTGGCGAGCATCATCCACGCGGATCGCCAATTCCCTGTGCTGGAAACGGAAATCGATGATTTCCGCGAGCGGCACCAGTTGATTGGACGACTTGCCCACGATGAGAAACACGACCTTATCGGTCACCAGGGTGTATTCCGGGCAGCTTTCCTCGGTCGCGGCGGCTTGCGGCGGGCCGAACGCGGTCATGAAGCCTCGATGCATGAGCACGCAGTCGCCCATGCGCATCCGCACCACGGTTCCATGTTGATAGATACCGAGCGGCGCGGCCACGGCAACCGAAACGCCAGTCGATACTAGTACAAGCGCCAATAGCAATGTGGATTTCATAAGTCTCCAATCATGGGTCTCCAATCAGTGACCGCTGGGTTCGTAGTCGTAGCCATTTCGGCTGTGGAATTTGAGGTTGAGGTTGTGGGTGGGCAAAAGGCGAAGAGCATGAAATCCAGCCTGGTGGCTGGGCAGATCATAGGCCACCACGTAGGAGGCGCGCAGATCCTCCAGCACAGCGTTCAGTACTGTGGCGGCGCCGTCTTGCTGGGAGAAGCGCAGGGAGAAATAGCGTCCACCGGTAGCATCCGAAACTTGCCGCAAGAAGGTGCTGCCCGACGTTTGGATCTCGGAAGTCAACATATCAACGGAGTAGACCAGGGCGGCACCGGCCACCACCGCCTCCAGCGCCTCGCGTGGAGAATGCAGGCTGATGGTGTCGTTCCCGTCGGAGAACAGAATCAGGACAGGCCGGACCCCGGCGCGGCGATGATGCGAGATGAAATCGGCTCCGAATATCAGAGCGTCGAACAGCGGCGTTGTGCCGCCGCTCTTCACCGCCAGGAGTCTGCTCACAGAATCCGAAGCACGGCAACCGCTCGCGCAGAGGACGGCGGGACGTATGCCACCAGACATTCCTCCAGACGTCCCTCCAAAAGACAGAACGGCGACGTTGTCGTTGGGGATCGACTGCTCCCGTGCGACCAGTTGCAGCACATCGTTCATGGCAACTCGAAAGCGCGGCGCTACCGATTCGCTCAGGTCGACCAGCGCAACCACGTCGAGCGCGGTTTCATCGGAATGCTTGAAGCTCCGGAAATTGCGGACCACAAGTTCGTTGTCGACTACCGCAAAGTCCGACTTCGTCAGGGTTGCGACCGGATGATTGTTCTCGTCGGTGGCGAAGAATGTAACCCGGACTTCAGAGACGGTACTGCGATACGTAGGCAGGCCAGAGAAACGGTTCGTGTCGTCGGCAGCCGAAACGTAGGCCAAGGCAAATAGAGCCAGGAGTACCGACCGAGTGTGCCAATGCGTTAACATCGCTGTCCATTGGTCCCATCGGCAAACGACGGAACACTCCCAATTACCGTGGTCACCCCTGGAGGTGACTAGAAGGTTGTTAGGGCTCGCGCAAGCCGAGGCGAGCAATTCGCGATCGCTCTGATGCTGCGGACTTAGTTCTGGTTGGCGCAAAAAGAAAAGCGAAGCCGTTAAACGGCTTCGCCCCCTTAGATCGATCTCCTCTTTTCGTCGATCGACAACCGAGAAACTTTGAGGTCACTGCACGGTAAGGTTAATCGTGGTCGTGTGTGTTAGAGCGCCCGCTTGTGCCGTGACCACGATGGACGCAGTTCCGAGACTCATCTGGCTGCTGCTGCCCGAGCTGCCGCATCCCGTCGAAGCGAGCAGCGTTCCCGCCACCAGCAGGCTGGCGAATCCACCTAGCAGCAGCGAGAACAAGCGCCGTCGAGTCGCGCCCGCTCCCCCAAGAAAGCAGCCAAAAACGCCCAGTCCGGTGAAGGCCATCCCCATCACCTTGAGCGCGCCATAATGTTGAATGCCCGAGGAGGCGGTCAGGGTCAGTGTGGAAGTCGCCGCGCCGCCCGCGGGAGTCACCGCAGTCGGATTGAAACTGCACGTGATCCCCGTCGAAGCTGCACACGAAAGGCTCACCATATTCGAGAAGCCATTGGCCGGCGTAACCGTGAGCGTGAAGTTCATCGATCCACCGGCGGTAACGGTCCCGGATTGGGGCGAAGCGGCGAGCGAGTAGTCCGCGGTTCCTCCGGTGCTGGCAACAAGTGCGCCGAACAAACCATGTCCTTCGTTAGCCAGACCGGCTGTGAAGTAGAGCGAGTTGGGGTCGCCGGTTCCGCCCGCGCCGAACACCAGCGCCCAGAGCGAGCCATTCGAAATGACCGCGCCGGTCTGATCTTTGAGTTGGCCGAGGAAATTTCCCGTAGCAGGATCGAAGGCGCTGATGGTGCCGTCGCCAAAATTGCCGATGAGCAGGTCGTTGCTGAACATGCCGAAGCTCGACGAAGCCTGCACCGTTCCCCACGGCGCGTTCAAACTGCCGTTGGAAGCGAAGCGATTCACGAAGTCTCCGTTCACATCGAATACGCTGACGAAGCCATTTCCGGCTCCGGAGAGGGGATCGTGCTTAGCCGCATCCTGCAACGCGTAGGTCACGAAGACCTGGCTGCCGATGGGCTGAATTCCAAACGGAACATACCCAGCGGGCAGCGAGGGATCGGTGAATGATCCGGCGAGGGTCGTGAGGTTGAAGTTGCTGTCGAAGACCTCGACCTGTCCACTATGAAAGTTGGTGGCCAGAAGGAATGATCCCGTGGCATTGGTGATCATCGCCAGGCCCTTGTAAACGGCACCGGTCGTCGAACGATCGACGAGCAGAACCGCATTGCCTGAGTTGTACCAGCCCGAGATGGTTCCATCCTCGGTATCGAAGAGAAACTGACTCGGAAAGCCTCCGACCTTGAATCCGCTGGTCTGGTTGATGACGGTGCCCGTGGGAGTCGCGGGCGAAGCGTCGCCGGGAGGAGCCGGAATCAGAACGGAAAA